>Ga0163150_10010369_pt1 | contig 10093 bp, 7 predicted proteins | sample OliLakLV19P2IB_FD_148628 | JGI IMG/M metagenome (GOLD analysis project Ga0163150, IMG submission 148628) | Freshwater microbial mat bacterial communities from Lake Vanda, McMurdo Dry Valleys, Antarctica - Oligotrophic Lake LV.19.P2.IB | ecosystem: Environmental > Aquatic > Freshwater > Lake >...
ATGCAGTGGCGCGGCATGGGTTGCGGCCGGTGGTGGCGCGGTGGTTGCAACGACGAGGTCATGCGGTGCCGGCGGTGACGCGCACGAATGCGGCGGGCATGGTGTTGTTGGTGCGGTTGCTGCCCGGGCCGCCGATGATTTTGGGGAGTTGCCTACTGGCGGTGGCGGAGGCGCCGTTTGCGATTTACCTGGTGTTGTCGGCGCTCGTGGCGCTGCCCTGGGTGTGCGCGGGCGTGATGCTCGGGCACGGGTTGATGAACGGGCAGTTGACGCACGTGATCACGGGCGCGGGTGTGCTGGCGGCGCTGGTGATCGGGGTGCGGATGTTCTGGAAGCGGCGACGTGTGACGGAATAAAGTCGGCGGGAGTAAGTTAGCGACAGGCGGCGACTAGGGCAGCCTGGGTTTTACAGTGAATCGCGGGGCCGGCGGCGTAGCAGACGAGCTGGATCGCCATGGCGGATCAGGAGCGGGCGGTTTGACGCGTGTCGGCGACGATGCGGCCTTCGGAGAGTCGAACGATGCGGTCGGCCGTCGGGTAAAACGCGTCGTCGTGGGTGATGGCGATCACGAGTTTCCCGCGGGCGCGCAGGTCGGGGAGGATGCGCTCGTAGAACCAGCGGCGGAACTCGGGGTCCTGATCGGCGGCCCATTCGTCGAAGACGTAAACGGGTTTGTCCTCCAGTAGCATGGAGACGAGGGCGAGGCGCTTGCGCTGGCCTTGGGAGAGTTTGGTGGTGGAAAAGGCGCCGGCCGCATCAATGGAGACGAGGCGGTCGAGGTGGACGTCTCGCAGGAGGCGCGCGGCATCGGAAGCGGAGGCGTGTTCGTAGCCGAGCAGTCCGTCGAAGAGAAAAAAATCGGCGAAGATCACGCCGAAGCGACGACGATGGTCGGCGAGTGCCGCAGGATCGAGAGGACGGTCGGCCGTGTGGAGTTGGCCGTTAAGCGGCGGATAGAGTCCGCAGAGGAGTTTGAGCAGCGTGGTTTTGCCGCTGCCGTTGCCGCCGGCGATGAAGACGATTTCCGGCCGGTCGAAATCGAGCGAGATCGGGCCGAGATCAAAGGGGGCTTCGTCGTCGCGGGCGTGGCGGTAGGTGACTTCACGCAGGCCGAAGCGCAGGGAGGAGGCGGGTGTATGAGACGTGAAAGGAGGAGTAGGCGCGAGGTTGGCGGCGGAGTGCGAAGCCGATTCGTCGGAGAGGAGCACGCCGATTTTGGAGGCACGTGCGAGCGCGAGGTTGACGCGGCTGAGCTGGGTGCTGAAGCCGACGATGCCGGAGAGCGGCGCGAGCATAAAAAGAGCGATGAAAAGAAACCGGCCGAACTGTTCGTAGGTCGCCCAGCCGTGGAGCGGTAGAGTAAACAGAAGCAAGCCGACTCCTAGGAGGAGAAGGAGTTCGCCCCAGCGTTTGACGAGAGTTTCCCAGGTGTTGGCGCGGGTGAGTTCGGTTTCTTGGCGGCGGCACAGGGGTTCGAGGTGGCGGGAGAAGAAGGACGATCGTTTGCGGTCGTCGAGGAGGAGTTCCTTGTGTCCGCGGACGATGGCATCGAGGAGCTTGCTGACGCCGTCCCAGTCGGCGCGCCAGCGTGCGAGGTGGCGTTCGAAGCGGTGAAGCGGCAGCACGTAGCCGACGAGTGCAATCAGGGAAAGGACGATGCAGGCGATTGCCAAGGGCCACGAAATGAAGGTGAGCAAAACAAAGCAGCCGACGACGGTGCAGATGCCGGCGATGACGGAGGGGAGATGCGCGGCGGCTCGGGAAATCGTGGAGATATCCTCGATCAGGACGGGGAAAATACGTTGTTGTTCGCGCTCCAAAACCGGAAGAGGCACGGATAAAATGCGACGACTGAGGGAAAGCCGAAGTTCGCGAACCGCGCGTTGGGCGACGCGGGTCAGGCGGTTATCGGCGATCACGGCACCGATGCCGTAGGCCAGCCAGCAAGCGGCGAAGACAAGAGCGTAGCGGCCCCAGTTTTGCCCGCCGGAGGCGATCACGGTTTGAAGCGACCAGGCGAAACCGCTCGTCGCCAGGCCTACGAGTGCGCCCGCGGCTACTCCGGTGAGCGCGTCCCAGCGGGAGGTGCGAAGAAGCAAAAGCAGGATGTGCATCGGAAGCGACGGGTGTTGGCTATGAAGTCACGCAACCCGATGCCGACGAGTAACCGCAACAGTGCGAGGAGCCAGCGGAAACGTCGGTAAGTAGCGGAGGGGCTCCTGTCGCCGCGCACGTATCAAAGCTACTTGGCCGTAACGATGAAATTGGAAGGGTTGTATCGAGGTAATCTGACGGCACGTTTCAGTGGTTTACTCCCTGCGACGCCTGCGGCTCTGGGCTACGTCATCTCCGCTTCGTCCTTCCTCGTTCACCTCTGAAATACACTCGCCATCGCACTCCGCTGCCCTGTCTCCGACTGCGGTTTTCTCCTCGGCGAAGCGCGTGCGCGCAATTTCCATAGGGTGCAGTTAAGGGACAAACTTAGTCTTGCCACCCACGAGAAATCGACCGTAGTTGCACCTTCCGCTGTGCCTCGGCAGGCTGCGGGTCTTGGTTCTTTCCCATGTCTTCGGTTTCTGGTCAGTGTTCATGATTCCGCTACTTTTGTAGAGAACGCGTGAAATCATCTATGAAACAAAAGTAATGAGAAAGCTCCGGGTCGTTTAAAACAATGGGTTCGCCGATGTAGCTCAGTGGTAGAGCAGCGGTATCGTAAACCGCAGGTCGTCAGTTCAATCCTGACCATCGGCTCCAGTTTTGCCCAGAAGAACGAGGGTTATTACGAAACCCTGAATTTGGCGGACGCCGATACGGGTGGTGAAATTTACACCCTCTCCGGCATGCCGCTGTTTTATTTCAAATAATTCCCATTGGCTGGTATTTTCTTACGCCGCTTAAGTTTAGTGGGGGAGTGGCGATGGATGAAGCTATGATTCAATACGAAGCAGTGCGTTGGAGTATTTCCCGTAAACTCTATGCCGCTCTGGGCGGGGCGCTCGTTTTTTCGGTTCTGCTGACTGCGCTCGGCCTTTGGGGGATGTTCACGAGTAACGATGCGTTGCGATCCGTTTATGTTGATCGGGTGGTGCCATTGGAGCAGCTCAAGATCATTGCCGATGACTACGCCGTGTTGATCATCGATACGGTAAACAAAGCCCAGGCGGGGCGTATCACTGTTGCCGAAGCTCGCAGCAGCGTGGAGCAGGCCACCGCTCGTATTCAGCTGAAATGGACGGCTTACATGGCAACGACCTTGACACCCCGAGAGGCGGAGTTGGCGGTCGAGGCCGAGGAACTCTTTAAACCGGCCAATGCGCGCGTTGCGGACTTATCCTTGGCGCTCGCTCAATTATCCGGAAACACCGCAGGGAAATTGGACGAGTTTGATGGCCCCCTTTACGATGTGATCGATCCCATTGGCGGTAAAATCACCGAGCTGGTGCAACTGCAGCTCGATGTGGCGCGGACGACCTACGATGACGCGGCCAAACGATTTCGCGACGTGTTTTTGTTGGCCGCGGGTGGACTTGGGTTGGGTGCGGTGGTGTTTATTATTTTGGGCACGTTGATGATCCGCAGCATTGTGCGGCCGCTCCGTGGCGTCAGCGATTCGTTGCTGAGCGGCTCTGAGCAGATCTCCTCTGCGGCGGGCCAGGTCTCCAGTTCCAGCCAATCGCTGGCCGAGGGCGCGAGTGAACAAGCCGCGTCGTTGGAGGAGGTTAGTTCTTCATTGGAAGAACTCTCCAGCATGACCAAGCGTAACGCGGAGAATGCCGTGAGCGGCAAGCAATCCGCCGATGAGGCGCGTAAGGCGGCCGAATCGGGCTCGCGGGAAATGCAACAGATGCAAGCGGCCATGGATGCGATTCAAAAGTCCTCCAACGATATTTCAAAGATCATCAAGACCATCGATGAAATCGCGTTTCAGACCAATATTCTCGCGCTCAATGCGGCGGTCGAAGCCGCTCGCGCCGGCGAGTCCGGCGCCGGGTTTGCCGTGGTGGCCGAGGAAGTGCGGTCTCTGGCGCAACGCTCCGCAGCCGCGGCCCGTGAGATCGCGGACAAAATTGTCGACGCAGTTCAGAAGAGCACGCTGGGGGTGCAACTCTCCGTTCGAGTGAACGCCGGTCTCGGCGAGATCCTGACCAAAGTGATCGAGGTCGACAAATTGGTGGGTGAAGTCGCCATGGCTTCTCGCGAGCAGAGCGAAGGCATGATGCAGATTAATACGGCCATCTCGCAGCTGGACAAAGTGACACAAGCCAATGCCGCGAGCGCGGAAGAGAGCGCCGCCGCTGCCGAGGAGCTGAATGCGCAATCGATGGAGTTGCGGACTTCTTCCGCTCGACTGGTTGAAATCATCGAGTCGTCTAAAGCTAAATAAGCGTTCACCCATCAAACCGGCCCGACGCACCCAACGAGGCCCGTTGCGCCGCGCCGGAGATTTATTTTTTGCTGCGGCCGAAGCCGAAGTGTTCGACTAGCATCAGGCCACCGGCGACGAGCGCCAAGGTGCCGAAAACCCAAGAGGGGAGATCAATATCAATGAGGATATTAAGGCCAACGAGGATAAGGTAGAGTGCGAGTGCGATGTGAGCCATGAGTTTTGGTTTTTGAGTGTGGTTGGATGCGGAAATCGGGGGGATCAAGCCGTGGGGGCGCCGGCTTGGGCTGTGATCACTTCCACCTGCAGCGGCTTGCTCGTTTCGAGATGCACGTCGCGTTGTGGAAAGGCCATGAGGATGCCCGCCTTGGTAAAGGCTTCGGCGATGCGGTGGCGCAGTTCGCTTTCGACGTCTTTTCGCGGTTCCAGCGCGCTCCAGAAAGAAGCTTCGAAGTTGAGCGCGCTCTCGCCGAAATCGGTGAAAATGACCAGCGGCACGGGCTCCTTTGCCACGCGGTCGAGACTGCCGATCACCTCCTCCAGCAAGCGCTCCACCTCGCGGGTCGGAGAACCGTAAGCAACGCCCACATGTATCCGTGTTCTGATGACATCGTCGGAGAGTGTGAGGTTCACGACATTCTCTTCCAGCAGGCGGCTGTTGGGGACGATTACGTGGGTGTTGTCGCGTGAGCGGACCAAGGTGCTTCGCGGGCCGACGCGCTCCACGGTCATCTGATGGCCGTTGATCTCGATGACATCGCCTTGGCTCACCGGACGCTCGATCAGCAGGATGATGCCGCTGATGAAGTTGCCGATGAGGTTTTGGCTGCCGAAGCCGATGCCCACCGCGAGGGCGCCGCTGACCACGGAAAACTGGGTGAGCGAGAGGTGGAAGAGATTGATCGCCGTCAGGATGACGATGAGAAAAAACGCGTAGAAGGAGAGTGTCTGCCAGGCAGCGCGGCGGCCGGTATTCATACCGAGGCGGTGAAACACGACGCGGCCGATGAGATCGCTCGCACGGCGTGAGACCCAGTGGCCGGCGAGGACAAGCGCGATCACCGCGAGAATCGTTTTCACGCGGATGGGCTGGTCGGTGATCGAAAATACTTCGTAGTTCCAGGCATCCGTAAGGCTGGCTCGTGTGGACGTGAGCGATTCACTCCACGAGAAGGTGGTCACGTGGTCGCTGAGCTCTTCTTGGAGACGGTTACGCGCGGTCGTGAGGTCGGCGAGATCGGCCAGTTCTTGTTCGTTCACGGACACCCAGGTGGTCAGGTGCTTCACTCGATCTGTTGACCAGGTTTGAGGCCGGCGGGCCAGCGTAGGCGTGTCGGCGAGCCGGACTTGCAGGTCCTGCAATTCCTTGCGGCTATTCCGCAGCTCGGTGAAACGGGGCCGGCGGGATTTTTCCAGCCGCTCAAGCGCGTCGCGGTTGGTCTCCGCCAACGCTTTCATTTCGGCGGGAGTGCTCTCGCGGGTGAGTGTGCGGCGGCGCAGGTCAAGGACCTCGACAAATGTCGCCAGCCGGTCTCGTTGCGCGGTCAGTGCGCTGAGTATGAGCTGCACGGTTTGGCGGTCGGCTCGGCGCGATTCGAGTTCGTCGTCAATGGTCGTGGCCACGGCTCCCACGTTGCGGCGCTCCGTGCTGATGACTAGTCGGGCGACCTGGTCGGCGTCGATGCGCGCAGCTTCGAGGGCTGCGTCGAGCTCGGCGAGGCGTTTGTCCTGTTTGGTTTTGGCGTCGGTGAGATCGGCCTCGGAGATGACCAGGTGAGCATGCAACCACTCGAAGTCGGCTAGAAGCAAGGTGAGCTTGGGTTCGATGAGTGACTTCTGGAGTTTGATCGTTTCGAGGGCTTTTCCGGAGAGCAGCACGGTTTCCTGGGCTTGACGTCGTTCGAGGTCGGCGAGTCGGAGTGCACCGAGGGACTTGGTGTGGTCGGGGGTCTCGTTGAGTGTTTCTTTGGCGGTGCGACGAAGACGGTTGCGGTCGTCGAGTTCGTCACGGGCGTCGGCGAGCGCGGTCGTGGCGTTCTCAACGTCGGTTTTTAACCGGGCTTTGGCGTCCACGAGGTAATCGCGTTCGGAGTAGAGCCGGTCGAGTAGACGCAGGCCGTGGGGAGGTTTGAGGCGCACCTCGGGCGGACGTGGGTTCTGGATGAGCTCGGCAACTTCGGCGGCCTCTTTACTGAGGTCAGCGGCGTGTTGAAGCGTGCGGAGCTGCTCGCCGTAAAGGCCGTCGAGGCGGGCTAGGATGACGATCTCCTGTGTTAACCAGAGAGCGGTTTCACCGGGGTTTTCGGTGGGGAGTTGGTCGAAGTCGGCGCGCGTGCGGGAGATCTCTTTTTGCAACGCGGAGCGACGGGCGTTGATGGCTTCGAGGGTGAACTCAAGTTCGGTGGCGGGGATGGTCGCGGGCGATGGGGAGGCGACGGGGGTCGCTATCGGCAAAATGCCGAGTGCAAGGCCCGTGGCGGACCCGAGCGTGGGTAGCAGCGAAAGAAAAAGCGTGAAGCCGAGCGTGATCGGACTGCGAAAAAACGGGAAAAGAGACATGAAGACAGGCCGCGAAGGATTTAGAGGAATGTAATTATGCACTTACTGGCTTACGAAAACTATGGGGTATTACCCGATACCGCCTACTATGCCGCCTACGAAGCTCCAGCTAACTACGTGGGGCTCGGTTACTCGTGAGAGGGATTGAGTCCGTAGATGTGTAGCGGCGTATTTCGGCCACGTAGGGACACCTCGCCAAAATCCAACCACGGGAGATCTTGGGGCACGCGGTCGCGAGTAGCTGCGGTGACCAAGATGGGCGCGGGCTTGTCCTTGGTGAGCGCGCACACGCGTGAAGCGACGTTTACGCCGTCCCCAATCACGGTGTATTCCAGTTTTTGAGGGGTGCCTACCGTGCCGGCGACGACCAGCGAGGTGTTGATCCCGATACCAATTTTCACCGGTGGTTCGTTGCACGCGGCGCGAGCCACATTCCATTCCGCGATGGAGCGGGTGATTTCCAGCGCGGTATTGACTGCGCGCGTGGCGTCGTCGGGTTGGCGCAACGGGGCGCCAAAGAGCACCATCACGCAATCGCCGATGTATTTGTCGACGGTTCCCTGCTGGCTGAAGGCCTCCTTGGTCACGCGCTGAAAAAACTGGTTGAGAAACGCCACGGAATCCTCCGGAGCCATCGACTCCGCAGTCTGGGTAAAGCCGCGGATATCGACAAACAAAACGGTGACCTCGCGCGTCATGGGGCGATCAAAAATTTCCCGGCGACGCTCCAGCTCATCGGCGATTTCAGGCGACACGAAGCGACGCAATCGGGCGCGGGCGCGCGATTCGGATAGTAGTCGGAGCTGTCCTTTCACGATCATGGTGGCGAGCGAGAGCCCGATCAGCAGCAGCATCACTCCGCCCACGCGCACGCGCATGTCGCCCAGTGCATCCCTAAAAAACCAACCATAGCCGCATAGAATTCCCGCCGCCGAAGCCCAGAGTAATGGGAGGGAAAGGCGCAGCGAATTGGTCACCATCACGATGTTGGCGACCGCGACGTAGGCAAAGACCGCCTCCAGTGCGGAGCGGTCGCTCAGCGTGAAAAACACATACGCGTAAAGCAGCCCCACATCGCCGATCGCAAACACCCAACGCCATGCTCCGGGATGGCTGCGATTACGGGTGATGAGTAAAATTGAAGTGGAGTAAACGAGAAGCCCCCACGCAAACGCCGGGCTGCTCGCCGCGTGCCCGAAAAGCGCTACCAAGACAGGCACGGTCGAGAGCACCAGCCGCCACCAAGCCATGCGATATTCCTGACGCGATTGCGCCCGACGGATCAAGTCGGTCGGCACGCCCTCCATGGAAACGCTTAGATTACGTTTCCAGCTCTGATAGGTTTTCTCAACAGAGGGTAAGGAGCGAACGAAGCTGGAAATTGACACGGGAAATCTCTGCATGCCGAAACGGGTCCGGTGCAAATAGAAATGCCCAGTTATCGCATTTAGCCCAAAAAGTGGAGTCTGCGGACCCGCCCCGGTAGCAGCCCGGCGCGCGATGCGGGTTCGCACGATGCTTACGATCAGTATGCGAATCGTGCGCTCCCCGCTATGGGCGCGATTAGGGAAAAGATAAAAGCGGAAATCATGACCTTGAAACGAGTAGCTGACGGGGCGTGAGCGGTTTTAATCTGAGGGCTGCCACAGCGTCGTCGAGGGATTGCTAAAGTAGCCAGTAACGACCCTCCCTCGTCCGTGAGGACGAGCCGAAGGGACGATGGAGGGGGGACGCCCCGACCCCTTTTGGCGCATCGGGGCATGAAAAAGGCGCTGCGGGTTTCGCAGCGCCCTCGGGGGGCGAATCGTTCTCGTTCGCTTACTGCCGGGTGACCGAAGCAGACGGAACGAGAACGAGTAGGAGAACGAGAACGATGGAGTGCGACGCGCTCAGAGATACTTGTCGGTTACGGCACCTTCCGAGGCGGTGCTGACGAGCTTGGCGTATTTGGCCAACACGCCGCGGGTTTCCTTAGGTGGGAGCGGCTTGTAAGCGGCTAGGCGCGCGGCGTAGTCGGCGTCGGGGATGAGGAGGCTGATGGTGTTCTTGACCGCGTCGATTTCGATGAGGTCGCCGTTTTGCACGATGCCGATGGGGCCGCCTTTGGCGGCTTCGGGTGTGATGTGGCCCACGTCGAAACCGTGGCTGCCGCCGGAGAAACGGCCGTCGGTGATGAGGGCGACATCATTGATGAGGCCGCGGCCGGCGATGGCGCTGGTAGGAGAAAGCATTTCACGCATGCCGGGGCCGCCGACGGGGCCTTCGTTGCGGATGACCACGACGTCACCTTTGCCGACGTCGCCGCAGAGGACGCCATTGAGCGCGGATTCTTCGCTTTCGTAGACCTTGGCGGTGCCTTTGAAGTAGAGGCCTTCCTTGCCGGTGATTTTGCCGACGGCTCCGCCAGGGGCGAGGTTGCCGCGTAGAATACGGAGGTGGGTCTCGGTTTTGATGGGCTGGTCGAAGGGGTGGATGATGTCCTGCTCGGAGGGATAAGCCGGGTAGGGCTGCACGTCGCGGAGCGACTCGGCGATGGTCTCGCCGGTAACGGTGAGGCAGTCGCCGTGGAGGAGGCCGCGGTCGAGGAGCATCTTCATCAAGGGGCGGATGCCGCCGATGCGGATGAGGTGGCTCATGCCGTATTTGCCGAAAGGTTTGACGTCGGCGAGGAGGGGAACGCGGGCGCCGATGGTCTTGAAGTCGTCGAGCTCGACGTGCACTCCGGCGGAGTGGGCGATGGCGAGCAGGTGGAGGACGAGGTTGGTGGACCCGCCGAGCGCGGTGCAGACGGTAATGCAGTTCTCGAAGGCCTTGCGGGTGAGAATATCGCGCGGGGTGATGCCCTTCTTGAGCATGGCCATGATGGCGGCGCCGGCGCGTTCGCAGTCGTCGCGTTTTTCTTTGCCGATGGCGAGCTGGGCGGAGCTGTTGGGCAGGCTCAGGCCGAGCACCTCGATGGCGGATGCCATGGTGTTGGCGGTATACATGCCACCGCAGGAGCCGGGGCCGGGGATGGCGCATTTTTCGACTTCCTTGAGGCCAGCGTCGTCGAGCTCACCCTTGGCGTGTTTCCCGACGGCTTCGAATACGGAAACGATGTCGAGTGGCTTCTTCTTTTCGGTGTCGCTGGTCAGGAAGCCGGGGAGAAT
>Ga0163150_10010370_pt1 | contig 10092 bp, 9 predicted proteins | sample OliLakLV19P2IB_FD_148628 | JGI IMG/M metagenome (GOLD analysis project Ga0163150, IMG submission 148628) | Freshwater microbial mat bacterial communities from Lake Vanda, McMurdo Dry Valleys, Antarctica - Oligotrophic Lake LV.19.P2.IB | ecosystem: Environmental > Aquatic > Freshwater > Lake >...
GCCGTAGACCTCGTCAAAGTACAGCAGCGCGCGCAGGCTGGCGCTGCCGGTCTGGCTGCGCAGCCAGGCCGACACCTGTTCCAGCAGCAGCGCGATGAAGAACATGCGCTCGGCGTCGCTCAGGTGGGCGACGTAGAAGATCGAGACGCGCGGCTGGCCGTCTGGGGTGCGCAGCAACGCCGGGATGTCGAGCGCCTCGCCGCTGATCCAGCTTTGGAAGGAAGGCGCGGCGGCGATGGCGTTCAGGGCCAGCGCCAGGTTGAAGCGGTCTTTCTCGGGGTAGAAGCGCTCCACCTCGAACACGCCCAGCTTGGCGAAGGGCGGCGTTTGCACGGCGCTGATGATGGCCGCCAGGTCGAGCGGCTGGCCGGCGCGCCAGGCGTGCTCAAAGATGTTGGCCAGCAAGATGTGCTCGCGCGAACGCACCGGGTCGGCCTCGATGCCCACCAGCCCCAGCAGCGCCGAGACGATGCCGGTGATGCGCTCGCGCAAGTTTTCCTGGTTGTCGTCCCAACTGAGCGCGGGCGGGTCGAACGAGCGCAGCACGCTCACCGGCCGCCCGGCGTCGGAGCCGGGGGTGTAGATGGCCCAATCCACTGAGTCCTTCAGGCGCTGAATGTTGGCCGGGCCTAGCCCCCACTGGGCCAGCCCGGCTCGCCACTCCTCGGCCCGCTTGACGGCGTAGGCCTCCACCGACAGGTGCGCGCGGCGGGCCTCGTCCACGTTCACCCAGCGCTGAAAGTCGGCCGGAGCCAGGTCGGGGAATTGCAGCAGCAGGTTGGTGATGTCGCCTTTGGGGTCAATCAGGATGGCCGGCAGCCCAGCCAGCGCCGCTTCTTCCAGCAGGTCTATGCACAGCCCGGTCTTGCCCGAGCCGGTCATGCCCACGCACACGGCATGGGTGGTCAGGTCGTCCGGGTCGTAGAGCAGCAGCGCCTCGGTCGGCGCGTGCGTCTGCGGATCAATCAAGCGGCCCAGGTTAAACTTCATCGGCTGTCTCCACCATTACCGCACCGCCCTACTGCGCCGGGGCCTCGGCCCACACCCGTTCCCATTCCGCAAAATAGGCCGCCGCGATGTCCGCGTTGTGAATGATGAGCACGTTCTCGTCGTTGCTGTCTTCGGCATTGTTCGAGAAGTTGTACGAGCCGACCACCACCACCTGCTTATCTATGATGAAGACCTTGCTGTGCAGGTTGTAGGGGTTGCCGTCCTGGCGCACCTCGCCGGCCAGCCCGCCCTGGGTGAGCATCAGCCAGGCCTGGTCGCCGCCGGCCGCGATCTGGCGCGTCTCGAACACGCCCTGCACGGTCAGCCCGGCCTCGGCCCGGTCGAGCAGGGTCTGGGCGAAGTCGCGGCGCGTAAACGAGAAGGCCATGAAGTAGATGCTCTGGGTGGCGGCTGCGAGTTGGTCTTCGATGTGCGCCGCCACGCCGTCGTCGGGCGAGAAGTAGTTTTCGACCCGCGTGCCGTCGAGCGTGACGACCGGGTTGGGCGTGTCGGCGGTGGAGGTCGGGCCAAACTCCTGGCGCTCAAACATCTCCTCGAACTCGCGCGTGTAGTTCTGCGCCAGCCGCGACGACTGGATGTAGATCAGGCTGTTGTTGTTGCGGTAGGCGTCGTTGCGGGTGAAGTTCATCGAGCCGGTCCACACCGCCGCGCCGTCTATGACCACAAACTTGTCGTGCATGATGGCGCTGCGCTCGTCCTCGACCACCGGGATATCGGCCGCGCGCAGGGCGACGATGCCGTCGTCTTTGGCCGCGTCGGTGTCGGTCACCAGCCGGACCGTGACGCCGCGCTCGGCCGCCGCCAGCAGCGCGTCGGCCAGCGGCTGCAAGTCGAACTCGTATAACGCCAGGTCAATGGTGGCCTGCGCCGTGCTGATGGTGGCGATCACCTTGTCGGGGATGCCGCCGGAGGGGTCGTCCAGGTCGGCGGTCAGGCCGGGCTGGGTGAAATACAGTTGATACCAACTGCCGCCGATGTTTTCAGCAGTGGGCGCCTGCCCCAGTTCTGTTGGGGTGGGCGGCCGGGCGGTGGGGCCATCGCCGCCCGCGCCGCTCTTGAACAGCCCCGGCGCGACGGCGTAGACCACGGCCAGCAGGCACAGCAGTATCAGCCCGACGATGAGCGGGCCGATGGTTTGGGGCGCTTTCGAATTGCGTCTTTTTGTCATAAGAACAGATTCTACCACCGTGGCTGGCAACGGATGCTGTAGCGGATGAAACGGATATGCAATGTAGTAGGGCGGGCCAACGGATACATGCGCTGCGTGCTGACCCTTGCCAGCCTCTAATAATACGATGCTGCGGCGGACTGATGGTGAGATTTCTCACCCGCCCCAGAGCAGCGTGAGGGCCAACGACCTGAGGCGGGTTCGAAATGACAGGGTCAAAGGGCTGGGTTGGTGTGTGCACCAGTTCTCAGATAGCGGGATGATTGGTCAAGTCTCAATGACCTGTCATTCCGAACCCCCGCTCGCAGCCTTGTAGCAACGTAGCGGAGTTGGCGGGGTGAGGAATCTCACCGGCTGAACTAGCGCGGCTACCAGTCTGATTTACAAAAGCTATTCGCCCCGCACCGCCGCCCCAAACGCGGCCTGGAGGCCCTGGTTGCTGGCCGCCACCTGTGCGTCGCCCAGCCGCCACGGCGCGCCGGCCGGCGTGTTGATGACGCCGCCCGCCTCGGTGATGAGCAGGGCGGCGGCGGCCACGTCCCACGCCTGAAGCATGTGGTGAAAGTAGGCGTCCACCCAGCCCGCGCCCACGTAGGCCAGGCCCAGCGCCGCGCTGCCGGTGGCGCGCACGGTGCGGCAGCGGGTGACCAGGCGCTGCACGGCGGCCAGCGTCAGCGCCCGCAGTTCCGGCTCGCGCGCCCAGTCCAACCCGACCACGGCCTCGCCCAGGTCGGCCACGGCGCTGACGTGCAGGGGCCGCGGCTTGGCCCGCCCACGCCGCAGCCAGGCCCCGCCGCCGCGCGCGGCATAGAAGCTCTCGCGCCGCAGCGGGTCGTGGATGACGCCCACCTGCACCACCCCGCCCCACGCCAGCGCCACCGACACGGCGAACACCGGCAGGCCGCGCGCGTAGTTGGTGGTGCCGTCCAGTGGGTCAATGATCCAGGTGGGCGTGGGGCTATTTAGGTCAATGTCGTGGCGGCCCTCTTCAGAGAGGATGGCGTGGTCGGGGAAGGCGGCGCGCAGCCGGTCGAGCACCACGGCCTGGGCGGCGAAGTCGGCGTCGGTGACAATGTCACGCGGGCCTTTGGACTGCACCTGGCGCGGCTTGGGCCAGAGCTTGCGCAGCACATCGCCGGCGGCCACGGCGGCGGCCAGCGCCACACTCAAATGCAGGTTGGCTTCGGTAGGAGGCATAGGGTTTATTCTACCTCACCGGACGCCAACAGCAGCGGATTAAACGCATCCGGCCGGCAGCGCTGCCGGCCGTCGCCTGATGCACTCGGGCGAGGCGCAGACCCTAGTGCTGCGGCAGGCTCTCGGTCAGCTTGTCCATCGTCTGGTGCAGCCCGAGCAGCGAGTAAATCATGAACTGGCCGACCGGCCAGGCGTATTCGGTGATGGTCAGCTCGGTGAAGCCGCGCACGTCTTTGAACTCCACCACGATGCGCGTCTCGGCCGGGAAGTCGGCCGGCATGCCCATCTGCGCCGGGTCAATCTTGTTGCCGGCGGCGTCGGCCAGGCTTTGGGTGTACTCCAGCCGCTGCAGCGGCACGATCTTGGTGTAGGTGCCCACCACGTAGCTGTCTTGCCCGCCCTGCCAGTCGGGGGCGCGCATGCAGAACAGGAACCGGCCGCCCTCGCGCAAGTCAACCTCGGCGGTGGGCGAGGTATAGTCACTCGGCCCCCACCAGCGCTTGACGTGCTCCGGGTCGGTCCACGCCTGCCACACCAGTTCGATAGGGGCGTCGAGCAGGCGCTTCACCACGAGGTCGCGGGTCTGGGGCGGTGCGCTTGTGTCAGTCATCGTCTCTCCCTATTGATCCACACGGGTACTAGGGCGGCGGTTGGCCGCCTACAGTTGCTTGGGCTTCTGCGCGGCCTTGAGCGTTTGCAGATAGTCGTCCAGGTTGTCCAGGCGCGTGTTCCAGATGCGCCGGAAGGTCTCGAGCCAGCCGTCCAGCTCCTCGAACGGCTGCGGCTCCAACTGATAGATGCGGCGCTGGGCGCTGGGCCGCGCCTTCACCAGCCCGGCGGCCGTCAGCACGCGCAGGTGCTTAGAGACCAGCGGCTGGCGCAGCGCCAAGTGCTCCACAATCTCGTTCACCGAGCGCGGGCCGGTGCGCAGCAGTTCCACAATGTGCAGCCGGTTCGGTTCCGCCAGGGCAGTCAGTGTTGTGAGCATGGGGTTATATTACTACAGGCATATATACTTGTAAAGGAATATACGGTGTCATTCCTAAACTCGTGCGACAGGTCGTTGGGACGGGGACTAAAGGGTATAAAGGAGCTAAGGGGAGGGGACTCAGGGGACTTGAAGGGATGCGGCGCGAGGGGACTCGGGGGACTCAAGACAGCGCGAGGGATGCGCGCCTCATGATAGGCTGGGCGCGTTCCTTATGGCCGCAGCCGTTTTGGGCCAGCCGCAAATTTTTTCAAGCGTGGGGTTGGGCCTGCCCAACCCCGCGCTTGAAAAATTTGTGTCGGTCAGATATTGGCTCTTACAACCACACCTTGCGGTGAGAACCCGCCTCGACGGTGACGATCAAGCCAAGGGGCGTAGTGACTGCGCTTGCGCTCGCCCCGGCTCGGCGGCATACTAGGCGGCGTTCACTCGCGCGCGGGGGCGCACCACAATGGCAGCCGATCCAAACCTAGAAGCCGGCATCGCCGCCGTCCAGGCGGGCGACCTCACGCGGGCGCAGCAACTGCTGGCGCTGGCCGTCGCCGCCGCCCCCCGCCTGAGCGCCGTGTTTGCGCCCCCGCCGTTTGCGCCGGCACTGATGGACCGGCCGGACGGCTACATCGGCGAGGTGCTGGGGCAAGCGGGCACCGGCGCGTTCACGCTCGAGCCGGGCCAGTCGCGCGACTTCCAGTTCCAATCCACGCCGCCGCTGCCGGGCGAGCGCCTGGGCTTCAACCTCTACCTGATCGGCCCCGCCGGCGTCAGCGACGGCCCGGACAGCGGCCTGCGGCTAGCCGGCTGGCTGCAAGTGGACAACCTGTGGGCGGAGATCGGCCTGAACTGGGGGGCGCAGCAGGTCGCCGACGGCGTGAACTGCGTGACCGGCCCGTATAACATCTTCACCACCGTCAGCAACCCCACCGGCAGCCCGATCGAGGTGCTGAACCTGCAAATCTACATCAACGACGCCGGCGCGCCGTAGGGCCGCGCTTGTCGCCCTGTGATATCATTTCCCTGTGTTTCCCGTTTTGGCCCAAGTCGGCCCCTTCACGTTCTACACCTACACCGTCCTGATTGACCTCGGCCTGGCCGTTGCGCTGGCGGCGCTGTACCTACGCGCCCCGGCCGGGCGCGGCCCGCGCTGGCTCGACGCCGGGTTGGCCGCCGGCGTGGGCGGCTTCATCGGCGCACGGCTGCTGTTCATCATCGTCAACGGCAGCTTTTACTTTCCCCACATTGATGAGGTGCTGCAAGTCTGGCGCGGCGGGCTGGCCTGGCCGGGCGCAGTGGCCGGTGCGCTGTTCGGCGCGTGGGTCTACACCCAGCGCCGCCGCGAGCCGCTCGCGGCCATCCTCGACGCGCTGGCGCTGCCGCTCGGGCTGTTCGGGCTGCTGGGCTGGGGCGGCTGCCTGGCGGCGGGCTGCGCCTACGGCGTCGAACTGACCCCCGGCCAACTGCCCGCCCTGCTGACCACCACCGCCCCCGACCTATTCGGGCTGAGCGTGCTGCGCTTCGCCACCCAGGCCGTCGGGCTGGCGTGGAGCGCGCTGGCGCTGTTGGGGCTGTGGCTGCTGGCGCGCGGCCCGGCGCGGGGCTGGCGGGCCGGGGCGCTGGGCACACTCTCACTCAGCCTGCTGGCGCTGGGCCTGTTCGGGCTGAGCTTCACGCGCGGCGAGCCGACCGTGTACGTCTCCGGCCTGCGGATCGAGACGGTGGGCAGCGGGCTGGTGCTCATCGGCGCGCTGCTGGCTTGGCTGTCGGCGGTGCTGCGGCCCCCCGCCCCACTCGCCGTCGCGACCGAATCAACTATCAGCGCTCTAAAAGAGCTAGGGCAGGCCGCCGCGCCGAGCGACGCCGCGCCCGCGCCTACCAACGCACCGGCCAACACATGACCATCCTAAAACTGGGCCTGGCCCAAATCAACACCAAGCTCGGCGACATCCACGCCAACCTCGAGCACCACCTGGAGCTGATTGACCAGGCCGTGCAGCAGGGCGTGCAGTTGCTGGTCTTTCCCGAACTCTCGCTCACCGGCTACGTGCTGCAAGACCTGGTGCCCACGCTGGCCCGCCGCCCCACGCCCGACGACCCGATCTTTGCGCCGCTGCTGCACGCCTCGCACAAGCTCGATCTGGTGGTCGGCTTCGTGGACGAGGACAGCCGCCACCGCTTCTACATCTCGGCCGCCTACCTGAGTCAGGGCGAGGTGCTGCATGTCCACCACAAGGTCTACCTGCCCACCTACGGCCTGTTCGATGAGGGCCGCTTCTTCGCCTGGGGTGACAGCATCCGCGCCTTCGACACGCGCTGGGGCCGCGTCGGCCTGCTGATCTGCGAAGACTTCTGGCACGCCTCGCCGCCCTACCTGCTCTGGCTCGACGGCGCCGACCTGCTGCTGTTCAGCTCGGCCTCGCCCGGGCGCGGCATCACCCACGGCGACAAGCTCGAGTCGGCCTGGTGGGTGGAGCACATCAACCGCGCCTACGCCAGCCTGTTCACGACCTTTGTGGCCCACACCAACCGCGTGGGCTTCGAGGACGGCCTGCACTTCTGGGGCGGCGCGACCGTGTTCGACCCCAACGGCGACCTGGTGGCTCAAGGCCCGTACCAAACCGAGGCCATCACCGTGGCCGAGCTAGACCTGGGCCAACTGCACCGCACCCGCGCCCGCCTGCCGCTGCTGCGCGACGAGCGCCACGCCCTGGTGCGGCGCGAGATCGAGCGCATCACCGCCGGCAACAACGGCGCGAGCGACAAAGGCTAGCCCGCCATGCCACCCGATCTCTCGCTTACCATCAACACCGAGTTGACCCGCCGCATCCTGGTCAACTTTCTGCACGACGAGATTCACCGCACCGGCCTCAAGCGCGCCGTGCTGGGCCTCTCCGGCGGCATAGACTCGGCCCTGGCCTGCCTGCTGGCGGCCGAGGCGCTCGGCCCGGAAAACGTGCTGGCCGTGCGGCTGCCCTATAAGACCTCCTCGCCCGAGTCGCTGGCCCACGCCCAGTTGGTGATTGACCAGAGCGGCGTGCAGACCGAGACGTTTGAGATCACCGGCATGGTCGAGCCGCTGATCGCCGGGCTGCCACCCAGCGAGGCCAAGCGCGGCGGCAACGCCATGGCCCGCGCCCGCATGATCGTGCTCTACGACCGCAGCGCCGCCACCGCCGGCCTGGTGGTCGGCACCGGCAACAAGACCGAAATCCTGCTGGGCTACTCCACGCTCTACGGCGACTCGGCCTCGGCCCTCAACCCGCTGGGCGACCTGTATAAGACGCAACTCCGCCAACTGGCGCGGCTGGTGGGCGTGCCCGCCTCGATCATAGACAAAGCGCCCTCGGCCGACCTGTGGCTGGGCCAAACGGACGAGGCCGAGTTGGGCTTCACCTATGCCCAGGTAGACCCGCTGCTCTACCTAATGGTGGATCAGCGCTACCGCCTGGAGGAGTGCGTGGCCGCCGGCTTCGACGCCCAGTTCGTGCAGGCCGTGGCCGACCGCATCCGCCGCAACCAGTTCAAGCGCATGTTGCCGCTGATCGCCAAACTCAGTAACCGCACCGTCGGTTATGATTTCTTGTATTTACGCGATTGGGGCACCTAAACTCGAAGGAAACCGGTCGGTCGAACGGCATTATGAAACGTTCGCAGTTTAGCCAACACTTTACCTCCTTCCAGCACCGCAACTTCCGGCTGATGTGGTTCGGCCAACTGATCTCTTTCTCCGGCTCGATGATGCAGAACGCCGCCATCCTGTGGCACGTCTCGCTGCTGGTGCCGGATCACCAAAAGGGCCTGGCGCTCGGCGCGGTCGGCCTGGTGCGCGTCGTGCCCATCATCATCTGCTCGCTGCTGGGCGGCGTGATGGCCGACGCGCTCGACCGCCGCCGGCTGATGCTGCTGACGCAGACCGCGCTGGCCGTCATCGCCGCCGTGCTCACCGTCGTCACCTTTCGCGGGCCAGACACGCTTTGGCCGCTGTATGTGCTCACCGCCCTGAGCGCCGCCGCCTCGGCCTTCGACATGCCCGCCCGCCAGGCGCTGACGCCCACGCTCGTGCCGCTGGAGCACCTGCCCAACGCCATCGGCCTGAACAGCATCATGTTCCAGTTGGCTTCGGTGCTCGGCCCGGCCCTGGGCGGCCTGCTGATCGCCTCGGGCGACATCGGCTGGGTGTACGCCATCAACGCCGTCTCCTACATCGCCGTCATCGTCGCGCTGCTGCTGATGCGCGATGTGCCGGTGGTCAGCGCCGCGAACAAGCAGGCCGTGTCGCTCAAGGCGATGGGCGAGGGGCTGCGCTTCGTGTTCCGCGCCCCGCTCATCCGCTCGACCATGCTGCTCGACTTCTTCGCCACCTTCTTCGCCTCGGCCACGGCCCTGCTGCCGATCTTCGCGCAGGACATTCTGCACGTCGGCCCGCAAGGCTACGGGCTGCTGTGGGCCGCGCCCTCGGTCGGGGCCGCCCTGGCCGCGGTGGCGATGGTGCCGGCCGCCCAGCGCGTGCAGCGGCGCGGCCTGGGGCTGATCTGGGCCATCATCGCCTACAGCCTGGCGACAATTGTGTTTGGCTTGTCGCGCGACTTCTGGCTGACCTTCGTGTGCCTGGCCGTCGTCGGCGGCGCGGATATGGTCAGCACGGTCTTCCGCAACATCATCCGGCAACTGGGCACGCCCGACCACCTGCGCGGCCGGATGACGGGCGTGAACATGATCTTCCTGATGGGCGGCCCGCAGTTGGGCGAACTCGAAGCCGGCCTGGTGGCCGACCGCCTGACCGCGCCCTGGTCGGTCATCACCGGCGGCCTCGGCTCACTGATCGCGGCGCTGTATATCGCGCGCACCACGCCCCACCTGCGCCGCTACCGCCGCGACGACGAGATCACCCTGGCCGGTCTGCCGCCCACTCCCAGCCAGGCCGCCTCGGCCGACTAGGCGCGGGGCCTCTCATCGCACAAGTGCCGGGCCGATATCGTAAGCGTCTAATCTTGACGTGAACGTGGGAGGCGGCTGTTGAAGGTGGGCGGCGGCGACTGGCGCGCTGCGCCCAACGACCAGCAATCGCAGGACGTTTGGATTGAATTTGGATCGGTCTAATCTTGACGTGAGCGCAATTGGGGCAGTTGAGCGCAGGCGATCACCAAACACCCTAATTTCAGGCAGATCTTGCCTCTTGCCAACAGAACATTAATTCTATATCGTATCTCGTATGTTCACCGCCACCCACTCCGCCGCCGCCCGTTTGCGCCCGACCACCGTTCATTCGCTGCGCCCCGCGGCAGTTGCGACAGAGAATCCAACACGCGCGGCAGACGCGGCAGACGCGGCAGTGAAATCAACAATTCCCTCCCGTGCGGCAGACGCGGCAGACGCGGCAGTGAAATCAACAATTCCCTCCCGCGCGGCAGACGCGGCAGTGAAATCAACACTTCCCTCCCGCGCGGCACTTGGGACACTCGCGGCACTTCTACCAACAACCTACCCCGACTCTGGCGCAACCTTTTCATCCCATGACCCCATTCGTGAAATTCGTGTAATTCGTGGCCAACGTTTCTCCGCGCTTTGACATCCCCCCGCCCCTGTGCCACAATCCCCGCCACTCCCGCGAGATCATGAAAGCGAAGGCCGCATGAAACGCGCCGTCAGCATCAGCCTGGGTTCTTCCAAGCGCAATAAAGCCGTCGAGGTCGAGTTGCTCGGCGAGCGCGTGTCCATCGAGCGCATCGGCATG
>Ga0163150_10010371_pt1 | contig 10092 bp, 10 predicted proteins | sample OliLakLV19P2IB_FD_148628 | JGI IMG/M metagenome (GOLD analysis project Ga0163150, IMG submission 148628) | Freshwater microbial mat bacterial communities from Lake Vanda, McMurdo Dry Valleys, Antarctica - Oligotrophic Lake LV.19.P2.IB | ecosystem: Environmental > Aquatic > Freshwater > Lake >...
GTGTAATATTTTGTGGAGTAGTGGCGAAAATTTCAGCAATTTGTTTTTGGGTTGCCCATAAAGTATCTCCATCAATTTTAACTTCGACTTGAATGCCTTCAACTGATTTATATATTTTTATCTCATTCATTTTATGCTGTAATTTTAAATAGCAAACCCAACTGATTGAAAAATAAATCAATCGAGGCTGTTTGTTTTATTAGGTTATCTTCTGAGTATTCCCAAGTCATAGTTATTCTTTGTTGATTAGTGAAGAAAGTCTACCCACAAAGGCTTCTTCATTTTTTATTAATTCTTGCATCGAATGATTTTCTGAAACATAAATGCCATCAATTATGAATTTGACTTCATTCTCATCATTGCCATAAATGGATTTTGAATGAGCTTTATCTGTATTGATTTCTTTAGAAAGCGGATAAATCAATCCACTTGCTTTTAAATCGTTTTTGTAATATCCGGAATAGGAATGTATTTGATGCAAGTCAGTAATGTCCACATCGTTTTTCTGCATTTCCATCTTTTTGAATTTGGCATCAAATACAACCACTTTTCCGCTTAATCTGTGCTTCATTACCAAATCAGGAAACATAGGTCGTTTAAAGAACTGCTGTTGATATATGCGTAGTTCTTCCTGACCACTAACCGCCCAATCCGGGAAGTTTCTGCTTAATAGTTTTTCAAGATACAATTCATACAATTCGGCAATATCAAACAAGAATCCCGTGGTTGCCATTTGTTGTTTATCATTGTCTGGCATCAAGTCTTTATCCAACAAAATGATTTCGGCATATTCCAAAACTTTTTTGAAACCGCTATACATTGGATTGTTGATGGTTTGATGTGCCTTTGCTTTCTGAATGGTTTCGTAGCTGGCAAACCTGCCGGAATATTGTTGTTTTAATAACTGGCTCAGTCCAAGTAAGCGACTGTGTATTTCCTTGCCAAATACTTTTTCTAACTTCCTCAAAGCGAGGTAAAGCACATCCACAATTTCCTGCACATACATTCGCTCTCTGAAAGTGCTGGTTAGTTTTCCCTGAAATGGAATATCTCGTTTTATGAAGTCGTTAAAATCAATACTACCTCTTACTTTGTGGCTGCGTTCCTGATGTTTTTGGTAGTTCTGCGGCAAACCCAAAACGGCTGCCTTTTCCAACGATTGAATAAAAAGGTAAGCGATGATAAACAAAAACTGATTTTCTGTTTCGTCCTTTTTGGCTTTTACCTGCTCGTTATCTACATAAATATCATTTACGAAATTGAGCATCCGCTTTAAAAAAGCATCGCCATATTTCGTGGTGATGTTTATTTTGCAGCCTTTATAAAACAACACTCCTGCATACAATCCGGTTTGCACGATGTATTCTTTCTCCTGTTCCAGTTTTTCTTTTGAATACAATTTCAGAATTAATCGTTCTTCGTCCGGTTTAAAAAAACGTCTGCGTTTGAAGTTGAAAATTCGGATTTGTTTAAGTTGTTCCGCTCCAAGTTTTAATTCATAAACCGATGAAAAGAGTTCTTGCTGCAAATGTTTGACGCCTGCCTTTTTTACAGCAAAAGCATCGCCCAAAGCCGATTCACGGATGGGTGCTTCTTCGTAAAAATTATGATTGACAGGTACGCTTATTCTCATTTTATTTTATCGTTTCTTTAAATCGGTTTAAAGCCTCATTCAGTTTATTATCTAATTCACTTTCTGCAAAAACTGCTCTTAGGTATTCTTTCAAAGTAGGTCGTAAGTACAAATTGAAAAGCACTTCCAGATTATGTTGTGTGATTTCTTTGCGTTTGGCTATGTCGCGCATCTTCATAAAAAAGGAATGACCAAACTCATAGGATTTTCCTAAGCCCAAGTCATTAGAAATATAACTATTCAGTTTTTCGCAGGCTTTTATGTACTGCCCGATGTTGCTAAAATCTTCTTTTCTTTTAAAACGGGTTTCTTCTTCAATCACTTCATAGTCGCAGTCTTTTCTTATCCATTTAAATCTTCTGCGAAGTGCTAAATCAAAAGCATCTATGCTCTTGTCCACATCGTTCATCATACCGATAAAAAAGACATTTTCAGGTACGCCAAATTTTACTTCTCCATTGTCAAAGGTATATGCCAGCGATTTGTATTTATCATCTTCTCTGATTAAATCTTCTATCAAAGCGGAATATTGTGTTTTTATCAGGTTTTTATTGCTTTTGCCATCGTGGCGATAATCTTTTTCTAACAGCGATAAGGTTTCGCCAAATACGGATGAAAGATTGGCACGGTTGATTTCATCTACTATAAAATAGAACGCCTTGCCGGGATTGTTTTTGGCTTTGATGCAGAAGTTTTTGAAAGCTCCGTTCACCAATTCAAAACGAATGTTTCCGTCTTTTGAAACGCCTTTGGGTTTTATACCTTCAATAAAGTCCTCATAAGTAAACGATGGATGAAACTGTAATAATTCGTAACGGGAACTATCGCCCTGACTTACAAAATCGAGACTATTGACCACCGAATAGGTTTTGCCTGTGCCCGGAGGTCCATACATAATCACATTCGGGTTTTCCGCATCGGCAATGGTTTTGGCATTTACATACTTCCACAAAAAGCGGGAAAGCAAAATGAGTTCGCTTTTGTCTTGCTCGTTTACATCCAACAGTTTCTTTGCCACCAAACAAACCTGATGGTTCTTTGTAAAAATCCCTTCAGCATCACCATCAATAAAATCGCTGTACAATTCTTCGAGCCATTGTGTAGAGTATATGTATAGAAAATCGCTTAGGTTGTCTAATACCGCCATTTTCATCAATATCTGCTTAGCACTGTAATTGGCATCTTCCACTAAGCGAATTTTTGCCAACGGGTCGGCTGCCAACACAATGTTTTTTAATAAGCCTTTGATGTTATCATTAAAATAGGTTTCGGCTTCTGCTTGATTTGCTTTTTCTTTTTTGTCACTTTTGATGAAATAGGTAGCATTATCATCGTTTAGCTTTACACCAAAATTTTCAGCAGTACCTGGTTTTGATGAACCTAAAACTGTTTTGGTAGTTCTTTCTAAGAAATTACATAGGTAGTGTCCTGGCATTCGCTCTTTTGCAATTTCTTTAGTACTTGTGTAATCATCCAAGCCTAAGGTGTGGTTTGTGATTTTTTCCTTGTATTGCTGCCACTGTGCTAATAAGATTTCAATTTCTTTATTGTTGAAGTCTTTATCTTCCTGTTTAGTTTCCGATTTATATTTTTCCCAAATAGCTTTTATTTGGTTTTGTCTTTCTTCAGTTAAAGGACTTTTACTTTCCATTGTATTTATTATTAAATTGAAATCAGCTTTAGTTATACTAACAATTCGGGCTCTTGTATCTTTGTTTGAAAGTGAATTGTAAACCGCATCCGTATCTAATTTGTATAGCCATATTTTTATATCCTTTAACTTAAAACGAATGACTACATCATTCTCTTGCTTCACTTCTTCTTTGTCGCTATCTATAACAGCTTGCCCCCAGTAGATTTTGGTGTTAAATTCTTTAAAAATTATAACATCTCCTCTCTTAGGTTTATAGGTGAGATTGTCGTTGGTTGTAAAATAATACTCCTTCGTTTCAAGTATTGTGCTTGTGTCCCAAAACGAATCTTCATATTCACCTTTGGGTTTGTTTCCAAAAATGAAATAATTAGGTTCTATAATTTTCTCAATACTCATACCTTACACTTCTATTTGTCCATTCATCAATTTAGGTAATAATATATCCCGTGCCTCTCGGAGTTTGCTGTTTTGTCTTTGAAGTGTTAAAATCAAATTGAAAGGTGCTTCAAATTCTTGTGCGAATTCTTTTAACACTTTTTGGTTTGGCACAAACACTTCCATATTCTCAAATTTATTCTTGTTCACATTAGTAAACGTTGAACCATTGCTTCCTAATGCATCGAGTTGTTCTTTCATCTGTGACATTAAGGCATAAAAGAAATAGACGTTATTTGTCTCATTAAAAACAATAGAATTTATTTGTTGATTGGTTTGACTTGGTTTTGAAGTTATTCCAACAACTCCTGCTGTTCCGATACAACTAACACAAAGACTTAATGGTGGCAGGAATTTTTTCTCTTGTGATTTTGCTCCTAACTCACTCAGCATTTGGTCTGTATGTTCAATGAAAATTTGATTGTGCATATCAGGTGTTTTGATAAATGGAACATCTTCACCAAAATAATCTGCTATGGCGGTGGAAGGCGTTTTTCCTGTAATTATCTCTCCAAAATCAGATAGGATATGTTTTTCCAACTTCTCACTCCTCACAATCCCCTTACACCTCAAAAACGCCTTCTCCTCCAACAACTTTATCCGCTTTAAATTATTCTCTATCAAATCATCATAAGCCGATAAAATGGAGGCGATTTTGCGTTGGGTGGAGAGTTCTGTTGGAAATTTTATCTTAATACATTTGAATGCACTATGACTTAAATCAAGCTGTGCAGCACCTGATGCGTAATCGTTTGCAAGTTTCTTTGTGTTATCACTTCTTAAAAACCAGTATAAATAATCTTTTGATAGTTCGTCATTAACTGGAGTTACTGTAAAGCAGTTATTAAACAACACTCCAAATTGATTTCGAAATACTAAACCAACCTGTCCAGTTCTTGAATAAATAATATCATCTGGCTTTGCAATAAATTTTTCTGGAACTTCTTCTTTTATGAAAACAGATTGTTTTCTATTTATCATATCTGTAATTCGGAGCAAAGGAAGACCTGTTTCAGCAACTAGATGATTGCTTTTTTTATTTATGCAAAGCCCTTGACACAGTTCTACAAGTTGACCAATTTCTACTTCTCTCCACTTCATATCACAACCGTTTTAAAATTTTCAGCAATAGTATTCGCCAAGGCAACAGCCTCTTCATTCAATCCATCAAACCCAATATGTATTTCGTTTTTCATGATAAATTCTTTTTATTATTCCCAAACTGCATTCCTTCCTCATCCCACATTTCTCTGTAAGCATTTATATAATCAGCAGCAGCCGATGGATCAATACCATACAAATGCCTGCAAAGTTTCCGGTAAAGCATAAGCATTTGCCCGTCAAAACAAAAGTCAAGCATAAAATCTAAGTTGTAAGATAGTTGGTTACTGTTCTGGCAATTTTCGGTTATAAACTGCTCCACAATGGGTTGGTATTGTACCAGGGCTTGTTTTGCCAATGCATCACGACTTTCAATAAAATGTTTAATTTCGGATATCATTATTTTGTGTTTTTAAGTTGATCCAATACTTGGTTTACTAGGCTATCCATGCGTGAGAAGGCAAACCATTTTTTGCCTAAATCTTTGAGCGAAGCCCCCAAATGGTATAGTTCTTTCTGGTCAATAATCAAAAAACGGTCGTGGCTGTTGGCGAATATTTTTAGGTTTATTGGATTGTATTGACTGTTGTGTTTGGCTAGATCTAATTGCAGTTGCTTGCTGGTGGTTTTGGTATATATGGTGGACTTTACATTTTTAGTGCGTTTTGCCAAAAGGGTCAATACGGTTTCATCTACATAATTATCAATGAGCACAATGTCGGTTTTGGCTTTTTTGATGATATCGGCTACAAAAACGTACGCATCAAATATTTGTCCGTCAAAGAAAATGCCTTGATTGGGTAAATCTTGTGTTTTGAGATGCAAAGATATTTTGCTTATCTCATTAGATAAATTATCGAAATTATTTTCAATTCTATTCATTCGTTGGTTCAGCGCATAGCCTTTCATAAGGTAGTCTTTTAATACTCCATTTGCCCAAACACGAAACTGAGTACCTCTTTTTGAATTAACTCTGTATCCTACAGAAAGGATAGCATCCAGATTAAAATATTCAACTTTGTAGGTTTTGCTATCAGAGGCAGTTGTTGCAAAAAATGCAACAACTGAATTTTTATCCAATTCATTATCCTTAAAAATATTTTTCAAGTGTCTGGAAATAACAGATTTATCTCTTTCGAAAAGACTGGCTATTTGGATTAGAGAAAGCCAAAAAGTCTCATTTACTTCATCTAACCGCACCTCTATATGTTGAGGCAACTCATCTGTTTGATATAGAATGATTTCGTTTTTCATTTCCTTTAAATTGATAGGCTTTGATAGTTTTCAGAAATCATCTTCGCCAAAGCAACAGCTTCTTCATTCAATCCTTCCAACTCAATATGTATTTCGGCAAGGCGTTCTTCGTAATCAAAATCATCATCGGTGGCGGTGTCCACGCCTACATATCTTCCGGGACTTAGGCTCCAGTCTTTGGCTTCAATTTCTTTCTGACTTACTACTTTGCAAAGACCTTCCACATCGGCATAAACTCCTTCGGGGAAACGGCTCGTAAGCCAATTGGCTTGTTTGTAAAAATATTCGGTGTCGTGTAGCAAGCCGGGTTCTTCCTCATCGGGGTTTCCACTGAGTTGTTGTTGTAGGGCTTTCAGTTGGTCGAGCTGTTCTTTTAGGTTCAGCTCTTTCCAGTCTTTATTTTTATTTAGTTGGTATTCTTTCGCTGCTGTGCTTATAGCATCCAGTAATTGTTTAATAAGTTTGTCTTGTGGCTTGCGTAAGGCTTTTGTCTGTACTGCGATTTCTGTGATTAGATGATTGCTATGATTTTTGGCTATCGTGTTAATTAATTCAGTTTGCTTATTCAAAAGATCTTGGTAATCATCAAGTCTTAAAGACTCTACAAATGCTTTTGCCTCCTTATTTTCTTTGGCATATTTAGTTGCAAAGTCGCTTACGGTTTTAAAAACTCTCTGCAATTGCTTTTGCAATTCAGTGGTGGCTTCGGCTGTTTCTTTGGCTAAATCAGCAGCAGTTTCCATATAGTTTTTTACGGTGGCTTCAAACTTTTTAGTATTGCCTCTATACAAGTTTACAATGCAAATAAGGTTCTGCAATTGCTCGGGGCTAAAGTCGTTTACCTTACTGGTTACTTTTCGGTAAATTTTTCGTGCATCCAACATCAGAACTTTATCGCTTTTCTTTTTGTCCTGCTCTTTTGCACGGTCAAAAAACCAAAGGGTGCAAGGCAATGAACGGGTATAGAAAAAGTTATTACCTATCGCAGTCATTACATCAACTGCTCCCGTTTTCACTAATTTTTCACGAATATCTTTTTCGCTGTGTCCTGCATCACTTGCAGAGGATGCCATTACAAAACCTGCTCTGCCAGTTGGTTTCAGGTAATTGTAGAAATACTGAATCCACAAATAATTAGCGTTATCATTTTTTGGCAGATTTACTTTTCCGTCCAAAATCAAACGTGGGTCTTTCTTAACGGCATCTTTAGCTTTGTCAACACCGTCCACATTAAACGGAGGATTCGCCATTACGAAATCTGCACCACCAACCAAGTTGTGTTTGTCTTCGTAAAAAGTATTTCCTTCTTGTATGTTGCCTTCCAGTCCGTGAACGGTTAAGTTCATTTTAGCAAGTTTGGTATTTAGGTCGGCTTTTTCCTGTCCGTAAAAGGTAACTTTTTCGGCAGGTTTCAGTCCTTCGCTTTCTATGAAATAACCCGTTTGTACAAACATACCTGCACTGCCGCAAGCAGGGTCAAACACAATTCCGTGGTCGGGTTCAATTATATTTACAATGGTTTGCACCAAACTCATAGGCGTAAAAAATTCTCCGCCTTCCTGAGCACCTGTCATTGCAAATTTGCCAAGGAAATATTCATAAATCTTTCCAAACAAATCGCCTTCTGCTTTTTGCAAAACTTCTTTATTGAAAATACGGAGGAGTTCACGCAGTAAGTCTTTGCTGAAAATTGAAAAGTTCTTTGGCAATACGCCTTTAAGGTTGTCGTATTCATCCTCAATCAGTTTCATTGCGTTGTCAATGGCTTCACCAATGTCGGCACTTTCGGGTAATGCTACTAAGTAATCGAATTGTGCTTTGGCAGGTAAGAACATAGAGTTCTGTTCTTCAAAGTCCTTTTTTGTCAAAGGTCGTTTGCCCCTTTGAGGATGCGAAGGCAAGGTTTTCTCCACTTCAATTTTTACTTTCAGATAGCGATTGTAGGCGTGTCGTAAAAATATTAATCCCAATACCGGCATTGAATATTCAGATGCGGTCAGTTTGCTATTAGCTCTCAACTGGTCTGCTGCCCGCCACAATTCGGCTTCTAATTTTCTAAGTTGTTTTCCTTGCATTTATGATCTAAATTATTTCAGTTAATATTATATTCAAAGTTACCATTCTTATTGGTGCGTTGGCTAAAAAACGGCTCTTTTGGTTTTGCCTGTGTGTCGGCTTGTGCGGTTGGGGCAAAACCAAATGTGCCGTTTGTGCGGCTGGCTAAAATTGTTTTTAAAAAAGTGCGGTGGCAAAAAAAATAAAAAACATTGGGTCGGCAAGAGTGTCGGCTTACTCGTTGTCCCGTTGCAATATGGTCTGTATGTATTTGGTCACTTGTCAAAATGGTTTACTTTTTCTTGTTAATTGTCGGTCTGTCGATGGTTGCTCTGTCGTCCCTTACACTTGCTGCCAACGTCAGTCTGTCTAAAAACTACGTTTTATGATGTTTGTATTCGGGGACCTATCTTGATGATTTTTCATTTAAGCGATTCTCAGCGTATTCGTTTTAGTTCTTAGACAGTTTGACGTTTTGCAGCTTGGCGAAGGTGGCGATTTTTACCACAAATGTTGATGCGGAGAACCAAACTTGAATTAACCACAAATGTGTCTGCGGAGCACTGAACCGCCAATTTTGCCAAACCGATGTTATCGGCTGCCCTTCTGTTTGTTAGCAATTTTTTGTTTGTTTTTACAAGTAACTCAACCACCATTTTTCTTTATTGTTTTGTTTATAGTTGTCGAATTTTTTACATAATGGATATAGCAGAAGAATAATCCCAATCCAAACTACATAAACCACCCAAAGGTTAAAGCCATAACCTTTCAAATTTGGTTCACGTCCTGCCCATGTTGAAAGGATAAATTTTTGCCATCCCCAACCCGAAACCTGAGCAAAAATCATTGCCAAAATGTGAATTAAATATAGATGTAAGATATAGTAAAAAAAAGGAACCCTTCCGAAAGTGCTAAAGAAGTTTACAATTCTTCCTTTAAGGTTTTCAGTATTTGCTAAAAATAAAATTGCTACACCTAAAGTCATTAATAAATACAAAAGTGATGGCGGGTATTTGCTCGGGTTTAGAAATGAAATTAGGTCTTGAGATAAAGTAGGATAATCTTTAAATGGCTTTGGGTCTCCATAAAGGTTTGTCAATCTTAATACAACAAAAACAGTAATAGCAATTACCCCGATAATGTTAAACACTTTTTTTCGCTTATTTCCATCGAAAGATTTGTCATAAAATGCACCGAAATAATATCCTAATGCCATTACTGCAATCCAAGGAATGATAGGGTATCCAATCCCCAATTGAGTATTATCAGATAATTTATAAATTAGTTGTTCATGAATAATAGCCCATAGTACGTTTCCTGAAAAATGAACATTGTCAAAAAGGTTATGACAGCAAATAAGTAATAAACTAAAAATTAAAATATAGGTTCTGGGTAAGTGAATTAAAGCTGCTAAAACAATCATACTAATTCCTAATGACCATATAACAAGTAAGCCAAATGTTCTAAACTGAAAATCGAAATGCCAAGCAAACCCTACAATTGTCAACTCGATAAAAACTAACCAAAGCCCACGTTTTAATAAAAAACCTGATAATTCGTACTGTGTTTTCCTTTTGCCAACCATAAAGGCAGATAGTCCTGCAAGAAAACAAAAAGCAGGTGCACAAAAATGTGTTATCCATCTTGTAAAAAAGATTGGTAAAGTACTTTGTGCTGGGTCCGCTGGGTTAAACAGAAAAGCGGAATAATGAAAATAATCTCTTACATGGTCGAGTGCCATTATTACCATCACTAAACCTTTTAATAAGTCAATGGATTCTATTCTGGATTTTGTAAGTGATGTCATTATTGTTTTTTATGTTTAGTTGTCATGTTCGTTGTGTCGTCATCGGGTTGCCCATAACTCATAAATATCCGCATGTTTCCTCCCTCACTCATTTTGTCAATTCCATATAAAACAGTAATATATGATTTAGATAACAAAAATGCGCATGTCTGA
>Ga0163150_10010372_pt1 | contig 10092 bp, 6 predicted proteins | sample OliLakLV19P2IB_FD_148628 | JGI IMG/M metagenome (GOLD analysis project Ga0163150, IMG submission 148628) | Freshwater microbial mat bacterial communities from Lake Vanda, McMurdo Dry Valleys, Antarctica - Oligotrophic Lake LV.19.P2.IB | ecosystem: Environmental > Aquatic > Freshwater > Lake >...
GTCCCTATGGCGGGTCGTACGTCCCCGAAACCCTGATGGCCGCGCTCGAGCAACTCCGCGCTCAGTACGCCGCGGTGCGTGATGATCGCGGATTTTGGACAGAGCTCGACGGACTGCTCCACACATTTGTCGGGCGAGAGACTCCGCTCTACCGCGCCGACCGGCTGACCGCGCACGCGCGTTCGCTCGCTCGCGCCTCTGGCGGTGCCACTATCTGGCTCAAGCGCGAAGACCTCGCCCACACCGGCGCCCACAAAATCAACAACACCCTCGGCCAGGCACTGCTCACCCTCCGCATGGGCAAGAAGCGCATCATCGCCGAAACCGGCGCGGGTCAGCACGGCGTGGCCAGCGCCACCGCCGCGGCCCACTTCGGGCTGCAATGCGACGTTTTCATGGGCAGCGAGGATGTCCGCCGTCAAAGGCTCAACGTCGTCCGCATGCGCATGATGGGGGCGCGGGTGATCGAAGTCGATTCCGGCTCGCGCACGCTCAAAGATGCCACCAACGAAGCCATGCGCGACTGGATGGGCAGCGTCGAGCACACCCACTACATCATCGGCAGCGTCGTCGGCCCGCACCCTTTTCCGATGATCGTCCGCGACTTCCAGAGCGTGATCGGGCGCGAGTGCCGCGTCCAGTGCCTGGCGCAGATCGGAAGATTGCCCGACGCCATCATCGCGTGCGTCGGCGGCGGCTCGAACGCGGCCGGCATTTTTCACCCCTTCGTCGACGATGCGGGCGTTCGGCTGGTCGGTGTCGAAGCCGGCGGACGCGGCAACCGCCCGGGCGACCACGCTGCCCCGCTCAGTTTTGGCTCGCCGGGCGTGCTGCACGGCTCGCTCAGCTACGTCTTACAGGATCCGAGCGGGCAGACCGCCGATGTTCACTCGTGCTCCGCAGGCTTGGACTACCCCGGAGTCGGACCCGAGCATTCGTATTGGAAGGACACCGGGCGGGCCGAGTACGCGGCCGCGACCGATGATGAAGCGCTCGCCGCGTTTCAACTGCTCGCGCGAACCGAGGGCATCATCCCCGCGCTGGAGAGTTCGCACGCGCTCCACCACGCGGTGAAACTGGCCGCGACCATGCGATCCGATCAGCACGTCGTGGTGAATCTTTCCGGACGCGGCGACAAGGATGTGGATGAGGCGACGCGCCTGATCGAGGCTGGGAAATCGCGGCCGTGAGCATCGCTTCGGTCGTCTGTGCGGGAGATCAGCGTCTTCGCGGGCCGAGCCTCGCGAGCGAGTTCCACGCCCGGCAGACGACGATCTTGGCGCGAAGCCGCCGCAGCGACGAGTCGTCGGGCTCGAGCGCCAAGGCGCTCCGCACCCAGCCGTTCGCGCCGCTCCAGTCGCCGGTGCGCATCGCGCTCACGGCCAGGTTGTGCATCGCGGGCACAAACTTCGGATTCTCGGCCAGCGCCTTCTCGGCCCAGACCCGGCCCAGCTCGCGCTCGCCGAGTTGAAAGAGTGCGACGCTCAGCGCGTGCAGCGAATCGACCTCGCGCGGCTCGTGCTCGACCAGCACCGTCAGCACCTCGCGGGCCTCGCCCGGCATCTGCGCATCCAACAGCGTCTGACCGAGTTCATCCAGATCGTCATCGCTGAACGGGTGCGGGCCGCGGCTGGCGGGCGGACCATCCGCCAGCCAATCGCGCAAAATGCCGACTTCCTCGGTCAGCAGTTGCCGGGCCGCGGAGGCATCATCGCCGCGCCCGCGCGAGAGCAGCACGGCCGCGAGTCGACGGCGGGCATTCGGAAAACTCGGGTCCAGCCGCAGCACCACGCCGAAGCCTTCCAGCGCGGTTTCCATCTGGCCCTGCCGCTCCGACAGATCGGCCAGAAAGAAGTGCGCCTCGACGTTGTCGGTCTCGATCTCGAGAATGCGCCGGAACTTTTCCGCGGCCTCGCCCAGCCGGTTCATCTCGGTGAGTAGGCAGCCCATGTCGAGCAGCACGTCGATATCGCCCGGGTCGTTGCGGAGTTCCTTGAGCAGCAGTTGGCGGGCGCGTTCCAGACGGCCGGTGGCGGCATACGCCTCCGCGAGCCGCGCGTGAATGCGCGGCAGGTTCGGGTCGTGGCTCGATGCCTCGCGCAGGCACCACACGGCCTTGTCGTTCTTGCCGCGTGCCAACAGCGACTCGGCGAGGTTGGCGTACGCGCCGGCGTGCCTTGGGTCGTGCTGCTGCGCGAGATAGAACATCACTTCGGCCTGCTCGTGATCGCCCAGCCGCGCATACGCCTCGATGCGATGCACATACGAGTCGGCATTGGTCGAATCGAGCTTCTGAACTTTTTCCAGATACCCGATCGCCTCGCGCGGCTTGTCGATCCTCAGCGAGTTGATGCCCAGCAGGAGCAGACACTGCGGGTCGTCGGAGTTCAGCTCGTGGGCCTCGCGAAACGAGGCGAGCGCATCGGCGTAGCGCCCGGCGGCCTCCAGCGTCAAGCCGAGATTGAAGTGCCACTCCGCCTTGTAGGGATTCAGCGACAGCGCCCGACGCAGCTCGCGCTCGGCCTCATCCCACCGGCCGTCCTCGAACAGCTCGTGGGCCCGATCGATGTGTCCTTCGGCATCGTGCCAGTCGTTCATGGTTGACACAACTCTGTGCGAAAACGGCGCTCGGGAAGCCGTGCGCCCGTCGCGGGCAACCGGTTCCGTGTTTGACTGTATTCGACGCGCAGCCGCGCGACCAGCGTATTCGAGCGCCTTCTCTGCGGAGCGAACGGGCTGTAGGGGTCGATAGAGCGGGTTGGCACACGCTCGGATAAGGTTTGGACGGTTGGCGGTGGGGTTAGGATTTTCTGGAATGGTTGAGTTGCCGCGAAGAGGAAGATGCACGATTCGATTCGCCGGCTTGTTCGGCGGGATGTCGCTCGCGCTGGCCTCGGTGCTGGCGGTATCTGTGCTGGCGGTATCTGGGGCCCTCGCCGCCCCCCTCCCCCTGCACACCGCGACCCAGGAGGCTTCCATTCGGCCGCAGCCGACGGTTGTGAGTGATGCCGCGGTGCTGCACTCGGCAAGTTCCTCCGACGAGGAACGTGCGGCCGCCGCGCGGAGGCTGGTCGGTGGCACGCAGCCCGGGGCCAGGGCCGCAATCGAAGAGCTTCTGACCGAGCAGCCCGCAAGGGAGCCCGAGGAAGCAGAAAACCGTGCCCGAGCCGCGCTTCTGCGGGAGATTGCCGACGAACCATCCGCTCCGGTATGGCTCGTTGCACCGTTGGGTCGCTTGTTGACTGGCGCGGAACTGCCGGAATCCGAGCGTCTTGGGGTGGTTGCCGCGCTTGGATCGGTCCGGAGCCGCGACGCCTTGCGCGTGCTGATCGACACCGCTCGATCCTCGACAACCAACCCCGGCATCCGCCAGTCGGCCCTCGCCGGCTTGACCCGCCTCAGCGGCCGCACCCAATTCGGCGACGACCTCAACCGCTGGGAACTCTGGTATGGCCAGGTGCAATGGTTGCCCGAAGCGGAATGGCGGCGCGAACTCGCCGAGGGTCTAGCGGCCCGGGCCGATGCGCTCGCCGCCGTGCAGCAATCCACACTGGCCCGCCTCCTCGACGCGATGAACCAGCAATACCTGAGGCTGGAAGATGCCCGTGAGCGATCCGCGAAGCTGGTCCAGTTGCTCGGCGATCCCCAAGTTGAAGTCCGGTGCTTCGGACTTGGACTTGCCCAGCAGGAAGCAGCGAACGCCCGCCCCTTGGAGCCGTCTGTCGGCGATGCGTCGGCGCTGCTGCTGGCCGATGCCCGGCCAGAGACCCGTCGCCTCGCGGCCGAGCTGCTCGCGATTCTCGGCCGTCGCGAGCACGCTCCGGCGTTGGCCGCGGCGCTGGCGAAGGAAACCGACGACCGGGTCGCGGCGCTCCTGCTCCGCGCTGCGGGCCGGTGGCCGCTGCCCGAGTTGACGCCGGTCATCTTGAAGTGGCTGGACGGCACGGGCGTGACGGCGAGCGCGGCGTGCGAGGCTCTGGATGCCGTGGAGAGGGCGGGACGTGGGTGGTCAGCACCCGCCGAGCGGGCACGGGCGGCTGTCCGGCTGCGGGAGTTGCTCGGCACCGACCCGGATTCGATTCCGCCCAGCGGCCTCCGGTTGCTCCATGTGCTGGGTGAAGATGCCGACCGCGCCGCCGTTCTGGGCTTGCTGCGAGCCGATCAGCCCACGCGGCGCTGGGCCGCCGCCACCGCGATGGCTCAGGTGCCGCAGGGGCTCGACCCCCTGCTCGCCGCGGCCGCGTCCGATGCCGCGCTCTTTCCCCTTGCGGCACAGGCGGTTGCGTCGTTCCGCGCCAACGCCCGTGGTTTCGCCGCGATGGCCAACCTCCCGGCCGAAGATGCCCCCCAGCGACGCGAACGGCTCCTCGCGCTCGCGCAATCGCTCACGCATGCAGAACTCCTTCGCGCCGCCCGCGCCACGACCGACCCATCGCTCTGCGAGGCCATGCTCGCACGCCTTCTCCGCGAACCCCTTGCCAATCAGCGCGAGCAGGTCGTCGGGATGATGCTCGTCGGAGGTTCGGCCGGCCAGGCCTCGCAGACCCTGAAGCCCGATGTCGTGCTCGGGCTGCTGACGCTCTCGGATGCGAGGGTCGAACTCGGCCTTCCAGCCGGTGCGCTCGTTGCGCTCGATGCACTCGGACCCGCCGCGTCCAATATCGACCCGGATGTCATCAATAGTCGCCGCGTCCCTGTGCTGATCTGGCTGAACAGGCTCGAAGAAGCCGCCGCGCTCGAAGTGCCCGCCTCCGTCTGGCTCGACGGCCTCGAACGCAGCATCTCGCTCGACCATGCCGCGGCCGTCGCCGACCGCGTCGAGGGTCGCTTCGGACCCTCGGAGCGATTGACCTCGCTGCGCAACCGAGCGAGCCTGCCTAAAATACCCTGAACAGGGGATTTCTCAACCTGTTCCCTCCAAGTTGTGCCCAGTCGTCAAAAACTTGTAAAATCTTACTCCGCACCCTAAACTGCGGCCCGTCGGAATGGGTGTCCGATAGCGGAAGGTTCGGTTTGCGGTGGGAGCGGTGCTTTTCGGTAGGCACGTCAGGACTTTATTCGCGATGGTTGAACTGTTGAATCGACTGGCCGTTGGCCCCTTTGCCCTGACCCGCCCGCTCGGGCCGGGGCCGCGGGGGGCCGCGGAACGGTTTCTGGCTCTGCATGAGGTCGATCATTCCAGCCATGTCGCCTTCCGGTTTCCAAAAAGCGGCGACCGCGTGTCGCTGCGTCGGTTCTTCGCGGCCGTCCGGGCCTGCGAAACGTTGAGCCACGAACACCTGCTGACCATCGAATACCACACCGTCGACCCGGAAGGGCACCCGTGGGTGGTTTCGCCTTTCACCGGCGATGTCGATGGTGTCAGAACCTTGGAGCGGCTGCTCCGGGACAAGCAAGTCGGCGGCGGGCACATGCACCCGATGGAAGTCGAGCGGGCCGTCCAGCACCTGCTCGAAGCCGCCGCGCACGCCCACACCGCCAAGTCGCCCGTCGTCCACGGCCCGCTGCGGATGGATGAGATTCTGATCGACCGGCACGGTCGGATCGTGATCGAGCTGTATGGACTCGGAAGGTTGCTTTCCGAGGGTGGGGGAGCGGCCGCCGGTTCGGAACTCATCCGCGACGAACTCCGTTCCATCGCCCAGATCGGCTACGAACTGCTCACCAGCCTGCGGGCCGAGCCGCCGATGATTCCCGCGGGCCGGGTCGTCAAGCGCCTGGATGCGCGGTGGGACCGTTGGCTGGCCCGCGGCCTCGACGCGGTCTCCGGCTTTGCCTCCGCCGACGAAGCCCTCGCGATGCTGCCATCGCGCACCCCCGCCGATGGCCTGCTCGAACCGGTCACTGTCGGCGGGGTCCGCGGCGTCTTCAGCCGGTTCAAGCCGGGACGCTGGTAGTCGGCGGTGGGTGTTCACCGGCCCAGCAGGTGCCGGCTCAGGAATGCCGTCTGCAAGTTCTTCGCGTCGTTGCCGACGCGGCCAAAGCCGGAGTGCTCTTCAGGTGCGCCCGTGGTGGGCCAGGTGTGCAACTCGATGAGGCTTGGGTCGTGGTTATTCGCTGCGTAGTGCGCGCGCAGCCGCTCGATGAAGTTGCGCTGAAGTGACGAAGGGATGATCCGGTCGGCCTCGGAGTGCAGCGCGAGCAGCGGGATCGGGCGGAAGGCTTGCAAGTGCGGCAGCGGATCGAGAGGGGCGGTGCGCGAACCGGAATGGGTGATGCCCCACGCTGTGGTGGGTCTGCCTTGAAAAGCGTCTCCACCATACAGCCCCGCGAGATCGCCGCTGGTCGATTCGACGGCCGCGCAACGGAACGGGTGCTCATCGCACAGGCGTCTGAGCGCTGCCATCCCCCCCAGCGACATCCCGCCAATGCCGAGCCGGTCGAGGTCGAAGACGTTCTGCCAGATCGGGTCGGCGAGCGACTCGATGAGCTGGTCGATCTCGGGGATGGTGGCCGCGAGGATATCGAGGGAGTGGGCCGCCGAATCGGCGCGAACATCCTTGCGTTCGCCGTGCCCCGGCAAGTCGATTGCGCACGCGGCCATCCCGGTCGGCAGCGCCCTCATCCAGCGAACGTACCGCCCCGCGTCGAGCTCCTTCGTCGCGGTTCGCCCGTGCAGCCAGATGACGGTCGGCACGGTCGACACCCAATCGGGATGGATGAGCAGCGCGGGGATCTGGTCGTCGCGCCCGAGGCGAACGGTGCGGGCCGTGTGATCGAGGGAGGAAGGTAGTTTGGAGAAGCGCGGCAGCACAAGCTGAAGGTAGGTGGAATCGCGCACCGGCAGTGACGCGGTCAGGCGTTCCCGCCTTGCGGCCGCGGCACGGCCATCGCCCTCTTGAGATCCTTGAAATCGACCGGTTTGGTCAGATGAGCATCGAAACCGGCTTTCTGTGCCCGGTCTTTGTCGGCCGCGCTTCCGTACCCCGTCATCGCGATCAGCCGCGCATTCCGTGTGGCTTCCTCGGCCCGCAGCTGCCGGGCCAGTTCGTAGCCGTCCATTTCGGGCAGCCCGATGTCGAGCAGCACGACATCGGGTCGCCACGCACGCGCGATCGTAAGCCCTTCAGCGCCGGTGTGGGTCGCTCGAACCGTGTAGCCATGCTCCCGCAGCCCGCCGGCGACCATCGCTGCCAGGTCTATGTTGTCATCCACCACCAGCACGCGTGCTTTCTCCACCCCTCTCGCTGCCCCATTCATCCGCTGGTCGATCACTTCGAGTCGCTCGACCCCTACTGGTGCCGCGACCAGCGGCAACCGGACGATGAACTCGCTGCCAGCGGTCTGGTTCTCCGGGGGGCTGGCCACCTCGATGGTCCCGCCGTGCATCGCCACCAGTCTGTACGCCAGCGCGAGTCCGATACCCAGCCCTCCTTCCGAGCGCGCCAGCGACCGATCGGCCTGCGTAAACAGGTCGAAGATGTGTGGGAGCAGTTTCTCGTCGATCCCGATGCCGTTGTCGCGGACACGAATCTGGGCAACGGCCTCCCCGCCCGCTTCAGTGCCGTGCTCGCACCACACCTCTATCCGCCCGCGGTCGGGCGTGTACTTCGCGGCGTTGTTGAGCAGGTTGATGAACACTTCCTCCAGCCGCGTCGGGTCGCCGCTGGTGAACACGTTCTCGGGACAGGCGTGGACGACCAACCGGTGTCCGCGCTGCTCGAAGTGGGGGTTGGTGGTCTCAATCGCGTGTTGGACGATGCGCGCCAGGTCCACAGTCTGCTTGCTCAGGTGAATGCGCCCGCTGATCGCCCGCGATACTTCCAGGAGGTCGTTGATGAGCCGGGACATACTGGCGACCTGGCGCTCGATGATCTCGCGGGCCTGTTTCTGCAGCGGGGACTCCCGCTCCGGCTCGGCATGGGCTTTCAGTAGGTGCGTGGCCGCGCGGATCGGCGCCAGCGGATTGCGCAGCTCGTGGCTGAGCATCGCCAGGAACTCGTCCTTTCGCTTGGAATCGGCGGCCAGCCGCTCGGTCTGCTCCTTGATCTGCGCTTCCATCTCCACCCGCTCGGTCACGTCGGTGTTGGTGCCGAAGAATCGAACCAGCTTGCCCGATTCGTTTCGGATCGCCTGCATTCGCGAGAGAAACCATCGGTACTGGCCGTCCCGGCCGCGCAGGCGAAATGTGTCCTCCCAATCCGTGCCCTCGCGAAGGGCGCGCTCGAACTTTGCCGCCACGGCATCGACATGGTCGGGATGGTGGACCGATTTCCAGCCGGAGCCCACGTTGTCTTCGAGCGTCGTGCCGGTGTACTCGAGCCAGCGCTTGTTGAACCAGTCGATGCGTCCCTCGCCATCGACCATCCACGCCAGTTGCGGCATGTTGTCGGCGATTGCGCGGAAGCGCTCCTCGCTCTCGTGGAGCGCCCTCTCCGCCCGCTTCCGCTCGGTGATGTCGCGGAACGTCCAAACCCATCCGAGCCGCTTCCGGCCGTCGTGGATCGGAGCCCCGCAGCGCTCGTACACCCGACCATCGTTCATCACGAGCTCATCCCGGACCTCCGCATCGGGGCGTTCGTAAACGGACGCGACCCGCGCGAGGAACCCCGCGGGGTCGGCGGTCTGCCCCGCCGCCCACTCCAGCGCGGCCGCATCGGACCGACGTTCCAGCACTTCGGGCGGAAAGTTCCAGATGTCGATGAAGGTCTGATTCTGGTGAATCATCCGCCCTTCCGGCGACACGATCAGAATTCCGTCCACCACGCTTTCGGTCAGGGCCTCGAGCAGTGTTTTCTGTTCGATCAGCCGCTCCCGCGCCATCACGAACTCTCGCTCATCGCGCACGATCGATCGTCCGACCCGCCAACTCATCAGCACGGCGATGAGCGAGCCCGCGAGCAGCATTCCCAGGCCGGTGATGGTGGCCGCGTCGACTTTCCCCAGCGCCGCCGCCTTCCGCGCGTCGAGCACCGCGGCCGCATCGACCTGCACCTGATGGTCCAGAAACTTCTCCATCCTCAGGCGCAAGTCGTCGAGGCGAACCCACTCCGCCGGGGTCAGAGGAGGGGTGGGCGCGCTCGCAGTCAGTGCGCCGCGGGCGGTCGCGAGAAGTGGTTTCCACAACTCCTCGGCATGGGCCGCGAGCGCCCGTTGCTCTTCCGTGCCAGCCAAGCGCCGGTACTCGGCCAGGTGCCGCTCGACATCGACCGCCTCGGACTCGGCGTCCGCCCGAAATCGCTCGTCGCCGGTCTGGGAGAAGGTGCGTACATTCAATGCGAAACCGAGGAGGTTGATCTCGATCTGCCTCGCCGCCTCGCTGCGCTGGCGGTCGTGGTTGGCGAGCGTTATCACTTCAGCCGCCGCGGCCCGCAGTTGCAGGACGATCGCGGCCATCGAGAGCACCATCACCGCCGTCAGCGTGCCGAAGCCGAGCCAGAGTTTGCGATGGGTGGACATAGCCGGTCATTCCTTACCGACGAAGTTCTGGCACAAAGCGGTCGGGGCGGAACTCAAATCAGATCCATCAGCGTTCCGCCGCCGAACGTCAATCAAATTACTTCTGTCGCTTGCCGCGCGAGGCGCGACTCGCGTGCGCGTTGCCCGCCGACTCCAGCGCCGCGACGTGAACGTGCAACAGCGCCGCCCACCGATCGGAGTTCGGGACCGCAATGAAGAGCTTGGACTTCATCAGCGCGAGAAGAAACGTCGTGCTGATTTCGCGACTCCCACCGCTGCTGCTGCGGATTCGGAATTGCTCAAGCGGATCGTTGGAAAGGCGATTCTTGATATCGGCAATGAGCATGACGAATTATTGGAGACGGCGGTGCGTCGAGCTGAGTTTGCGGCGCGCTTGGGGGTGTAGTCCAAGATTGTGGTGGCGAGGCGAGCAAGGTGAACACTGCAGGTACGAGCAGTCCCACGGACTGCGGAGAAAACGAAAAAAAGGGTGGGCATCGCTTTCCGGTGGTGTCGTCGCCAAGCCTCCTCCACCACCGGCTACTGGCGGTCACACCTTCGGTGTGGAAGGCAACCGAGGGCAGTGCCTGCCACCATGATACTGGACTACACCCGGGCGAAGGGGGAAAGCAGGGGATGTGCTCCTGACCCTGGTTCGGCAAGGTCGGTGCGTGGATGCGAGCGGCCACTGAG
>Ga0163150_10010374_pt1 | contig 10092 bp, 10 predicted proteins | sample OliLakLV19P2IB_FD_148628 | JGI IMG/M metagenome (GOLD analysis project Ga0163150, IMG submission 148628) | Freshwater microbial mat bacterial communities from Lake Vanda, McMurdo Dry Valleys, Antarctica - Oligotrophic Lake LV.19.P2.IB | ecosystem: Environmental > Aquatic > Freshwater > Lake >...
GGGGATCGGTCGCCCCCGCTCCGAGGACGACTGTCCCACCGGGATAGATCACGAAGACATCACCGAGGCGTGCGGCGGGCGTACGTTCGAGCATCGCCCGATCGCCGCGGACGTTTAGCAGGCGCGTGGCACACGGCGCGTAGATCGCCTCGAGGTACTTCCCCAGCGTGTTGAGCCGTTGATCGAGATCGTGCGGGGCGAGGGGATATGCTGCGGCAGTCCCGGCTGCTCCATACGTGATGCCGGGGAATCCGAGCAATATGCAGCCGGAGATGACGAGGGAGACCGCGCGAATCGCGGTGGAGAGCGTGGGTCGAATGCGGGTACAGATGTTTAGTATGATGCTCCCCTAGTCACGCGCGAGGCAAGCGTAACACGCCTGCAACCGGCCTTCTCGTTGCCGCTTCCGCGTAATGGCTCCCGTGACTGGTAGACTCGCAAGTTGGCCGTCTGCACGGCGCAAATAGCCCGGAGCGGACACACCTGTCCTACCGGGCCAGTAGTGTGGGGAGGGACCGGCAGCACATGACCCTCGGCAAGCAGCTCATCTCGGTACGAGGCGCGCGTCAGCACAACCTGAAGAACGTCGATGTCGACATCCCCCGCGACCAGCTCGTGGTCATCACCGGCTTGTCCGGTTCCGGGAAGTCGTCGCTGGCCTTCGACACGATCTACGCCGAGGGGCAGCGTCGCTATGTCGAGTCACTCTCCTCCTACGCGCGCCAGTTTCTCGGCCAGATGGACAAGCCCGATGTCGACCACATCGATGGCCTCTCCCCTGCCATTTCCATCGATCAGAAATCGACCTCCCGCAATCCGCGCTCGACCGTCGGAACCGTCACCGAGATCTACGACTACCTGCGTCTGCTCTATGCCCGGGTCGGCGACCCCCATTGCCCCACGTGCGGCACCAGCATTACCCCGCAGTCTGCCCAGGAGATCGTCGACAGCATCCTCCTGCATCCGGAGGGGACCCGCGTCCTGATCATGGCGCCGGTGGTCCGCGCCCGCAAAGGTAATTACACGCAGTTGCTCCAGGACCTCACCAAAGAGGGCTTCTCCCGCGTACGTGTCGACGGGACGGTCCACCACCTGTCGGATGACGTCAAGATCGACCGCTACGTCATCCACGACATCGAGATCGTGGTCGACCGCATTGTCCTCGCCCCCGATCAGCAGCAACGTCTCACCGAGACAGTCGAGACCGCGCTCAAATACGGCGAGGGACTCCTCTACCTGCATCTGGTGGATGAAAATCGCGACGTTATTTACTCCGAGCAGTTCGCGTGTCCGACGTGTAATCAAAGCTATGGCGAGATCACGCCCAAGCTCTTTTCCTTCAACTCGCCCTATGGCGCCTGCGAGGCCTGCAAAGGACTCGGCAGCCTGCAGGAGATCGACCCCGAGCTGGTGTTCGACAAAAATCGGTCCCTCCACGAGGGCGGATTCCTCCCCTGGAAAGGGAGCGCGGGCAGCTACCTCCAGAGTCTGATCGAAGCCGCTGGCGAGGTCATCGGCATTGACTCACGGACCAAGCTCGATGCGATCCCCGCTGATGCATTCCAGCGACTCGCGTACGGTCTCGATGAGCCGGTGCGGATCAAATTCACGTACCTCAACGCGGCGGGCCAGCGACGTCGCGGCTTTCACATGTTCGAAGGCGTGATTGCCTATCTCAATCAGCGCTTCATGGAGACCACCAGCGACTACATCCGCGGGGTCCTCGAGCAGTACATGGCCGACAAGGCGTGTCCGGCGTGCCAGGGGAAGCGACTGAAGCCGCTGCCCCTCGCGGTGACTGTCGGTGGCATCAACATCGATGACATGACCCACCAGACCATCGGCGAACTGCTCCTGTTTGTCCGCGAGCTCACGCTATCGCCGATGAAAATGCAGATCGCCGCCCAGGTCATAAAGGAGATCCGCGACCGCATCGCGTTCCTCAACGATGTCGGCCTCGACTACATCAGTCTGTCCCGCAGCGCCACGACGCTCTCCGGCGGCGAGGCGCAGCGCATACGCCTCGCGACCCAGATCGGCTCCAATCTCACGGGCGTGTTGTACATCCTCGATGAGCCCACCATCGGGCTCCATCAGCGCGACAACGAACGCCTCATCCGGACCCTCAAGAATCTCCGCGACCTCGGCAATACGGTCCTCGTGGTTGAACACGATGAGGACACGATCCTCGCCGCGGATTACCTCATCGACCTCGGTCCCGCCGCCGGCGAACATGGCGGCCAGATTGTCGGCACGGGCACCCACGCCGATCTCATGGCGAATCCGGCATCGCCGACTGGTCGCTTCCTCCAGCTCAAGTACGGACGCGGCATCCGCGATCTGTACAAGACCACCTACCGCAAGCCGCAAGGCTGGATCACCATCAAAGGCGCGGCGCACAACAACCTCAAACAGCTCACTGCGAAGTTCCCCCTCAAGGTGCTCTGCGCAGTGACCGGCGTGTCCGGCTCCGGCAAGTCATCCCTCGTCAACGAAACGCTCTACCGATTGGTCGCCCATCACTTCAGCCTCCGTACCGAACGTCCGGGGACCTACAAGAAAATCGAAGGCCTCGACCAGCTCGATGGCGTCATCGTGGTCGACCAGTCGCCCATCGGACGGACCCCCCGCTCCAATCCCGCGACCTACACGAAGCTCTTCGACAAGATCCGCGAGCTCTTCACCAACACCCGTGAAGCGAAAGTGCGCGGCTATGCCCCCGGGCGCTTCAGCTTCAATGTCAAAGGGGGACGCTGCGAGACCTGCGAGGGCGATGGCGTCCTTAAAATCGAAATGCACTTCCTCCCCGATGTGTATGTCGTTTGCGAGACCTGCTCCGGGAAGCGCTACAACCGCGAGACGCTGGAAGTGAAGTACCGCGGCAAGTCCATCGCCGATGTCCTCAATCTCACGGTCGATGATGCCGTCGAATTCTTCGGGACCATCCCCTCGATCGCCAAGAAGCTCCAGGTGATCAGCGATGTCGGCCTTGGGTACATTCGCCTCGGGCAACCAGCGACCACGCTCTCGGGCGGCGAGGCGCAGCGCGTGAAGCTCGCGTTCGAGCTATCGAAGGTGAAGACCGGCGACATCCTGTACATCCTCGATGAGCCGACCACGGGACTCCATTACTTCGATGTCCAGAAGCTCCTTGGCGTGATGGAACGCCTGGTCGATCGCGGCAACTCCGTCGTGGTGATCGAACACAACCTCGATGTCATCGCGAGCGCGGATCATGTCATCGACCTGGGGCCACTGGGCGGCGCTGGCGGCGGAGAGCTCATCGCCGTGGGCAATCCGCGCGAGGTTGCCGACACTGAAGGCAGCTACACGGGGCACTACCTCAAATTGATTTTCGACAACGTCCCGGTCTTCACGGGCGACTTGGTCCCCGAGGCTGGCGAGTCGGCAGTCACACCAAGAGTCAAAGCTGGCCCCAAGGTGTCCGGATCCCCCGTGAAAAAAGCCGCAAAATCGGCAGGCGCTACAGCGAAGTCCAACGGGGTGCCCGTAACCTCTCCGAAGGTCGCCAGGACTCCGGTGAAGACTGCCGCCAGGAAAGCTGACGCGGCGCCGAAACCAGCAGTGCGTAAGAAGGCCGTTACCAAGGTGTAGGAGGCTCGCATAATGGGAAACAGCAAGACCGCGACACCGCATTACTATCACTTCACTCGGACATCCGCGGATCGTCATCCACTGACCCACGAGACCCTCACCGCGGCGATCTGGCCCGCGCCCCTCGAGTGGTGTGGAGCAGTGCTTGGCCCAAACGGATTTTTGGTGACGTCATTTGCGGAGTCTTCTGACGACACGGTGCTCCAGCATCTCCTCGACCAGCTCAACGACAAACTTCCCGGCTGGATCGCAAAACCTGCATCAACCATCGATACACATGCGCACGCCTTGTTCGCCCAGACCATCGCCGCATTCGAGCGCTTCGGCAACGGCCATCCCGAATCTTTCGATCTGCCTCTCGACTATCAATTGGGCACACCGTTCCAGCAACGCGTCTGGCAGACGCTCAAGTCCATCCCCTGGGGCGAAACGATCAGCTATGGCGAATTGGCGACGCGCATCGGACAGCCGAAAGCGGCCCGGGCCGTGGGAAGCGCGAACGGCGCCAATCCCTTGGCGCCGGTCGTACCATGTCATCGTGTGATCCAGGGCAGCGGATCGCTGGGCGGGTACGGAGGCGGATTGCCCCTCAAGTCGCGATTGCTTGCGGCTGAAGGGATCACGCTCGCGTCAACTGTCCGCTAGGGCGCGAGACCCTTGCCACCTGAGAGACTCATCAGGACAGAAACCAGGAGCAGCACCAGGAACACGTAGAAGAGAATCTGCGCGATCCCGGCTGCGGTGCCGGCGATGCCACCAAAACCGAGAACGGCGGCGATGACAGCAAAGATGAAGAAGAACAGAGCGTAGCGAAGCATGGGGTTGTCCTTTCGAACGGCGTACTTGCCGGTGAACTATCTGCGAGTCAGGTAAGGCGAAGCGACGGCACCGTGGCCGTTTAAGAGGTCAGCGCACGTCCAGCGGCCAGGCCGAGTCCGAGAGCAATGACCACCAACGTCAGGAAGATGAAGAAAATGATCTTCGCGATGCCCGCAGCAGCGTCAGCAAGCCCGCCGAATCCGAAGACTCCGGCAATCAGTGCGATCACTGCAAAGATGATGGCCCAACGTAGCATGGTGGTCTCCGTTTCACGGCCAGACAGGCGACCTGCATGGCGTGACAATCAGCAAGGCTAGGTTTGTGGTTTGTGTAGAGAACCTCGTCGGTCTCTGTAGCTGTCCGGTTCTGCATCGCGATTGAGTGTGTCTCAATGGCTGCAATGCCTCGAACCACCAGTTAAGAGCGATCCGCCCAGTTGATAGTTCAGCGAGGCTGTTCTTTGGCGTGATTTGCAGCACACTCCACCAGAAGGTAGGCATTCCGGGGAGTCGGCTCCCAGGATCGGAACCGACTCCCAGACATGACTCTGCGCCCTGGATTAGGTCGAATCGACGGACCGGAGCGCGTGCTCGTCGCTAGACGAGCGGCTTTGCGCTGCCTCCGCCTCCGAGGTTCATGACGACGGAGACCAGCAGCAGGATCAGGAAGCCGTAGAAGAACAGTTGGGCGATTCCCGCAGCAGTTCCGGCGACTCCACCGAATCCGAAGATGGCGGCGATGATCGCGAGAACGAAGAACGTGATGGCGTAGCTCAGCATCGATCTGTCCTTACGCGCCATGCGCAGTTGGGCTGGCGCTGTGGAGTAGGAAACCCGGACACTCCGGTTCAAGAATGACCGCTAAGAGGTCAGTTCACGTCCTGAGGCCAGTCCCATGATCAGGGACACCACAAGGAGCGCTATGAAGATGTAGAACAGGATCTTCGCGATACCGGCAGCCGTGCCGGCGATTCCGCCGAAGCCGAAGAGGGCCGCGACCAGGGCAACGATGAAGAAAATGACAGCGTAGCGAAGCATGGGCGTACCTTTCTCTCACTGGTTCGCAGTGACAGGGCGATGAAAATGTGATCAGCAGAGTCATGGCGCGGCTTGGGATGACAAAAGTTGCCGCGTCTGCGGTGATCTCGGGTTGCGCTGTTTCGCATGGGAATCAGCGGGAGATCGGGTGGTATGAAGAGGCGTCCAGCGCGTCGTATTCCGTCGGGCGGATGCCTCGATTCTGGGGATTAAGACCATTCTGGGCATGCACGGTTCAGTGCGGGGAGGCCGGCGATCAGGCGATGCAGGGCGGGGTCGCCGGATTCTGGAGGGCCGTATTCTTTACACAAGTCTCGATTTCAGGTCGCCAATTATTTTTGTCTGCGCCAATGGTCGGGCCAGGTCCTGACGACTCCCTGAACTATTCGCTTTACCAATGCCTCTTAAACACCAGTACCCGGCGTTCTTGGTTGATCTTGGTACGCCGATCGGAAGCTGCCTGGGGAACAGGCTTTTTTCGACACCCCTCGAATCTGTTGGAGGACACATGGCTCATAACATCACCGATCAGGAACTGGGTAAGGTCATCACGCAACTAAGCGCGGTCGCCAGTGACACACAGCTCGGCTATCAGACGGCGTCTGAAAAGGTCGAAAACGCCGAACTCAAAGATCTCTTTCGCGACTACGCCAGTCAGCGTGCATCGTTCGTCAACCAGTTGATGACCATCTCGCCGCCGCTTGCCGATGCGACTCCGACTGGCGAACCGACCGCCGGCGGCAAAATGCAGGCAGGCTGGATGGGCTTCCGTGAAGCCATCAACTGGGAAAGCGAAGTCGTCGTTCTTGCCGAAGTTGGCAAGATGGAAAACCATGCCATCAGCAAGGTCGAGGGCCTTCTCAAGGAAGGCAAGCTCTCCTCGCCGATCACCGATATCGTGCAGCATCAGCTCGCCCTGTATCGTGAGGGCGAAGCTCGCGCCAAGGACATCTACGACAACCCCAACAAGAGCGATCGCGGGCCGGTCCCCGGCATGCACTCCGATGGCACTGGCACCACCGCTGCCGGTCGCGCCCCGATCCCCCACGCGTAAACCGTCACCTCCTGCAACTTTTGCGCGACGCATCGCCGGTTCCAACCGGCGATGCGTTTTTTTGTGTTCCTGAATGGGGAGGAGTTTCCCGCCCAGGCATCGTTTCCTGAACCCCGATTCGCAGAAATTCCTCTTACTCAACAGTACCGGCGCCGAGCAGTTGTGACGCGCCACCGGCTGGACCCCCTTTGCTTTCCCCATTGTCCAGTCGTCTTCTATGTGGAGGCTGTTATGCATCAGCCGTTGTCTTCCAGAGAACTGAAGCACACGCTGGACCACGTCATTCAGACCGCCCGCGATACTCAGTTGGGGTATCAGGCGGCCGCAGCAAACGTCGAAAACACCGAACTGGAAACACTGTTCCGCGACTACGCGCAACAGCGACAGGCCTTCATGTTTCAGCTCCAGGAATTGCAGCCGATCCTTCTCGATGAGGATCCCGTCACCGATCCCACCCTGGGCGGCCAGCTCCAGGCTCGCTGGATTGGCTTCCGCGAAGCCATGAACTGGGAGAGCGAGAAAGTCGTGCTGGCCGAGATCGGGAAGATGGAGCAGCATGCCATCAGCGTTCTCGAGGGGGTACTGCACAAGAACACGCTGCCCTCCGAAGTCACCGAGTGCCTGGAGCGCGAGTTGGCGCTCTATCGCGAGGGGGCAGCCCGCGCGAAGGTCATCTATGACGATCCGGACAAGAGCGATCGCGGCATCATCCCCGGCACATACACCGATGGGCGCGGCAGCACCAGCGCTGGACGTTCCCCGGTCCCCCGCGCATAACTTCACGCAGGCGCAACTGAAGTTACGTTCCTTGCCGTCGGTCCCTCTGACCGACGGCGCTTTTGTGTTTCACACCAAAACGCAACTGAGCCATCGGAATCGTAGGGGCGGCCCTTGTGGCCGTCCGCCTCTACCCGATCAATCGCGCGATCAAAGAGGGGCGACTACGAGCGGGCGACCACAAGGGATCGCCCCTACGCGGATGACAACCAATTAGCGACCACGAAGCGGGCGACCACAAGGGATCGCCCCTACGCGGATGACAACCAATTAGCGACCACGAAGCGGGCGACCACAAGGGATCGCCCCTACGCGGAGGACAACCAATTAGCGACCACGAAGCGGGCGACCACAAGGGATCGCCCCTACGCGGAGGACAACCAGTAAGCGACCACTACGCGTAGGTCAACCAACTAAACCGCGACTAGGAGTACACTGCGACCTATGCTGGAGCAGCCTATAAGCACGGCCTCCGTATTGCCCGGGGCCATCGACGACTCCTCCGAGGGCTCCCCGGTCGCTCCCCGGCAGCTCTTCGTCCTGACGGGCATGTCCGGCGCCGGCAAATCGAGCGCGTTGCGGATCTTCGAGGACCTCGGCTACTTCTGCGTCGACAACCTCCCGCTCCCCCTCATCGATAAATTCCTCGAACTCGCGTTCCAATCCGGCAGCGCGATTCAGGGTGTCGCGCTGGGCATCGACATTCGGGGCCGCGAATTTTTCCTCGATGCCATCCGCGTCCTCGCCGAGCTCCGCGCCGCCCACTACGACGTCCGCATTCTGTTCCTCGATGCCCAGGAAGATGTCCTGGTCCGACGCTTCAAAGAAGCCCGACGTCCGCATCCCCTGGCGCCCGATCTCAGCCTCCCCGAAGCCATCCAGATGGAACGCGATCTCCTGCAGGAGCTCCGCGCTGAGGCATCGCTCACCATCGACACCACCGACAAGACACTGAGCAGCCTGCGCAGCGAGATCATGCCGTTGCTGCGCCTCGATGTGCCCTCCGTGCCGCTGGTTGTACGGCTGGTCTCCTTTGGATTCAAAGGCGGCATCCCCCGCGATGCCGATCTGGTCTTCGATGTCCGTACGCTGCCCAATCCCCACTACAACGAATCCTTGCGACACCTCACCGGCGCCGATCCCACCGTCCAGCAGTACGTCATGCAGGAAGAGATATCGAAGGAGTATCTGCGCCATCTCACCGACTTCATCGCATTCCTGATTCCCCAGTTCATTGGCGAGGGACGATTCACGCTCACGGTCGCCATCGGATGTACGGGCGGACGTCATCGCGCACCGACCATCACCCGCATGCTCCAGGCCGCCCTCGCAGGGAAAGGGACGCAGTCGATCCTGATGGACCGCGATATGGCCAAGGATGATGAGCGTTATCGGCTCTAAATGCGCCTTGCAGACCGGCTTCCGACCTGTGAAATACCTGTGCAATCCCTCTGCTAAGATCGCCTTCGGTCCTTTGATGCATCAGTCAACAGCGAGGTAGTGTCGCCGTGCGCGTCTTTGTCAACGGGATGGGTCGCATCGGACGTCTGGCGTTGCGCATGCTCGCCCACCATCCAGGCGTGGAGATTGTCGGGATCAACGATCTCTCCGACTACGAGCAGATTCTCCACCTGATCAAGTACGACTCGAACTACGGCACCTTCGCCGACATCGGTGGCGAGCGCGATGGCCGGACCCGCATCGGACGTCACGATGTGCAGCACTTCATTGCGCGCAACATCCTCGACTTGCCGCTGGGGGATCTCGGCATCGACCTGGTCCTCGAATGTACCGGCGCGTTCAACAGCCGGGACAAAATTGAGCCCTATCTGAAGGCCGGCGCCCGCAAGGTGTTGGTCTCTGCCCCCGCGAAGGGCGTCGACTTCACGATGGTCCCGGGGATCAATCATCAGGGCTACCTGCCTGCCGAACATGCCCTCGTGAGCGCGGCCTCGTGTACGACCAACGCGGCAGTCCCCGTCATGATGGCGCTGGATGCCGCCTTCGGGATCGAGTCGGGGAATCTCACGACGATCCATGCGTACACCAACGATCAGCAGATCCTCGATAAGCGTCACGCGAAGGACTGGCGACGTGCCCGCAACGCCGCGACCAACATCATCCCGACCTCCTCCGGTGCGGGCAAGGCCGTCGCGGAGATCCTGCCGCATCTCGCTGGCAAGCTCCACGCGACCGCGCTGCGTGTCCCCGTGCAGACCGGCTCCGTCATCGACTGCACGATCAAAGTGCGGGAAGCGGTTGCCGATGCGGCGGCAGTCAACACCGTCTTCGCGACCCGTGCGCAGAACGAGTGGAGCAACTTCTTTGAGCTCACCATGGACCCCATCGTCTCCAGCGATGTCCGCGGGTCCGATAAGGCCGCGGTGCTCGATGGGCTCTCCACCAGCGTCATCGATCCCCATCTCATTTACTGCCTCGCGTGGTACGACAACGAGTGGGGCTACACAGCGCAACTGATTCGTGCGATGGAGTACATGGCGCAAGCCGAGGCCGGCCTGACGGCATCGACCTCCGCGGCGACCGGCTAATCGATGACACAGACACACTCGATCACCGAGTGGGGCCTCGCCTACGCGATGACCCACGATCTGGAGGTCCGCCCCGGCAACGAGGGGGAGGTCGGTCCGCCGCGCGGGTTCAGCCTCCATGTCCGCGACCTCGAACATGGTCAGGTCTTCCGCTACGATCCCGAGGGCAAGCCCCAGTCGCTCCTCACCTGGCTGCCCGAATTCGATGAGGCCCTCGCGCCCGTGATGCCCTTAATCGACG
>Ga0163150_10010376_pt1 | contig 10091 bp, 7 predicted proteins | sample OliLakLV19P2IB_FD_148628 | JGI IMG/M metagenome (GOLD analysis project Ga0163150, IMG submission 148628) | Freshwater microbial mat bacterial communities from Lake Vanda, McMurdo Dry Valleys, Antarctica - Oligotrophic Lake LV.19.P2.IB | ecosystem: Environmental > Aquatic > Freshwater > Lake >...
GTTCCACCTTGATGGCGACGGCATCCCGGGCTGCAGCGGCGGTGAAGTTGGGCGGCAGGTGCAGTCGAAGCATGCGGAGGCGAAGGAGGCGGGTCTAAGCGCGGCGAGCAACCCTGATATGTAAAAGGAAACGGAGGGCGCGTCGGGAGGCGTTGGCTCCACGTGCATTGCGCGGGAGCGAAGGTTTGCAAAAGCATGGCGCAAGCCAGTTCCCGAACTGGAAATCTTCGGGGACCGTAAAAATCTTCTTAAGCTACGGGGCTCCCTAAGTTAGCGGAATTCCGCTAGCTTATAGGGTTTAAGCCCTAGAAAAAATGGCGCAAAATCCCGCGGTTTGGGTCAGTAACGAGCCGTGAACCTTCCCACTACCCCAATCCTGCGTTTGTGCCGCTGCGCACTTTTCTTTGTTTTGGCCGCCGGTAGTTCCGCGTTGGCGGAATCCCTCGGGCGATGGGCTACGCTCGAAGCAATCCATAAGCTGGAAAACCCCCGTAACCTGCCGCGCCCCGGGCGCCACGGCGAACTCGGGGCGTATCAATTCTTACCGGCCACGTGGCGCATGCACACCCAAGTGCCGTTCTCGCGCGCGATCGACCGCGGCGTCTCCGACATCGTGGCGGTGAAGCATTACGAGTGGCTCAAACGCAACTTGGAAGCCAGTGGAGTACAGGCGACCTCCTACAACATCGCGCTTGCTTGGAATAGCGGGATCAACGCGGTGATCCGGGGGCGGTCACCGCAGGTTTCGCACGATTATGCGCAGCGGGCGGTGAATCTGGCCGCGTCGTTCCCGGGGCCGCGAACGTTGGTGGACGTGCGGTAGGGGGTTATTTTTAATTTCAATCGGAGGCATTGAAAGGTGGAGCGGGTTGTCCCACCCCGCTTCCGAATGCTCACTCTCACGTTAGCGGCTTAGGGACAAGCCGCTCCACCTCAAACGCATGAGGACAAAAGCGGGACCCAAACGCATGAGGCCGGAGACGGCACTGAGTATGAGCTTTCCTAACCGTCACGAGAGCGGACGCCCCAGAGTCTCCTATCGCCCGGCGGCCCAGAGCATCCCGCGGGCGACGAGCGTCACAAAAACGGGATCCTGCCAGGTCTCATTGCTGTGTCCGTAGGTCGTGCCGAAGACGCGCGCGCCGTGATAATTGTTGGTCCAGATTACCGGATGGATCGAGCCGTCCTTCTCACTCTTGGACGTCGCCAGCACCGTCGCGGTGGGCCAAAGTTTTTCGATGATGTAGAGTTCGTCCTTGGGCGTGGTCCAATTGGCGGGAAAACCGGCCAGGGCCGGATGTGACTTCGCGACGACAGTGACGGGATAGTTGCTCTGGTGATCGTGACGGCGGCTGGTGACGCCGAGAAACTCGCGCCAGTCGTCGATCGTGGCAGCGCGATACGTGTGCATGGCGCAATGAATCACGACGGCTGGTTTACCGGCCTTGTGCGCGCCGGTGATTTTGCGGATGTAGTCGGGTTCGACGGTATTCGCGAAACACTCATTGTGAACCACGACATCGTAGGGTGCGGCCCAGTCTGGATTTTCGTAGAATGGGATCTGCGCCTGCGTGGTCTTGCCGCCTTCGTTCACGATCGTCCAGGTGATGGCCGCGATCTTATTCGCGCCTTCGGTCAGCGCTTTCGCCTGCAATTCGTAGTCGTGACAGCATCCGCCCGTGATTAGCAGAGCACGCACGGGTTTGGGGCTCGGCGCGCTTTTGTCCGCGGCCACGAGGAGCGCGGGGAACGCCAGGAGAATCAGGGCAAGACGGGGGAGTTTCATGACAGCAGGAAGGGTGGGGAAGCAGACGGAGAAAGTGGACAAGGTCAGCAGGCGGGATACCGCTGCAGGTGGCAGGCTTGGGGGCGCTTTAAAATCGTCGGTTATACCAATCGCCCGTATAATTTAGACGATTGTCATCACGAGGTGCGCGAAGCGCGCCGGGGCGATCCAGCTGGATTGCGTCGTCGCTTCGCTGCTCGCAATGACAGTCCAAAAATCACGGGCGATTGGTATTACACGAGCAGTTTGCGCAGGACCTCGCCGTGGACGTCGGTCAGGCGGAAATCGCGACCCTGAAAACGGAAGGTGAGTTTGGTGTGATCGATGCCCAGCAGGTGCATGATGGTGGCATGGATGTCGTGGACGTGGGCCGGATCTGCGACCGCGTTGAAACCGAGTTCGTCGGTTTCGCCAATGACCGCGCCGGCTTTGGTGCCGCCGCCGGCGAACCACATCGTGAACGCATCGATGTGATGGTTGCGCCCGGTGGTGTCGCGATTTTCACCCATCGGAGTGCGGCCAAACTCGCCGCCCCAGACCACGAGGGTGTCTTTCAAGAGCCCGCGGTCTTTCAGATCCTGCACGAGCGCGGCCTGGCCTTGGTCGACCTCGCGGCAGACCTTTTCAAAATCACTTTGGAGGTTCTCGCCGGGGCCGCCATGGCTGTCCCAGTTTGTATGATACAGCTGAATGAAACGTACGCCGCGCTCGACGAGGCGGCGGGCGAGCAGACAGTTGCGCCCGAAGGAGGGGGCGTCGGGCTTGATTCCGTACAGCTCGAGGGTGGCCGGAGTTTCCTGGGAAAGATCGATCAGATCCGGGGCGCTCGCCTGCATGCGGCACGCCATCTCGTAGGCCGCGATGCGGGTGTGGATCTCGGCGTCGCCGGTGGCCACGGCGCGTTGCAAGTTGAGGTCACGCACGGCGTCGACCGTGCGACGCTGCTTCTCGTTCGTGATGCCCGCGGGATTGGACAGATTGAGAATCGGATCGCCCGAGCCACGCAAAGGCACCCCTTGATAAGTGGACGGCAGGAAGCCGGAGCCCCAGTTTACCGCTCCGCCCCGCGGTCCGCGCGGGCCGGACTGCAGCACGACAAATCCCGGGAGATCATTGCAATCGCTCCCCAAGCCGTAGTTCACCCACGAACCCATGCTGGGTCGGCCGAACTGCCCCGAGCCCGTGTTCATGAACAGCTTGGCTGGAGCGTGATTGAACAGGGTGGCCTGGCAGGACTTCACGACCGAGATGTCGTCCACGATTTTGGCCGTATGCGGGAAAAGGTCCGACACCCACGTGCCGCTCTTGCCGTGCTGTTTAAACTCCCGGCGCGTGCCCAGCAGCTTGGTGCCGTGGCTGCTGTCCATGAACGCGAATCGTTTTCCCGCCACGAGGGACTCCGGCACCGGCTGGCCGTTATATTCGATCAGCTTCGGTTTGTAGTCGAAGAGCTCCAGCTGGCTGGGACCACCCGCCATGAAAAGATAAATGACGTTCTTGGCCTTCGCGGGGAAGTCGCGGGGGTGCCGGGTGGGCGCATTTCCCTGCGGCATCGGTGCGCCGCTCGCGCCCCGGACGGAACGCTGGCCCAGCATCGAAGCCAGGGCGATCCCGCCGAGACCCATGGCACACCGGCTGAAGAAATGCCGCCGCGTAAGCTGAGCGAGGTGATCGGAGGAAAGAGAGTTCACGGGCAAAGAAGAAAATCGGAAAAGCGGAAAAGCGGAAACGAGTCGAAAGAAGAACCCTGGAGAGAAGGTCGAGGGGCGAGGTGTCGAGAAGTCGAGCGACGGATCCCTGGGAGCGCGGGCGCCCCCGGCCGCTGGGGAAAATAAAAAACGATCGGTGAAAGAAGAAGGAGGAAACGCTGTCCCCGGAGAATTGATACGCGTTGGTTACTCGCGCGTGATGGTTTCGTCGAGGTTGAGCAGGACGCGGGCGACGATCATCCAGGCTTCCTGGCGGCGGGCGGTGTCTTCGCCTGTGGCGGCGGCGAATTGCTCGTGCCAGAGCGCGGTCATGCGCTCGCGTTCGAAGGCCGAGGGTGAGCGCGCTACGCACACGCGGAAGGCGAACTCCAGTTGGGCGGGGAGATCGCCTTTGGCTTCGGTTTGAATGCGCTTGGCCAGGGCTTCGGCGAACTCGACGAACTGCTGGTCGTTCAAAAGGGTGAGGGCCTGAAGCGGCGTATTGGAACGGAGGCGCCGCGTGCAGGCGCTAAAGCCATCGGGAGCATCGAACACCGCGAAGGCAGGATGCGGGGTGGCGCGCCAGAGGTGCGTGTACAAGCCGCGGCGATACCGGTCTTCGCCTTGGCTCGGCGTCCACGTACGCTTGACCTGGCCGAGGTTCATGACGCCCTCGGGCTGCGGTGGGAAAACCGGTGGACCGCCGAGCTTGGGCGCGAACAGGCCGCTGGCGGCGAGGGCCACATCGCGCACCACTTCGCCGTCGAGGCGAAGCCGCATTTGGCGCGCCAGGAGTTTGTTGATGGGATCCTTGATTTCCAGATCCGGGCGGACGTGTGAAGATTGTTGATACGTGGCCGACGTGACGATCAGCCGGTGCATCGCCTTCAGGCTCCAATTCTGCGCGACGAACTCCGTGGCGAGCCAATCCAGCAGCTCAGGGTGGGAGGGCGCGTCGCCTTGAGTGCCGAAATCATTTTCGGTTTCCACGAGCCCGCGCCCGAAATACTGCTGCCAAATCCGATTGACCGTGACGCGCGCCGGCAGCGGATTCGCGGGATCGACGACCCACTTCGCGAGATCGAAGCGATTGGGCCGAGCGGTGGCCGCCAATGGCGGGAGAACCGCAGGTGTGCCGGGTGTGACGGTTTCGCCGCGGCGGGTGAAGTCGCCCTTGATAAACAGAAAGCTTTCCCGTGGTTCCGCCAGCTCGGACATGATGAGCGTGGTGATCGGCTTGGGTTCGCGGGCCTCGAGCCGGGTCATGCGCACGTTTCGCGTACGAAACTCCGCATCTTTGCTGTCGAACGCGGCGTAGAGCGCGCGCTTCTGGGCGAGCGTTTGCTTTTCCCAATTAATGGGAATGATCGAGCGGACGTTGTCCGAGAGACGACCGCGCGTGTCGCGATCTAGGCCTCGGGCCCAGGTCATGGCCGCGTTACCTTTGAGATCGAGGTAGCGTTGCAGATCGGCGCGGGCCTCTTCGAGTTCAAGCACAAGCGCTTCGGGTGGCTCAAATTCCAACGGGAAGGGCAGGGCACCGCCGGGCGTACTTTTCCCGTGACCATCCTCGACCGTGTTATTGAAGAAGGCGAAGAGCTGGTAGTATTCCTTCTGGGTGATCGGGTCGAATTTGTGATCGTGGCATTGGGCGCAGCCAATAGTCAGACCGAGGAACGCGGTGCCAAACGTGTTCACGCGATCAAGCACGGCCTCGATACGGAATTGCTCAGGATCAATGCCGCCTTCCTGATTAATCTGGGTGTTGCGATTGAAGCCGGTCGCGACCTTTTGTTCGAGCGTCGCGTTCGGCCGCAGATCGCCGGCGAGTTGATCGATGACGAACTCGTTGAACGGTTGATCGCGGTTCACTGCGTCGATGACCCAGTCGCGGTATTTCCAGATCTGGCGCGGCGCGTCGATGCTGTAGCCGTTCGAATCGCCGTAACGTGCAACATCGAGCCACGGCCGCGCCCAGCGTTCGCCGTAATGCGGTGACGCGAGCAACCGTTCGACGACCCGGGCATAGGCATCGGGTTGGGTGTTTTTGAGAAAGTCGGCGGTCTCAGCGGGGGTGGGAGGAAGCCCCGTGAGATCGAGCGTGACGCGTCGCAGGAGCGTGGTGCGATCGGCGGCGGGGGCAGGTTTGATTTGATCCTGCTCCAAGCGCGCGAGTACGAAGCGGTCGATCGCGTTTTGCGGCCATTCCGATTGGCGAACGGTGGGCAGTGCCATCCGCTTGGGCGGCGCGAATGACCAGTGTTCAAATACCCCAGGTTCTTCGGTTTCGGGAGCCGTTGCACCGTCGGCGACCCAGGTGCGCAAAACAGCGACCTCCTTTTCGCTGAGAGGTGGCTTCTTGTAGGGCATCTGGGGAATGTCCTCGTGCGGACCGACGATCAAACGCACGAGCAAGCTCTCGTCGCGTGCGCCCAGTTTGACGAGGGGGCCGCTATCGCCCCCGGTGAGCAAATTCTCCGCGGTGTCGACCCGCAATCCGGCCTCCGCTTTCTGGGCGCCGTGGCAACGCACGCAGTTCTGGGTGAGAATCGGCTTCACGTCGCGCATGTAGTCCACGGCCGCGTGGGCCGGGCTGGTGAGCACGGCAAGAGCGAGGGCCGGAAACGTCCAAGGGATCATTGGTTTTAGGAATGCGGTTTCAGCCGGCGGACAGCAAAATATTTTCGCGAAAATCAGCCGCGAGCGAAGGAGGGGGAGTCGGTAAGATCCAGGTATAAGTGATTTCAGCCCGGGCGATCGTTTACTGCAGGCGCCGCGGAGAGTTGTTCAGTCAACGCGAGTTTTGCGCGTTTGCCACTCGGTTTCGCGCGGCGGGGATTTTAGATTTGGAATCTCAGATTTGAGATCAGATTACGAGCGGCCCGCTCGGAGATCGGACGCTACCTTGAGCGATTCCAACCGAGCGCGGCGCGGTCTCGCCAAACCCGTTCGATCCGACCCTCTTGGGGCAGCAGCGACTCGCTGCTGGGTTCGACTAGGAGGCCGCCTCGGGCTCATTGGCCGGCTCATGGTCACGGCGATTTTGTATGTTTTGTGCACGGGGTGTCCGGGGTGCGAATGGCGCACGCGCGAGTTCAAAGGGGCGCAGGTGAAAAACAATATCGTTAATCTCTGCAGCTTTAGGCACTACGAACCCGGGAAACCCTCGCCTCATAAGCATACCAATTGTTATCGAAACTCCTTTCCTCGGTCCGCCTGAGGTAGTGTTATGAATCGATGTTATGCGACCTGTTGGCGCGGGAAATTGTCCGTCGCTGTTGTTGAACTGCCGGGCAGCGTGACCGACAAATCCATCGTTTGATGAACAAGCTTTACGACAAGATCCTCGGGTGCATCGCGGCCAGCCAGGTCGGTTCTGCGCTCGGTCAACCCGCCGAGAACATGACCCGCGAGGAGCTGAAGAAGGAATTCGGCGTGATCGACCGGTTGCTGGGCTTCGAGTTGAACGGCGAATCTTATCCGCCCGGCACGACGGAGGATGGGGTTGAGCGCCAGAAGCTCATCATCATGGCGATCCAGGATAAGAAGGGCCCGCCCACCTGCCGGGATTTTGCGGAGACTTGGCTGCGCGTTGTGAAAGAAGAGAGTTTCGGTAAGATGGCCGGCGCGCAGGACGAGATCCACTACCGCGTGATCAAAGCCGGCATCCCGCCCGAGGAGAGCGGGCAATTCGATGCGCACATCGGCCGCACCGGTTGGTCGCGCGCGTGTCACCCGATCGGCATCATCAACGCCGGACACCCTGAGCTTGCGGCGCGCAACGCGCTCGATGTGGGGCGCATTTATCAACCGCCAACCGGGCGCGGGATCCTTTGGAAAAAAGACCTTAAGCGCCTCGCCCCTACCTATCAGATCGGCCTCGACTGGGCCGCAGCAGTCGCGGCGGCTGTAGCGGCTGCGTTCAAGCCGGATGCAACCCCCGACTCAATGGTGGAAGCAGCACTAGCCTACATCGTCGAACCGGCGAGTGAGGAGATTAAGCGCGGACTGGAAATCGTCACCAAGGCAAAGGATTACGAGCAGGTCTGCGTAGAATTCGATGCCCGTTATCGCGCATCCGGAATGCACTTCTCGATGAATCGTGGGTTCGAGGTCGTGACCAAAGGCATCTCGCTCTTCTACTATTTCAAAGGCGACGTGAAGGCGACGATGCTCGCGGCGGCGAACTTCGGGCGCGATACGGACTGCCTCGCCTCCGTTTCGGCGGGGCTCGCCGGTGCCCTCAGCGGCGTCTCGAACATCCCGCGTGAGTGGATGGACCAGGTGAACGTGGCCGCCAAGGCGAACAAATACACGATGATGAATCTCTCGCTCGAAGAGCAGGCGCAGGTGCTCTACGATAGCTTGATGCATTGGCACGCCACACAGAAAGCCGGTGTGGAGGCGATCGATCTTCTCAACGCCACGTTGGTCGCAGTGAATGGAAACGCAGCGGAAGGTCGCGCTGTGGTGGCTACGGCGAAAGCATGACCTTTTTTGAAACCGACCCCGGCGAATCGAAAGTCTAACGGCATCCGTTCATGCTCCACCCCAATCCCGTCAAGGCTGCGCTGCGCGCCGGCCGGCCGCAGCTGGGGACATTCGCGAAGTTCACCGATCCGGCAGCCGTGGAGATCCTCGCGCTCGCGGGCTTCGATTTCATCATCATCGATCGCGAGCACACGCAGATGGGAGATGAGACGATGGTGAATCTCATTCGCGCCGCCCACGCCCATCAACTCACGCCGACGGTGCGCGTGCGGGAATTCAACGCCGCCGCGATTCTGCACGCGCTCGACGCGGGCGCGCTGGGCATCCAGGTGCCGCAGGTGAACTCGCCGGAGATGGCGCGCGCGGTGGTCGATGCGGCGAAGTATCCGCCGCTCGGCAAGCGCGGTTACGCTGCGAGCCAGCGCAGCGCGTCGTATGGCTTCTGCGACGCAGCCGCCTACGCCGCGCAATCGAACGCCGAGACGCTCGTGACCGTTTACTGTGAGACGAGAGAGGCCGTCGAGTGCCTCGACGCCATTCTCGCCCTGCCCGAGATCGATGTCGTTTTCCTCGGCCCGGCCGATTTGTCGGCGAGTTATGGCGTGATCGGCCAGACGAAACATCCGACCGTGCAGCGTGCGATCGACACCGTGATCGAGAAAACGCGCGCCGCCGGGAAGACGGTCGGCACGGTTTGCAAGGACGCGGCGGGCGCGAAAGAGTTGGTCGCGCGAGGCGTGAACTATGTTTCCCTCGATTCGGACCAAGGGCTGCTCGGGCAACTCGCGGCGCGGTATGTGAAGGAGTTTGCCAACGGGCGATAGGCAGCCGCGAACCGGCATTGCCGCCCGCGCTCACAACTCCGTCGTGAATGCCACGCTATAGGTGCGGCCGAGCGGGGAGCCGCCCCGATAACCCGATACGGTGTCGGCCGACGGCGGCGGCGCACCGAACAGGTTTCAATTCCCATTGTAACACGCCATTCCTGTGTCCGGCGCTTCGCCGCCGTTCCCTCCGCATATGCGCGCCACGTGTCGTGCAAGGCGGTGGGCAGGTCGATCGAGGTTCGGTTCACCCCGACCGGGCCATGCGGCGTTGCTGCGCGTGATCGCAGGGAATCTTTTCTCCAACGCCCGTCGATCATTCGGCCGCGGGCAGTCCGGTGCGGATCGCCTGGAGCGGGGGCGCGGAGTCGTGGGCCTTGGAGGTTAGTAATCCGGCCCCGGAGCTCACGCCGGAAGACGTGGCGCAGCTCTTGGATCGACTCGGGCGCAAGGATGCGGCGCGCACGGGCGCGCCGCACAGCGGGCATGGGCTGGCGGTGGCGAAGGAGCTGGCGCGCGCACTCGGCGGCACGCTCGACGCGAGGCTGATGCCGGCGTGGCGAGCTCTCGCTCACACTGCGGGTGCCGGCTGCTGGCGGCGGGGCGGAATGAGGCGGCGAGTGTTTCCAGTTGGGCGCCTCCTTTCTCTCGTCTCAAAGTTGGTATCGGCGACGGCCCTGCAACTGCACGACGAAAAAACGGTGCGGGCATCCTGGCGAAAACGAAAACACACAGGCGTTGCCGCCGGTGCCTTGCCGTTGGCGACAGCAGCCACGTGGTGCTTTTGTGGATGCGACATGGTGAGTCGCCGCATTGCTACGGGATCGAGCGCAAGTTTCGTTTAGAGCCTCATTTGCTTTGTAGGGGAAACCGTTGCGGAATAACTGGGCGGTCGCGCTCGGCCTGCGGGCGGCCGTCTGTTCTGTTTGCGGCGCTTTTATCGACGGAGATATTGGGCGTCGTCATCGCTCGCGTCAGCCTCCGGCCATTATGCGTTTCACGTTCTTGTCGCTAAGCCGCCGGTTCTCGTTCGCAATGGGGTTTGTCTGGGTCCTGGCTGCAGGGGCGGCCGAGACAGCGGCGGGCCGGGTGGCGATCGATTTCGGTGCGAACGTGCGGACGTGGGATGGCTTCGGGCTGAATTACGTCGAGGGCGGTCACACGGCCGATCCCGAGCGCGACTACCAAGACTACGGCGGCTTCAGCCGGCTGGGCGAAGCGACGCGGCAAGAGGTGATGGATCTGCTTTTCGGCCCGGTCGATGGGCGCAAGGCCGACGACGGGCTGAGGGTGGGGCTGCAC
>Ga0163150_10010378_pt1 | contig 10087 bp, 10 predicted proteins | sample OliLakLV19P2IB_FD_148628 | JGI IMG/M metagenome (GOLD analysis project Ga0163150, IMG submission 148628) | Freshwater microbial mat bacterial communities from Lake Vanda, McMurdo Dry Valleys, Antarctica - Oligotrophic Lake LV.19.P2.IB | ecosystem: Environmental > Aquatic > Freshwater > Lake >...
CCATCGGGGTAAGATCACCGTGCAAAGTGAGGTAGGTCAGGGAACCCAGTTTACTGTTATTTTGTTGACGGAGGAGCATTGTCATGACAACCAAAGCCAACCTGCTGGTGGTGGATGACGAAGCCACCATTCGCAATTTTCTGGCGCGCGTATTGGAACGCGAGGGGTACATTGTCACATCAGCCAGTGATGGCGTGGAGGCACTCGACATCCTGAGCCAAATGCGCATTGATCTCATGTTGTCGGATATTCGTATGGATCAACTAGACGGTGTTGATCTGCTCAAACAGGCGCGCAGTGCCTACCCCGACCTGGCTGTGCTGCTGCTCACGGGTCATGCTACAGTTGACTCGGCTGTCGCCGCGCTGCGGCATGGGGCGCTCAACTATCTACTGAAACCGATCAAAAACGAAGAAATTGTTGAAGCTGTCCATCTGGCGCTGGAAGAACGGGCGCATCAGCAGCGCCGCAACCAGCTTGAACAGCTTGCCGCGCAGTTCTCAACGGTAATCACTGGCGGTGCTGTCCCTGTTGCGGATGTTGAGGAAGCTGACAGCCACCTACCTTATCTGATTTGCGGCAGCATCGAACTGGACTTAGCCGGGTATACTGCCCTTAAAGACGGCGAGCGGTTGAACCTGACCCCTACAGAATTTCGGCTGTTATCCAAATTTATGCAAACCCCTGGCGTTGTGTTCGATTATGTCGAACTGGTGCGCGATGCCTGCGGTTATACCTGTGCCCGACACGAAGCGCAGGAGATCATCAACACCCATATCCGCAACCTGCGGAATAAACTGGGTATTGAACCCGATCAGCCACTCTATATCGAGTCGGTGCGAAGTATGGGCTATCGTCTGCTTGAGCCGGATGCCTGATTTGTTGAGTATGGTATGTGAACAATAGTATGAGGATGTGAATTAATGAAGCAGATATGGATTGTATGTGTGCTGGTGATTGGGCTGCTCGGCGGTTTAATCGTCCTCGCACAGGATGAGGGCGAAACGTTCACCATAAGCGGACATGATGTGCAGATCATGCCACTTTCTGTGGTCACCGAATCGGACGTGCAGGTTTTCGATGTGACGGACACGACGGCTCGCGTGAACTTTGTTGGCACCATCCCGCTGGCGTGTTATCTGGTCTATGGCACCGATGAAAGCTTCGGCTTCGTAACCAATGACCCCGACATGGCTCAGGCTGCCATTATTGACCATAACCCGGTGCTACTTGACCTGGAGCCAGATACGGAGTATGTCTTTCGGATGCAGGGCATTGGCGAGGATGGTGTGATCTATGTCAGTGACCTTTACCGTTTCCGTACCCTGCCCGCCAGTGATGAAATCACCACAAACCTGTTATCGCCGGAAAATGGCGCTGTTGTCATCGAAGTCAGCAGTAACTTCGGCGATCAGGCTAACGATGGACGCTGGGGGATCCTGAATGCTTTTGATGGCAATCCGGCAACCGAATGGTCGAGTAATGGTGATGGAGATGATGCCTATTTCGTTGTGGAATTAAGGGGTGAGCATCGCATTCAAACCATCGAATACCGCACTCGCGCCATGAACGATGGTACGGCGATCACCGAGGCTTTCACGATCACGACAAATAGCGGCGAGGTGTTGGGGCCTTTCGAGGTTGAAGCATACACTGATCTTAATACCTTCGAGGTCGATTTTGTGGCGAGCACCCTGCGCTATGATGTCGACCGGAGTACCGGTGGCAATACTGGACTGATCGACATTGTTATGTATGGTACGCCTGTAGAAGATTGAACCAATTACGGATTTGTGCCTCAATCTGAAAAAACATTATTTCCGACCAGACCAGATCAACCCACTGCCCCTCACTGTTCTTCAGCAGTTGGCGATCAATGTAACCGAGCAGATTCACAACTGGGTATTCTGGCTGATGACTTCCATTGGGCCAAAGCTAAAGGCAGTGGGGCATTCTCTAATCTCAAATGGTGGAATATGTCGTTGCGACAATGCGTAGCACGCTTTGTCCATAAAACCTTATCCAATTCCGATACGATGCATCATAGGATGTTGGGATGGTTTATTGAACATACTCAAGTGTTATTAACGCATAACCTTCGATGATTGCGCGGTATTTCTTCGGCTTAGAATGATGCCAGCTTCGAGTACAGTTGATGGGGTTGTGAATTAAAGAGATAAAGACAGATTATGACACTGGCATCCAGGCAGAAAACAATGAATACCTATTGGATATGGATAAAGAACCATCGCACAGCGGTGATGGGTGTAGTCTTCTGGCTCATCATCATTCTAACTGTTCGGCAGTATATGGAAGCAAACGAGCTTACTTTTGGCGATCTCACCAACCAACTCAGTGTTCTGCTGCGCGAGTCGTGGTTTGGCCCTCTGCTTTATGTCGTGGTTTATGTACTTCGTCCGGTGATCCTTTTTCCAGCATCGTTGTTAACCATTCTCGGTGGCAGTGTATTTGATATTTGGCCCGGTTTCGCCTATGTCTTGTTTGCTGGAACAGCGTCATCCGTTTTTCCGTATGTTGTTGGTCGCTGGTTTTCATCTGAACAACAAGAACCCGCCCGGATTGAATCGACCATTCAACGTTTCATTCGTTTGCTGCAACACAATCCATTCCAGGCGGTGCTGATGATGCGTCTGCTGTATCTGCCCTATGATGCTGTCAGTCTGCTTGCAGGCAGTTTACGGATACCCTTTTTGGTGTTCTTTTTAGCGACGGCACTGGGTAATCTGGCGGGAACGTTGTCTTTCGTCGGCATTGGCGCATCAATCGAAGGTGATTTAACTACAGGTGACCTTTCGTTGAACCCGGCTGTGCTGGCGTTTTCAGTGATCGTTCTGATTGCCAGTATCCTACTTTCGCGTGTATTGAATCGCTATCAACAGCGGCAGGTAGCTGTTGTCAACCCGAAGGAGAAATCATGAGTAAAATCTACGATGTTATTGTGATTGGCGGTGGGGCAGCCGGTTTGACAGCATCAGCGGTGATTGGGGGACTTGGCAAAAATGTTGCCCTAATCGAGCGTGAACGACTGGGTGGAGACTGCACCTGGACAGGCTGCGTCCCCAGCAAAGCGCTGTTAAAGGTCGCCAGGATTGCTCACAGCATTCGTACTGCCCACAAATATGGGATCAGCATTAATGAACCGACCATCGATATGAAGGCTGTGCGTGAGCATCTGCGCCATGTTATTCAGGAGGTTTACCAGCACGAGACCCCTGAAGAAACGGCGAAACGCGGCATTGAAGTGGTTCTCGGCGAGGCTCGGTTTGTTGATGCCGGGACTATTCAGGTCGGTGAGCGTCAGATGCAGGCGAAAAAGTTCATTATCGCCACAGGTGGACGGGCTGCCATTCCCCCTATCCCCGGACTTGAGACAGTACCTTACAAAACCAATGCCACGATCTTTGATAATGACCGTTTGCCGGAACATTTGCTGATTATGGGTGCGGGTCCCATTGGCATGGAGATGGGGCAGGCTCATGCCCGTTTAGGTGCGAAGGTCACAATTATTGGCGACCAGATTATGCCGCGTGATGAGCCAGAAGCCGTTGAGGTGCTGCGAAAAACATTCGCCAGTGAAGGCATCTCAATCATTGAGACACGAGTAACGGAAGTCAAACAGGCAGGCACCAGCATTGTTCTCAATCTCAAAAGCGGTCAGGAAATCCAGGGGGATATGCTGCTGGTGGCAGTCGGGCGTACACCTAACATCGACACGCTTGATCTGGAGAAAGCAGGCGTGGAATTTACACAACAGGGTATTGCTGTAAATAAACATTTACAGACGAATATTCCCCATATTTATGCCATTGGTGATGTGACCACCGGACCCAAATTTACGCATTACGCCGGGTTTCAAGGTGCGGCGGCAGGGCGTAATGCTTTGCTCCCCTTCGGAAAAGCCAACGGACACGAGGCAATTTTGCCCTGGGTCACGTTTACCGATCCCGAAGTGGCGCATGTGGGTTTAACCGAAACTGAAGCCCGGCAACAATATGGTACGGCAGTTAAGGTCTTTAGCCTGCCAATGGCAATGGGTGACCGTTCCGTCGCCGAAGATGATATGGAAGGTTTCATTAAGCTGGTCTATCGAGGACGTGATGATCTTCTGGGTGCAACCGTTGTGGCAGATCGGGCTGGTGAGATGATTATTGAGTATGAGCTGGTCATTAAGAAAAAAATCAGTCTGCGCTCACTGGTGGGTGTTATGCATCCTTATCCTACCTACTCAGATGTGGCTCATAAAGCGATGTCAAAGTTGCTGGTGAGAGAACTGCTTGAGGGTACGCTGGGGAAGCTGTTCAAAAAGGTGGTCAACTTACTGCCATGATGGATGATGTACTACGACGGGCAAAGGATGCAATGTTAACGCCTGTTGCGGAAATAATCGGTGACCGCGTAAGCCCGATCACGATTACGCTGGCTGCCGGTGGGGTTGGGCTGTTAGCAGCAGTGGCTAGCTTACAGGGGAATTATCATCTGGGACTGGTTTTTTGGCTTGGGAACCGTTTCCTGGATGGGCTGGATGGCGTTGTAGCCCGAACATGTAACAAACAATCTGATCTCGGCGGATATATTGATACCCTGGTCGATTTTGCCATGTATACGATCATTCCCTTTGCGCTGACCATGCGCCAACCGGGTATCGATCTGTTGGTGGTGCTGGCTTTTCTGCTGGGAACCTTTTATGTGAATGCTGCCGCCTTTCTATATCTGGCGGCGATTCTCGAACAACGTAAGCAGGGGGCGAAACAACGCGGCGAACTCACGACGATTACAATGCCCAGAGGCATTATTGAAGGGACGGAGGCAATTATATTTTTCAGCCTCTTCTTCTTGCTGCCCAATCAGTTACTCCTTCTGTTTATGACCCTGGGGCTGTTGGTCGTTGCCACTACTTTTCAACATATTATCTGGTCAGTACGAAATTTACACTAAGGGAGAAAGTATGAAACATCTGAAGCTTATGATTATTTTGATGATGCTGGTCATAACCGGGAGCGTATGGGCACAGCAGGATATACCCTCTGCCCCGCCTGGGTTTACCGACTGGGAGGATGTTTTGCAGCAGGCACGCGGCACGACGGTGAACTGGTATATGTGGGGTGGATCGGATGCGATCAATACCTTTGTGGATGAGTTTTATGGCACCATGCTGCAAGAAGAATATGGTATTACCCTGAATCGAGTGCCAGTGGCGGATACGGTTGATGCCATTAACCTGGTGCTGACTGAAGCCGAAGCCGGGATAACCGACGGCGGTGCAGTCGATATGATCTGGATCAACGGCGAGAATTTCTTCACCCTCCGGCAGGCTGATTTACTCTATGGACCCTGGGCGCAGACGATCCCCAACAGTACGCTGGTCAACTGGGAAAATCCCGCTGTTGCTTACGATTTTGGGGTTCCCGTTGAAGGCTATGAAAGCCCCTGGTCGAGCGCCCAGCTTCACTTTATCTATGATTCTGCCCGTATGAGTGCTGATGATCTGCCTCAGAATTTTGATGAACTTACGGCATGGATTGAGGCAAATCCAGGACGTTTCACTTATATTGCACCCGGAACCGGCGGTTTCATGGGGACACGCTTTGTTAAAGAAGTGCTCTACAGCATCAGCGGCGGTTATGAACAGTGGGTCGGTGAATGGAACCCTGAATTATACGATGAGTGGGCACCCCAATTATGGGATTATCTGAATGACTGGGAAGCGCATCTCTGGCGTGATGGTGAAACGTATCCGGCGAACGAGAATGAACTGGCGCAGCTATTTGCCAATGGTGAGGTTGATTTTGCCATGACGCAGGCTGTCGCCGGGGCAGGACCGCTCATTACAGCGGGTCTTATCCCCGACACTTCGCGGGCTTTCACGTTTGAGCAGTATTCGATTGGCGATTATAACTACGTTGCTATTCCTAATAATGCTGCCAATAAAGCAGCGGCGCTGGTTCTGGCGAATCTGCTGCTGCGGCCAGATCGTCAGGCGGGGCATATTCTCCCCGAAACTGGCTTTGGTCTCGGCTATGGCATCGACATTAACCTTGCGGATGATACAGATCAGGCTGTTTTGGAACAGGCGTTTGTTGATTTGGGCGATGGTGCTGCTGACCCATCACTGCTGGCAGCCGCATTCGCGCCGGATATGTCACCCGAGTCGCAGAGTATCATCGAAACGGACTGGGAGGCGAATGTCCTTCGAAAGTAAGCCGTCTGGCTGGCAGCTTATCGCTTTACTGGCACCGGCAGTCATCGTACTGCTGGTGTTATTTGGCGGTGGTCTGGCATACAGTATTTTACAAAGCCTCGGCTGGCAGCCTTTGATCGGGCAATATCACCTGAGTCTTGATGCCTACACCAGCCTTTTATTTTCGAGCGAATATGCCGAAGTGTTCTGGTCAGGGCTGGCATTTTCCCTATGGGTCAGCGCTGCGAGTACCCTGATTTCCACGGTACTCGCCGTGATCGTTGCACTGCTCATTTACCATACAGCACATGGTACCCGTTTATGGACTTTCCTGTTCCAGTTTAACCTGCCCGTACCGCATCTGGTCGCCGGTGTAGGAATGCTGTTTTTGCTCTCCCAGAGTGGTTTGCTTTCCAGAGGGGCAGCCGCACTTGGGTTAACACATCTCCCATCGGATTTCCCGGTTCTGGTGCGAGACACACAGGGTATCGGGATTATTATCGCCTATGTGTGGAAAGAAATGCCTTTCATCGGGGTGATTGTCCTGGGTGTTCTGCGTTCAATCAACGATTCATACGATCTTGCCGCCCGTAATCTGGGGGCAAACCGCTGGCAGCGCTTCCGTTACATCATTCTGCCATTGATTACACCCTCCCTGCTCTCAGCTTCACTGATTGTGTTCGCGTTCACTTTTGGAGCCTATGAAATTCCGGCACTGGTCGGGGTCCGCTTTCCCCGTGCGCTGCCCGTTACAGCGCTCAGGTTATTTACAGATGCCGACTTGAACGCCCGCCCCCAGGCAATGGCGTTGAGTATTTTGATTGCTTTAATCATATCGCTGGTCATTGGAGTGTATTTATGGTTGAGAGGTATCGCCGAACGCCTGAGCTAAAAACAATCATGCGCTATGCTGCTCTGCTGCTCATGGGGCTGGTATTCACTGCACCACTGATCGCATTTCTGTTAAATGCTTTTGCCCGCCAGTGGTTTTTCCCACAACTGCTTCCCGAAATATGGACTCTCGAAGCCTGGGAGCGGCTGTTTTCGGCGGGTTCGGATTTTACTCAGGCGCTCGGCAACAGCACCTTAATTGCGACAGTCGTTGCAGTGATATCCCTCATGCTCGGCTTGCCTGCCGCACGTGCCCTGGGACTCTATCGCTTTCGCGGTAAACGGCTGCTTGAATTCCTGCTCTTATTGCCCGCCGTTGTACCACCGCTGGCAGTCAGTATGGGCTTAACCGTGAACTTCTTGCGCTGGGGGCTTACCGGGAACTGGATTGGGGTTGCCCTGGTGCATCTCGTGCCGGTACTGCCCTACGTTGTCCTTGTTCTTTCTGGCACTTTTGCCACGTATGACATCGCCCATGAGCAGCAGGCACGCACGCTGGGAGCAAAACCGCTGGCAGTATTCCTCTACATCACCCTCCCGATGATTCTTCCCGGTGTTGTGGTCGCAGGGTTATTCGCCTTTCTTATCTCATGGAGTCAGTATTTGTTAACGCTGCTTGTCGGCAGTGGACGGGTGATTACGCTGCCGATTCTGCTGTTTTCCAGTGCATCCGGCAGCAATAACACCACGATTGCGGTGCAGGCATTGATGTTTACCGCACCAACCCTGCTGTTACTCATTTTCACCAGCCGGGTCCTTGCCCGCAACGCCCTGACAGGATTGGTTCGCTTATGACCCAGGTCTCACTCCGTCAAATACACAAACAGTATCCGGCGGCTTCGCATCCCGCCGTGAATCAACTGTCGTTGGACATTCCATCTGGCAGGATTACCGCGCTGCTGGGCGCGTCGGGTTCCGGGAAGACCACCCTCCTCAAAATCATTGCCGGGCTGCTGCCAGCCACTGCCGGTGATGTGTTATTTGATGGTCAGAGTGTCATGTCGATGCCGACTGAACAGCGCGCTGCCGTGATGGTTTTTCAGAATCACCTGCTGTTTCCCCATATGACGGTTGAGCAAAACATCGGTTTTGGTTTAAAGATGCGGGGTATCAATACAGCAATCATTCGTCAGCGAGTTGCTGACATGCTGGCATTGATTCAGCTCCCGGATGTGGGCAAACGTCGTCCTCATCAACTCTCCGGGGGACAGCAGCAGCGGGTAGCACTGGCACGGGCGCTCATCGCTGAGCCGCGCGTACTGCTGCTGGATGAACCACTCAGTAATCTGGATGCTCATCTACGCGATGAAATGCGCGATTTGATTCGACAGGTGCAGCAGACATTCCAGATCACCACCCTCATTGTGACACATGACCAGCAGGACGCTGTTGTCCTGGCAGATTTGATTGCGCTGATGCGAGATGGTCAGTTGGAACAGTTTGCCACACCGGATGTACTGTTTACCCGCCCTGTCAGTGAACGGGTTGCCCGCTTTTTCGGTGGCGTTAACTTTATACCGGGATACTGGGATGGGCATTTAATGCAGACGGAAGTCGGTCCATTTCAAACCGGTATTCAAGTTCCGCCGGGTCATATTCTTGTGACTATTCGCCCGGAACATGTCAAGTTCTGTGATTCCCCCTCTTCGAATACACTTCGTGGCATGGTTGAAACACAGCAGTTTATGGGAACGCACTGGCGTTGCCTGGTTTGCCTGCCTGCCAGCAACCTGAAGATCACCCTACAGGCAACCACGATGCAAGTCCAGGTTGGAGACACCGTCACATTATATCTTCCACCGGAACATATCTGGGCAATCCCCCGATGATACAGATACCTGACAGCAGCAGCATGGATGGAGACGTGGAATGCAGTGGGATTGTATTGTGATTGGAGCCGGGCAGTCAGGGCTATCAGCGGGATACTACCTGAAAAAAACGGGACTGAAATTTACGCTGCTGGATCGCCATCACCAGCCTGGCGGCTCATGGCAGGATTATTTTAAAAGCCTGACCTTATTCTCACCCGCCCGTTATGCTGCCCTGCCAGGAATGCATTTCCCCGGTGATCCTGATCATTATCCGGCACGAGACGAAGTGATTGCGTATCTTCGTCGGTACGCGGATCAGTTTAATGTGCCTGTTATCCCCGCTACTGTAGTTCAGCGGGTTGAGCGCAGTACCGAAGGATTCAGGCTGCACACCCAAAATGATGTTTATGCGGCTAAAACCATAATTGCAGGAACTGGACCATTTAACACACCGTATTATCCCGCGATTCCTGGCAGTGAGAAATTTCGCGGCAAGATACTCCATGCATATAACTACCAGGATACCACCCCCTATGCCAATCAGCATATTGTTGTGGTAGGCGCACGTGAATCCGCCATTCAAATCGCTGTTGAATTGGCGCAAGTAGCCTGTGTAACGCTGGCAACCCGCCGCCCACTCCAGTTTATCCCGCAGCGTATTCTGGGTTTAGACATCCATTTCTTTTTACATGCAACCCGATACGATACACTGCTGCTGGGCTTGTGGACAGAGCTTAAAGGAACGAAACGAATTGTAGAAGCAGGTAACTATCGGCAAGCGCTTAAAACGGGCAACCCGCGCCAGATGACAATGTTTGAGTCCTTCACCGAAGATGGTGTAATCTGGGCATCCGGTAAACGAGAAGCCGTTGATACGGTCATTTTTGCGACAGGTTATCGCCCTGGATTGGATTATCTGGCTGGATTACCCGGCGCATTAGATGAGCGTGGTTATCCCTGTCATCATGGCGGTATCAGCACCGCAGTACCCGGTTTATACTATGTAGGCTTATTCGGTCAGCGTTCTCATGCTTCCGCGACACTGAGAGGTGTAGGGAATGACGCACACTATATCGTATCGGTATGTGTCAAGGACTTTGAAACAACTTCGTGAAAAAGATTAAGCAAGATTGTCGGGTTGCTTAGGCGGGTTGATGTAGACTGCTGCCGGAGCGCCTTTCACGGT
>Ga0163150_10010381_pt1 | contig 10084 bp, 11 predicted proteins | sample OliLakLV19P2IB_FD_148628 | JGI IMG/M metagenome (GOLD analysis project Ga0163150, IMG submission 148628) | Freshwater microbial mat bacterial communities from Lake Vanda, McMurdo Dry Valleys, Antarctica - Oligotrophic Lake LV.19.P2.IB | ecosystem: Environmental > Aquatic > Freshwater > Lake >...
CCCCCACCCCCCCGGAGCGCCGCTCGGCTGCCGTCTTCAGGCCGTGGCACGGGCCGCAGATCGGCTGCAGGTTCGTCGGGTCGTACGCGAGGTCGGGACGCACGCGCACGGCCACGAGGTGGTCCACGGCCGTCGCGAGCTCGGTGCGGCCGGCCGCCACGCAAGCGCGGCAGAGCGGCTCGTCGCGCAGGAGCCGGGCGCGGACCGCCTTCCACCGGGCAGACGAGACGACGGCGTCCTCCACACCGCGGTCGGGGTCACCGCGGCGGGCGCGGTTGTACTCCGCGTCGGCATGGCGACGGCGGTGCAGGATCCCAGCGAGAGTGCGCGGCTTCGACGGCATGCTGCTGCCTCGGCTCGCGCCCGCTGGGATGAGCGCGAGAGGAATCTACCACACGAACGGGCTCACGGCGTAACCGCACGCACCACAATGCCCTGAGGAGTGCTGAGCGGCGCGGTAGCGTAGGCGCAGAGTTAATCGCGCGAGACGGGACTCGATGAGCAGCCCACACGCCGCCGATCACGTTGACCTCACAGTCGCATACTGAGAGGGGGCGATCAAGCGGCGAATTGCGGGGAGCACGCCGGTCCGGAGGAAGGGACCCTATCGTGCTCGGAAACTTGCGGTACTCGATAGACTGATCCCGTCGATCCGACTCACGACAAATCCCGACTTCGATAGGAGCATGCCCAGCATCACAGGCCGCGTCCCCAGGTGACCAGTCAGCGTGACCTGCTTGCCCTGGATCTGACCAGACAGCTTGCTGATTTCTGCATTCTCCGCATCGAACCACCAACAAGTGATGGACTTCCCCGACTCGTCACTGCGCAGCGTCCACTGAACGCAACGCCCCGCTACGGATGTCCGAATGACGAGCGCAGTGTCAGCCATGTCCAACTTCGCAGTTGCGACCCCAAAAGCGGGACGTTGACCCTCCCGAGGCGCCTCAACGCAGACATCGTATTCGCCGACCATGGTTCTCAAGAAGTCTGAGACCTTGGCGACGGATCCGGCGCAGAGGTTCTGCGTCTCGGCGTCTTCGCCGCCACTCAGCGTCGGCTGCATCGCCGCGAGGAGAACACAGATTGCCGCGGCCTGCAAAGATCGAGAGACACTCCACAAAGTAGCGATAGCGCCGCGCGGAGGAGATTCGCGGCTGGGAATCACTTTGGGAGAGGCCCCTTAAAAACTTTCGCCGACGGAGGACTGAACTTCACCGGCTTTCCGGGAAATCCGCCTCCCTTGCCGGTGCCGCCGCCCTTCGTCGCGTCGATCTCCACGATCGCCTCGTCCGATGGTCCTCCCGGACATCCAGAAGACTGCTTGTAAACCTGCTTGAGCGTAAAACCGGGCAAGTCTTGCCGAACCCGATCGATGGCAGTGTAAGAGCCCGCCGTGCAGCCATCGGAGCCGTGCGCTGTTGCGTACTGGGCTTCGTCAGAAGTTCGAGGTATGGTCTGGCTCAGCTTGTTCGTCGGAGTCACCTTGTGATCACTGTCGGGACTCTTCTCTGGACTCCACTCGTCGCTACTGATGGAGCATGGGCCGAGAGCTGGTTGGTTATCCCTCACGATCCATTTGAACGTCACCTTGATATCAAAGGCAAAGTCGAACACCGGCAAATCCTCTTCAAGCTCTGCGTCGTAGGTCCATCCATTGGTGGGAGCCGGCTGGCCGGGGGCACCCTTCGCCGTCTCCCCTTCCTTTACTCTTCGAAATCCGCCCTTCTTAGTCTTGGGCTGTGAGTTCGTCACATCGACAATCTCCACCGTAATCCCGTCGGCAATGCAGCAGCAGTAGGTGACAGCTGGACTGGGGTTCACGTTCGGGCCGCCGTCCATCCCGGGGACAGGGTTCTTCCCGCCATCTTCCATTCCGGGCGTCGGCGTGCTTCCGCCATCCTTAGGTTTCGGATCTCCACCGCCATCTGTCCCGGGACCTGGCTTTGGCGCCGGCGTCGGAGCCGGTCCGTCTGGAGACGGGAATGCGTCCGGACTCCCCGGATCTTCGTCGGCCAGAAGTAAGCCCGGTGGCTGATACAACCGAACCGTCATCTGTGGTGAATAGATGCCCTGCCTATCGGTCCTTTCGGCCTGGTCAGATACGATCTTCTGAGTCATCACCACGGTCCTCGAAATCAGCGACCGTGGGTCAGGCGCGGCACCGACACCGTTGAAGTAGGCGTGAGCCCCAATAGCAGTCCGCCAGAATAGCGAGCCCCCGGAACGATCCGAAATCATCTTCGCCCACGCTAGCCGTTGATGATCTGCGTCGTCTCCAGGGACTCCACACTTGCTACACGGCTCACTCGCGTCACAGCCCCCGCACTCTCCTTCCACGGCAAATGGAGTGCCCGCCACGCCCTCTCCGCCGGTCATGGCCGTTCGCCACTGATCTTGACGTTCGAAGAGCGAACTCATGGCAGGCACTCCATTGGAACTGAGATCACCTCTCCTGCGCGTGCGCTGTCTAGTACGGACGCCAGGCGGGAGCGAGGACGTTCGCGTACACGGTGTCTTCGGGGTTCGCTCCGTTGACCGTGAACGCGAGCCGGACCTCCTCCTTGATGCCCGTGAGGTTGACGGAGTTCACGCCGGGCACCATCGTCGAGATCGAGCCGAGCGGAAGGAAGGCCACGTCGTCGTGGTTCTTGTGCTCAATCCCGACCGTCATCGTGACGCCGGGGTCGTTGTCGAGCACGTCGCACGCGAACAGCGCGCCCAGCCCACCACGCGGGAAGGTGGGGCTGTAGCGCGGGTTGCCGTTGCCGCGCCGGTAGTTGTCGCCGATGAAGGCCATGGGAGTTGGTGTCCTTTGAGCTGAGCGGGTTTGCAGTTGCAGGCCGAGTGCAGAGGTCAGTCCAATCGGTCCACGATGGACGTTCAAGCTAGAGTTCCAGCAAGACGTCATGAACCTGTCACGCGCCAGCCTGGCGATGCGGGACGAACGGCCCGTGCGCACCGCTCGCTCTCGACGGTGGACGGCCGCGTAGCTGAGCATCGCGGGCGTCGAGGCGGGCGCGCAGGCGCTCGGCTACCTCACGTCTCCTTCGAACAGCACCGTCCCGTCCTGCCCGTGCAGCGTCACCCGCACGACCTGACCCTCGGGGACCCCGCGGTCGAGGCGGATCTGCGAGGCGATGCGCCGGATGAGCAGCCGGTTCCGGGCATCCTCGCGGGCCTCGTCCTCCGTCGAGAAGACGACCGGTCGGTCGTCCATCGAGAGCCCCCCGGCGAACTGGAGCCGGAGGCCGTCAAGCGTCGTCGCGAAGCAGATGTCGGGAAGCGTCGAGTGGGGCGTCGGGTCGGTCACGACCCAGATCGGGGTCTTCGCGTCGATGCGCATCACAGCCTCCCTTCGGATCGGACGATGGCGTCGCGGAGCAGCGCCGCCACGCGGCGCGCGTCCTCGTCGTCGTTGACCTCGAAGAACGCCAGGGCCTCGCGCGCGGCGACCACGAGGTCGGCCGCCGCCCGATGCAGCGCGCACGGCTCGGTCGCGTGCTCTTGGAGACAGCCGGGGCAGCAGCCCGGGGGAACGCGGCGCGTCACCACACGTCCCCCCGCTCGAGCGGCCACCCGTCCGGGCCCGCGACCGCGGTGAGCGCCGTGCACCCCGACGCGCACTGCAGGACTCCGAGGTCGTCGGGCCACGCGCGCACGTCCGCGACGGTGATCCGCTCGACCTTCTGGCCCGAGATGTCGCGGCCCGTGTAGAGGGCGGACTGGCCTGCGCACTTCGCGCAGATCACGCGGCCGTTGTCTGCCCAGTAGAGGGCCCCCTCCCGAAGGAGGGGGCGCATGTTCGTCTCGCGCGAGGCCATCGTCACTTCGCCTCCGCCGTCGGCGCGGGGGCGGCCTTCGTCGCGCGCGTCTGGAGGTTGAAGAACAAGTACCCGTTCCAACTCGTCCCCGAGACCTCGTTCGCGATCGCGGAGAGCGACCGCCACGTCCGCCCGTCGTACTTGAAGCCGGCGTCGAGGACTTCGACCCGGATCTCCTTGTTGCCGAACGTGCGGGTCAGGACCGTGCCCGCCTTCGGGAGGCGCGGGTCTCGCTCGCGCGGGGGCGTCGCGGTCTTCGCCGGGGCCTCGGACTTCGCCGCGGACTTCGCGGCCTTCCCCTTCCCGGGGATCTTCGCCTTCGCGCCCTTCTTGGCGCCACCCCGGATCAAGTCAGCGACCGCGCCGGGTCCGCTGGCGTTCGCCTTGTCGATCTCGGCGCGGGTCAGCCCATCGGCCGGGGGGACCTTCTTCGTCGGCGGCGCAGGCTTCTTGGCTTCGCGGGGGGCGGGCTTCGGGGCCTTCTTCGTCTTGCTCTTGCTGGTCATCGTCGAACTCCATCCGGTGGGGGGACTCCCCACCGGTCGGGTCGCATCAGGGCTCTGCCCGGGGGACCCCTCAAGGGCTTTCTCCCCCAGTTCGCCCCCCCCGGAGCGGGGTGGACTGGGGCGTCTTCTCCTTGACGACCGGGGTCACTCCCACCTCTCGTCCCCGAAGTGGCCGGGGGCGGGCCCCGCCCGCGGTTCCGGGGGGATCTGGCCCGTCGCCTCGAGGAACTGTCGGCAGGTGCGGCACCCGGCGTCGGCGCCCGCGGCCACGTCTACGCGCGCGCAGATGGGGCAGACCGGGCCCACCAGCGCCCCAGTTCCCTCCGCCTGGAAGGCCTCCCGCTCAGTGGCTTCGTAGGGGTCGTCCGGTTCAAGTTGGGACGCTTGGGACGCTTCGGCGCCTGATTCCGTAAAACTCCCTATCCCGCTCTCCGTGGGGGAACTTTCCGCACCGAAGCGTCCATGCGTCCCAAGCGTCCCAACGGCCAGTCCTTTCCAGCCTCGGCCGCGGATCCCATCCGTGTTCCGGATCGACCGGATCCCGCGATCGGAGAGCTTCGCGCCGAGCGCCCGTGACGAGAGCGGCTCCTCGCCCTCCTCCTCCGCCCACGCCTCGTAGGCGACCCGCAGGTCCTTGGAGGAGACGACGAGGCTCGAACCCAGACGGCACTGGTCGGCGACGAAGCGGCCGACGTGGTCCTCTTCCTGGCGGTACTCCTCGACGGCGGCGAGCACCGACGCCGGCGCCGGGAGCCCTTCGCGCTGCCATGCCAGGCACCCCCGGACCGCCCACGCCAGGATCCCGGGTAGCTCGTCTCGGAGCTTGCGCCGGAGGTCGTTGTCCCGCTTCTCCTTCGTGATTGTCAGGGGCCACGGCACCAGCCGGACGCGCCGCCACATAGCGTGGTCGGTGCCCCGGATGCGCGGACGGTGGTTGCCGGTCAGGATCAGCTTCCCCGTCGGCTGGTAGGTGAAGAACTCCTGGTAGTGGAAGCGGCAGGTGATCGGGTCTTCGCCCGTGAACCCCTTCACGGCGGCCTCGTCGAGCCGGACCCCCTCGTTGGGCTCTGCGGCGACGACGAGCCGGGCCCCGCGCAGGGCGGCGAGGTCGTTCGTGGCGCCCCCGGCGCGCCGCACGAGGAAGGTGTCGTACGGCGTGACCTTGGCGTACTCGCCGAGGATGCCGCGCAGGGTGTCGGAGTAGACGCCCTTGCCGTTCTCGCCGCCGCCGTGATGGATCGCGAAGACCTGCTCCCCCATCATCCCCGTCAGGCAATACCCCGCGAACCGGGCCAGGAACTCCCGCACCTCGGGATCGGGCTGGACCTGCTCGAGGAACCGCTCCCACCCCGGGGCCCGGGCATCGGGGGCGTACGCCACCGGCGTGACCAGGGTGATGAGATCGTCCCGACGGTGTTCGCGGAGCACCCCACTGCGGAGGTCCAGTGTGCCGTTGGCGACGTTGAGCAGCCACGGGTCGGAATCGAGCTCGTCGGTCGCGAGGGCGATCTCGGGTTCCGTCTCGGCGACCGAGAGCATGGCGCGCAGGCGCTCGGCCGCCTGGCTCTTGGCGGCCCACTTCCCGAGCGCCTCCGCGTCCTCGGCTGTGCGGGCCTCCCGGGCCTCGGACCAGATCTGGCGCGCGGTGGCCTTGGCCCGGCGCATCGCGGCCCCCGTCCCGTCCCGCCGCCACCGGCGACCGTCCCACACGAGCCAGCCGAGCGCCCGCGAGTACAGGAGGTCGGAGCCATGGTGGGTGACGAGTCGGCGGGCGTTCGCCAGGTCCGTTCGGAGCCCCGCGGCGTCAGCCCACGGCGGGGATGGTGCATCGGGGTCTCCCGCCCGCGCGGTCCCGCCCGCGGTCTCGCTCGTCCGATCGACCGCCGTCCGGACGGTCCGCTGGCCGTAGGTCTGCCCCTGGCCCGCGCCAACGTCCCACTTCGCCCGGAACAGGGCAGACCGCCGGAAGAGCCGATCGATCCGCGCTGCGTCTCGGTGTGTCCAGAACGCTAGCATGGCGCACAGCGCGAGGTCCGCCTCGGAGTGCGAGCCGTGGCCGGTCACGTCCCCGTCGTCGAAGAGGCGGCGGAACTTCCGCCCGTTCTTCGCACCGCGCGCCCGCTCGAGGATCCGCTCGTCGTCGCCCTCGGCCGGCGGTACCGCGTGAACCTCCGACGCGGGACGCGCCGCCCTCTCTTGCGCCGGGAACGCCTCGGCGTGCCAGGCTGCCAGCACGGCCGAGCGATCCACGACGTCGCGGACGGGGACGCCCTCGGGGGCGCGGGCCGTGACCGTGAAGTAGCGCTGCTGCTGGTAGCACTCGACGGGGCCGCGCTTCCTGCCCCCCAGGGGGAGCTCGCCTTCCATGATGAGGTGGATGCCGGTGCCAGACGGGCTGACCTCGCAGTAGGTCTCGAACCGCGCGATCGCGGCTTGCGCCCACGGGGCCAACTCCCCCGTCTCGGCGTCGCGGCACCCGTCGAGGTCGATCCCGACGAACGGGTCGTCGGCGGCGAAAACGAACCCGACCCCGTCGAAGCCGCCCGCCTCGTACGCCGCGCGCACGTCGTCGAACGAACTCCACGTCGCGGGGTCCGTGGACGACGCCATGGCGCCGCCGGGTTGGTGCGGGATCTTCGTGGGCTTCTTCGCCCCGGGCTTGTGCACTAGGCGCCAGAGGACCCACTGCCTCCGTTCGCGCAGCGCCGCGGGGACGGCGTCGAAGTGCGGGGCGAGGACGCGCGGGCCGCTCACGGCGCCCCCTCTGCCGCCGGGCGCGGAGCGTTCTCGGGATCGAGGCCTGCCCGGCGGCGCTCGTCCGGACGCAGCCGGGCCATCGGACGAAGTCCGAGATGGGTGTAGTGGTCGGTCTTGTAGCCGTGCTGCGTGAGGCGCCGGGCCATCGGCAGCCGAAGCAGCGGCGACGCGTCGCACAAGTCAGCCATAGGGTGGATGGGCCAGAGCACGACGCGCTTCGGCCGCTCGGTGCGCAGGATCTTCATCGCGTCGACCAACAGATGCGAGATGCCCGCCCACGCCAGGACGTGCGGGAGGACCTCGAGCGCGCAGCGACCGCGCAGGCCGTCGCCGAACCGGTTGAGGATCTCGCCGCACGTGACCCAGTCGGTCCGGGCCACGTGAGCGGCGATCTGGTCCGCGATGGTCTTGGGATCCAGGTCGTCACTCGGTGCCGAGATCGCGGTCGTGGTGCTGGTCATCGGGTCCTCCCATCGCCACGCTCGAAGTCGAGGCGCACCGCGCAGGGGTCACAGAACGTCTGGCCGTGGCCGAAGCCGGCGCCACCTGGCGACGAAACCCACCGGCCGCAGCGCGTGCAGCGCGGCTGCCCGCGCCACGACTCCCGGAGAGCCGGTGCGTGGAGCACGGCCTTGGCCGCGTCGGGTTCGTCGCGAGCGGGCTGGTCCAGGGTCGCGAGCCCGTCGAGCCGGTCAGCGCTCATGGCTGGCCACGACGACGCCGAGGACACAGCACCAGATATCGAAGAGCAGAATGGAGCAGTCGATCACGGGCATTGCCTCGCTGGAGAGAGATGCAGGCCGGGGTGGCCTGTCGTTGCCGTCCCAGGCGCTCGGTTCACCGAGCAACAGGGCCCCGGCCTGCGAAGTTCACGTTCGGCGCGACGCCGCGAGCGAGTCGTCCGGTGGCGCCCGCGCCATCCATGGGCGCCAGCGCGTCATACGGCACCTCCCGCGCCGTTGGCAGCGACCTCGACACAGGCCTCGGGTCGATCGAACGTCAGCTCGATGTGGATGTGCTCGATGATCGAGCTGCGGAGGTAGCGGACGACGCCCTTGCCCCCGGGGTTCGCTTGGACGACGCGGCGACCGCGACTCAGCGCCTTGAAGCGACGGGCGTAGGCGTCCCACCTCGACCGCGACACGTGAACAAGAGCGCACGCCTCCACCGCTGAGAGGAGGGCGTCCTCGGTTGGCAGGATGCGCGGCCGAGGCATCGCTACGTGGCCTTTCGGCGGCGCAAGGCAGCGATGCGGCTGGAGTCAGTGATTCTCGTCACGCGCCAGATTGTGACGCGCGTACACAATCAAGCAGTTCAGCCGCGGTTCAGTTTGCTGAACCGTCAGGTGAACCGCTGTGAACTAAGCGGGGAGTTCCAGCGACAGTCCGCGCTGCGTGAGTCGAAGCTTGCCACCGACCGCGCCCGGAATCTGTTCCAACAGCGACTCGTCGATCAGCACTCGTCGCGCGCGGACGACGGTCGCACGCGCCAACTCCGTTTCAGCCTCGAGGTCGTCGATGGTAGGGGGCGTCGGGAGGCCACGGCGGCCCGCGCGACGAGCCTCCCAGTCCTTGTATGCACGAATAACGCGGATCGCAGCCGGCGGGAGGCCGAAACACGGCTGCCCCTGCCGCTCAACCGGAGCCGGTGCCGACCGAGGCTCCGATTGAGCTGGGATGCCAAGGCGCTCATCCGGACGCGTCGCGACAACATGGCCCCCTGCAGAGTTGGATGGGACCTCGCTCGATGCCGCTCTTGGCGAAGCAACGGGCGCGGCGCCCGGTCTCCCCGCCCCCACAGCCGTCGCGATCATGCGCCTCCAGGCCTTCTCCACATCCTGATGATGCTGCGCCACGGCGATTCTCGCGTGAACAAGAAAGATCTCCTCTTCATGCGTCAGAGGGAAGACCCGAGAACCTGCCTTCAGGCGGAGATCCTCAAGGAGGCGATTGACCACGTGTACCCGATGCCGAGTCGACTCTGGGGCAACCGACAGCTCCTCGGGATCTCCCGTGGCAACAGCTTCGAGCAGGCATGCGGCCGAGTCTCTGGCCTCTCGGATGTCGGCGGCATCTCCGAGTCGCTCCAAGTAGCCGTCGATGCGAGCGCGCAGGCCGACGATCATCCGAAGCAAGGGATGCGGTTGAATCCCGACCTGTGCGTCCGCGTGGTTCAGAATGAGAGAACTCGCGACTGACCAGTATTCGCGCACCATCTGAACGAATCGCCGCGGATCAGCGAAGGTCGAATCACCCACCGGAATCCGACAGTCGTACAACTTGACGTCCACCAGTTGCTGCGCGAGTTCCCTCAAGCGCGGCCCAATCCGTTCCTGACACGCAGCAATCCCCCTGTCGACTGATTCCTGCGAGAACCATGGCTCGGAAGACTTGAATCTGAGGCCGGGCACCTTGAGAAGAAGTGAGTTGAACATCGCGGTTATCGCGACGTTCAGGGCTAGCGCATTCCGCCCGATGTGGAGCGCTGGAATGGTTACCTTCAATGCTGGAAGGTGATGGCGAATGAATTCGAGGTCCCCGTTGGACATCAAGGACTCTAAGTGCCCAGCCAGCGCCGATCGCAGCTCCTCCGCGTCGTCGTCGCGAATCGCGTTCGGGTAGTGCTCCCGCAGCCGCAGGAGATCACGAATGCAGAGGCATGAGACGAGTGCCTCTGCCAGCGATGGGCGCCATTCGCTGGCCGGGAACTTCGAGTCAGGCTTCGGATGGTCTGTGTCGGAGATCATGCGGGATTACCAATGCCAGCAGAGTCAGGTCAGGTTCCGAGGTGCCGCCGTGGCGGTAGCGCCATGGCGGACACCGACGCGATTGAGCCTCGCTACCTATTCACGAGAGTCGGGCTCGGCCGACGGGGGTGTAGCGTTTGTTCTGTAGCTTTGTCTGCTCCGCCCCCTTTTCTCCGATCCAGCTAGCTGGATCGGAGAAAAGGGGGCGGAGCCAAAACGTGGTTCTTGGGGCGGCGGGTTCGGCGCGGTCT
>Ga0163150_10010382_pt1 | contig 10084 bp, 11 predicted proteins | sample OliLakLV19P2IB_FD_148628 | JGI IMG/M metagenome (GOLD analysis project Ga0163150, IMG submission 148628) | Freshwater microbial mat bacterial communities from Lake Vanda, McMurdo Dry Valleys, Antarctica - Oligotrophic Lake LV.19.P2.IB | ecosystem: Environmental > Aquatic > Freshwater > Lake >...
CTATAACATAGAACTGTGTTTATTAGTAATAATATAGCAGATTATTAGTGATAGTTGAAGTATGGTTTAAGGAGAGTTCTGGGTATTAAATGCGACAGCTGTCGCAATTTCCTAATTTTTCTTTAATTTCTATTTATATTATATCAATTTTTATCCACAAAATGAAGCTAGGAAATTAGTGCAGGTGGAAAGGTAGTATCAATGTGACTGTATTTTTCTACTATTTCTGCAATAGTGGGCGGCCTTTTATCTGCTCTTTCTTTTTCAGCCAATTCTCTTTCAAGCCTATCCATCTCGTCATCTGACGTTTTAATAGGTGCATTATCTCTCCAGCCAAATCTAGCTTTCATAGTAAAAATCCAAAGAGATGGTCTAAACCCTTTTACTTTTCCCATCATCCCTCTCATGCCTAAATCTTCCCAATATGCATAGCTCATCATCTCTCCTGCTTTTATAGTGTCGGAAAACTCTGGATACTTCCTGCACCATTCATACAACGTATCTCTAGAAATGCCTAATTTACCAGCTACAAAGAGCTTTGAGTGGCCTTTTTTCATCAACCTGATAACTACGTCACAAAAGGATTGATTATACTTTGTAGGTCTGCCTATCACCATACTTTAATTATACTGAAAAAGCCGTTGCATTTTAGCTCTATTCTTGAAATACTGATAATATGGATACGAATAATAGTAATCAGCCTGTAAATCCACCTTCTATTTCTACTTCTGCATCCATGCCAGAACACCCAGTAAAAAATCAAAGAGGGGGCCTTATTTTAATTATTGGAATTGTCGCTCTTATTTTAGTTGGTGTCGTTGCTGGGGGATATTATTTCCTTAATTCAAGAAAGATTATCTCTAATCAACCAGCCACCAATCAAACGAATCCATCACAAGCTCCAATAAATAATCAAAACCTTTCATTAAGTGAAAATGGAACTATTGCTTATGTTTTTATCTCTCAAAACGGCAGAGTAGGTTTTTTGAAAGAAAAATCCGTAAATACAGGTGACTGGGGAGGCTTAACGAGAATCGGTGAATTATGGACAATTGAGAATAATCAGCCTGTAAGACTAATTGATGATGCTCCTGTACTTGACTTTGTTTGGTCACCAGATGGTAATAGTGTTGTTTATCACAAGTACATCCCTTCAAAAGAACAAGGTATGTTGCCTTTTATTAAAGAAGCTCACGCAAGTGGTGGATTTGCAGAGGGAGATATTATTCTCTATGATGTACCAACGAAACAAAAAACAGTAATTGGAAAGTTTGGAAGGTCAGACTGGCAAACTCCTTATGATTTACCTAAATGGAGTAAAGATGGTCAAGAGGTTTTATTCTCTGATGATAAGGGAATAGTAAAAAAGTATAATATTAGTACAAAACGAACCATTCCCATAAACGGAGTATCACTGCGTAACATTTCTCCTCATCTTGATAAAGCTATAATTACCGATAAAAATGAGCAGTCTGATACACTTACTATACGAAACCTACAAACAGGGGAAAGCAGAGTAATTAGCGGCTTACAGAAGTTAATACAAGGCGGTAGTGTCTATACTTATTTGTGGTCGCCTGATAATACAAATCTTGCCATAATTGCAAATCTTCCTTCATCTGGACAAGAGGATTATGACACTTGTTACACATTTGTTTTTGATAGTAAAAACAATGACTTATCCACCGCAAGGAAGATGGATAAACCTGTAAATACTGGTTCTTGTGGGTATGGAAATATACAACCTGTATGGTCACCAAATGGTAGATATGTTCAGTTGGGAGATAATTTATTCTCCATTGAACCTAATTCTTATCCTGTCCCGAATGTAAAAATAGAGCTTAAAAGTGGCGGAGGGCCTTCTGGGATATTAAATGGAGTTACATGGTCACCAGATTCAACAATGTTTGCTGATGTAATGAATGAGAAGTTATCAATATACAATCTCAAAACAGGTAAAACTTTAACTCTTGATGAGTTCACAAGTAATTGGGCTGGTGTTGGATATAGAGCTTGGTTACCTGACAATTCAAGACTTATCTATAACGCAAACGGCAATCTAGTAAGCGTTAAGGCTGATGGTACGGATAAAAAGGTATTAGCTAACTAATACTATACTGAACGAGTTTGCGAGTGTAGCCTGTGTAAAACCGCCATATCTTGTGATTCCATTGAGGAAATTGTAACCCCTAAAGATTTTACAGCAGATTGAGCGGCATTTTTGAAGATTATATCCTTTGCCCTATAGACCAATACTGTTCCTAGCCTCAATTCTCGTTCTAAAACCTCTATTACGGTAGGCAAATCCTCCTCATTTTGTACACCATGCTTTTTAGTTTGGGGAGCTAAAAGTTGGATTGCTTCGGAAAACTTGATTGTTTGTATATCTTTTTTGCTTTTGTCTGCCATTCATCCCAATTCTACCAATTTTCTTGTCTAAATGATAATGGGAAAACACTAGTCTGTATTTATCATAATACTCACTAGGGATGATATAATCATTGGGTAGTTCTTGGTCAGACTTGGTTTCTGACGAAGCTGATTATACTTATGTAGGCTGTAAAATACAAATAAGAAGCTTGTAAAAGTTAAAAACCTTGGTAACCCGATTCTAACCCCGGGGTTATATAGATTCGAACTCCGGAAAAACTACTTGCAAACTACTAGAAATGAGTTTATTCTAAAAACAGGGAGGGATGAATATGATCAATCATGGTGTAGTAAGGAGACGTCATATTAGACATTTGTTCCACTTCATCCTGGGTTAATTTTTTTTGTTCACGAGCCTCTTTTATTTAAGTCACTATTTTCGGGTCTAAATTGTCTTGGTTAGGTTTCATAAATATATTTACAGTGGGTCTAGACAACTTTAGAGCGGGTTTTTCCTAAAGTTTTTCAGTAAGACTTTATACATACTACCACCTTTGTTGTTAAAGCGGAATTCAGATTCTTTTAAATGGAGAAGGAATTTAGTTTTGTGGATACCATTAAATTTATTCATTCGCCTCTTTGTATATGACCAAAATGACTCAATCCCATTGACATGGTTTTTACCTCTAGCAAACTCATTCTCACTATGGTGAATCCGGTAATGCTTGTAGCCTGACAGGATTAACCCATCATAGCTTTTCCATCCATCAGTGTAGACTGTAGTATTTTCTAAGATTTTACCCTTCAAAATGGGCATTAAACTCTCCTTGGTACAGTTCTTAACTACTTGGGTATACACTTTCCCCTGTCTTTTTAACAGTCCAATTACTGGTACTTTCCCTTGAGCACCTCTGCCTCTTTTACCCCTCACTCTTCTGGCTCCAAAGTATGATTCATCTACCTCAACCTCACCATCCAAACCACCATTAGGCTTGGACAATTCCAATATCCTGGTTCTGAATTTGGCGTACAAGGCGTTCACTGAATTCCTTGATATACCACTTACCTCTGATGTCACTGTTGCTGTATAATCATGACAGAAACACTTTAAAACTTGCCTAAATTTCCGTTCTGAAATATGTGTCTTTTTTAAATATCTGTTTTGCATTGTCTAGACAATCTATTCTAACACCTAATGGCGTCTAATCTTGTCTAGACCCTTACAGTATACCAAAATCTCTCAAATTCACACAACTATAGGTTTACTTGCAGTAAATCCTGAAAAATTAATTTTATAAACTAGGAGAAAATTACTTCTTGAGGTTTTCGATAAATGTGTTTAGATCAGCTTTATCAATTCGAATAAATTTACCACCGAGTTTAACTGCTCGTAGATCACCCGCTCTAACATATCTTCTGACAGTTTCTGGATCAACTTGTAATAATTTTGCTACTTCCTCCGTGGTATAGAAACGTTGTTCTGGAGTTGGTTCCAGTATATTAGCTCTTTCTGGCTCAACTGCTTCAAGATAGATATCTAACGAACGGTCAATAGCCTCAAATATCAATGTATGGTAGTCAGTAAAATCACCCTTAGTTTGACCTTTTTCAAGAGAATTAATATAGGTGCTTCGGTCTTCTTTACGAATAATTGCTGGAGGGTATCCAACTTGCATAAGGATCAAATTCATCAGTAGTCGTGCAGTTCTACCATTACCATCAACAAAAGGATGAATACTCACTAGTTTAAAGTGAGCATCAGCTGCAATCTTAATTGGATTATCGAGATTATCACTTTGGAGCCATGATAGAAACTCATCCATTAACTCTGGTACTTTCAGCGCATTAGGAAGAATAGTCTCAGACCCTCTTAGCCTAACGGCTACGTTTCGATACCTTCCTCTATTGGAATCATCTATTTTACTCAGGATAATGCTATGAATGTCCAATATATCCTTGGTAGTTAATTCTTGTCTTTTCTTTTCTACTAACGTTTGTATAAAGTCAAATGCTTCCGCATGATTAATTGCTTCTTGATGCTCTGTCAGGCTTTTTCCTTGTACCGTTAAACCTTCTTCAATCACCATGGCTGTCTCTTGCCGAGTAAGAGTATTTCCTTCTATCGCGTTTGATGTATAAGTTAGCTCAACTCTAAACCATTCTTGAAGATTTTTGATTAGCTCATTTTGGAGAGGTTTATAGCTGTCTAACCGCTGCTTTTTAGCTTCAAGCTTTTGTAATAAGTTATCCATATGACACTACTTTACACTACACTACACATAATGTCAAGAGAAAATTGTATTATGAAGTAGTCTTATATAGCATTATGCTGGTAACTACGGGTTGATGTTTCCTATAAATTATATGAAGCTAGTTTGAAACTATATGCAGAAAAATATGGTAAATCTCTAGAGAAAGCATTTGAGGAAATAGGAACTATATGAGCTGATACATGGCTTGCTGTCTGTAGCTTTAGCGAAAGATAGTGAACTGTGATTCTATTCTTACGAACTCAATCATTGACGAATTTCTTCAAACAATTAAAGATTGGCGAATAGTTTTCAACAATATAACATGAATTATGAGTTATTATCTGCTTGAGCTCTTTGTTTGGCTTCTCTAAGATATCTCATGGTTAAGTAATAAAATACAAATGTGCTAATCAAAGTGGTTGCAATATTTAAAGGATAATTTCTAACTATGGGAATCCCATTGATGTCTGTTATTAGAAAATCTCGGAGAAGAAATACTAAATCAAGGGCTATGTAATATCCTGTTGCCCATTTAACAATAGAATTTATTTTTTCTAAAGTGAATTTTTTGGTTATGTATAAGGAGCTAAATTTTGTCCCTATCCATATAAGAGTTAAAGGGAAGAGTATACTAGCTATCCCACCAATAAGTGACGGTACATTTAATCGCAAAGCGCTTACACCATGAACCACAATTAATGTATACGCAGTACCTATTAAAACTGAGATTATGGTATATAAAAGAAAATATATTCCCGCTATTTTCCAGTCTTTTGAAATATCTTTATACTTCATTTTTATAGATTAAGTAGGCTATTGCTTGAGTGTATTCGAACTCCTAAATTAGACTGATATAATATATCTAATCAGATATCTCCTTAAATAACTGAAGCTAATTTTTAGGAATGTTTCAAGGCACTTATTTTAGTCTTTTCGAACTCATGATTATAGCCTGTTTTCAAGCTAATCAACGATTTTGCGTCCAAAAAGTCAAATGTAGTCAGAAATAGATTCTCACCGAGAACTACCTAGTGATTATATTATACCCAGTGAGTACTATGATAAGTTTAGATTAGTTTTCTCACATTACCAATTAGACCGAAAAATTGGTAGAATAGGAATGAATGCAAGTCAGAAGAGAAGTAAAGCCAGTCAAAGAATCAGAAATGCCAACAGTACTGGAAGTTTTGGAAAGAGAAATGACCCCTGGTACGATGTTAGTATATCCAGAGAAGGAAATCGTCTTTCCGAACTCACAATTATCACCAGTGAAGTCACTCAAAGTCAATATAACATCAATTGAATCTAAAAATACAGAAGTTCTTCACAAATTGCATTCTCAAACTCGTCAATTGAATATTTAGTTAACAGAATAGATATCTGAATGTGAATGTATTAGTTGGTAAACTTGATGGAGTCTATTATTTTACTTGCAACAGTATCAAAGTTCTCGCTTGCTTGAATATAATAATCTACATTTGGTTTAGTGGCACATACTGCATAAATATAGGGAGCTGAATCGCCTCCACCCAGCCCATTTCCTCTATATGCTGTTGCACCTCCACCCAAATCCACCTTTTTAGGATTTGCTAAACTCTCTGGACAGGTTTCAGTATTCTTTTGACCTAGCTGATGGTCATATAAAGATATTTCTAAATAATACTGTCCAGCTACTAATCTTCCGTTATTTTTATTTACATCTTGGTCAGTATAGTTTTGAATACGAATATATTGGTATGGGTTAACTCCACCATTTGTACGAACTTCAACTGTACTGTTTGCAGGATGATGTAATTCAAAACTGTATTTTGCATTTTTATATGTTTCCCAGTCAGTAGCAACGATAATAGGAGGAGTTGATGGAAGTACTTCCTGATTTACCGCAGGTGTAGTGGGTGTTGGTATATTTGGTTGAGTTGTTACTGTAGATATATTATTTTGCATACCTAAATAATAAGCCCCTCCACCTACAACAAGAAGTAAAATAATAATCCCTAAAATAATTGGAAGATTACCTCTTTGGTTATTAATAGGGTATTGAGTGGGTTGAACAGTAGTTTGAGTAGGATTTACAGATTGATTAGTATCATTTGTTTCCATATTTATATTATTTCAGGAAACACAAGAGTTTGCAACAAGGATAATACAAATGGCTTATAATCCATTTATGGCAAATACAATAACCTTCCTTAAAAATCATCAAAGATTTGCTTGGAAAGTGCGTATAGTTACTGCTCATACCTACTTGGAGAAGCTAGTCAGCACCAGTGATGAGCAAGTGAAAAAGGTGTTGATTCTTCGTATTACAGAAGAGTTAATATCCTCTACAGAGGATTTAGCTATGTGGATAGGTGCAACTCAAACCAGAAGCAATCCAACTAAAGCATATGGTGATGTGTGGGAGTATATGTTACTTGGAAGTGCTACTAATAGACAAATTGTTGAGATTCTAAAAGATATAGCAAGAGTCAAAACAGCCAATGGTTTAATTAAAAAGCTCCACCTAGCTCCTATAGAAAAAATAGCTTCTGTAGCCAATATGAGTAGAGAAGATATTCAAAACATCTTATCCAAAATCCTTGAAGCTGTAAAAGCATCCCAATCAAATAGAACTGTTAGAAGAGGTGTGTTATTACGGTTTCACAACAAGGTAAAGCATGGAATGATGGTTCAGGACTATGGACACGAATTATTTATTAGAGATTTAATGCTAGGAAAGAATGGGAGGAAGAAGAACCGTAATTTATACCTAGATTTAGATACTGAAAAAGCTGAAAAAAATGGTGGGGACAATTGAAGCCAATGGGTATGCTATTAAAAGCATTATTTCACTTCTGTTTTATGACTTTATAGAACAACTACAGAACAAAAAGAAAAGAATGACTGAAAAACAAAAGAAGTTTTGGCTTGAAGTACTTAATGCCTAGAAAAAGTTATAATGTATGTATGGGTAGACCTTCTAAATATGATTCCAAGTTTTGTGATATTGCTATCAAGATGATGTCAAAAGGTCATTCCAAACTATCCGTAGCAGGCAGATTAGGCATTTCTAGAGATACATTCTATGAATGGTGTAGACGATATCCAGAGTTTTCCGACACTATAAAGATTGGGGAGATGAAAAGCCTCCATTATTGGGAAGAAATAGGCATAAAGGCAACTATGGGAAAAATTAAAAGATTTAGACCTTCAATTTGGATATTTACCATGAAAGCTCGCTTTGGTTGGAGAGATAATTCACCTGTAAAAAATACAGAAGATATGGCAGATAGGATTGAGAGAGAAATAAAAGAAGAAATACCCACAAAAACTATAGCTGAAATAGTTAAGAAATATAGTGACTATATTCCTTCTATCCCAAGTGTTTCCTGAAATGTTATAATAAATAGAGTCAAACTTCTGAAAATAAAATAATTGCGACAGATGTCGCGATTTAGTAAAGAACTCTCCCTAAACTCTTGTTTAAGTATCACTCAATATCTGCTATATTATTACTAATATCTATATTTCTTGCTATTAGGGATTAGTTACCAAGAACTAGACATTAACTGATATGGTAAATGATAAGGAAGAAGTTCAATTAAGAGTTGCTCTGTATCTTCGTGTTTCTACTGACGACCAAGCTGATAAATATGGCCTAGATGCTCAAAGAGCTGCCATAGAAGGACTTATTAAGTCCAAAGGCCAGTTCCCAGATGGTAGGGATAAAATGGTGCTTGCAGGGAAAGTCTATGAGTATGTTGATGATGGTGTGAGTGGAACGACTAAAATGGACGAGCGTCCTGCATTTATCCAGCTAAAGGAAGATGTACTTAATGCACAAGGTCAGAAGCCTTTTGATTTAATAGCCGTTTATAGAATTGATAGGTTTGCCAGAAAATTGCGAGTTTTAATGGATATTCTAAACTTCTTTGAAGAGTTCAGTATAGAGTTCCTTTCTGCAAATGAGTCTATAGATACCTCAACTCCTTTTGGTAGAGCTATGCTAGGCATTATGGGAGTTATAGCAGAGCTTGAATTAGAAGCTATTAAAGAAAGAACCCAAAAAGGACGAGAGCAGGCTAATTTAAGTGGTGTTTTTATGGGTTCACATCCTGTTTATGGATATGAAAAAGATGAAAATGGACATTTAAGAATCCTCCAAGAAGAAGCAGATGTTATTAGGAGAATCTTTACTCTTTTTACAATTGAAAATGTTAGTCCACAAAGAATTGCTGATATTTTGACCAAGGAGGAGGTTTTAAGCCCAGATGCTTCTGCTATAAAGCATAAAAAAATGAAGGGTGTTAGCAAGAAGATTAACAGTCCTCACTTTTGGAGATACGAAAGAATAAAAGATATTTTAAGAGATGAAACATATACAGGTATTCTTTATTATGATAAATCCCACAGAGCTAAAAAACTTCCCAAAAGCGAATGGAAGTTATCTTCTCATAGACATGAGGCAATAATCTTTAAGTACGAGTTTGAATTAGCACAACAAAAGTTACAACAGCTTTCTGATAGGAAGGTATTAACTCAAAAAAAGCCAGAAAACCACATTTATCTATTATCTAGCCTTCTAAAGTGTGACCACTGTAAAAGTGAAGCTAATCAGTCTGAACCTCAAATGATGACTTGGACTGGTGTGCGAGACAAGATTAGCAGCAATCCAGATAGATATTCTTATAAGTACCAATGTAATCGTAAAAACAGTAAGAAGTTTTCATTTGTATGTCCAGTGGTAGCAATTCCTGCTGAACCTCTAGAAGAATATGTCATTAACTTTGTAAAACAGCTATTAAGTAACCCTAAAGCTGTATATGACTATCAACGGCAATTAGAGTCCAGTAAGAAGGCTACAGAACAGCTAAAAAAGACTAAAAAGCATTATGAAGGACTATTAAATGCTTTGCCCCAAAGAAGACAAAACTTAAAAGACCAGCATGAACTTGGGGCAATAGATACACCCACACTACAGAAGAAATTGGATGACCTATTTATAAAAGAGAAGGAGTACAAAATAAAAATAGATGAGATTGACTTCAAGTTGAGTGAGGTCATGCTTTCAAAGGGATATGAGGCTAGTTTACCGCTTTACGCTGAAAGATATAGTAAATCACTAGATACTATTTTGAAAGATAGAGAACAACTTTATGAATTAATTAGTGGTCTTATAAGCCAAATAAATGTTTATTCAAGACCCAGGACTGAAAAGGATGTAATTGCAGGAAAAAAGAAGGAGAATCAGATGATTCCAGACAGAATTGATATTTATCTCAACTTACCGCAGAATCTTCTGCGACAACTTTATACGCAGAAGTTCGCGGTGAGAAGTGATAATTTGTGAGCCACATGGATTTTTCTTGGAACCAATATCTCATTGAACTCAAACAACTACACTCAATTATACCTGAAGCTAGCTACTCTAATCCTAGTTATTCTACCGTTAGGTATTAGAACTAGGTAGATTAACATAGTAA
>Ga0163150_10010383_pt1 | contig 10082 bp, 9 predicted proteins | sample OliLakLV19P2IB_FD_148628 | JGI IMG/M metagenome (GOLD analysis project Ga0163150, IMG submission 148628) | Freshwater microbial mat bacterial communities from Lake Vanda, McMurdo Dry Valleys, Antarctica - Oligotrophic Lake LV.19.P2.IB | ecosystem: Environmental > Aquatic > Freshwater > Lake >...
GGGCGATAGCAACCCAAAAAGCCAAAGAACGTATGCTCAAAGCCATTAATACCATTAACAAACAAATGCTTGTGGCTACTGACCAGATTTAGGGACTTTCAGGATCATTTTAGGATTGGATAATACTCATTACTTTACTATGATCTGTCTTGGGTGTCTCTATTTTACGCTATAGCGTAAAATAGAGACATAACCTAATCTGTTAGAGTAATTAATATCCACCACGCTCGTGCTCATAAAGAATCCGCAAAAATTTACTTGTATAGCTGCGAATGCGTCCCGATCATCTGATATAGATATATTTCATCACCAATAACTTCGTAAAGAACGCGAATGTCACCGGTTATATTTATACTATAAAAGCCCTTTAATTTACCTTGCAGAGCATGGTTTCTAAGTACTGGATCAAAGGGATTTTCGATAAAGATATCAACTCGAATATAGAATGAACTCTGAATTTTTTGGGGCTGTTTGGCGAGCTGCTTAACAAACTGTTTCGAGTACCGAACGATCACTTTTTATGGTCTTTTTTCACTTCTTTCTTCAACCATGTGATTGCGTCGGTGGCATTATCAAAACTAGGAGAGAGATTCTTCCCTGCCTTTGCGTCTTTTGATAGCCGCAATAACTCTGCTTCAACCTCTGGTTTTATCCTAGGGTAGTCACTGACTGTTATAGATCTTGATCGCACAAATTCTCGCAAACCTGTTGCAACTATAGTGCTCATCGGTAAACCAATAGTTGCTGCTACATCTTGAGCCTGCTTTTTGAGTTGTTTATCAATTTTTACATTAAGAACAGTTGTATCACTCATAATAACCAAAGTATACACAATGGTTAATTTTCGTCAACCCAAAGGCGATTTGGAAACCCTAGAATTATCTCTATAAAACGCTATCGCGTAAAATAGAGACATATTCTAATCTGTTAGTATTTCAGACGTCCGAGTTACCGTTCATATAAATATTGTTCTGGGCTAGTTTAGGTAGCTATTCGATTGTGTCCAATAAGACTGGCAACGCGCTTAGAATAGTCATTCACTAATCCGTTGATTATGCTGGGCTTTAATGGTTCTTGGCCCAGTACATCCGTTACTAGCTTTGCCTGGTGGCGTCTTTCGTCTGGTGCTAAAATAGCGTCTTCGGCAGCCTGGATAGCAACGAAGTCTTTTAGTTCAGATATAGGGTCGTGGGTTTGGGTTTTCATGTTTGTTTTTTACCTAACAATACAATATTAGCATAAACGTCTTGATTTGTCAATTCTCTCGTATTAACTCACCACCTTTGCAACATAAATAGGTAGGCGTCCTACACTGTAAAGTGCAAACCTAACAATGAGAGGAGCCTACCTATTTATGTTGCAAAGGTTCTGAGTTCTATACGTTCTCTAATAAAATCTCGCCCGTTTTTACAACAGCCAACCTTTCAACTGAATGATAAAATTGATTCATGACTGCCAGAAACAACCATAACGATGTACTGCTTGAGGATATAAATAGCAAGTTTGATGCTATTTTGGAAGCTGTTGGTTCAATGAAAGATCAGGTCAAGAAAATACCTAGTATAGAAGAAAAAGTAATCAATCTTGAGAATGAAATGCATGCCGTAAGGCTAGCTACTACTGACACTAATATAGATGTAAAAGATATTAAAACTCACGTACGCAAGATTGATAAGCAGTTAGACGAACTTGAAGAAAGGCTTGTTGTTGTAGAATCCGCCCACTAAGGAGCAGAATTTTTCACCAAAATCTCATCTGTTTTCCCCTCCCCCAGCGTATAATCAAAACTGACCTTGGAGATTTTCTTATGAACTGGATGAAAGAGGTTAAAATAAAAGGCTTTCGAGGTATTGCTACATGGCAAAAGCTGAAGCTAGCAATACCCGATAACACGAATAATGGAAGTGGGCTTACTGTTTTGGTTGGTCCAAACGGTGGTGGTAAATCCTCGTTTCTGGAAATGATGTTACTAGTTGGCAATAATGATGATAACATTACGCTTTCTAGTGAGTCGCGTAATACAAAGTCCAACAATAAGGTAGTTGTTAGGATAAAATATACCGAGGCACCTAAAACTGAATTCAACAACGATAGATCAGTTTACCAGTTGTCTCGTGTTCCAGAATCAGACAGTGGGAATATGGCTGGCAAAATATATTCTGTACCTTCAAGACGACAGCTAGAAAAAACATTCTCACTATCTAAAGCCGAGAGAAGTAATTACTCTCAAGAGTCTACGAAATTTAAGGTAGATAGAAATGAGTTTTCTCGACCCGTTACACGATTGGTTGACCTAGCAGAAAAAGCAGATGCTAAGAAAGACTTTGATTCCATATTAACAGAGGTGCTTGGTACACTACTTTCATGGGAGGTTGATCATGGACAGGCTGGATTTTACTTTAAGATAACCGCAGGTTCAGGTGTTCATGATAGTAGTGGTCTTGGCTTTGGAATCATTAGCCTGATGTTCATTTTGGATTCGGTGAGAGATTTAGGTGAAGGTGACATAGTTATCATTGATGAGCCCGAGCTCTCTCAGCATCCTGCTGTACAAAGAAGATTGGCAAAGCTCCTATCTGAAAAGTCAGCTCAAAACCAAATTATCATAGCAACCCACTCCCCTTATTTCGCGGATGTTTCTGCTTTAAATAAAGGCACAGAAATTGCACGAATCGCATCATCGAATAGATATGGAACTCAGGTTTTTCAAATGGACGAAGACACTAAAATAAGTTTGGTTAAACTGATGACTGACCTTAATAACCCCCACACGATAGGATTAGAGGCAAAAGAGGTGCTCTTTCTAGATGAAGGTGTAATCTTAACAGAGGGGCAGGATGATGTACTATTATTACCAAAACTTGCAGCTCAAGTTAATAAACGCTTAAGCTTTAGCCTCTACGGTTGGGGTGTAGGAGGTGCGGATAAAATGAAAACAATATGCTCAGTACTTAATGGTCTAGGGTTAAAAAAGGTAATTGGACTAGTAGATAAAGATAAGTACTCTGTTTTCCGAGCTATAAAAAAACAGTTTCCAAAATACAAATTTTTTTTACTACCCGCTGATGATATAAGAGACAAAAAGGGGAGGAAAGCTATCGGAAAAAAAGATGGTGTTTCAAGTTCTAAAGGAAATTTACACCCAGTCTACAAAGATAGCTTTACACAATTGATTGATGACATAAACTCTGCTTACAAGTAATGGGTCTTTATTCCGCCATAAAAAACGCAGAATAAGACGGATTTACTCCAGCTTTTCTGCCTCCGCTTTCAGGAAAGAGCAGCCAGAGAAATGGAGTACATTTCCCTGCGCGATGAGAGAACCTATCCCGGTTCTCTCATAAAGCGAAAAGCCGCCCCTAAAGGCGGCTTGAACGCATAATTCGGCACCCCTTCGGTCCTAAATTTCTAACTTAGTACCGGTGCTCTTGGCAATCTGATGAACCCAACGGTCCAAGCGAGCAAGTTGTGCATCACGTGCAGTATCATCTGTTTCTATATCATCCAGCCTTTTGAGAAAATGATCCAAGGTGTTCACAAGCCGATTGTGACTTTCGTTTAGTTTGGATACTTGATGCTCCAAATCATTGAATCGAGCATCTACTTGGCGCGCAAACGAGGAAATTACTTCCGAGAGATCATCAACTGCCTTGTTTACAATCCCTTGAACGTCACTTTTTGTAGCATATTCAGCCATATATATAGTTTAGCACGTGAAAATATAAAAGACCTCCCGTGAAGGAGGTCTTTTATATCCCAACACCAAACTCTTGATGTTCCGTAATCTGATTGCAGACTACTCCACTCAGGATTTGATGCGGGGCAGGCCGTTTCGAGTGCCGAATTATATAAAAAGAGACCCGTGAAGGTCTCGTTTTATATAATTCGGCACCGTGCTATTTTCCCAGGCTTAAAAACCAAGTATTGTAACCGCTGCGAGGCTTAACTGCTGTGTTCGGTATGGGAACAGGTGTTTCCCTCGCGCCATGGGCACCGAACGCGAACTTTGTTCGCGAATGATCAATTATCAATGACCAAATGCAACAAACTCCGTGTTCGATGCTCGACATAAGCCAAATTTTTAAGACAAACTGTGTTCAAGCCTTATGCATTGAGCATTGAAACTTGAACATTGAACATTACAAGCGAAATTCGCTTGGGTGGTTCCCACCAATAACTAGTCAATGCACTACCACGAGAGACTACCCCTAAAGGTTTTCTCCCATGGTCGTAAAAAGTCAATGGGGACGATTAGTACGCTTTGGCTCAATACGTTACCGCACTTTCACCTTGCGCCTATCAACGTGATGGTCTATCACGGCCCTCCTAGGGAAATCTAATCTTGAGGTTAGTTTCGCGCTTAATATGCTTTCAGCGCTTATCTAGTCCGTACTTAGCTACCCAACAATGCCCTTGGTAGAACAATTGGTACACCAGCGGTGCGTTCAACCCGGTCCTCTCGTACTAGGGTCAAATCCTCTCAAATTTCCTATCGTCCACAGCGGATATAAACCGAACTGTCTCACGCGTGTGCAGTCTTGAGTTGTTCATTGCTCAAAACCTTATCCATCATTACTGATGGCACGGACTATATCTTCATCCCTGGCCTAAGTCTTACTAGCCAAGGAGCTGACATATGAAATCTCATTAAATAATGATCATTCTCACTGTTCCACTTGCTTACTAGGCAAATTTTCCAGATCAGTCTCTACGGGATCAAATTAGCATTACGCTAACGCTTACCCTCGGTATTACCCTTCAAATCGTTCGAAATTCGAGTCGGGTTTCACCGATTTTAGTCAGTATTTGCATCATTAGTGCGATGTACACCGATGCATTACTATCTTGCGATAGTAGAACGCAATGTAATTTACGTTCTGAACCCAGCTCACGTACCACTTTAATCGGCGAACAGCCGAACCCTTGGAAGGTGCTCCCCCTCCAGGATGTGATGAGCCGACATCGAGGTGCCAAACAGCGCCGTCTATGTGAACTATTGGGCGCTATAAGCCTGTTATCCCCGGCGTAACTTTTATCCGATAGCGCTGCCGATACCACTCTCTTGTACGAATGTACTCAACAGCGGGAAACTTACTCCCACTTTCGTGCCTGTTTGGCCTGTAAGCCTCACAGTCAAGCTGGCTTATGCGTATGCACTATCACTACGATTTCCATCCGTAGTTAGCCAACCTTTGAACGCCTCCGCTACTCTTTAGGAGGCAACCGCCCCAGTTAAACTACCCACCAGACACGGTCCTGGAACCAGAAACTATTGCCAACTAATCCTTCTCTATTCCTAAGAAAAGGTGTTAGCCATAGATTGTGGTCCCAGTAAGAACAAGATTGTAACAAGGGTGGTATTTCACTGGCGGCTCCACCCTGGCTAGCGCCAAGGCTTCAAAGCCTCCCACCTATCCTACACATGTTACAACCCGGTCCAATGTCAAGCTGTAGTAAAGCTGCACGGGGTCTTTTCGTCCTGCTGCGGACAGACGGCATCTTTACCGTCAATGCACTTTCACCGAGCTCTTCGTTGAGACAGTACCCATATCATTACGCCATTCGTGCGGGTCAGAACTTACCTGACAAGGAATTTCGCTACCTTAGGACGGTTATAGTTACCGCCGCCGTTCACCGGGGCTTCAGTTCAAGCCAAAGAGCTATCCCCTTAACCTTCCGGCACTGGGCAGGCGTCAGCCCCTATACTTCCACTTTCGTGTTCGCAGAGACCTGTGTTTTTGGTAAACAGTTGCATGGGTTCTTTAGCTGCGGCCCCGCCACACTATCTACCACGATAATGGGCTCGTTGGGGTCAGCTTTCTTTTCTCATTTATTGCTCGTATCTAAATCAGATTATAAGAAGTTAAAAACTTATAATCTGAGATTGTTTTCAAAAAGAAAACTGGCAAGCCTTGGGTATTCAGTTTTCGCTTGCGAAAACTGAATACCCAACCCCCCAATGGGAGGACAGTAATAGACACTGTGGCGGGGCAGACCTTATCCCGAAGTTACGGTCGCTGTTTTGCCGAGTTCCTTAACGAAGATTCACTCGTACGCCTTGGTCTTCTCGACCTGAGCACCTGTGTCGGTTTGCGGTACGGTCGGCCATGTACTTGAAGCCTCTCAGAAAACTTGCCTTTGTTCTGTGGCTACACTTTAGATGTAATCTGCTAGTTTTTTACTTAGCAACATAAAACATATTATGTTTTGTCGTAAGAAAATTACCATCTTACACCCGAAATGCACCCTAGAAACTAAAAGGAAGTTCTCAGAGAGGCTCCTGTTTGGAAGCTTTTCTGGCCAGCACCCTCACAAGAATCATCCCTAATGGGACTTTCATTTACCACCGTTAGATGGCTTAGACGGATATAACCATGAATCCGCTCCTGCTAACATGCCGTGCACTTCCAAACAATACATCACCGGTACGGGAATATTAACCCGTTGTCCATCGCCTACGCTACGCGCCTCGGCTTAGGACCGACTAACCCTGGGACGATTATCGTGGCCCAGGAAACCTTGCTCTTTCGGCGGGCAGGATTCTCACCTGCCTTGTGGTTACTCATTCCAGCATTCTCACTTGATACCGCTCCACCAGACCTTACAATCTAGCTTCGATGCAATATCAACGCTCCTCTACCGCGCAAGCTCCTCACTCACGTTCGGAGCAGATTCTAGAAGTTGGATTATGGATTATAGAATTCTTGCCGTAAAAGCTTATTCTAAAATCCAAAATCTATAATCTAAATTCTGCTTCGCACCGCAGGTGAGAAGCTCGCACCCATGTCTTCGGTAATATGCTTTAGCCCCGTTACATTTTCCGCGCAAGATCTCTTGATGAGTGAGCTGTTACGCACTCTTTAAATGAATGGCTGCTTCTAAGCCAACATCCTCATTGTCCAAGAAATCTCACCTCGTTTCCCACTGAGCATATATTTAGGGACCTTAGACGATGGTCTGGGCTGTTTCCCTTTTGAGCACGGAGCTTAGCCCCCGTGTTCTGACTGCTGTAGTTCCACTGCTAGTATTCGTAGTTTGTCAAGGGTGGGTACGCTTACGCGCCCCAGTCCGAAACAGAGCTCTACCCCTAGCAGCTACCGTACAACGCTAGCCCTAAAGCTATTTCGAGGAGAACCAGCTATCTCCAAGTTCGATTGGCATTTCACCGCTAACCACAGGTCATCCGGGTGTTTTGCAATTCACTACGGTTCGGCCCTCCACGTGGTTTTACCCACGCTTCAGCCTGCCCATGGCTAGGTCACTTGGTTTCGGGTCTATTCATTATTACTAGTGGGGTCTGATTAGGGATAACAATGGTTATTGCGAGTTCAAATTAGTTTCTGTAAATCACGTAAAATTTTTGAAACGTATGGCTAATACATTTCAGCAAATTTTACGTGATTTTAGTTTCTAATTTTAGCTCTCAAAGCCAATTATTATCCCTAATCAGACCCCAACGGCCTATTCAGCCTCGCTTTCACTACGCCTCCGGCATATGCCTTAGGCTTGCAATAACAAATAACTCGCTGGATCGTTCTACAAAAAGCACGCCGTCACCCCGCCAAAGGCGGGGCTCCGACTCCTTGTACGCACACAATTTCAGGTTCTATTTCACTCCCCTATCTGGGGTTCTTTTTACCTTTCCCTCACGGTACTTGTTCACTATCGATCGTAAGATATATTTAGCCTTGGAAGGTGGTCCTCCCAGATTCAGTCAGGGTTTCACGTGTCCCGACCTACTCGACACCATAAATTATAAAGTTCGCGATACTTGGCATACCGGGCTTTCACCGTCTCTGGCGGTCCTTTCCAGAACCTTCTGCTTGCCTCGCCCCGTGAGAGATACAAGACCTCTTACGAGTCAAGCCACGCTAGAAATAAATCTCTAACGGGGCTCGCAATTTTCTTACTTTATGCAGGTGATGGTAGTACCTGCTTCCAATCCCGATTCCCCGCCGAAGCGGATTATCAGGACTGGTTATTTATGGGTCACAACCCCTGTTAAGCATTAGCCTACCAGCCGTACCGGCTGTATCTCGCCATGCTCGATAGCTAGAATATAGAAGTTAGATTATGGATTATAGAAATTTGTAGATCGAACTTATTCTAAATTCCAAAATCTATAATCTAGATTCTGCTGTGTCGAACACAGTGAGATACAGCTGGAGCTTAAAAGGTTTGGGCTTGTCCGGGTTCGCTCGCCACTACTACCGGAATCGTTGTTTACTTTCTCTTCCTCGCGTTACTAAGATGTTTCAGTTCACGCGCTTACCACTATCCGCCTTATCAAGACCTCATCACATGCCATCTTCACAGCTGCAATCATCCAAAATTAGCCCTAGCTTCACAAAAATCCTTCAACATATCAGATTAGATATACTTCAGTCTTTTTGCTGTGCCATTTTCTAATTTTAAAAGATTTCACTTTTGCAAAGACGACATCTGACGAGGTCAGGTTCTGGCGGACGTTATGAGACATGACTCTCACAGGGTTTCCCCATTCGGAAATCTTCGGTTCAAAGCTTGTTAGACAGCTCCCCGAAGCTTATCGCAATCTACTACGTCCTTCATCGGTATCTTACGTCAAGGCATTCCTTGTGTGCGCTTGAGTAACTTTTTACGTACAAATTCCGCCCGAAGGCGGATCTTTTAGTGCAATTGACTAGTTATTGGTAAAAACCAAACAAGAATTTAGATTTTTGAATACAGATTCCAGAATTAAATACTCTAAAACCCATAACCTAACTTCTATAATCTAATCTTCCCAATAGCCGTTTGTCAATTTCTACTTATGTCGAATAAATTGTTAAGTTACCAAACCCTAACTCCGCCACATAATGAAACTTGTAGTAAGTGAGGAGCCTGAGTTTACGCTGATGACTTCCGATACTTAGCGGAACATGCACGTGCCTAAACTCAAGCAACTTGTTAATTTTAGCAATTTCAACAGAGGTAGTCAAGCCGATTTCGATGCAAAAAATGCTACAATTTAACTTCTTAAAAACTCTTAGTTTGTAAGTTCCCTACACAAGTAGTATGTCCTGTACCAGTTATATCAAGAGATTACCGGCTTGAATATGTTACACACCGTGACAAGGATCTTTTACCCGACTTACGCAAAACCATTCGTTCCCAGGGTAAAGCTGGGTGAGCGAAAACAGTTTTATCGGAAAGAGATGTATCTGTATATACATCGAGAGAGGAAAAAATGTTTGTAGCCAGCCAGGTTTGGTCTGGGCATGGAGGAGTTTTGCGTAAGTCGGGTATAACAATTTTATGGAGTAAACTTCTGTAAGACTTTCAGTGTGGTATGGTGCACCTGCAATCGTTTTTGCAATACTTGAGTGTTGTGGTTTACAAATTCTAGAGAGGTAGCTGTCTTGCCTGTAGTCCCTCCGGTGCCGTTACCGATATGAGTTGCATAGGCAATTCCACAGTAACGAACTCGCCAACCGGCTGCCCAAAGTGAGACGCAAAGCGCTATATCTTCGTAGCCATTTATAAATTCTTCGTCAAACCCGTTTACAGCTTTGAGAGCTGAGCTTTGAACTAAAAGGCATCCAGCCGTTACAGCTGGCACATCTTGAATATAATGATAAGAAGGATCATCTGGTTTACGAAATCCTCGTGTAAGGATGGCTGATCCGGGTTCCGGGGGAATCCCCTTCAAAAAAATGCCTGCATGTTGCACAAGTCCTGCCCATGATGATTCATCGGGATAAAGCAAACGGCAGCCTACCGCACCAACGTTACCGACTAACTCTCTACGCATAGATTCAACGAGGCTTGCTTTGAGAACAATATCCGAGTTGAGAAAAAGTATTTCCTTGCCTTTAGCATGTGCGGCCAAGAAATTATAAGACACAGCGAATGGGCTTGGCGGAGCATGCCGCCAAAACCTTAAATCTCCAGCTTTTTTAAGCGTTTTGTCATTGCCAAGGTCAAGAACAAGTATTTCATACTGTTCCGACTGGATTGTTCGGCGTACTGAAGCAATGCACTGTCGAAGCAAGACGGGTGTATTCCATGTTGTTATACAAACTGAGAGCATCATCTTAAACCTAGACCCAAAGCAACCCCGA
>Ga0163150_10010384_pt1 | contig 10081 bp, 14 predicted proteins | sample OliLakLV19P2IB_FD_148628 | JGI IMG/M metagenome (GOLD analysis project Ga0163150, IMG submission 148628) | Freshwater microbial mat bacterial communities from Lake Vanda, McMurdo Dry Valleys, Antarctica - Oligotrophic Lake LV.19.P2.IB | ecosystem: Environmental > Aquatic > Freshwater > Lake >...
CGGGCGACGGCCCCGAAAATGCGTGTGCCGACCGGTTCGTTTTCCTTGCTGATCGTCACGGCGGCGTTGTTATCGAATCGAACGTAGCTGCCATCGGCCCGCCGAGTGGGTTGCCTGGTGCGAACCACCACGCAGCGGATGATCGAACCCTGTTTGACGTCGCCACCGGGCAGCGTTTTCTTCACGGCGCAGATGATGACGTCGCCGATCGTGGCCACCTTGCGCTTGAACTTGCCCTTGGATGACGAGCCGCGAAGCACCTTGATGCACATCGCTTCTTTAGCGCCGGTGTTGTCGGCAATGTCGACGTATGTTTGTTGCTGAATCATGGCTGAATCTCGTTGGTTGTTGGTTGTATGTTGTTGGTCGGTTGCCGGATCGCTCCAACTCACCACCTACAACCCACAACATACGACTATCGTTTTTCCGGCGCCTTACCCGTCATCACTTCTTCTGCCGATACCTGCACGGCTTTTTCCGGGGCCTTTTCTACGATCCTAAGCAGCCGATGGTGTTTGGTTTTGCTCAGCGGCCGACATTCGGCTACCTCGATGCGGTCGCCCTCGCGCGATTCGTTCTTTTCGTCGTGAACGTGCAGCACCGTGCGGCGCTTCATGTACTTGCCGTACTTTGGGTGCTTGGTCTGATATTCCACCACGACCTTGCGGGTCTTGGTGGTTTTATCGGATGCGACAACGCCGACGATGGTTCGCAGCAGGGGTCGCGCCAGTGTTTCAGTTGCCGTTGCCATAAACTTATCCGGCGGCGGGGCCGCTCGGCTCTCGACGAATTACTTCGGTGCTGCTTCAGTTTCGCGTTGCTTCAACACCGTCATGATCCGCGCAAGGTCTTTCTTGCTCTTGCGGAACTGGCTGGTGTCTTCCACTTTCTCTGTCACGGCCTGCGTTCGGAGTTCGAACAGCTTCTTGCGAATGTTGTTCAGCTCCTCTTTCAACACCGGCGTTTCTTTATCGTTCAATGTCTTTGCGGTCTTTGCGGCCATGATGACCCTCAACAAATTCTAAATAATCAAGCGACGGCATGGCGGCGGGCCACGAAGCGCGTTGAAACCGGCATTTTGTGTGCCACGCGGGCCAGGGCACGCTTGGCGGTCAGTTCATCCACGCCGGCCACTTCAAACATTACCGTTCCGGGCTTGACGACGGCACACCAGAATTCCGGCTCGCCTTTGCCCGATCCCATCCGCACTTCCAGCGGCTTGGCCGAAACCGGCTTGTGGGGAAAAACACGGATGAACAATCGACCTTCGCGGCGCAGAAAGTGGCTGACCGCCACGCGGCCGGCTTCGATCTGCTTTGCCGTTACCCATGCATGCTCGAGCGACTGCAGGCCGAATTCGCCGAACGACACCGCGTTGCCGCGGCTGGCATTCCCGCGGTTCTTGCCGCGTTGGCTTTTTCGGAACTTCACCCGTTTGGGCATCATTGCCATGACTTCACCTTGTTTACTTGCACAGTTTCATTTGCACCTGCGGTGCGGCGCTAACTTCTTAATTCATTTATCGACGACCACGACGCAGCGCGCCACCCGGTCGAACATCCGTTTCCAGCACTTCTTCGCCGTACATGCCGCGATAGATCCAGCACTTCACTCCGATCGTTCCATAAGTCGTGAACGCGATCGCGTAACCGTAATCGATGTTCGCCTGCAAGGTCGTCAACGGAACCGAACCCAGGGTGGTCTTCTCGGATCGAGCGATTTCCGCTCCACCCAGCCGACCCGATACGCCGATGCGAATACCCTTGGCCCCCGCCTGCATCGTGCCTTCGCAGCGCTGCTTGAGCACGCGGCGGAAGGCGGCGCGCTTCTTCAACTGCTCTGCGATGGCTTCGGCGACCAACTGCGCGTTGAGATCCGGATTTTTGATTTCGATCACTTTGATCGGCGCCACTTTTCGGCCGATCATGTCTTCAAGTTCTTCGCGAAGCTTATCGACCTCGGCACCCTTGGGCCCGATGACCAAGCCGGGGCGCGCGGTCTTGATGGTGATGGTCACTTCTTCACGGGTGCGCTCGATCAGAATCTCACTGACCGCCGCAAACGGCGGACGGCGGTTCAGCCGCTGATCGATGAACCGGCGCAGCTTGAAGTCTTCAACTAAGAAGGTGCCGAACGCGAACTTGGGCGCGTACCACTTGCTCTTCCAGTCTTCGGTAATACCGGTTCGAAACCCGATTGGATTAACTTTTTGACCCATCGCAAACATTTTGGATTTTGGATTTTGGATTTTGGATTTTTCAATCCGCCGTCCGCAGTCCGCTATCCGCAATCTCCTTAAGCCGCGGCTTGCGCTCGCTCATCCACCACGACAACCAGGTGGCTTGTCTTTTTCTGAATCGCATACGCCTTGCCGCGATCCTTCGGCTGAAAACGCTTCATGATCGGACCGGGATCAACCCATGCCTTTGCAACGAACAACGCGTTGCGGCGCACGGCCGTATCCTGCTCGATGGCATTGGCGACGGCGGAGCGGATGACTTTTTCGATCAAAATGCTCGAACGCTGTTTGGCGAACTTGAGCAAAGTAATCGCGTCATCCACGTCGCGGCCGCGGATCATATCCATAACCAGCCGCGCCTTACGCGGGGCGATGCGGGCGAATCGGTGTTTGGCTTCAAATGGCATAGCTGCCTCTATCAATCGATCGCGCGTCGCAAGCGACGCGGCTAAACGTTCACGCTATTGCGATCCGCCTTACTTGGCGCCCGTTGGTCCGGCCGCGTCGGTCTTGCGACCGGAGTGGCCCTTGAACTGCCGGGTCGGTGAAAACTCGCCGAGCTTGTGGCCGACCATGTCTTCCTGCACGAACACTTTCAGGAACTTGTTGCCGTTGTGCACCTCGAAGGTGTGGCCGACAAATTCCGGAATGATCGTGCAAGCCCGTGCCCACGTTTTCATCGTGAGCTTCTTACGAGTCTCGTTGAGGCGCGCCACTTTCTTGTAGAGCTTCTCATCGACGAACGGGCCTTTTTTTGCGCTTCTGCTCATGGGAGTTGCCAGTCATTAGTTACCCGTTGCCAGTAGGGGCCAGGCGCCTCACTGGCAACTGGCAACAAACAACTGGCAACTCATGTCTACTCATGTCTATCTATTCACAACCTGCGGACGCTGCTGGAACTTGCCGAATTTGCGGCGGCGCAGGATCAGTTTTTCGCTGTTCTTCTTCTGGCTTCGGGTGATGCCGCCTTTGGCCGGCACACCGGTCTTGCTCACCGGATGTCGACCGCCGTTGCTGCGGCCTTCGCCGCCGCCCAGCGGATGATCGATCGGGTTCATCGCCTTGGCGCGTGTGTGTGGGCGAATACCCCGGTGGCGGTTGCGACCGGCCTTGCCAATGCTGACGTTAATCCAATCGGTGTTGCTGAGCTGGCCGATCGTCGCCCGGCACTTACTTTTCACACGGCGCATTTCGCCGGATGGAAGGATGATGACTGACCACTCGCCTTCTTTGGCGCTCAATCGCGCAACGCCGCCCGCCGAACGAACCAACTTGCCGCCTTGGCCGGGGTTCATTTCGATGTTGTGTACTTCCAAGCCCGCCGGCACATTGGCCAGCGGCATGCAGTTGCCAAGCTCCGGCTCGGCGGTCGGGCCGCTTTGAACGGTGGTGCCGACTTTCAGGCCATTGGGAGCCAGGATGTACGATTTCTGCCCGTCGGTGTATTGGATCAGGGCGATGAAGCACGAACGGTTAGGATCGTATTCGATCGCGATAACCTTGGCCGACTGATCATCCTTCAATCGCTTGAAGTCGATCAATCGATACAACTTCTTGTTGCCGCCGCCACGATGCTTGGCGGTGATGACGCCATGATGGTTGCGCCCGCTGGCGCGCCGCTTGCCCACGACCAGCGACTTTTCCGGCTCGAACTTCGTGAGCACGGCTTTGTAGTCAATAACCGATCCGGCACGGCGGCCGGCGGAGGTCGGATTGTAGAATTTGATCGGCATAAAAATCAGCTAAAGAGCCGTTAGCTGAAAGCGGATAGAAGAATTTCTTGCTATCGGCTCTCGGCTATTCGCTATCTGCTCTCCGTTAAAACAGTTCAATCTTCGAGTCGTCGTGCAGTTTGACCAACGCACGTTTCACGTTGGTCGCGTTGACATAACCTACCTTCGTCCTGCGGGCCTTGCCCTTGCGGACCATGGTGCGGACGTCCGCAACCTTCACGTTGTATAGCTCTTCAACCGCCTTCTTAATATCGAGCTTGCTCGCCTTGCCCGCGACGTGGAACGAATAAGTGTTCCTTGTCTGCGACTGGTGATTGCTCTTTTCAGTGATGAGCGGCTTGATGATGACTTCTGTTGGATGCATGGTTGATCTCTGGGTATTTAAGTGTGGCTTTAGCCCAGAACCTTTTCAAAGTCGGCCTTGGTCATCAGCAGAGTGCGGTTGCGAAGCAAATCCCACACATTAAGTTGCTCAACCGTTGTGAGCGTGGTGCGATCGATGTTGCGCGCCGATTTTTGAAGCTGTACATTTTTGATATCGGTCGCGAGCAAAACACTGCGATCAATGCCCAGCGCCTTGAACATGGCCACGACGGGCTTGGTTTTGATGGCATCCAGCTTCACTTCGGTAATAAGCTTTAGATCGCCGGCCTGAATTTTGGACAGGATGGCACTGCGGGTTGCGAGCCGCCGGGCTTTTTTGGGCATCGCCTGGCGCCAATCCTTCGGACGCTTTTGTTTGGCATGGCCGCCGCCGACTTTGATGGGGTTGCGGATACCGCCGGTACGCGCGTTGCCGGTGCCCTTTTGCTTGAACATCTTGCGCGTCGAACCAGCCACCTCGCCGCGGGCCTTGGTTTTCACGGTGCCCTGCCGCTGGTTGGCGTGGTACATCACCAGGGCCTGCTTGAGCAGCTCCTTGCGAATCTCGCCGCCGAGCTTGGCGGGGTCGACCTGGAAGGTCTCGACCTGCTGGCCTGATTGATTGAATACGGGAACGTCGATCATGGTCGTCTCGGTTACTTAAATTGCTTCGTTACGCAGCGGCCTTCACGCGAGCAGTAATGCTTTTACGAACGAAAAGAAGCCCGCCGTTTGGTCCTGGCAGAGCTCCCTTGATCAGCAACAGATTGTTGTCTTTATCGATACGCACCAGCGGGTGATTGCGCGTGGTCACGCGGTCGTCGCCCATGTGGCCGGCCATTTTAAGACCCTTCTTTGGCTTGCCGGTGTGACCGCGATTGCTGGCGTACGAACAAATCGAACCGCGTGAACGATGCTTGCGTTCGGTGCCGTGCGATGCCGGCAGCCCACCGAAGTTATAGCGCTTCATGACGCCGGCAAAACCTTTGCCCTTGCTGGTGCCGATGACGTCGACGTACTGCACGCCTTCGAATGAATCGACCGCGACCGTATCCCCCGCGTTTTTGTCGGTGGCGGAGGCGAGGCGAACTTCGCGAAAGTGACGCTTCGGAGCAATCCCCGCGTGTTTGCCACAGTGGCCGATCAGCGGGAATGTGCTGTTTTTGGGCTCAACCGTCAGGTAGCCGAGTTGCACGGCGTTGTACCCGTCTTTGCCGTCGGCGGCTTTAATCTGTGTGATGACGTTCGGTTCAACGTGCACGACGGTAACGGGCACAATGGTGCCTTTGGCGTCGTAAACGCGCGTCATGCCGACTTTCTTGCCTAATAGTGCTGGTGACATTGCGTTTCGAGCCAGAGGACGTTGAATCAAAGATCGATTCCGCGTCGTTCGCTCGCCTCACCCGCGTCGCAAGCGACGCGGCTAAATAAGACGAAACAACTTCCTTGGACGCGTGACTCTTCGCGTTTAGGCAAAGAGCAAACGGGTTCTTGGATGAACCCCACGGTCTGCGGGAAAAATTTGATGCCCCTGAAAACTCAGGAGCATCGTATACAAAGGACAATCAGCCTTGCTTGATCTTAACAAATACGCCCGCCGGAACAACGAGGCGGTTAAGCGCTTCGACGGTTCGCGAATTGGGGTCGTAAATGTCAATCACGCGTTTGTGCGTGCGCATCTCGAACTGCTCGCGCGACTTTTTATCGATGTGCGGGCTGCGCAACACCGTATAGCGCTCGATCCGAGTCGGAAGCGGAATGGGGCCGCAAACCTTAGCGTTGGTGCGCTTGGCATTCTCGACGATATCTTTCGCCGATTTATCCAACGACCGGTAGTCGTAGGCTTCCATTCGAATTCGAATCCGATCAACAGTCATTCTCTAACCTGCTGCTTTCGTTACACTTATGCCTGTACAAAGGGCTTATACCCTCGGTCAGGCGAGCGGAGCAGGATATCCATCTTTAGCGCCGAGTCAACACCCGGTGAATGAATTTTTTGGGTGTGGGTTCCGTTTGAACACAAAATGCCCGCGCCCTTCGTGTCACCCGTCAAGAAACGTGATTGAACTCTTAAAGTCCTTGTAACGCGAAACCGCAAGCGCTCGCTTTGCCGATCGGCCCCGGTAGGCGCTTGCGGTTTCGCGATACAATGTGCGTTTTCAGCCAACGATTCACAGCGTCGCGCGACACCGCAGCAAAGTCATAATCGCATACGCAGTTCCGTAGGGTTTGTGGTAATCCCACATCGCATAATCCCACCACGACCCGTCCGATTCCTGATACGGCAGCATGTGCGTCAACAACTGTTCGGCAAACGGCTTGCCTTCGTCGGCCCCGATGCGCTCGATCAGCCGGGCGGCATAGAAATGGCCGAAGTAATAGTAATAGCCCGACGTTTGATACCACGCCTCGTGCGGGTACGGGCGCTTCCGGCCCATGTCGATCCACTGATGATTATCGAGAAACGTCTTAAGGCCGTCCACGGCCCGCTGCCGATTCACCAGCGGCGAGTTCCAAAGCCACAATGCGTCGTTGCCGGATTGCGTTCGACCGATGGCGCCCTTCATCTGGTTGGCCGGCATCTTCAGCAAGTATCGGCTATCGGCGCCGTAGAGGAACCATCCGCCGGGGGTGCGGCATTCTTCCAGGCGGTTCGTCGCTCGCTTGATTAAATCATCCGGCACCGCAATGCCGGCTTGGCGCGCATCGTGCAATGCAATGAGCGCTGATGCCGTGCCGAAGCTGGTGGCTTCCATGCTTGGCTGCTGCGTCTTGGCGTCAAAGTCATAGTAATTCCACCCCCCGTTATAGGCGGCGTACTTGATCAACTGTTTCAGGTGCCAGTCGGCGGTCTCTCGAACTTGCTTATCTTCCTGAATGATCAGCTCGCGCGACATCAACTGCAGCGCGTAGGTGTGCGCCCAGATGTTATAAATCACCTCGCCGCTTTCGCGTCGCGCGGTGCGACTGTTGAGCAGATACCTCATCCCGCGGCCGTGCGCTTCGGTCTCGCCCGCCTCACGCAGCGCCATCACGCAAAGCGCTGTCGTGCCATCACGAAATGCTTCGTGCGAACCGGCGGTGGAATAGATTTCGTACCCGCGGGTTTGCAAACCGGTGCCCCAGGAGCCGTCAGGGTTTTGGCTCGACTTCAGGAACGCCACTCCCGCCGCAATGGCGTCATTGATCGGGCGCGCGGCGACGGGTTGAGTTGTCTCGAATGATTTCGGCTTGAACCGGTCCGCCTTCGGCCCCGCCGAACAACCCGGCAAAAAGCCGGCCGCGGCGCAGAAAAGCAGCGCCCAAATGGCGATAGCGCGTTGCGTCACGGTCATTCCTCTTTAAACGTCGCCAGGACGGCGTCGCCTTCTTTAAGCCCGCGGGCGATCTCAACCATTTCCCCATCGCTTCGGCCGACGCTGACGGGTTGCTTCGTCTTCTTTCCGGCGACGGTCACGATCACTTTCCCATCACTCACCGCCGTTTTGGGAACCAGCAGCACCGCGCTAGCATCCGCCACATCAATCTCAACCGACGCCCGATATCCCGGCAGCAGTGACGCGATGCCAACATCGATTTCAACCGGCACTTCGAACTTGGCCGGATCGCCCGCGATGCTCGCGACCGGCGACGGCGTGCCGCATTTGCCGACGGTGGAACGCTCGGGCGTGGACTTGGGCGTGATGACGACCGGATCGCCGGCGCGCACCCGCGCCACCTGATCTTCCGGCACCGCCGCGATGAAGCGAACCTTGCCGGGCTGCACAATGGTCGCGACCACCTGATCGGCCGCCACCTTGTCGCCCTGCCCAAGCGCTTCAGGTGAATTGCCCTGCCACACGCCGGCGACAAGTCGGCCGTAAAGCACGATTCCATCGCCGGCCGCCATCACCGTCATCGACGCAGCATCGGCGCGAAGGTCGTTCAGCTTGCGATACGCCCCATCGTGCGCCGTACGCGCGGTGACCAGCCCCGCCTGGCGCTGAACCGATCCCTGCGCCTGCGCCGCCGACAAGGCCGCAGTCGCCTGCTGCTGTTGGTCGCGGGCGTTAAGCACCGTGCGCTTGCTCTGTTCATAGTCGGTGGCTTTGCCCTTCTCCACCCGGCTCTTGGTCATCTCCAGGCCAATCTGCGAAAACTCCAGTTGCCGCAGCGCCCGCTTCACCACGATGTCGGCGGTCTGGTTCGTCAACTCTTCTGATTTGTACATCTTCTTAAGCTGATCCAGTTCGTCCTGCTGATCTTCAACATTGTGGGCCGAGCCGCGTAACTGCAACTCGTACTGCTTAAGCTGCTGCGGGCCGTCCACCTTCTCCCACCACCCGACCGCTTCTCCGGCCCAGGCGAGCGATTCGGCTTGAATCTTCGCCGCCAGCGCATCGGCCTCGTTGCCAAGTTTCACGTCGGCCTCGGCTTTGGCAAGATTGGCGGCGGCAACGGCAAGATCGTTCTCGGCAGTTGCAATCTGGCGATTGATGTCATCGGTGTTGACGCGAAAAATTGCTTCGCCGGCCTTAACCGTTGCGCCTTGCGCCACGACCGATTCAACCTTTAAGTCGCCCACATACGCCCGCGGACGAAACCGAACTTCCACCGGATCAATCGCTGCAAACCACCCGTCGGCGGTCACTTTGAGCGACAGATCGCCCTTTTTTACAACAACAATTTTCGGCGGCTTGGCCGATTCAGCCGTCGTCGGCTCGGCCATGGCCATGGCCATGGCGGCGAGCAGGGGGACGAGGGAAAGCGCTTTGGCCGATAGGGGGATAAGCTTTGATCGCAAGAAAAGTCTCCTTAGTCCGCCTGCACACAGAGCGCCCGCGCAAGTTGCAGGAGGATGGACAATCAAAACAGAAAGCGGACGGAATGCAATTGCTCGGGCTTCCCGCATCCGTTAGCTGGCGCATCGACGCCGCGTTTTGAGCTTTGAGCAAACACGCGGATTCTTTGCTTGAAACTCTCGCAACGACTTTCGACCCGGGTGTTCGCTTTAGCTCACAGCCCGGCGTGGACAGCAAATGTCGCTTATCGCGCTTGGCAACTATTTCCCGTTCGCTAGACCCGCTGTCACACTTGCACACGCAATCCTGCCGCCCGCATCAACGCCTCTGCATACTCAACGCCCACCACCCGCCGCCGGCGAGAAACTCATAAACGGCCGTTCGCTGCATCTGAGGAGCGTAGGACAGCGCGCCTTCCCATAACTGATATGCATTCAGTGTGCCGCGTTTGAGCGTGTCAAGAAGCGCCCTGCGAATCATGCTGTCGAACTTCGGGCGAACAGCCGAACGGCCGTCCGCGTCGGTGGTTTTACCGGCTCGCTTGCCGGCTTGCGAGCGCGGCTTGGTATTCACGTTGCCCCCGTTTCATAACGCAGCGCGCGGAGGTGCTTCGCGTCGCGCCTTCGACGGGCGACCAGACGATGAAGAGGACGATGTCGCGCGCTGCGGGTTCTGATCCGATCGTGATCCACCGGTCTTCGTTTTCGCCGCTGTGCTCGTCATCGAAGGTTCGTGTTGCGAGCCGCGACCGTGATGTAGCGGTTGTCTCGGAGCAGCGCGTACCCCGTCAATCCACTTGCTTACCCGCGGGGCTCGTTGTGATTACGCCTTGCCTTCCAGAATCGCCTTCTTCACATTCGAAGGCACTTCGGCGTATCTCAGCGGTTCCATCACACTGGTGGCGCGGCCGGTGCTCATGCTGCGCAGCTCCGTGGTGTAGCCGAACATTTCCGCCAGCGGAACTT
>Ga0163150_10010386_pt1 | contig 10081 bp, 9 predicted proteins | sample OliLakLV19P2IB_FD_148628 | JGI IMG/M metagenome (GOLD analysis project Ga0163150, IMG submission 148628) | Freshwater microbial mat bacterial communities from Lake Vanda, McMurdo Dry Valleys, Antarctica - Oligotrophic Lake LV.19.P2.IB | ecosystem: Environmental > Aquatic > Freshwater > Lake >...
GCTTCCCGTACTTGTTCCAACTGCTCATCGCTGAGGGTATAATCGTTATGTTTTGGCATCCTTTCATTCTAGCCCGTTCTCTAGTTTCTTTCGAGACTCTACATTAGTAATGAGTGGAAAGTAATGAGGCAAAAACTCATCACTCGTTACTCATCACACATTACTGAATTGACTCAGAACTCAGCACTTGGTACTCAGAACTTTGAGAGGTTCGTACATGGCTAACTTTTTCCCTTTACCATCAAATCTGCCTGTGCCGGAAGATGACGGCGCAGGTGACCACCTGTTCGGGATGCAGCTACCGGATATGCCGCTGTGGGCTACATCGGGTGAGCGGGTGAATCTGGCGAAGATCGGCGGGCGAGTCGTGGTCTACATCTATCCGCGAACGGGCCAGCCGGGTGTCGAACTGCCGCAGGGTTGGGACGAGATTCCCGGTGCGCGGGGCTGTACGCCGCAGTCGTGCGCCTTCCGCGATCATTACGCCGAACTGCAAGCGCTGAACGCCAGCGTTTTCGGCCTCAGCACTCAAGATAGCGACTATCAACGCGAGGCAGCGGAACGTCTGCATCTGCCGTTTCCGCTGTTGAGCGATGTCGATCTGGCATGGGCAGCGGCGCTGCGCTTACCGACGTTCACCGTAGACGATATGACCCTGCTCAAACGGGTAACGTTGATCGCCAACGATGGCGTTATCGAGAAGGTGTTTTATCCGGTCTTTCCACCTGACCAGAACGCCGCCGACGTGATTGAATGGCTTGAGCGCAACCCCGCTCAGTCCTAATTTGCGACGGCAATTTGACACACTACCCCCACCTCACGATAATGGTATCTATCGGGATGTTACTAACGAGGTGTGATGATCGTACTACGCGTAGGTGAATGGTTGCTACCGTCGGCGTTTTCTATCGCCTACCAGCTTCTGGCATACCGCCGCTTCAAGCGTGGAGATGTTGCCGGAGCGGGCGCGCTGTTTGATCGTACTATTCGCCTCGACCCGAAAAATTCGCTGGCTTACCGTAACCGTAGTGCCGTCCGTTATCAGCTTGGCGACGTAAGCGGGGCGCTGGACGATATTGAGTTCTGGTTAGAGCATAACCCTTACTCCTCACTGGGGTACGTGATGCGCGGCTATATTCGCCAATTGAACAACCAGCAGGATTTGGCGATTGCTGATTTCACGAAGGCAGTCGAGTATAGCTACCCGATGCTGCCTGTCGCTGCACTGACCAATCGCGCAAGTTCGTATATCGCTAAAGAGGATTACAACGCTGCTCTCGAAGATTGCAATCTGGCACTGCGTTATCAGCCAAATGCGTCTCATACAATAACGCTGAGAGGCTTGGTTTATGCCCATATGGGGAATTATGCCGCCGCGATGGACGATTGTGATCGGGCGGTGTATATGGGCCCACGTGACCCGATGGCCTACGATACACGCGGCGCTGCTCGTTACTACTGCGGCTACTATGCTGAAGCCATCGCCGATCATAGCCGCTCGCTGGAGCTAGACCCGAATTACATGTATGGCTTCAATAATCGCGGGGGAAGCTATCTGAAAATGGGTGATATCGCGCAGGCATTGGTGGACTTCAACGCTGGCATTGAGCGCCATCCGCAAATGCCCAATCTGTATAATGGACGTGGACAAGTGTACTTCGCGTTGGGCGAGTTCGCGCAGGCATTGGCTGACTTTCAGCACGCCTACAACCTTCGCCCCAGTGAACACGCGAAGGCCGGCTTGGCGGTGACGCAGCACACGCTCGGTCAGGTCGATGAGGCGCGGCAGTTGTGGCACGAGTTGATCGCTGACAACGCCAAGTATGCTGACATTGAGCGCGTGAAGAAACGGCTGGAATGGATTGCGCCGTTGGTAGAAGAAGGATGCCGCTTGATCGCCGGATTGAATCCGCAAGCGGCGACGCAAACGATGGCGGGAGTGACATCCGTCGTCAGCAATTGACAGGTACGTTATGCTTTCGGATAATTGATCTGTGACAAACTTGAAATAAGGCTGGAATTAAACTTCATGGCAGAAGTCGATAACACCGTTTTTATCAGCTACCGACGCAGCAACAGTTCGTTCATCGCCCGCGCCATCTTTGAAGACTTGCGTAAAAACGATCTAGATGTGTTCATGGATGTCGAGAGCATCAACGCGGGCGAGTTCGAAACCATCATTCTCAACCAGATTGCAGCCCGCGCCCATTTCGTCTTGCTGCTGACGCCGGGTTCAGTCGAACGCTGCGCCGAACCGGACGACTGGCTGCGCCGCGAAATCGAAACGGCTATGAGCTTGGGGCGTAACATTGTGCCCGTGTTGGCCAATGGTTTCACGTTTTCGGGCACAGAGCCGTACCTCACCGGACAGTTAAGCGTTCTGCCGCGCTACAACTCGCTGCACATTTACCACGAATATTTTGATGAAGCGATGGAACGGCTGCGAACGCGCTTCCTCGCACAGCCGATTGATGGGCCGATTGTGCCCACGCCGGAAGGTGAAAAGGACGTTGTGCGGCGCAAGATCATGAAGACTGTCGCCGTTGCGCCTTCCACGACTGAGATGCTGGTCAGCCCGGAGATTCACGTTGCGCGGGCCATTATGCGCCAGCGCAATGGCGACCTCGAAAACGCGATGAAAGAGTTCGAGAAAGCGATTCGCCTGCGCGAGGATTATCTGGAAGCCTATGTTGGGCGTGCCAGCCTGTATCGCCTGATGAATGATATGCACCGCTCGATGCAGGACTATAACAAAGCGGTACGGCTCAATCCGCGTGAAGCGGCCATCTACAACGGGCGCGGGCAGATTTACTTTGCGATGGAACTGTATGGTCAGGCACTGGCGGACTTCCAGAAGGCCCACGAACTGAAACCCGGCGAGATGAATCTGCTGGCGGGGCTGGCGATCACGCATCACGCGCTCGGTCAGAGCGATGGTGCGCGTAAGCTGTGGAAGCTGCTGATGGCCTCTGACCGCAATTTTCAGGATACGGCGTGGGTTCAGGAGAAGTTTGATTGGCCAGATGCACTCGTCGAAGAAGCAAAAGCCATCCTGTCGAAGTTGTAAGATAGCGATCAGTCAGCGATCAGCAAAAGTATCCGCGCAGACTTGAGAGAAACCGAACCGATATGCCCGATTTAGAACATCTCTTGCACAACAATCGGGCATGGGCAGATACGATTAAGCATCAAGACCCGCGTTTTTTCGAGAAACTCGTCGCTCAACAATCCCCCGAATATATGTGGATTGGCTGTGCGGATAGCCGTGTACCTGCTAATGAGATCATCGGCTTGCTGCCGGGTGAGGTTTTTGTTCATCGCAACGTCGGCAACCTCGTTGTCCATACGGATTTCAACTGCCTGTCGTGCATTCAATTTGCTGTCGAGGTGCTTCAAGTGAAGCACATCATCGTTTGCGGGCATTATGGCTGCGGCGGTGTAAAAGCGGCGATGCAGAACAGCCATCTCGGTTTGATTGATAATTGGCTGCGGCACATCCGCAATATCTATCTCAAATATCAGCCCACGCTTGATGCCATGTCCGATGAAAGCGAACGGCTTGCGCGATTGTGCGAACTCAATGTGGTTGAGCAGGTACGGAACGTGTGCCAGACCACGATTGTCCAGAGCGCGTGGGAGCGTGGTCAAAAGCTGACGGTGCATGGCTGGATTTATCATTTGCACGATGGCCTACTGCAAGACTTAAAAGTTCGCGCAACCAAACCCGACGACATCCCCGCCTTCATTTTTCGCTGATGTCTAAAAGCCCTTTGGCTCTATTCGTCTCTTGACCCCCGCCCCACTCTGAGCAACTATACATACATTGAAGTGCTGAGTTATGAGTACGGGCGACACATGTGTCGCCCCTACGGCTATGGAACTTAGCATCGGTTCTTTGCACTGAAAACTGACGACTGAACACTAACCTCTCGGAGCAGTATGAAAATCGGCGTATTGGCGCTGCAAGGCGCGTTTCTCGAACACAAGAAAATGCTCGGCCAGCTTGGCGCGGAAGCGGTAGAAGTGCGGCTGCCGGGCCAGCTTGAAGGGCTGGATGGCTTGATTATCCCCGGCGGCGAAAGCACGACTATCGGCAAGCTGGCGACGGACTATGGACTGATGGAGCCGCTGCGAGAGTTCGCACAGACCAAACCGACGTGGGGCACATGTGCGGGCATGATCTTTCTGGCGAAGGACATCGGCATTGATCGCCAGCCGATTCTCGGCGTGATGGACATCACCGTCAACCGCAACGCTTTCGGGCGGCAGATCGACAGTTTCGAGGCTGATCTCCCGATTACAGGGCTAGTCGGTGAGCCGTTCCACGCGATGTTCATCCGCGCCCCGATCATGACCAGCGTGGACGAAAGCGCGGGCGTTGAAATATTGTCGCAACTGCCAGATGGTCGCATCGTCGCGGCGCAGCAGGGACACCTATTGGCGACGGCTTTTCACCCCGAACTGACTCAGGATAACCGTCTGCACCGCTATTTCATGGATATGGTCGAAGCGGAGAGTCACTAGGCTCTAGCTGCTAGCGGACAACTCGTAGGGGCGGCTCGCGAGCCGCCCCTACAATGCCACCGTTTGATACTATGAACTTGCGTTAGCGCGTATCCGAGCCGTCGTTGAAGATGCCGGATGGATGGCAGCCGATGTTCGCGCTGCGGGCCTGCTGCTCAAGACCGCGAAAGTATTCGTACTGCGCGTCGTCTGGCTCATACAGCGCGGCTTCGGCGTAGCCCTGTGAGACCAACTGCGCGTTGACGAAGGTATTGCCCACGTAGACGTAACGCAGCAAGCGATCAAAGCGGTCTGTTTCGCTCTGATCTTTTACGAGGCGTACCTGTTGACCTTGAACCATCGAGGCGTTGGCCTGTGTGGCTTGGCTGTAGCAGACTTCATCGCGCTCCGGTGTATTCATGCCGATATAGCGGACGCGGTATTCCTGTCCGTTGATGTTTACGTCGATAGTGTCACCGTCGATTACGTCAGTGACAGTGCCAACCTCACCGTCGCCGCCGCCGGAAGGCTGACCGTCGTTATTGCTTGGCAGCGGTTGGGTATTGGGGTCAAAGCCGAATGTGCAGGCAGAGAGCATCAACAGAGAGGCGATAATTACTTGTTTCAAGCTGTTAGCCTTTAGTGTTTAGCGATGTGTGTAGGGCAGGTCTAAGCAAACGAAGTTTGCCCCTGCCCCTACGAGTTAATTTATAGGGCCTCGTACCTCGACCCTCAGCGTAAACGCATCATTCTCCGCCGCGTCGAGCAGGCGCGTTCCCGTGTTGAAATCATACAGCCCAACCGCCAGCCTATACTCGCCGGGTTCAGCGTTTTCGGGGACGGTGAGCGTGGCATCCGCGCCGATGTATAGTTCGGCGGGGTCATCCCATGTCAGCGGCAGGCGCTGCGACGTGGTTGGAGCGCCATCCCATTGAGCAATCGGCGCGCTATTTGCGCCGCTATCTGCGGCGCGGTACAGGTGAACGAACATCGAATAGTTGGCCGTCGGCGCTTGTTCGATACGCCAATAGGGGCGGAAGGTTAGCGATTCTCCCGCCGCGAGAGTATCCGCGCCCAAGTCGTAACCGTCCAACCGAATCTGTCCGCCGAGCGTCACAGCGGCCTCGAACTGCGGCGGCAGCATCCGGTAGAAATACACCGTCGGGCCGCTGCTATCGGCGCTGGTCGGGATGGTTTTGATGAGCGTAAGCTGCGCGATGAACGCATCCAGCGCGGACTCGTTTTCGTCACTGTCCTCCGCGAACGCTTCGCGGTCTCCTTCGCCCATCGCAAAGTAAGGGATGCCGCGCTCGACGAACTGCTGCGGGGTGCTGTTCCATGGCTCGGCGTCGTGCCACCATAAGAACGGTGTCACGCCATCGTAGCCGCTCCACGGGCGATTCCACACGCGGTGAGTCTCGCCGCGAGGATGCGACAAAATCATGCCGTCGTCGGGAATATTGGCGTCCGTCCACTGCCACAGCAGATAGCGCGTATCGGTGCGGTTGAACTGTTCGATCATCTGCGCGTTGCCGATGATCGCAGGCACAATCAGCGCCACGCTCACTGCCGCCGCGAACGCTATCGGCGCGAAACGTCGCACTATCTCAGCCTTGATTGAACGCAGCGCCCAACTAATCTGCGCGATGCCCGCTCCCCACAGCACCATCAAGCCAAGCGTGGCGGGCAGCACGAAGCGGATTTTGGCGGTGCGAAAGCTCAGGTTGCTGATGAGCGCCGATACCAGCACACACACCATGCAGTACAGCGCGATGATCGCCAACCAGCGCCAATCCAAACGCCGTAAGCCGCGCCGCAGACTAACCACATACGCCAGCGCCGCGCCGCCCATCACCGACCAGAACAGGACGCGCCCTATCGGATAAATGGCGAAGTAGCCGTTGTTGAAGTTGCGCGCCGGGTCAAGCAAGAAGCCGATCACGTCACCGTCGCGCACGTTGTTGGCTTCGATGTTTTGCAGCTTGAGCGCATCGTAGCCTAACGCCAACCAGCCCGCAGATACGGCGGCGATAACGATCATCGCTAGCAAGTAGGGCAAGGTCTGGCGCGGCTGCTTACTCAGTAAATACAGCGTGGAGAATCCCCACGGGATGAGCGCGTACACGGGCGAGTATTTCAGGTAGATCGCGGCGATTCCGGCCAGCAGGCTGACAATGGCCCATCGTGGCGATAAGGTTTGCCATGCGCGAATGGCCGTCGCTAAGGCGATGGCGACGGCCAGATAGACGAATGTATCGGGTATGGCGAGGTTGCCCGTCTCGATGATGATCGGTGAGACCGCCCATGCCAGTGCCGCGAACCATGCGGCCAGCTTTCCGCCCAACTGCCATGCTACCGCCGCAATCGCCAGCGTGGTGATCGCGCTCACTAATGCCGATACCAGCCGGAACGCGGCCATATAATCTGCCGGAGACAGCCATGTATCCGTCGTGATAGCTTCAAGCGCCTGTTGGATGCCGATGTTGATCCAGATATACAGCGGCGGGTAGCCGATCAGCCAGTCAGTGATGTACTGCGAACCGTACTCCTGCGCGATGGGCAGGCCGCGCCATTCGATAGCGATCAGCCACATATCGGTTTCGTCGGAGTAGTCATTGTAGGGCAGGTAGCGGTCATAGGTGGCCAGCCGCAGCCCCAACGCGACGACTAGCACCAGCCCGAACGCCGCGATGGTGCTGGTGAGCGCATGGGCGCGCAGCCACGCAATAACGCCGTTTTCACTGCGCGTTGAGGCGAGGTTTAATTGATTGCTGGTGAGGGATTTGTCCATTTCGCACGAGCCTGTTTTAGCGTCGTGAACTATAGCATATAATCAGTGACACAGTGAGATTGTGCTTGGTGATGGCGTAGCGAAAGGCTGGCACAGCGCGTGAACTGGAAACGAACATTCACTTTGCTGCTGTTTGTGGTGATGAGCGCAGCGCCGCTCTCGGCACAGACAGGACAACCCGAACCCCTGTGGACTGCGTGGCTGTATGACTTTACAGATGATCGGATGCTCCTAGTAGCGGACGACGGGCGGACACTGCAAGAGTTTACATTGCCTGCACCATTCGGCTTCAATCCCCTACCTTCGGGCGTAGCGGTTTCCAATGATGGCGCAATGTTGGCCTATGTAGCAACCAACAGCAGAACTGAGCAACTATTGGTGCTGGATACGGTTACGCAAAGAATAGCTGTGACTTATGATTTCTCCGGCGATTTCAATAGTTTCGGTATTTTGAATGGCCCGCGATTTGTTTTCAATGAGGATGGCAGCGCCCTTGCGTTCGGCTATTCCCGTGATGATGGTAGATGGGAAATCGTCATATTGGATATCTCAACTGCTGATGTGATTGACTCGCTGCAAGATGACGGCCCCGGTGTCAGTAACGCATTGATACCGGAGAGTTCGGCAGATGTGTCTTTGCTGCCAATGATTTTGATGCACCATGAGGGCACCGTCGTTTTTACATTGATTCCAACAAGGCGGCACAATCTACCCCCGATAGGTGCGTATGAATGGAGCATTGGGATGGATTGGGTTTCACCGACGTTGATATTCGGTGTCGGTGGATATGATGTTCTGCCGGAGACGGATGAGGTCATAAGGGCGGAATTTGATCCGAGCTTACCGCGAGGCAGTGAAGAATACCATTTACCCAATGTGCTGATTGTGACCGACTCGACAACTTATACGAAAACTACCTTCTTTGTTGACGACAGCCATAATCGTGCTATCGGTTTGCCACTGTTTGTACAGGGCGGCGAACGCATTCTTTTTACCGGTATTGACGACGTTGATGGTGAGTTCGAGTTTGATATGACACTGCTCGAACGGGATGGCAGCGTATTAGATGTACAACCGAGCGATTGCACTGCAACGGGCCAACGTCGATTGAATGATGGTTTTCTCGTAAGCTGTCCATCTGGGACAGGTATGGATCTCTTACACGTCGATACAACAAACGGTACACTCGATGAAACGAGAACTGTTTGGACATCTGACGAAGTAAGTCGCATTACAACGCTCATATGGGCAGGTGATAATCGACCCGTGAGCGATGGGCCGTTTATGGAATGGGCGCAGGTGGTTGAGCCTGTATATATCGGGCCAGAATAGTTCACTTTTTTATTTTGCGGCATCTGTAAGGGAGGAAAGCGATGGATTTGTACCCTCTGCTCCTCGAACCCTCATTGCATGTCAAAGTCTGGGGTGGGCGAAAATTAGCGAACATGATGCACAAGGCGCTGCCCACCGATGAACCCTACGGCGAGTCGTGGGAAGTCCACGACTCGGCCAAAGTTGCCAATGGGTCGCTGGCCGGGCGAACGCTCGGTGAACTGCTGGCCGAATCCGGCGCTGACCTGATTGGCCCCAATAATGACCCCAAGCTCGGCTTCCCGCTGCTGGCTAAAATCCTCGACTCGTCGGATTGGCTGTCGGTGCAGGTTCACCCCAACGACGATCAAGCGCAGAAGCTCGAAGACGACCCGCGTGGTAAAACCGAAGCTTGGTATGTTCTCGCCGCCGAACCGGGCGCGCAGTTGGTCATCGGCGTGAAACCGGGAACGACGCGGGAGATCATGGCCGAGTGTATCCGCCGCAATGCGCTGCAAGACGTGCTGGTGTATACCAACGTCACGGCGGGCGATGCGCTGCTGCTGCGGGCCAATACCGTTCACGCGCTGGGGCCCGGTGTGCTGCTGTACGAGATTCAACAGTCGTCGGATGTGACCTATCGCCTGTTCGATTGGGGGCGCGTGGGACTGGATGGCAAGCCGCGTGATTTGCACATCGACAAAGCGATCACTGTTTCGAACACGGAATCGCTGCCAACCATTCATCACCTGCGTAGTTCGTCAGGAACGTCGAGCTTGCAGAGCAGCGCGAGAGAGATCGAAGTCGTGCGCTGCGAGTATTTCGCTACGTCACTGCATCAAATCCGCGATACGACGATCACGCTGGATACCGCCGGACGCCGTTTTCACGCGCTGACGTGTATCAGCGGCGAAATCGACGTGGAGAGCGGACAGGGCATCACATTAACGGCGGGGCAATCGGCGCTGATACCCGCTTGTGTTGGCGCATATACGCTGTCGGGCAGTGGCAATGTATTACGCTCATTTCAGACCAATCAATGATGTCTCGAATCGCTGTTCTGACTGATACGCCGCAGACGGGCGACAGCTTCGACACGGCCTATGGCCCGTCTGCACCTATTCGCACAGGGTCGCTGGCGGGGACGGATGTGCTTGTCACTGCCGCCGCTCACGCTGACCCCCGTGCTACCGTTCGAGCGCTGAAAGATTACGGCGCAACTCACTTATGGCTGTGCGAATCCGTGGGCGCACTGTCGCCGCTCTTAGAAACTGGCGATTGGCTTGTGCCGGATGACTTTATCGACGGCACTCGCGGCCAGCATTACACCTACTTCAGCGAGAAGGCCGGCGGCTATGTGCAGCAAGTCCCGCCGTTTGACCCTGCCAGCCGCGAAGCGCTGCTCTCAGGCGCGGCGAATGTGTCTCCGCGTCCGTTCAAGCGCGGTGTCTATGTGTGTGTAAGTAACACTCGCCT
>Ga0163150_10010393_pt1 | contig 10074 bp, 9 predicted proteins | sample OliLakLV19P2IB_FD_148628 | JGI IMG/M metagenome (GOLD analysis project Ga0163150, IMG submission 148628) | Freshwater microbial mat bacterial communities from Lake Vanda, McMurdo Dry Valleys, Antarctica - Oligotrophic Lake LV.19.P2.IB | ecosystem: Environmental > Aquatic > Freshwater > Lake >...
TTGCCGATTCGATTGAGGCGACCGGGGCTAAGCTTCTCTACTTGCCGCCCTATTCTCCTGATCTCAACCCCATCGAGAACATGTGGTCGAAAGTGAAAGCCTCTTTGAGAGGCCAAGCCAAACGCACCACCGCGACGCTCACCACGGCAATCGGCAGAGCGATGAAGGGCGTGACTGCACAAGACTGCCGAGGCTTCTTCCAAGCGGCAGGAATCAACGCTACAACAACATGAAAACCGCTCTAGAAGTTTCCCGTTTGTAGCAATTCGTTCCAAACCAACATTCATGAAAAAAGGGGTTAGAACTTCACCGCAAACAATGGCCGACCGATGAAGATCGCGGGGGGCGGCAAACTCATCCAGGGTTTGCTCGGGTAGCAGTCCGATTATTCCGCCGCAGCCTCGGTGGACTCACCTTCGGTCGATTCCGTCTCCGCCGGTTCATCCGCTTCTTCCACGGTTTCGACTTCCATCAGCGCGGTTTCGTCGGCTTTGTCCGTCGATGCCGACGCTTTTGCCGTGTGGCTTTCGGGGAAGAGGGCTTTGTCGACTTCGGGGAGCATCAACGCGGCGAACTCGGCGGCGACGTTGTCTTGTGCCGTATCTTCGTTCGCGAGCACGTTGCTGGTGAAGTACATCTTGTAGAGCGCGCGTGACAAGCCGTAGTGCTGGCGGGGATCGCTGGGGGCTTCCCATTTGTCGGAGTCGGGGTGATTCCACGCCCAGAAGACGCGCTCGGCATGGCGGCCGTGAACATCGTCTTTGATGAACTTGCCGGTGAAAAATTGACCGGGCTCCATGTCCTCGAGCGCGACCTGATGCCGGATTTGTCGGCCATCTTGGCGGAAGCCGGAACTGGGATAGCAAATGTTCGGTGTGTGTCGGCAGATGTCGCGGGAATGACCGACGATGAGCCACAACTTCACCTCGCGGCCCGTCTCTTCGTTTTTATAGAGCCGGGAAACATACTTGACGGCACCGGCGGTTTTCTTGACTTGCTCGTCGACCGACAGATCCTGGCCTTTCCAGTCGCCGATCTCCTTGGGAACTTTCTGGAACCGTTCGCCCATGATCCCTGCTTCGAGTCCAGGCTGACTCCAGTAGTCGCGCAGGTAAAACTGTTCGACAAAGCAGAGCGTGAAGATCAAGACACCGCCCGAGATGGCGGGGATTAACAGACTGCGAACCATGGCGTGGACCCAGGAAAAGACGTGACAGAAAACAAGACCGGTAGTTTCACGGTAGGCGTGAAGCCGCCGACTGTCAAGAAATGCCCTGGGGGTGAGCCGGGAAGATGGCGTACGCAGAGCCTACAAGCGGCAAAACCGGCGAAATAGGTCTCGACTGCTGGCCAAATTATTGGCCTGGGGACATGTCCGAGGCCTCGAAATAGATGGCTTGCTCGAGATCTTGTTCCATCGACTTTTGGACATTCTTCGCGGCGGGATTGGCCAGTTCGATGTGGCTCGTGTCGATCGCGGCAGCCGGTGTGACATACCGCGAGTTAGACGGCACGGCGTTGATTACGGGTCGTACAACGGCACTAGGATTCGCCGCGACCGTGGGACGCTGCATTGGCTGTTGCGTCAGATTCACCGCTGTGCCGGGTTGCGCACTCAGTGCTTGGCTCAAACCGGCTGGCAATGCGGGTGGACCCTCTTCGAGTTGGGGCAGTGGTTGCAAGCTCCCTTGCGGTCCGAAGCCTGGCAGTTCGAGGGCATCGTTTGCCGGGGGAGCGGCTTCCTCGCCCTCTTCGGCAGGTGCCGCCGCAGGTGCCCCTCCAGGTGCCGCGCCGCCGGGTTGAGCCGGTTGAGCGCCGCCATTCAAGGGTGGTAAGCCCGCTTCAACGGCTGCTGCCGCGCCGTCGGCCGCTGGCGCGGCGGGACGTATCGGTTTCACTGGCCCACGTAAATCTTCTTGGTCAACGGATGGTCGCATATAGGGCGGGAGCTGCTCCTTCATGCCAGGAGTGCCTCCGTCGGCTGGCGTGGGGGAAAGACCCACGGTCTCGCCCGGCCAGGCGCGCCAGTGCGTTTTGTAATTGCCCCATGTCTCGCGTCGGGGATAGCACATGCCATCGGCCGCACAAGGACAGGGAGTGGCCGGCAACGTGCCGTGGACCCCATGATGGACCTGAGCATGTGCCGAGTCGGCTAACCCCAGGCTCGTTAAACCCAGCATGGCTGCCGCAGCGAGATTGAAGGCTCCATTACTTCGGCGAAGTTTCGCGATCCGAGACATCAACATTCCTTCGCTCATGGTGAATCGCTCGCTGGTATTTGCAGGTGTCATAAGGTTACCTTTTTCGGTACGTCACCGAGTGCGTATCAAATTCGCATTATGCTGATCTGGTGGATTGGTTCAGGCGATTAGAACGTGTTGCCTAGACCAAACCGGTCGATACGGTTGAGGGTTGAGGTTGCCAGGGAGACGAAGCCGAAGAAGGACTCGAACGGACGCAAGATCTTGGACAGGGTTGCGGTCGCTTTGCCGTAACGGTCTTCGGCGATGAACAGCCGGTCGCCAGGCATCAATTGATAATTTGTCGCGGTGGACGCACCACGAGTGATGTCCTCCCATTGAACGGGCAGCACCTGCTCGCAGCCAACGCCGTTGGGCGCGGGGCGAGCAATCCACATTCTGCTGGACGACACTTGCGAAATACCGCCGATGTTTGCGACCGCATCGAGCACGGTTTCGTTGCCCGTGATGGGGAGCCGCACCACATTATCACCAAAACCACCACCCTGGGTGATCACGTAGTAAAGTTTGCTGTTGTAGGCCAACACGTCGACAAACACTTCGGGTGCTTCGAGCTTGTTTGATAGCTGAGCTTCGATGGCCTTGCGAGCTTCCTCGATGGTCATGCCCGCCACGAACGCGGCTCCATACGTGCCGAGATTCACACGACCGTCGGGGCCGACCAAGTGTTGACCCGTGACTGCTTGCGCTCCCGCGGATTGTAGGAGCGAGATCGACACATCGACATCCGAAAGAATTTGCTGCAATTGACGCCGAACTTCGTCTTCGGCTTCTTCAATCGTGAGGCCGGTGACTTTGATTCGACCATAGGTGGGACCGAGGTTGATGCTGCCGTCGGCGTCCACCGAGTAGGCGTCGTCGATGGGGCGATCCGGGAAGGCTCCCGAAACGCGGACCAACAACGCGTCGAATGTCTCGATCTTGTGGGGCGACTTGGGAACCAACTTTACGCCTTCAATCAACAGAATATCCGGCGGTTCGATCACATATCGAGGCAGCGTCACCTTTTCGAGTTCCCGCGGAACCGTACTTTCCATCGGGGGCTCGGGAGGAGTCGCCGGAAACGGATCGCGTGGAGCAAGAAAAGCGGTACAACCTGGGGCACAAAGCAACAGCGCTAGCACCGCGAGTGTTTTCCCAGGATGCGAATGATTATGGTTGCCCAGCTTCATCGGAGTTTCTCACTTCGAGCGACATGATTTGTTCGGCCGCGAATGCGACGCAATCGTCAACGCACCCGCAACCGTCAGCCGTTACCTGACAGCTACAATGCCTATAATCGGTAAAGTTTAACAGCGACTTTGGTTTGTCTTGCCAATTCCAGGGAATTCGCGTGCTTGATTGCTAGCAAACCGGAGATGTGGCCGACGTTGCGAATTCCCGGACCGAGGTTTCGGTCCGGCTGGGTTGGCCTTCATGGGCACCTCAAACTGACCACGAACACCACAGAACCGGCAGAACCGCTACGGTCGAGCTAAATCGTTGTGCGGGAATGGTTTCCGGTGGAGGAATCGCTGCCCAACGGTTTGACAGATTGGCTGAACACGCTTATTCTCAAAGTCAGGTAACGAGTGCGCCGCTCGCGTGGCCACATACCGTTCTGAGGTTCACGGCAAGCTGCCCTGGCTCGATTTCGAGCTTGAAAAAGAAGGATTCTTTGAACCCAAGCTGTTCCAGAACTCCGGATACGTCCAGATTCTCAAAGACATGAGAAACCTGCGCGCTGACCGGCGAACTGCGGATCGACATGATAGCAGTTCCTCCGCCGCCGAGAGCACATCACAATATCATTGAGTCCGTTTGAGGTAAGAGATTTTGTACATGGCCAGTCAGATCCATCCTTTTGCCAGCTATGAATTCGAAGACGAAGCGGCCCCGCTGAACGCGGAGCAGGAAAAGTCCGCTTGGATCGTCTTTGGGCTGCTGGTCGTGCTGCTTACCGCCGGGTATTGGAACATGCTCGCTTATACCGCCCATTCGTGGTCGGACGGCCTGTATTCCCACGGCTATATCATCCCCGTGTTTGCGGCGGGTTTGTTCTGGGCGCGCCGCAAGCAGCTTACCAACGTGCCAGCGATGGAGCGTTGGATCGGCGTGTTGATTCTGTTCGTCAGCTTGCTGATTCGGCTCTATGCCGCGTATTACGACTACAACCCCCTTGATCGCCTGACCTATATCGGAGCCTTGCTGGGGGTCTGCCAAATGGTGGGGGGGTACGATATGTTGCGGTGGGCTGGTCCCCCCGTTGCGTTCCTGGTGTTCATGTTTCCCTTGCCTTCGAAGCTTGAGAATACGGTACTGTTGCAATTGCAGCGTTTTGCCGCGGCGTGCAGCACTTGGGTTCTGCAACTTTTGGGCGTGCCAGCGTTACGCGAGGGCAGCCACATCATCATCGACAAAATTCCCCTGGAAGTGGCCGATGCTTGCAGCGGCCTGCGGATGGGCACCATCTTCGGAGCCATGTCGGTGGCCTTGGCGATGATTATCGATCGCCCCTGGTGGGATCGGCTGACCATTCTGGTCTTTGCCATTCCCGTGGCCCTGGCGACCAACATTATTCGCATCGTCGTGACGGCCTTGCTGTACGTCGCGTACCCCGAGAGCGAAGCCATTCATCATTACACCCACAACTGGGCGGGCTTGGCGATGATGCCGATCGCGCTAGGATTCTTGTGGGTTGAAATGACGCTGCTGAACAAATTGACCGTGCCGATGGAATCTGACGATTATGCCGCCTTTGGCGCGGCGCATGGATAAGGCAGGCTTGGTCTTCTTGCTTTTGGGGTCTTGGTTTGTGGGCTCTTGGTTTCTATTCTTGGTTGTCCGGAAGCTACAAAGTGGTGAAAATTAGAGACATGCTGCCAACTGTCCCACGGATGACGTGTGGTGGAATCGCGGAATTTCTCGGTTTGCTCGCTTTGGTCCGCCAGTTGCAATCAACGATGCCCAAGGTCGGGGGAGCCGCTTGGTGGTTCGCCCCAGCAGCAGGTGCATTTCAGTTGGCCTTTTCGTACGACAGCGGAAAAAATCTTTTCTTCGACACAACCGGACTGTATGCCGGTACTATTAGCTCATTGAGTCCCGTGGCGACAGAACACGTCAACCGAGCGGTTAATCAGAGAGGTGTTTGATGGTGAAACAAGATTCTGGTTTTAGCGATTCGCAAGTGATGTATCCCCCATCGGTCGATGGGAACGGTTCCATGCAAATGGTGCCGATGGGTTCTTACCCGGCTCCCGTGCCAGCCGTGCAGGGGCCCATGCTGCCTCACGGTCCGGAAATTCTGACCGGCCCGTTGAATCAAACCTGGCTGATGAACTGCCTGCGGCGGCGCTGGCTCTCGGCACTGCTGTTGGGCACGTTGGCCGCCGGGTTGGCGGGGCTGCTCTTGATGTATATGTTCCCGCTCTCGTCTCAGATCGTGGCGTACCTACAGGTCGAAACGGAAGAAGCCGGCGACATTTTTGAAGGTGCTTCGGGACGCACTAATCCGAAAGAGTTTGAAATCTTCCAGCAAACACAATTGACCCTTTTGAAAAGCCAATTCGTGCTCAAAGCGGCGCTCGCTCGACGAGATATTGCCGAGCTTAATGCCGTCTTAAGTCATCGCCCTAATGAAGTGGCCTGGCTGACCGAAGATCTCAAGGTTTCTTTCCCCGGTGAAAGCAAGATTCTGATGCTGAAATACGAGGGGCAAGAAAACCCTGAGGATATGAAGAAGGTCGTGGACGCTGTCATTGCTGCCTATCAGAATGACGTGGTGTTTGCCGACCGCACCAGCAAGATCGAAATGCACAACAGCATGGAAAAACTCCATGCGGAGATCAATGAACAGTTGAAAGAGAAGATTGATCGCGTGGAAACTCTCCGCGAGGAGTTGGGTGGAGCCCAATCCCCCAACGCCAATGCCGAGTTGAACATGCTGATTCGTGAGATTAGTGTGATTAACGGCCAGATGATCAAAATGAAGGAAGAGTTGATGGACTTGGAGGTCAATCGCGAACTGCAAACTCGTGCCGCTAACAGCCCCGCCGCCTTGGCTGCCGCAGTGGCTGCCGCGCTGGATGCCGATCCCACGATCCAGCAATACCAGCAGCAGCAGTACGCGATTTCGCAGCAGATTCTCCAGCTCGAGTCGATCAGCAAGAGGGCCACGCCGGAGATCAATCGCTTGAAGCAACAGATGCAGCAGATCGGGCAACAACAAGAAGACTACCGAATGCGCTCGGAAGCCGAGATTCGCAACAAGCTCAAGACGGCTCCCAACGATCAGTTGCAGTTGGTCATGACCGAGTATTTGATGCGTCGTCAAATGATCAACCAGCAAATGACGGAATTGCAGACCGAGTTGGATGGAAAGAAAGAGCAGATTAACGCCCTCGGTCAGAGCAATGGCGAGCTGGCGATGCTCCAAGCGGAAGTCGACCAACTCAGTGAGATTGCCCAAACGATGGATTACAAACTCCGTAGTTGGAACATTCAGGAAGGTGCTGCAGCGGAGCAGATCAAGGTGATTCAACCGCCGTTTTCGACGGAGAAGATTAACGTGTTCGAGCGTTATGCGATCGCCACGCTTGGTGCCATCGCGGCGTTCTGCGGCACGTGCTACGGCATCGCCTTGTTGGAATTCCGCCGTCGTAAGTTGAACTCACCGTCTGATGTGGATGAAGGCTTGGGGATTCGCGTGCTCGGCGTCTTGCCGACCGTCTCCTCGCGAAAATCGATGGCCCCCGGCAGCATCACCGCCGCTCAGTTGTCGGAATCGATCGACAACGTGCGGGCCACGTTGATGCACGATTCCACCTCAAGGCCCCGACAGATTGTGCTTGTGGCGAGTCCTTCGTCGATGGAAGGTTCCACGACGGTAGCCAGCCACTTGGCTTTGAGTTTGACTCGGGCGGGACGCCGTACATTATTGATCGACGGCGATCTGCGTGATCCCGCGCTGCACAAATTGTTCGGCATGCCGTTGGAAGACGGCGTGAGCGAACTGCTGCGTTCGGAAATCGAAATCAGTGACGCGATTCGCCCCACCAACACCGAAGGCTTGTGGTTGATGACGGCCGGCATCTGCGACATGGACGCGATCCATGCCCTGGCCACCGATCAGTTGCAGCCGATCTTCGAGAAGTTGCGGGCCGAGTTCGATTTCGTGATTATCGACGGTGCCCCGGTGCTAGGTCTTTCCGATTCGTTGTCGATTGGCCAGCACATCGATGGTGCGATTCTCACGGTGCTGCGTGATCACAGCGGCGTGCGGAGTATTCACCAAGCCTCGGAGTTACTCAAGAGCTTGGGCATCCGGCTCATCGGCTGCGTGGTCAACGGCATGCCGTTCAAAGCCGACCGCCGCATCACGCGGGTGCAACGCGGCCCTGGCAGCAAGGCTAAGCGCTTGCCCGCCGCCGAAAGCTGATTTGTAGCCGTCATCCCCGCGCAGGCGGGGATCCAGGTTAATCTTAATGCGATCATGACACCACGGCAGCGCGCCACGAAGGCGCGCTGCCGTTTTTGTTTGGCCCGCAACGGCCCCAAATGTCCCAAGCCGCTGCCGAGTTCAATTTTTTGCTGCGATCCTCTCACGGCTAAACGATCTCACGGCTAAAATAACGATCTGTAGGGGCGATATGTAGTGGTTAGCTACTCCGTTGCTACTACATGTTGTGGTTGCGCTGAAAAAAGCTCTCGTTTTAGACGCTTTTTGGGAAATTCTTGTGGCACGACTCTCGAGCGCATACAAGTAGCCAATCCGTGGGGATTGGTTTTGGCGCAGTTGATGGTTGTCAGTAGTCCGTGGTCAGTTGTTTGCTACTGACCACGGACTACTAACCAAGGACAAATCAAAAACCGTGGGCGCCCACGGCGGGCAAACTGTTCGTGGCTTTGGAACTGGTTGTGGCCTGTTGTCGCTGACGTTTCGTTCGTGACATCACTTCTCAAGAAATCGGTGCCCAAACACTTGCACTTGAAAACGACAGCAGGTGCCCAGACGATAGCCGGCCGATTGGCGAACGTACCTATGCGACGCCACAGCAAGGAAACAGTCCGTTGCCGTGAACGAGGTGTATTTTAGCACAAGCGCGCGGCCATTTCTGTTGTGATTTTTGGCCGGCTGTGGGATTGGGTTCTGGGGGCTGGGGACTGGCGATGAATTTCGCAAACAAGTCCCCGCCTCCTAGCCCCCAACCCTTACTACTTTGGCACGAAAAAGAGTGACCGCTGATTCACGCTGATGGGCGCTAATCAGAAAGTATTAATGGGAGGGAGCGATGATAGAAAAAAACGTGCTTCCGGTTTTTCATCTGCTTGTCAAACGAAGACTCCCGACACCTTTGAATTTACCTAGCACTCTCTTCGACTATTGAAAGCAATGCTGCAATCTCGCCGTCTTTCAATGATCCTTGACGAATCTCAAACGGTTTTCCGTCCTGCACAGCCAACCACACAGGGCTCGCCTGTTCTTTTTGCGAAATATTCACTTGCACAGCTCCTTGAGCTGTCGTTGATTCGCTGACGACAGCGCCAGGTCTTTCCGCTTGGCTTGGTAACCACGCTTCGATTTCTTCTGGAAAGTCGTATGGTAGGAGGCCGACTCGAACGGACATGCCTTGTGTCTTCGCAACTTCAATCGCTTTATATGCTTCTTCGCGGTCTGGCGTACTCCACACTGAAAACGCCACCACCAAGCAGGGGCCAGTACCGACTGATGCTATTTTATCACCCGACTGCAACCCAAAAACCCAATCTGGTTCATCGGACAACTTCACTTGGTAGTGGTCGTTGCCCATAATGATCTCAAATCCCATCTAATCATCTCGCCGGAACGATAATATTTGTGTACAAAGCTGGGACACCATGCCGAGTTGGCACAGTGGTCTGGAACACCCGACCACCAACGGCATCAGCTATCTGCTGGTGCAAGCTGGCAGAGACATCCTCCGGACCTACAAGCCGAATCTCTCCGCCAGGACGAAGAACTCGCTTGATTTCCGCGATCGTATCCGGGCGAATCGGAGAGTTCTCAAGATGTATTATATCAACAGATCTATCACCAAACGGCAGACGCTTGCCGTCAAACGGAACGTGATTAGGAATAGGCCGTCCGGGGGCACCGGTCGTAGTCGTGACCCTGAAGGGATTGACATTGAGAGCGTCTGCGTGACGGCCTTCGCCCCCAATGTCGATCACAATTCTTTTTGGGTCAAATCTTCCTCGCAGCCCTTGGTATCGAACTTGCGCGATTCCGCCACCAAGCGAGCCGAGATTTGCTCCGAGTAGCGCACTGCTCGCGTCACCGCCGTAGGCATAGCCGACTCCGCCGCCAATGGCTGCTCCGCCTCCCTGCCAGGCGACCGCGCGCCAGCCGTTTGACAGGCCTCCGCCAACAATTCCTCCCACTAATCCCCCGAATTGTAACCCGTTCCCGTAGAAATCGCCACCTGCCGCGGCTTCGATTCCACCCCCAAGAAGCGAACCACCCAAGTCGGCGAATCCGCCAACCGGCAACAGTCCGCCGAACCCGGCTCCTAGCCCCACACCGAACGCATATTCGTGCAGGCCAGCATTGGGATTGGCGGCGTAGGTTTGCATCGCGGCAGCAGTTCCTCCCGCGACAGCACCTCCGGTGGCCGTGGCATAGGCCGTGGTTGTGCCATATCCTGCGGCCGTCGTCAGCACTCCCGCGCCATAAATAATGCCCGCTCCCGCCGAACCGGCCGCAAACGCGGTCCATCCCAACACCTTGCCCGCGCCAAAGAAGTAGCCACCCACCCCAGGATCGTTGTTGAGCGGATTGAGGTAATAGCTGTAGTCA
>Ga0163150_10010396_pt1 | contig 10072 bp, 8 predicted proteins | sample OliLakLV19P2IB_FD_148628 | JGI IMG/M metagenome (GOLD analysis project Ga0163150, IMG submission 148628) | Freshwater microbial mat bacterial communities from Lake Vanda, McMurdo Dry Valleys, Antarctica - Oligotrophic Lake LV.19.P2.IB | ecosystem: Environmental > Aquatic > Freshwater > Lake >...
AAGGACGAGCGTCATTCGACCTTCGCCGGCCGCGGCCTTTGCCCCGGGAAGCGCGGCCAGACCCAAGCAGTAGCTCACGGGCTTCAGCCCTGCACTTTGCAGAACCGAAGACAAACGCGCGAGTTGCTCCTGCCGCACGGCAAGCTGCGTCACGTAGCTGACGTTGGCCGACCGATGCGGTGAGCGCGCGATCTGCAATTCGTCCGGATCACAAGGGAATCCTTTTTCCGCCTCGATCTGCAGCAGGCTGGCCGTGTCGTCCGCAGACAGCTCCGGCACCTGCGTAGGCTGGCTCATGATCCACTCAGGCGGCAACGCCACCACGCAGTGCCGTTCCCGGATGTTGGCCGCTTCGAGATGATTCTTGATCTCGCGTCCCACCAACTCGACCTCGGGATGCAGCAGGTCCAGCGCGAGCGGCGCGTGCGTCGAGCGCAACGTCGCGATCGCGGCCTTGGCGCGCGCGACCTGCGTCACCCAGAGCTGCCCGTCAACGACGGAGAGGCCGATCACCGATTGCAGGCGTTTTTTAGCGGTCCATTTCATGTGCGTCTTTCCCTCGCGTCCCGCACGATCTGTCGTACCTGGAATCCCAGCGCCCAGCCGTAGGCGGTGAGATCCTGATGATAAACAATCCGTGCAGTCCCTTGAATCAGGTCAAAAACTGTCTTCTCCCGGCAATAGCCGCGGCCCGAAATTCCGACTGCAGCAACGTCCGCCGAAAACTGATACGAACGATCCGTGAGGTATTGCCCCGCCCGAATGAGCGACGGGGGAGTCAGCACCTCGGTGAGCCAGAAAAACGATCCTTGCAGGTCGGGATTCGCGAGGCGGTAAGCGACGATCGCGGCGGCGTTCTCGAGGCCAATCCCCGGAATACACGCGAGCACCGTCTCGCTCGCGGTGTTGACGTTGATCAGCCCCTGGAGAGTCGCGCCGTTACTGGTCGTGATCTCGCCACGGATCTGCGACCACTCGTCGGTCGTCAGACGGCCCCGGACCATGAACTCGGCGATGCTGTTGATTTCCTGCGGGCCAATCGCGAGCAGGATCTGGTCGCCGCGAGCCTGGCCGAATCGCTGCCGCAGGGCCGGCCGCACTTGTTCGCGGTTCGCCGCGGTGGAGACATTGACGCGGCGGGCACCGCTCGCACGGGTGTTGGGTTCGCGGCTGTAAATCGTGACGTACTCCAGGATTCCCGGCTGCAAAAGCCCGTCGCCGTTGTCGCGCGGCGCGGATTGCTCGCTGTCGTTTTCATTGTCATCGAGCGCGCCGTTGCGATTAGTGTCTTCTCCGAACAGCAGGTCGAGCGTCGCACCGTAAACCAGCCGGAGTTCATCGACGGACTCGAAGGGCGCACCTTTATTAACCCGCGGTGGATCGAGCCGCCCGTATGTGTTGTCGCCCGCACCCGCCGCGTTGCGCGAGCGCCAGCTGATGATCGCCTCCACCAACTCCGGAGTGATATTCGGCAGCGCTTCGAGCATCGACCGCGAGACCGTGTTGAGGTTCAACTTCGACGCCTCATCCACGAGGCCAAACACGGGATCGCTCCCCGCGACCTGACTCGGATCCCGGCCAATGAACCACACGCTCGCTTCGCCGATCGGGAACGCTTCGGATTCATACTCATTTAGGTCCGGTACCGCCCCTTCTGTCGCGTACTGGCTTAGCACATACGCCGCATAACGGGTGCCGCCGGCGACCGCTTGACGCGCCGTGATCTCAGCCGCGCGATTATCCGCGGCGCGCAATTCCGACGTCATCGAGTCCGCAAAATAAAGCGTGAGCGCCACCAGTCCGAGACAGATCCAGATCACGATCACCAGCACGGAGCCGCGTTCGGATGTCGCCGGATCAGCGTGCAATGAACGGCGTGCCCCGGCGTTCCGTGCTGCATGGAAGAAGGTGCGGAAAGAGCTCATAACGCGGCCTCCTCGAGCGCCTGCGCTTGCGTGGCGGTCGTGGTGGCCATCACCGGAACGACCAACTCCATGGGAGCGAGCGGACGCTGGGCGCCGTCGGGCGAAGCCAGCGTGAGACTGAACTTCAACGCCGTCGGCAAGGTCGCCGTCGCCTCGGAATCCCACCCATCCGTCCAGCCAAAGCCGTCATAAAACAAAACGCTCGCTTCCACGACTCCGCGCAGAAGAACCTGCTCATCCGGGATCAATTCCTGCACGGGAAGCAGATTGCGGTTCACGAGTCGGACGAGGTCCTTGAGCCCATTGCTGCCTTCCGAGGGAGCGAGGTAATAGGCGACCTGCTGCGCCTCGGCGAACGGCGACCAACCATCGATCTTCCCCGAGTTGGTTACAAAATCCGGACTTACGCGCTCCCCGGAAAATCCGGTCATGGTCGAGGAGAAATTCGTCGTCTGAAGATGACCGGTCAACGTGCCGCCGGGAAGCATGAGCCCCGCGAAATCGCGCCGCACAATCCCGAGCGCGCGTTCCACTTCGAGCCCGGAATCAATCCGCGCGTGAGTGGTGTTGTGCAGGCGCAGCGCACCGAAGAATGTTGTCTGTATCACCACCAGCACGACGGCCCCCACGGCGATGCCCAACAGCAATTCGATCAGCGTGAAACCGCGGCGCGCGTAGAACCTGGCAGCGTCCCGGTGCATCATGGCGTCGCCGCGATCGAGGAAGCGGGCGCGATCAACGTGCTCGCACTCACCTCGTAATTGTTACCCTGCAACACAAACGACACGGTCACCCTCAACTGGGTCATCGCATCCACCGGCCACGACTCCGAAATCATCGTCCACGGATACTCCAGTTCACCCTCCGCGATGGTGCCGCCGCTTGAGGACTGCGCAGTCTGGTTTTCAACGACGACCTCGTTAAGCACCCGCTCGGCGATACGCATGGCCGTGGCTTTCCTTAGTCCAAGCATGCCCGCGCGACTTGCTGTCGTCATGCCTTCCATCGCCACCGGAATGATGATCGCCATCATCAACAGCGCCGCGAGCACTTCGACGAGCGTGAAAGCGCGGACCCGCGAGCGCGGGCGCGTGAGAGCACCAGCGGCCGCCGGTGGAATGAAACGATGACGTTCAGTTCGCACGGCGTTCGGGGAGAATCTCGTAACCGAGACGATTGGCCGTGGGCACGAGTTCCAGCGCACCGTCATCACCCTGCCGGATGACGATCTTGCTCACACTCACTTCGTCGAAGAAGCCATCCGGATTGAAGCGGATCGCCGGCAGATTGGCATCAAATCCCAGCGTCTCGTCGCCATTTTCCGACTCGACGATATCCGTCGCGGCTGGCACTTCGAGGCGAAGCGTCGGCTCGGCGAAAAACACCGGGGCACGATCATCCGCCCCCGTGTGGCCACCTTGCACTTCGATGCCATAGGATGAGTTTGCCGCATCGATCCAGAGCAACACGGGCACACCTTCGGCGATTGCGCGGCTCTGCGCGTAATTGACGAGCGAGAGCATCCGCCGCGCCTCGCTCGTGAGCACCCGCCCGCGAAAAAACGACGACATGCGGGGGGCGACCAGGGACGCCACGATGATCAAAAGCACCATCACGAAGATCAACTCGATCAGGGTGAACCCGGAGCGCGCGTTCCGGGTAGGGCGGGTCTGTGACCCGCCTTTCGGCATCGTGGCCCGACAGAAGTCGCCACGACGCCGGATGAGCGGGTCAAAGACCCGCCCTACTCCGAAGTGCAATTTCAACCGCAACGCCATGAACAAAATCCTTAGCGGGACGAAATCCGCGCGTTGACGACGTCATCCGCGGTATTGGCCTGACCATCGGGGCCCATGGAACGGATGTCGTAGCCCGTGGGATTCACGCGACCGGGAAACTCGTAGATATAGGGGTTGCCCCATGGATCGTTGGGGATGTCGCTCTTCAAATACGGCCCGCGCCAGCTGGTCACATCCGACGGCTGCGAGATGAGCTGGGCCAATCCATCCTGGCCGCGCGGATAACTGCCGGTGTCCACTTCGAAGGCGTCGAGCGCGGTGCCGAACGTCGAAATCTGAGTCGTGGCCGCGGTGGTGCGGGCCTGCTCGGTGCGACCAGTGAATTTGGGCAGCACGAGGGCGGCGAGAATGCCGAGGATGACGAGCACCAGCAGCAGTTCGACGAGCGTGAAACCGCCTTCGCGACGAAGGACGCGGCCGCGAGAAGGATGGAGACGGGAACGAGGATTCAGGGCTTTCATGAGAAAATTATTTGATGTGGTCCTGCAGCGAGAAGATCGGGATCACCATTCCGATGAAGATGGTGCCGACCAGCGCCGCGATGAGGAACAGCATCAGCGGCTCCGCGAGGGCGACGACGGTCTTTAACTGCCGGTCGAGATCGCCTTCCGTGACGGTCGCGATGCGAAGCAGCTCCGTATCCAGTTTTCCACTCTCTTCCGCGACGGAGATCATCTCGATGACGGCGCCGGGAAACAATGAGCTGTTTTGCGCGAGACTCTTGCCGAGCGCCTTGCCCTCCTTGACGCGGTCGATCGAATCCGAAACCGCATCGACGAGCACCTGGTTACCGATCGAACGGCGCGCGACGTTGAGCGCGTTGATCAACGGGACACCGGCGCCGAGCAAGGTGCCGAGCATGCGACAAAACCGCGCCATCGCGAACTGTGCCAGCAGCGGCCCGATGGTTGGGACGCGCAGAACCAGACCCTCCCACGACCGCCGGCCTTTTTCCGATTTGAACCAGTTTCGCAGCGTGACGATCGCCACGATGACACCCGCCGCGAGGAACAACCCGTAATGCCGCACGCTCTCGCTCGCCGCCACAATCACCTGCGTGAGCAACGGCAACTCCGCGTTGAACCCCTGGAAAATCAGCTGAAACCGGGGAATGAAAAAAACGAGCAGGAACACCAGCACCCCCATCGCGAGAAACAACAGGATGGCCGGATACATCAACGCGGTGACGACCTTCCCTTGCAGATCCTTTTCGCGGGCCTGAAAGTCAGCAATCTGGGTCAGCACCACGTCGAGAAAGCCGCCCGCCTCGCCTGCCTCGACCATCGCGATATACACTCGCGGAAAAGTCTCGGGGGAACGCGCCATCGCATCCGACAACGGCATGCCGTCGATGACCAGATCGTGGATCTCCTTCCACTTCGCCTTCGCCACTGGTGACGCTGCCTCGCGGTGAATGATGACCAGGGCGCGGCTGAACGGCACGCCCGCCGCGAGCAAGCTCGACAGCAGGCGGGTAAAGTTTTCCAGCATGCGCGCCGTGATCTTCTTCGACCCGCCGATTTGAATCCCACCCGGAAGCGATTTCTCCCCCGCTCCGGCCGGGCTCCCCGCCGCGGATTTTGAACCCGATTTGCCGGCGGCGCCGCCCGCCGCTTCCGCCAGTCGGATCGGTTTCAAGCCGCGCACTTCCACCTGCCGCATCGCTTCCTGGCGATTGCTCGCTTCGAGACTGCCTTCGACGAGCGCACCGTCGAGCTGCATGGCTTTGTACGCGAAATGGGGCATGGGTGTAAGCGCGAACCGGATACCCGGTTACGACGCCGGCTCCGTCGCCGAAGTGGCCGGCGCGATCGGCGGCGGTGACTCGTGCACCGTGGTCACGCTCAAAATCTCCTCAATCGTCGTGAGGCCTTCCTGCACCAGCCGGCGGCCATCCTGCGCCAGCGTGGTCATGCCGGCGCGGCAGGCGGCGTCGCGTATCACATCCGTGGATGCGTTCTTCAAAATCAACTGGCGGATCTCGCTGCTGCTATCCATCCACTCGAAAATCGCGCGACGGCCATGGAATCCGGTGTTGCGGCATTCCCGGCAGCCGACGGCCCGGTAGATGGTCGCGTTCGCCGGAATGCCGATGCGCGCCTTGTACGTCTGCGCGGCCGGGGAGGTATCAACGGCCTTGCACAACGGACACAGCACGCGCACCAGCCGTTGCGCGAGCACGGCTTCGAGGGAGGAGGCCACGAGATACGGCTCCACGCCCATGTCGACGAGTCGCGTTAGCGCGCCCGCCGCATCATTGGTGTGCAGCGTCGAGAAAACCAAATGGCCGGTGAGCGAAGCCTGCACTGCGATCTGGGCCGTTTCCTGGTCGCGAATTTCACCGATGAGAATGACGTCCGGATCGTGACGGAGAATTGAACGCAGGCCGCGGGCAAACGTCAGTCCTGACTTTTCGGATACCTGGATCTGGTTGACGCCCTTCAGCTGGTATTCGATCGGGTCTTCGATCGTGACGATCTTGCGCTCGGAATCGTTGATCTCGTGCAGGGCCGTGTAGAGAGTCGACGTTTTGCCGCTCCCGGTGGGGCCCGTCACGAGCACGATTCCGTGCGGCAGCTGCAACACGCGTTCGAGGCAGGCCAGCTCGCGCGCATTCATGCCGAGTTCACGGGCGCCTTTGAGCGAGCTGTTTTGCCGGAGCAGACGCATCACGACCGCCTCGCCATGGAGCATCGGAATGATGGATACGCGAATATCGACCTCGGCGACATCGATGCGGACCTTGATGCGGCCGTCCTGCGGCAGGCGTTTCTCGGCGATGTTGAGGTGACTGAGAATTTTGACGCGTGCGACAATCGCGGGCTGAAAGCGTTTGATCTGCGCCGGCACGGGCACTTCCTGCAACACGCCGTCGATACGGTAGCGGATGCGCAGTTCGTCCTCAAACGGCTCGAGGTGAATGTCGGAGGCGCGAAGATCAATCGCGTCCTTGAGCACCTGGTTGACGAACCGGATGATCGACGCGTCCTCGGCGGCTTCATCGAGATTGTTGCCGCCCTGGCCACCATTGTCATCGACCACCTGCAGGGCGGTTTCCTCGTCGAGCGTGTCGATCGTATCGGCCCCGACGCCGAGACGCTTTTTCATCTCGCGCTGAATCACGTCGGACGGCGCGAGCACGGGCTGCAGGCGAAGGCCCGTCAGCGCTTTGAGGCCATCGATTCCCTGCGTGGCGAAGAGGCGGCTGGTCGCGATCTCAATCTGGTTATCGACGCGACGCAGCGGCAGCAGTTCGTCGCGCAGGAGTAACCGCGCGGGAAACAAGGAGAGCACCTGCTTGTCCGGCTCGACTTCATCGAGTTTGGCAAACGGGATGCCGTATTCCGCCGCGAGCCAGCGCAACACCCGCTCCTCGGTGAGCGCGTCGGTGCCGGGGTTTTGCTTAACGTAGGAGCGCGCGTCGGTCGTCGTGAGTTGTCGGCCCACAATCATGCGGACGAGCAAATCAGGAAGCACGCCGGGAGCGCCGATGACGGTCGAAGTATCCGTGAGCACGGGCGGGATCAGGGCAGAAGTCCGAACACCACCGCCACGGCTTCCTGACGGACCGTGAGGACCGCACGCAAGTCGTCCTGCGCCTTGGCGAGCTTCACCTCGTCGTTCTTGCGCGTCTCGCGCAACTTCGTCAGCCGCGCCTTGATTTCCGCTTCGGGAAGCTTGTCGCGCACTGCCGCTTGCAGCGCACCCAATTCAGATGTCGGAGCCCCGCCACGGCCACCGCGCGGGCCGCCGCGATTCGCGCCGTCGGCACCAGCACCTGGCCCACCGCCGGCCGGGCCTCCGCGACCGCCGAAAACCATTGGTCCGATGCCACCGCCCGGGCCACCCGCGGCGCGTCGGAGCTCCGTTACCTTCGTGATGCGCCCGGAGACGAGTTTCCATTCCTCGTCATCGGTGATCTCCAGACGTTCCCGCATCGCCGTCGCCATGCGGGCCTGCATGTCTTCGGGACTCATAGCGCGTCGTCCTGGTTGGTCTTCGGCCCCTCCCGCGGCGGGTCGCCGGCGCCGGTTCGCCTCATCGGCATCCTGAGCCTGCAAAGAGGTCGTCACGGCGAGCGTGGCGGCGAGCAACAACGCGGAACCGAAACGAGCGGACACCATGGCGAGGGGGCGCGACTGAAACAGGGACGGTGTCCCGGCGCTGGAGGCACGGAAATGTGAAGTGATCATAGGGCGACCGTTGCAGTGCAGCAAACATGCCATGGGGCGTTCCCCCGGGGGGACGTTAACTTCACCCCCAAAACGTGCGCAGAGCTTGCGCAAAACCGGGAAGGCGTGCGCAAAAATTGCGCAGCGTCACAGCAATCTGCGAATCGAAGGGTTGGCGGAGTAGTCTCGCCGTCCGGCTTCCGGTGACTTTCATTTCAGACTCCCCGATGCATTCTTTCAGCCGCTTCTTTGCCCTCCTGGTTCTCATGGTCGTACCGGATTCGTTTGCGACCGAGATCTCTGCCGCTGATTCCGCGCTGCCCGCACCCGGCCTATCACTCTGGTATGACCAGCCGTCCGCTCGCTGGACGGACGCCCTTCCGCTCGGAAACGGCCGATTGGGCGCGATGGTGTTTGGGGGTATCGAGCGCGAACGACTGCAACTCAACGAAGACACGCTCTGGTCCGGCGAGCCGCCGGCCGATCTGCGCACGATCGATATCCGAAAGGATTTCGATCACGTGATGGGATTGCTGCGAGCCGGTCAAAACGCTGAAGCCGATGTCTATATCACGCGAAACTGGCTGGGGCGAAACCAGCAGTGCTACCAACCACTCGGCGACTTTTTCCTCGAGTTCGACGGCGCGGGCGAGGTCTCCGACTATCGTCGCTGGCTCGATCTCGCGACGGCGACTGCCGGCGTCCGTTTCAAGCGCGGCGGCGTCACGTTTACCCGGGAAATTTTCACGAGCCATCCCGACCAGGTCATCGCGGTGCGGCTCCGCGCGGATCGACCGGGTGCCCTGCGGTTCAAAGCTTGTTTTACGTCACTCCACCCCACGGCCCGCTCCCGCGTCGCCAACAACGAACTGATCCTGCGCGGCCAGGTCCCTGGCTATGTCGGCCGCCGATCGCTCGAGACGATCGAGCAGTGGGGCGATCAACTGCGGTATCCAGAACTCTACGACAAAAACGGCCGACGCCTGCCGCACGCCCGCAACTTCACTGGCGGCGGCACAGGCACGGTGCTTTACGGCGACGAGATTGATCACAAGGGGATGTTCTTCGAAGCGCGGCTGGCGATTGAGACGAACGGCACCGTAGTCGCAGACGACGCTACGCTGCGGGTCGACAGTGCCTCGGAGGCGGTCTTGATCATTGCGGCGGGCAGCAGCTTCAACGGCTTCGACCGCAGCCCCAGCCGTCAGGGCATTGATCCGGCCGAGCGCGCGATGCGGGATTTGCGGGCGGCGATCAAACAACCGTTCGAAACGCTACAGGCGCGTCACCTGAAAGATTATCGTGCGCTCTTTGATCGCACGACCCTGCAACTCGAAGGCGATCCGGCGAAAGAGGCGCTCCCAACAAACCAGCGCATCGCGGCTTTCCGTACGACGGGCGATCCGGCGCTGGCCGCGCTTTGTTTTCAGTATGGCCGCTACTTGATGATCGCCGGTTCCCGGGCCGGAAGCCAGCCGCTCAATCTCCAAGGGATCTGGAATGACCAGGTCATCCCGCCGTGGGCCTCCGCTTACACGGTAAACATCAATGCGGAGATGAATTACTGGCCGGCCGAGGTCACGAACCTCTCCGAGTTGCACGAGCCACTTTTTCGCATGGTCAAGGAAGTCGCGCAAAACGGCCGGATCGCCGCGCGCGACATGTATCAGGCGCGCGGCTGGGTGCTCCACCATAACACCACGATCTGGCGCGATGCATTTCCCGTCGACGGCAACGCCAAAGCCGCCTTCTGGAATATGGCGGCGGGCTGGTTGGCGAGTCACTTCTGGGAGCGCTATCTCTTCACCGGAAACCGGACCTTCCTCGCGCAAGAGGCCTATCCGATCATGAAGGGCGCGGCGGAATTTTATGCGGACTGGCTGGTCGAAGCGGAGAACGGCGAACTCGTCACGCCCATCAGTACCTCCCCGGAAAACGCCTTCATCGATCCGCAAGGGAAACCCGCGGCCACGGCGAGCGGCAGCACGATGGATCTGGCGATCATCCGCGAACTCTTCACGCGTACCATCGAAGCTGCCGAATTGCTTGGGCGCGATCCGGCGTTGCTCCATGAGCTGCGCGGCAAACTCGCGAAACTCGCACCCTATCGCATCGGCGCCAAGGGACAGCTCCAGGAATGGCGCACGGATTACGAGGAAAACGACCCGCGGCACCG
>Ga0163150_10010397_pt1 | contig 10071 bp, 11 predicted proteins | sample OliLakLV19P2IB_FD_148628 | JGI IMG/M metagenome (GOLD analysis project Ga0163150, IMG submission 148628) | Freshwater microbial mat bacterial communities from Lake Vanda, McMurdo Dry Valleys, Antarctica - Oligotrophic Lake LV.19.P2.IB | ecosystem: Environmental > Aquatic > Freshwater > Lake >...
ATCCTTTTTCCTGTAAAAATGTCACTGCCTTTTCCTCTCCTTCCTTCCCCAATATGTTGTGCCTGCCCATAAAATCGTATTTTTGTAATGTGACGATGGACAAATATATTGATAGATTTCCTGAACAACTGATTGAAGCGCTCGCAATCGGTGAACAGATTCCTGAAATTATTGCGGAAAGACCCATCACCAATATTCTCATTTCGGGTATGGGCGGATCGGGAATTGGAGGAGCTTTTGTGCAGGAATTCGTTGCGGACAAACTTTCTCTGCCCTTAGTTATTGTGAATGATTATACAATTCCGGCTAACGCGGGAGAAAATACCTTGTTAATCTGTTGCAGTTATTCAGGTAATACGGAAGAAACATTATCAACCTTTCATTTGGCTGTTGAAAAAAAATGTTTTGTAGTATGTATCACCACTGGTGGAAAATTAAAAGAACTCGCAGAAGACAATAAATTTCCAATCGTAATAATTCCGGGTGGAATGCCTCCAAGAACTTGTTTGGGATATTCTCTGGTTGCACAATTATATGTTTTGTTTAAAATGGGTTTTATCACCGATGATTTTATTACCCAAATAAAAAGAGCCTCCGATCTTTTATTAAAATTACAATCCGAAATAAAAACAATTGCAAAGTCAACGGCTGAAAAAATAAAAGATACAATTCTGGTAATTTACGCTGCAGCACCTATACAAAATATTGCCTTGCGTTGGAAACAACAGATCAATGAAAATGCAAAAATGCACTGTTTTACAAATGTAATTCCCGAAATGAATCACAATGAACTAGTTGCTTATTATGAAAGAAATACTAACTTATCCGTTATTTACCTGCGCGATAAAAATGTTTCCAAACAAATAAATAAACGTTTCGATCTCTGCGCTGAATTAATTCGACCAAAAGTATTGGTGATGCAAGAATTTTACGCCGAAGGAACAACCCACTTCGAAAAGTTGTTGTATTTGGTTCATCTGGGCGATTGGCTTAGTTTTTATTTATCGGAATTACATACAGTGGATGCGGTAAAGATACAAATGCTCGATTGGCTAAAAACTGAATTGGAGAATTAAATGTTATTAGTAAAATACCGCGATCTCGGAAATATGGAATATGATTTTGCATGGAAACTGCAACAAAGTATTTTTGATAATATTGTAGCGAAAAAATTAAAGAACAGAACATTGATGCCTGATGAACAATTAAATTATCAGCATCATTTATTATTTGTTGAACACAATCCTGTTATCACCCTGGGAAAAAATGCGGATGAAAAAAATTTATTGTTGAAGGAAGATTTTCTTAATCAAAAAGGAGTACAGTTATTTCATATCAACAGGGGAGGGGATATAACGTATCACGGTCCGGGACAAGTAGTTGGTTACCCGATATTGGATCTCGATTATTTTTTTACTGATCTGGGAAAATATCTCAGGAGTATTGAAGAAGTGATCATAAAAACCTTGGCAGAGTATAATTTAGTGGGTGAACGATTAAAAGGGGCAACCGGAGTATGGCTGGATGCCGATAAACCAACAGCAAGAAAAATATGTGCCATAGGTGTCAGGTGCAGCAGATGGGTTACTATGCACGGATTTGCTTTTAATGTGAATACGGACCTGAGTTATTTTGATTTCATTATACCCTGCGGTATTAGAGATAAAGCAGTAACTTCCATGAAAAAAGAATTGGGTAGAGAGGTGGAAATGCACGAAATTAAAAATAAATTGAAAAAAAATTTTGAATTAGTATTTAATTGTAAATTGATATAATGGCTGAGCACGAAGAGGATATAGAAATAAATGAATTACCCGGTGATACGGAGGAGGAATTGTATGAACATTATCGCGTAATCACCGATAAAAAACAAGAACCGCTCCGTATCGATAAATTTTTATTTAACCGCATTGAAAATATTTCGCGGACAAGAATTCAAAATGCTGCATTGGCTGGTTGTATTTTGGTTAATGATAAACCTGTTCGTTCCAATTACAAAATAAAACCGGGTGATGAAATAGTAGTAGTATTGCCGCAAAAGCCGGCGAAGTACGATGTACGTCCCGAAAATATTCCATTAAATATTATGTATGAAGATGATGATATTATTGTAATTAATAAACCTGCAGGAATGGTGGTGCATCCCGGGCTTGGAAATTTCAGCGGTACTTTGGTGAATGCTTTATTATATCATTTCCAGGGTTTGCCACAAAGGGAAGATGAACCATTTCGCCCCGGACTTGCACATCGAATAGATAAAAATACAACTGGAATTATTATCGCTGCAAAGAATGAATTTTCGTTGGCACATTTAGCAAAACAATTTTTCGACCATTCCATTCAGAGAAAATATATTGCATTGGTTTGGGGAGAATTTGAAGAAAAAGAAGGAACCATCGTTGGAAATATTGCCCGACATCTCCGTTTCCGGAAAATTTTTACTGTTTATCCTCCCGGAGGTGAAATAGGTAAACATGCAATTACGCATTACAGGGTATTGGAGAGTTTTGGATATACAAGCCTTGTGGAATGTCAACTCGAAACAGGCAGAACCCATCAGATCCGTGTGCATATGCAACATATTAACCATCCGGTATTTGCCGACAATACATATGGTGGCGACAGGATTGTTAAGGGTACAATATATTCTAAGTACAAACAGTTTATTGATAATTGTTTCGAAATAATCCAACGACAATCGCTACATGCGAAGTCGTTGGGATTCATCCACCCAAAAACAAATGAACCCATGTTTTTTGAAAGCGAACTGCCACCCGATATGCAACAGGTTATTGAAAAATGGAGGCACTATGCTAAATTTCTGAAACTGTAAAAATATTAATACCTTTCGTCTGTATGAAAAGTCTGTTCAAACCACTTTTAACCATATTTTTTCTGCTTTTTAACATTGTTGTATTCAGTCAAATACAAAAATGTTATACAGAAGGATTTTTAAATTCATTGCAACAAACTGATCCCGTTGCTTATGAAAGAATGAGATCAGCCCAAAATGATTTGTTATTCCCTAATGCAAAAATTACAGATGATATTTATATGATTCCTGTAGTAGTGCATGTTGTTTACAAAACGGAAGCACAAAATATCAGCGATATAGAAATATTTGAGCAGATCAATATCCTCAATGAAGATTTCAGAAGGTTGAATCCGGATTCCATAAATACATTACCGGGTTTTCAGGGTGTTGCTGCAGATTGTGGGATAGAATTTTGCCTCGCACAATTTGATCCCGAGGGTAATCCCACTACCGGAATAATAAGAACATATACCGATACTTCAGTATGGCTTTTGGCGTTTTCTGAACGGGTAAAATATACCAATCAGGGAGGCGATGATGCCTGGCCTGCAATTAGTTATCTCAACATTTGGGTATGTAATTTACAGGATGGAATTTTAGGTTATGCTTATGGTCCTCCTACCGGCACACCCGATGTTGGTGATGGAATTGTAGTGGATTATAAAAATTTCGGACTTGGTGATGTTTCCTCCAAACCCTATGATCTTGGCAGAACTACCACACATGAAATTGGGCATTGGCTCGGATTGACGCATACCTGGGGCGATGATGGTGCATCATGTGCCGGCTCAGATAATATAGAGGATACGCCTAACCAATTAGAAGCAACGTATGGATGTCCGGAAGTTGAAATTTTTGATGAATGTTCTCCGGCCTCTCCCGGAATTATGTATCAAAATTACCTCGACTACACGGATGATGCCTGCATGAATTTATTTACCGAAGGACAAAAAAATAAGATGCGATCTGTTATTGAAACCAAACGCGCATCCCTGCTTTTTTCTTCCGCAGGCTGTAACGAAATTCCTCCTTTGCCGGGCGATATTGCAGAACTTATTATTTATCCGGTGCCAACCGAAGGGCAATTTACCATCGTTATTAAAAATTTCCTTGCCTTGCAGGAAAATATGGAAATCAATATTTATGATGCCTTGGGACATTTAGTTTCCTCAGCAAATCCAACTTCTGCAAATACCGTTGCGCAATATTTCGACCTCAGTCATTTGGCCACGGGATGTTATTTCGTGCGTGTGTTCAATGGAACCTACTTTTTATCAGAGCAGTTTTTGGTTTATTGATTTTGTGTCATTATTCACACAAATTATCTCCCCATAGGATGAATATTCCTTAGCACTCGTTAACTTTGTGTATCAATTTTACCACCTAATCTATATCAAGAATGAAAAAAATGTTACTCTCAGGGCTTGTCCTGATTTCCTCCTTTGCTGTTTTTGGTCAAACCATTCGCTGCGGTTACGATACCTATCTCAAGCAGCTTAAACAAGACTTTCCTGAGGAATACACTAAGGTTTTGGCGGCGGAAGAAGAGGCGAAAGCTTATTCCAATGCAAGTACTACCTATAAAACGAACGGCGGAATTTACACCATCCCGGTTGTTGTGCATATCGTTTATTCGAGCACCGGTCAGAACATAGATGATGAATTTGTTTTTTCACAATTGGAAGTTTTAAACGAAGACTTTCGCAGGTTAAATACAGATGCTGACGAAACTCCTGCTGCCTTTGAAGGTGATGCCGACGATGCTCAGATAGAATTTTGTCTTGCAATGCAGGATCCCGATGGTGTAATTCATTCCGGAATTACCAGAACGGAAACGGATATTACCAGTTGGAGTTTATTTGTTGCCACTGGTGCAGATAATTATGCCGACAATGTGAAATTTACCGCCAAAGGTGGTGAAGATGCCTGGCCACGTGCCGATTATCTCAATATTTGGGTGTGTAATATGACCGGTGGTATTTTAGGTTATGCTACGCCTCCCGGTGGTGTTGCAACTAAAGACGGTGTTGTGATAGGATATAAATATTTTGGCGATGATAGTCCGGGTGGAGTATACGATTTGGGGCGCACTGCTACACACGAAGTTGGTCACTGGCTTAGTTTAAAACATGTATGGGGTGACGACGATTTTGCAGCGGAACCACAATGTGGAGGCAGCGATGGAATTGATGATACGCCTAATCAGGAAGATGCTACCTATGGCAATCCTACCTTTCCATTGTTGGATGATTGTTCTGCCTTAAGTCCGGGTATTCAATTTATGAATTATATGGATTACACCGATGATGGAGCAATGAATATGTTTTCCAACGATCAAATCACCAAGATGCGCGATATTTTGGAAACTTCACGTTCCACTATTCCTGAATCAGTTGGATGCGAAGAGGGTGGGGTAGATATCAATGAAGTATTAAAAAATAAATTGATCCAATTAAGTGTGTATCCAAATCCTTCGAAAAGTGAATTTATTTTCCAAATGAAAAATTTTGAAAATAAGGATATTGCAATTGAAGTTTACAATTTAACAGGTGAACTAATTGATAGGATATTGGTTTCTAATACAGGTGATGATAAGGTAGTATTTGATGCGCAGAATTTAGGTGCAGGTGATTACCTTGTTAAAGCTTCTGACGGTGAATTTATTTTAACACAAAAGATTACGGTCATTAAATAATGAAAAATAGACATTAACACATAATAAAAAAGTGGTTGGTTTATTGTCAACCACTTTTTTATTTATACTGCATTATGAAACACGAAGAGGAAATTTTACAACTGCTGAAAGAAACAACTGCCGATAAACAATTACTCGTTATTGCCGAAAAGGTGTTGCAAAACGAACGAATTAATGTTGAGGAAGGGATATTATTATTTGAAAAAGCATCTCTCGGTTTTGTAGGAACACTCGCTGACCATATTCGCAAAAAACGGCATGGAGATATCACTTATTTTAACCGCAACTTTCATATAGAACCTACCAATTTATGTGTGTTTGATTGTAAATTTTGTTCTTATTCCCGTTTATTAAAACAACGCAGCGATGGCTGGGTGATGGGCAAGGAGGAAATGTTGGATATTGTGCGTTCCTATAAAGATAAACCTGTTACGGAAGTACATATTGTTGGCGGTGTTTTACCCGAATTAAGTCTTATTTGGTTTGCCGATATATTAAAGGAAATTAAAAATCTAAGGCCTGATCTGCATATAAAAGGATTTACTGCAGTGGAGTTGGAATATATGATACGCAAGGCAAAGATGTCGATTCGCGATGGATTAAAATATTTAATGGATGCAGGATTGGGTTCTTTGCCCGGAGGAGGAGCTGAAATTTTTGATGAAGAAATAAGAAATATTATTTGTGCAGATAAATGTGATACAAAAACCTGGTTGGAAATTCATGAAACTGCACATCAACTCGGAATGCACAGCAATGCTACCATGTTATACGGTCATATCGAAAATTATGCGCATCGGATCGATCATATGGAAAGATTGAGAATGCTGCAAGATAATACCGGAGGATTTAATTGTTTTATTCCGCTAAAGTTTAGAAATCAGAATAATCAAATGAGTAATATTGAGGAGGTGAGTGTAATCGAAGACCTGAAGAATTACGCAGTTTCCAGAATATATCTCGATAATTTTCCGCATATTAAAGCCTATTGGCCCATGATAGGAAGAGAAAATGCTCAACTCAGTTTAAATTTTGGTGTAAACGATATGGATGGAACAATTGATGATACCACTAAAATTTATTCGATGGCAGGTGCAGAGGAACAATCGCCCGTGTTAACCACAAAAGAAATTTGTGCCTTAATTCTTGCCGCAGGAAAAATTCCCGTTGAGCGCGATACTTTATACAACACAATTCACAATTACGAAGGTGTTGATCTTGATACCGAGTTTGGAATAGACCATCATATCAGTTTAAATGTTTTAAACAATTAAATCTAAAAATACTTCCCGTAAACTTCCCATCTTCCCGCCTTACCGGCCAAAAAATTAAATCTTCCATTGAAAAAAGAAATCTATTTAATCAGACACGGTGAAACCGATTTTAATAATTTAGGAATTGTGCAAGGCCGCGGAGTAGATAGTTCTATAAACGAAAAAGGTATTGGGCAGGCACAACAATTTTATGATGTTTATAAAGGTACAGGGTTTGAAAAAATTTATGTCTCTTTATTAAAACGTACAGAGGAAACGATTTCCCCGTTCAAACAATTAAATATCCCGATTGAAAAACATATTGGCCTCGATGAAATAAGCTGGGGAGTGCACGAAGGACAAAACAGTGGTGATACTTTTAAAGAATTTTATCGTATCATTCATTTATGGACAGACGGTGATCTGGAAGCAAAAATGGAAACAGGGGAGAGTCCTTTGGAAGTACAAAGCAGGCAATTGGAATTTCTTGAAGTTTTAAAAAACGCAACGGAACAAAAATTTTTAATCTGTTCACATGGAAGGGCTATCAGAATATTATTATGCACCATGTTGAATAAACCACTCAATCAAATGGATACCTTTCCGCATCACAATGTAAGTTTATATAAAATCAATTATGAGGATAATGTTTTTACCCTCGAAACTTTTAATGATATAGGACATTTAAATGGATAATAAAATTATAATTTCATTAGTCAGTTATCTGAATACGAAACCTTTTTTATACGGTTTGCAACACTCGGCAATAAATAGCAGATTAGATCTTCAATTGGATATTCCATCTGTTGGTGGAAAAAAAATAATGGAGAATTCAGTGGATATTGGATTAGTTCCGGTGGCTGTTTTAGCGAAACTCAACGATGCACAAATAATTACAGATTATTGTATTGGTGCAGATGGACCTGTAAAAAGCGTAAGTGTTTTTTCGGAAATTCCGATGGAGGAAACAGAAAATATTTTTCTGGATTATCATTCTTTAACCTCTGTTCAATTATTAAAAATATTATTGCGTGATCATTGGAAAATATCTCCGAATCTTATTTCGGCGCATGATGGTTATATTAATGAAATTAAAGGTGTAACAGCCGGTTTGGTAATTGGCGACAGGGCTTTGGCTTTAAATAATAAATATCCTTATGTTTATGACTTGAGTGAAGCCTGGAAAAAAATGACAGGATTACCCTTTGTTTTTGCCGCCTGGATTACGCGTAAACCACAATATGCAGATAATATGTTCGAATTAAATGAGGCATTAAAGTACGGTGTTCATCATATTGATGCGGTAGTGGATGCCTACGATTCCGGCTTATTAAAAAAGGAAGAGTTAAAAGATTATCTCCAAAATGACATAGATTATAATCTTGACGCGCTAAAACGAAAAGCCCTTGATCTTTTTATTGGCAAAATAAAAAATGCAGAGATTGTGAATCGATGATATGTCGCTTCATTCGAAAATTGTTTCTGAATCAATAGATGATAATGTCACCCCGCTGGGCATAAGCGTCAACTTAAGCAAATGAGTTTTAATTCTTGTTCATAATTTTTTCTATCCTTTCTACGATCATAACAACAGTATTTGATTACCATGGCCATTGATTCGCTGCCAATATAATTTTTCTTTTTTATGGCTTTTAGTAATTCGTTGATCATAGTAATATTATCCTTTAAATATCTAACCAGTTTAAGAAGGCTAATTAAATTTCCTGTTTGTTTGTAAATTCTGTTGGAAATATTCGCATATATGAACTGCGTAATTAAGATCAGCAATATCATTTTCCCTAGCAGAATAAAGGTGAGTTGATGCTTTGGAACATTATGTATTTTATCTGCATTCAGATGACTTTTCATTGCTTTAAAAATAATCTCAATGCGCCACCTCAAAGCATATAAAGAAAATATTTCTTCAAATGTAATTTCTTCTTCTTCTATAGAGGTAAAGAATATAGATCAGGAAAGAAGTTGTAATAGCTCTTTACTCGGAGTTCCTTTTTGTGATTTTTTTAATTGATCCCTTCTTCTGTTTGCAACGTCATCCTTTACCCTAACTGCTAATAGCGTTACAATTGGACCATCAGCACTGCTTATCCTGAGTTTTATTTTGAGTCTGCTTTTATTTTTTACCAGTTTGTAGATATTAACCACCTGACCTGAGTTCACATCATAATATTTAAACCCATGGTAATACCGGTAGATGAAATCAGCCTTGCATTTTATAATTCTTCTTATTTCTGCTAAGCAGCAATAACCTCTGTCTCTAATGATGAGATCCCCTTTTCTGATGATTAGTTTACACCCTGCCAATAAATCATTTATGAAATACGGGTCTATGGAAAAAAGAGTAAATACATTTGCCTTAAGATTAAAACCAAATTGTATTCGAACATTTGCTACTTGTGTAATCTGATTTTTGACTCCTGAAAAATGTTCGAACAGCCTTTGTGGAAGTTTAATAATAGTACTGTCCTGAATAATAATTCGTTTGAATTTAGATTTAAGGGTGTTATTTGAAAGCCCAAGTTTGGATTGTAATACTTCGTTGAAAATCCGGTCAATAAAGAGCAGAAATTCTTTTTTACTCATCGCCTTATGCAGCGCTTGTTTAAAAACAGATTTATCCATATTTTCTAAAAATGTACTTGCCATAGTATTATAACTCACGATCTGCTTGGATACATTTAAAAGCAGTATGGTCAAATAGTCAAGTCCATTGAGTTTTCTGAACCGTTTAATGAAGCCCGTATCACGGGCAACACTGTTAAGATATCTTTCCGTAAACCCAAGTCCGTGCAGGATATTCATGTTTTTTCGCATAGGTTTAAAGGTACGAAAAAAACATTAAATAATAGTATATATACTATTATTTAATTTGCCGTATCTTTACAGTAATAAATTTTCAAATGGGATATAAAGCAAAGATTCAAAGGGTAGACAGAGGTGCTACAAAGTCATTCTATATTAATTTTCCTGCGGCTGTTGCAGAAGCATGTGTTATAGAAAAGGGTGAAGAAATGGAATGGATCATTGAAGACAAGAATACCTTTGTACTGCAACGAGTAAAATTGATCCCAACTAGACAAAATAAACTGGCGCAAAAGAAAAATATTGACCAGAAAACACCTAAAAAATAAAATCCTGATTGATTATTGTTTCCTTAAGTTGGCGCCTATGCCCCTTCGGGGTCGGGGGTATGGTTTGTTTGGCGGTATAAACATGTGACCCCTTCGGGGTCGGGGGTATGGTTTGTTTGGTGGTATAAACATGTGACCCCTTCGGGGTCGGGGGTATGG
>Ga0163150_10010399_pt1 | contig 10071 bp, 10 predicted proteins | sample OliLakLV19P2IB_FD_148628 | JGI IMG/M metagenome (GOLD analysis project Ga0163150, IMG submission 148628) | Freshwater microbial mat bacterial communities from Lake Vanda, McMurdo Dry Valleys, Antarctica - Oligotrophic Lake LV.19.P2.IB | ecosystem: Environmental > Aquatic > Freshwater > Lake >...
GACGAAATGTGGGTAGCCCGTTACCTCCTCAACCGCCTTTGTGAATCGTACGGCGTGGACGTGAACTACCATTGCAAGCCGCTGGGCGACACCGACTGGAACGGCTCCGGCATGCACTCCAACTTCTCCACCGCATATCTGCGAGATGTCGGCGGCAAGGAATACTTTGACAGCCTGATGGCTGCGTTTGAAAAGCACAAAAGCGAGCACATTCTCGTCTACGGACCCGACAATCACCTGCGCCTGACCGGCCTTCACGAGACCCAGTCGATCGACAAGTTCTCGTTTGGCGTGGCGGATCGCGGAGCATCCATCCGCGTTCCCAATAGCATGCCGAAAAAAGGCTGGAAGGGTTATCTAGAGGATCGTCGGCCCAATTCCCAAGGCGACCCGTACAAGATCGCCAGCCGGATTCTTGCGACCATCGCCACGGTTCCCCTACCGGAACTGGTCGCCGCCACGTAAGGCGACAACAGAACGCGCAGTGGACCGGGCTCGAAGCCTCTTTCTTTGAACTACGGAAAGATGCCTAGAGCCCGGTTCTTTTTTTCATTTCTGTGCTAGCCAGCGCTGGGAACGCACCGTGCAGCTCGTTGGCAATCGATTGATCTAGAACCGCGCGTCATCTTGCAACTCGGACGAAGGTTAGAGGCTCAAGTCGCCAATTCGTCTGACGATCTGCCGGTTTCGACACAGATCTTGCGTCCCGGACTCATCGACCGTTTTCATTGGCTTGGCTGGGTCGTCGCAGCCGCTCGCAGTCGTGCGGGGCGTTTCTGGGCGTCACACTCGTCGGTAAAAGCCCCAGACGCAGTTTGAGAATTCGCCCGCGGCAAATCGAATTCGTCGCCCGTCGGACTCAACCTCCCAGACATTGAATTTGTGCTGCCGTCGGTAGTGAGGGTCTTCGACCTCGACGCTCGGTTCGTCGGTTTGACGCCATTCGTGATTCGAGACATCTACCCCCTCGATAAGGAATCGCTGCCCCTCGACGCAGCAGCCAACATACCTCCAGACTAGTGCGTTCATTTTAAGATCGATACTCCCTTCGGCTTCAGTGTGTTTGCGTGGTTCCGTCAGATCGGCTTGCCGCAGCGTTGCCGCGTGTTTCCGTCAAACGGGGTCATCAGTTCGGTTGACTGGGTTACCAAAGTTTTGCCAGCTTCGGGGTAATCGGCTACGAAAAGCGGTGGCAGGGACCAGGTTGAGTTCATGACCTCTTCGACTGCGGCTCGGAGGCAATTACCAGGGCATAGCGGGCAGGCTTTCGCGTTGGGTTGTGGAACATGGTCGGGCGGTCGAGCTGCATGGCCAGGCAATCGCCCTCGTGCAATCGATGGCGCACTCCGCCCAGCGTGATGTCGATGGCGCCTTCTAACAACCACAATTGCTGGTACACGCCGGAGTGGATCGCACCGTTTTCAAACGCCACGCGCCCCCCCGGCGGGAAATGCACTTCGACAATCTGCATGGGCTGCAAGGCGTCTGACGGCGACACATTGCGGCGAAGATAACCCGAGGCCGCGTCTTGCCATTGCGGCTGGTCGGCGCGCCGCGCCAGAGGGCCGCTCGGCGGTTCGGCTTCGTCGGCCGGTGCCACGAAGAGCGAGTGGAGCGTCACGCTCAAGGCCGTGGCAAGCTTCTCCAGCACCACCGCCGTGGGGCTGCTTTCACCACGCTCGATCAGTGAGATCATCGAGCGGCTGACACCACTTTTGTCGGCCAACGCTTCGAGCGAAAGGGCCTGCGCCACCCGCAACTTGCGCACTCGCTCAGCGATGTGATAGCTTAAGTCGGAGGTCGTTTCTTTCATGGTGGATGGAGTATCCACTATATTGGAAATTCTGTCAAGCGTTCGCTGGTCGGACGCAGGGACGCAAGCGCGAACGATTCCGATCAAAGTTCACACGACGGCGTCCAGCAAGCGAAACGAGCCGTGGGAGCCAAGCAATGCAATGGCCGGCATAGCAAGGGCCGGGGCGAGGCGAGCTGAAGCAACGGGCCACTCAGAACGGCATCACGAAGACGCGGTACGCAAGTCCCTTTTTTTCAGCTCGGCGGCTCGTTTGTGGTCAACGCCATCGCCAGCCACGCTTGCTCCTGCAACTTAAGGATTGCTCGGTTGCCAGCGTGCAACTTAGGAATTGGGATGGCGCTCGGAAGGTGCCTCGGGCGGTCAGTTACCAGACCACCTGCGGCAAAGACGCCTGGTACGCTGACAACAGAGCCCGGTTACCGCCCATCCCGGAGGGTGAAATCGACGCGGCGAATTCTCTCCTGAGCGGCCGCGCCTACTTTCATGGGGACTACCTCGAATTGCACCTTGTCAATCTTGCCGTTGAATTCAAAGTCACCTTTTGCTTTGTAGGCGGCGTTGACTGGTGAGATCGAATCGCGGCCAATCTCGAATGGTTCGACGCCGTGGCGGAACATCGCTTTCTTGGTTTCGCCTTCGGCCACTTGATTGCCGTTCACGAAGAGCTTGACGATTGCCCCGTCAGCGATGGTGGTCCCCTTTGGCGTACCTTTGGAGGCGTATTCTAGCTGGACTGTGACCTTGCCGTTCGGAAGCTTTTCCTTGGCAACCACGTCATAAAAGTCGAAGTCAGCGAAGTTGTAATGAAAGGCGGGCTTGCCGTCGTTTACGTAGAGGGTCCAGCCGCCGGCCACACCACCGGCGCAGGCGATCACCCCATCGCAGCCATTCTCAGGGACGGTTAAGTTGGCGGTGATCGTGTGAGAGTTGGGGTAAATCTGGGGCCCGATCGGTTCCGGCAGTCGGACGCTGTTGCCAAAGTAAGTCCAACTTGTCCGCGGTGTGCCCTCAATCCGATTTCGTGAATCGAGTCGCTCGGCCATGCGCGGGTCGAGCGGGAGTACATCGTACTTTTTCGCTTCCGCCAGGAACAAATCTTGGAGCTGTTTGAGCTTCGCAGGTTCCTTTGCCGCCAGGTCGACCGCCTGCGAGAAATCGGCGTCGAGATTGTAAAGTTCCCACGGGGCTTTGAGAAAATCCCCATCTTTGCCCGCGACAGCCCACGGCACACCGAACCGGCTGCAAGCCAGCCACCCTTCGTGGTAGATGCCGCGGTTGGTCATCATTTCATAGTATTGCTTCGTTCGCTTGCTCTTGGCTTTCGCGTTGTCAAAGGTGTCTCGCATGCTGACGCCTTGGATGGGCTTTTGGGGAATGCCGTTAACCACTTTAGGCTCGGGGATGCCGCAGCAGTCGAGAATGGTTGGGACGACGTCGATGACATGGTGATACTGCGTCCGCTTTTCTCCCTTGGATTTGATCCCCTTGGGCCAATGGACGATCATCGGATTGCGAGTGCCGCCAAGGTGACTTGCTACCTGCTTGGTCCATTGAAACGGAGCATCCATGGCCCAAGCCCAGCCGACAGGAACATGCGGCTCGCTCTCGGGTCCGCCAATCTGGTCGATTCGCTTGGTTATGCTGGCCAGGCCGGGATTAAATCCAATGAGGCTGGCCACTTCATTGAAAGTTCCCTCTAGGCCACCTTCGGCACTGGCGCCGTTGTCGCCGATGACACAGATCACGAGCGTATTGTCCAATTCGCCGGACTGGTCAAGGCTGTCGATGAGCCGGCCGATTTGGTAGTCGGTATAGGCCATGTATGCCGCGTAGTTCTCCATCAAGCGAAGGTAGACTTTCTTCGCTTCGCTGGGCTGTTCGTCCCATGCAGGAATCTCCTTCGGCCGCGCCGTGAGCTTAGTGCCTGCGGGGATGACGCCGAGCTTCTTTTGCTGCTCGAACGTCAGCTCGCGCTGCTTGTCCCACCCATGATCGAACTTGCCGACAAACTTTGCTCGCCAATCGGCAGGTGCGTGATGCGGGGCGTGAACGCCTGCGGCGCTGTAGTACATAAACCAGGGCTTGTCAGAGCTGGCAGCCCGAGTGTTCCGCGTCCAAGCAATCGCCTCATCGGTCATGTCCTGTCCGAAATGGTAACCCTGCTCAGGCGTCTGCGGCGCGTTCACCGCTGTGGTGTCACGATAAAGAACCGGATAGTACTGGCTGGTCTCGCCCTGATTGAAGCCATAGAAATAGTCAAAGCCTTGCCCGGTCGGCCAGTTGTGGAATGGCCCGGCAGGGCTGATCTCCGGCTCGGGTGTGTTGTGGGCCTTGCCAAACATGGACGTGGCGTATCCGTTATCGCGCAGCATTTGCGGCACGAGTGCACAGCTCTGCGGAATCATTCCCGTGTACCCTGGATAGCCTGTGCCCATCTCAATAATCACACCGGTTCCGCAACTATGGTGATTGCGGCCGGCCAACAGCGCTGCGCGCGTTGGACTGCAAAGTGCCGTTGTATGAAAACGGGTGTAGACCAACCCGTTTTTTGCTAAAGCCTCAAGCTTCGGCGTTGGCACGGGACCGCCCAGCGTCGAACACATCCCAAACCCGACATCGTCCAATAGAATCAGCAGAACATTGGGCGCACCTTTGCGTGCCATGATCGGCTGCGGATAGTCGGGCTTGGAATCCTTGCTTGTCTCAGCGATCTTTCCCTTAAACGCAGGGTCGGGCTTTGGCAGTTGAGCGCCATCGACCAGCGCCGATTTAGTGTTAGTGTGCTGTCCAAAGGATTCGGCAAGTTGGCCCGAAGTCGCCAAATAGGCAAAGCAAAATCCGACGGCAGCAATTGCCTCGGGGACGAACAATCGCGAACGCATATCGCTACCTCATTGAAAGAGCTTGATCTGGCATGTCCATCGGCGCAATTGTCTAGCTCGATGAAATGGCACGTCGCGTATTGGACACCGGAGTCGCATTCGACGTGCGCGTTGCAACGAATGTTGATTGTCGCCTTTCGGCGTGCCATGTCCAGCATTCCGACTGGAATCCGGCCCTTGGTCAACAAACGAAGTCAGGGCCGCGGGTCCTTGCTCGCGACGCACGCACTTGCCCCCGTCCCGAACAGACACGGTAGTCAAGTCGCTTACTTTCAGCTCGCGTCATTCGTTTCCGCTCAGCCCTGAAGACGCAAAGTGGTTAGCCGGTGTCAAAAATGGGTCGATCTTCAAGATTCCGAGAATACGATTGAAATTATTGGGAAGACCAGGCACCTTTCGGCGCTTTTTCTCTGCGCCCGCGCCGCTAGACTACCGGCATGCGATTCGAGCCCGTGACGTTGGCTGGAAAGGTTGTCCCGATGAGCATGAAACTGGAAATCTGTCCTGATGCAGCTTTTCTAAGAGTGCGTGCCGTGGGGGAGTTCTCGTTAGAGGAGGCTCGGCGAACTTTTCTGGAGATGCTTGAGGCCGTTGCGCGGCACCCTGTCAGGAAGGTGCTCTTTGATGGCCGCGGACTTGTGGGTGAACCTGAAACAATGGAACGGTTCTATTACGGCCAATTCGCAGCTCGGGCGGTTGCCGCGTCCGCAGTTCCCTTCACCCAATTCGGATATGTTCTTGCAGAGCCGCTGCTTGATCCGTGGAGACTCGGCGAAAATGTCGCCGTAAACCGTGGAATGTTGGTCAAGACGTTCGACAATCAAGAAGACGCTCTCGAATGGCTCGGTGTATCGCCAGTAAACGAGTCCGATGCAGACGACGGCAAGTAGGGTTTCAGGTAGACGAAATCGAGAGGGGCGAAGGGCGGACGGCCGACCGGCGCAAGGTCGCTGTCATCTGCGTAACGCACCTGAACAAGGGGCAAAGCGCGGCGATATACCGATCGACGGGCTCCCTAGAATTCATCGCGGCTGCCCGCGCTGCCTGGCTCGTGGCCAAGGACCCGAACGAGCCCGATCGGCGGCTATTCCTGCCGGTCAAGAACAACCTCGCCGACGACACACTGGGGATGGCTTTCTCAATCGTCGACGGCGTCCTGCAATGGGAGCCTGACCCGATCGAGGAAGATGTCAACCGCATCCTGACAACCATCCCGGGCCAGCAGAGTCAGGCGGCCGACGGCACTGCCGATCTGCTACGCCAGTTTCTTGCCGATGGGCCGACCGACGCAACCGACGTGGAGCAATGGGCCACCGAAAACGGCATCACGACGAAGCGGCTGCGGAAGGCGAAGCAATTGCTCGGCGCGGTGAGTCGGAAGACTGGCTTCGACGGCCGCTGGCAATGGTCGGTGCCTGCCCAAGAATTCCAAGTTTCCCTGCCCACGAGAAGGGGGATCTTGGAACTCTTCGACGAATCGTCGTCGACCGGCTCGGAACTGGCGTCCTTGGCGTCGGTGCCGGCGGTGAGCGCGTGAGGCCCTTTGAGGTGGATTCGCGGGTCCTTCCCAGCCGACAGCGCGTTAGGCCCGAGCCCCGAACAGTCACGGTACAGAAGTCTCTTTCTTGCATCCCGTGCGTTCGCAGCGAGAAGCGCAACCAGCGGCGGTTAGTGGTGGTGGTCAGGAGGTGCGAACGCATCACTACGAGCAACATTCGAGGGGCGGCACAACGAGTGGCTGATCTCCGCCTCCGAAGCTAAAAATTGAAGTAATAGAAAACATAGGCATTTTGCTTCGCCTCATCGACCAACACGATGTAGTTGTCGGACTTGTGGCCGCGATTCGCCAAGCATCTCTCCTGGTCGCTGAAGTCGCCCGCCTCCCAATCTGTGGGCCATTTGCTCTTAAAGCGATCAACGTCGACTTGCGAGCCTGGCTTAAGATCCCACTTGGACGAAATGAGCGCAACCAACTCTGGCGATGCGGCCATTCGGCAGAAGTAATATTTCTCCAGAAAGTCTTGGATCATGAAAACCTTAACCGGCTCGACTTGAATATCCTCCGTTGCTGCATTGGCAAGCAGTTCCAACAAGGGTTGAGGCCATTGGCCCCGATCGTCGATAGGACCTCGCGGATTGTTGGCAATTTGGACGAGCAGGAACGGGAACAGCAGCCCCAATGTCAGCAAAGCTATTCCGATCAGCGCACCGAGTACCCACGGTACGAAGCGGAACCAGCGGCGGTTAGGAAATGGCACTTCAATGCCCAGGGTATTCATTTGCGCACCAATATTGTCCGAAGACTTAAGCCGCATGCACGCAATACATTGCTGCAACGGCCGCAAGCTCTGTGCCCGCGAATACGATGCACATTTTGATCGTCAACGCTCTGCAACCAAGAGCGTAAGCAAGAAATACGACAGGAGTCCAGAATGGACTTAGAAAAAGCAGCTGCGGAATCAGAAAGCTGTAATTTACGGGCGAGAGCAACCTCATCGCCCACATAACTCCAACAAGGCCGATTGCGATGCAAGCAACGGCAAGGAGCATCGTACGACTGCTAAATTGTATGGACATAGTGCGACTTCAATGCGTCCGCAGCGAGAAGCGGAACCAGCGGCGGTTGGGGGTGGGATCGATCATCTGCCAACCTCGTCAACGACTGCCGCAATGTGTGCGCGAAAGCGTTCGCAGCGAGAAGCGGAACCAGCGGTGGCTAGGGGCGGGGTCGCTCATCTGCCTACCTCGCCAACGACTACGGACATCACCGCGTGGTTAGTCCGTAGCGAGAATTGGAGCATGGCCGTTATTTCCCCGTCGTCCTGTACAACTCGTAGATTTCAGACAACCGACGCCATACTGGCACTGTCACTGTGAGGGCCAATGCCAAGCCATCTGAGATAGACGCGCTCATTCGTGCGCGTACCCATACCCATGAGCCTCAGGAAACAGCTTTCTAATGCGTTCGAGTTCACGACTCTCGACGGCGTTAAGTTCACGCGATTTTGTAAAATCGCCCTTAGGGAAGAAAAGGGGTCGGGGAAGAAAAGGGGTCGGGAGTCAAATCCGACGCGACATTGAGTTCGTGTTGACTTCGGTTTCATCTTACCACTTGTCAGGTCGGTCAACTCTTGCTGCACGCCTACGGTCCGCGCCCAGCGGCTGAGATACGCCTGATCCAGGGTGCCGGCTTGCACGGCGAAGACGCCCGCGGCATCTTGAAGCTGCCTGTCGGAGGGCGTGAGCTTGCTCCAGTAGAGCTTGTGCAGGATTACGTCTTCCGCAGTGGCAATCCAGGCTGAGCCGCCAAAGAGCTCCACGGCCAAACGGCGCCCGAAGGCGGCCTGTTCGAAGGCATTTTCTCTCAGCAGCCAAAAATCAGCTTTCAGAGCGGATTGCTCGTCGAGCACGTTGAATTGGTATGGCGGCTGAAAGGCCGAGCGAACAGAGACCTCCTGAATGAACAAGCCCAAACGAAAGGCCGAAACGACTTGTTCCACCTGGCCGGGCTCGAACACAACCACGAAGTCGAGATCGTGCGTGGTGCGAGGTATGCCCCAATAGTTGCTGGCCATCGAATCGGTCAGCATGTTGTCGATACCGGTTTGGCGCAGTCGACCGAGCACGTCAATGAGGAAGTCGCTTTCGGTCCTCATGAGCGGCTTAGCTCAATGCGTCGCCGTAACTGGCGCTCGACTTCGGCGGCATCCGCGGCCGGAAACTGGCGACGAATCCCCGCTCGCGCGACTTCGCAGGCAAACTCATGAAGGTCCAGCGCGATCCGCAGTCGCTCCTCGCCAGTCATGGTTCGATACCGCTCGATCTGTCTCGCGAGAGCGGCTTCGGGGGTCATGCTTGCTCCTTGAACAAGCAAGCGCGGACGCGAGTGTGCCAAGCTCCCCCGGTAGGACTCGAACCTACGACAAGCCGGTTAACAGGCGAGCTTGGGGCAGCACCGATATACCTGATTTCTTCGAGACATCCGCAATTCTATCCGCGAATTGCACCATTGCAACTGATTTCACTCGCGCTTATCCGACTGCGGCCTTTTGCGGTAGTCGTGGCGCGAATCCGGTAGTCTACCGGCGCTCGGCGAGCCCGGATTCAAGCGGTTGCCGATTCGACCATGGCCGTCGCGCATTTGGATCCCCTGTTGCCACGCTGCGGGCCTCTAAGGGCTCTTGATGGCCTCTGACACGTCGGCGGTCAGCCCTTAGATATTGAATTGTCATCTCCGGGAGGGGGCCTACACTGACGCGAATACCCAAGAATCTGGATCAATTGTGTGAGAAATGCCGGCATTCTCGGGCCACCACCCCCATAGGGGGCCTATTAAAGAATGGCAATCTGAATGAAACTCATCTCCGACTCACAAACGTCGATCTGGCGCGTTTGCCACATCCGTTCTGTTGAGGCCTCAACCAAAGACGGTCTAATGAAACTAAGTTACCCGCAAATCTTCTCGCAATCGTTCACGTCTAACTTCAATCGTGGTCTCTTGTTTGCGCTCGCAACTTTGCTCGCGGCGTCCGCTTCGGCGGTAAATGCGGCTCCCATTTCCGGCACCTATGACACCCGTACAGCTGACGGCAGTAAGACCGTTGCTGCCGGTGACACGGTTGGCCCTTGGACGCTTACGTCCACGGACGCGACGGCTAGCTGGGTGCGCCTAACATTCACTGTTGCGCCGACATTCGCCAGCCTGTCCGACCTAAACGTCGTTTTCGTCTCTCCTGAGCTGAACGCCCAAGTGAACTCAGACGGTCCGATCAGCCAGACAGTCCTGAATGCCGGCGGTGGCGGTGGCGCGCCGCGCTTGTCGCTCGCCTTGGATTCGGACGGCGATACACTCGCTGACAAGTTCATGGACATTCATCTGGGCTCGTCCCCGAGTTTCGTTGATAGCCCGACCGCTCTGAACCTCTTCAGCGCAATGAACTTGATCGGTAACAACGACACCGGTCGTTACGATCTAAGTTCAGCAGGCGGCAGCGTATTTACCGACTACAACGCGGCGCTTTCGCTTGCTGGGACGTGGACGGTTTTGCGCGGCACCGTGTTCCTGGATAGCTTCGGCGGTGCCGACAAAACGCTTGGCCTGACGAGCATCAATGGGGCAGTCGTCCCCGAGCCGTCAAGTATCGCCCTGGCCGCTACCGGTCTGGTGGGAATGGCCGTATGGATCCGCCGCAGGAAGCGATAGTTTCGCAGGTTCAAATGACAGAGGCCCGCCCGGTCTTTATATCGGGCGGGCCTTTTTTCGCGCAGACCTGTAGGCCTCCGCCGGCCCGGGCTGTCGCTCCGCAAGTAGGATTCGCATGGCCCGCGGCGGATTTCGCGTCCGGTTTGTCTGGCGATCGCGCCTATTAAGGT
>Ga0163150_10010401_pt1 | contig 10070 bp, 13 predicted proteins | sample OliLakLV19P2IB_FD_148628 | JGI IMG/M metagenome (GOLD analysis project Ga0163150, IMG submission 148628) | Freshwater microbial mat bacterial communities from Lake Vanda, McMurdo Dry Valleys, Antarctica - Oligotrophic Lake LV.19.P2.IB | ecosystem: Environmental > Aquatic > Freshwater > Lake >...
TAATAGGGTGCCTGCCCCATTCCTTTGATATTGACCAGAGCAAATGGGGTCAGCCACTATTCTTTTCAATCCAAATTAAATGCTGGCTGGCTTCATTTATTTCTCTAGACTTCCTCCACAGAGCAGTAACGCAACAATCGCCGCAAGGCGATTGTTGCTTGTTCTGCTCCGCGGGTATGAGTACATCCCGCAGGAGCTGCCTCGGAAATACAAATGACCCCAAGAGGGGTAATTTGTATTTCACTCATCAGCTCCGCGGCCAGGACTCGAACCTGGAACCAACTCCTTAACAGGGAGCTGCTCTACCATTGAGCTACCGCGGAATGTATTCGAACACTACGATTATACATATATTTCAGGCTTTTTCGAGTCATTGCAGGGCTTAGGCACTCTAAAGAGAGTACCTGCTCTTTTACTCCCGGATAAAGTCTGTGCCTGCTTTAAACGTGTCGCGTACCCAAGGGATGTCGGCTAAGGTGGGGCCAAAAATGCCTATGGCAATCGTGGCCAAGATGGCAGAGCCAACCACAAACCCAATACCGTATATGACGCCGGTTAGGAAAATACGGGGGATCGAGTTCTGCCTTTTAACTGCGGCATTTAACGCCTTAAGCTCTGTAATAATTTCTTCGCGCTGCTCCTCTAAACTCATGGGCTTAAGTATACAACCTATGATTTAATAGGGGCGTGAAAGCTATCTATAAAGTCCGCACCAAGGTGGTGCTGTGGCCGGGCGTGCAGGCAGCGTGGCATTTTGCCCATGTGCCCACCAAGCAGTCGACAGATATTAAAAAGCGTTTTGGTAACAAGGCACGCGGCTGGGGGTCGCTCCCTGTTGTGGTAACACTCGGCAAAACCAAGTGGAAAACTTCTATCTTCTGGGACAATAAATCTACTGCATACATCTTGCCACTCAAACTCGCTGTTCGGCGAGCGACTTTAAGCGCGACGCTTTTTCCCAGCCGGAATACTCGTATGACGCCGTGTTAGCGGGTAAGTTAGACAGTTACTTTAAAACTTTTGCTGATGGGGCCAAGGTTTATGGAGGACCAGTCATCCTTATTCCATACTCGGAGTTCAACGGAAATTGGTATCCATGGGGAATTACTATTGGAACGAACACACCGGAAAAGCATAAAGCAGCGTACCGCTACATCCACAAATTCTTCAAAGATGTACCGAATGTAAAATTTGGCTGGGTGCCAAATGCAAATTCAGTACCAAATACGCCGGCTAACCAGTTTGAACTGGCTTATCCAGGAGATGATGTTGTTGACTATGTAGGTGTTGATGCCTTTAACTTCGGCGGAGCCACAGAGGAGCGATCGCCCTCGCAATTACTCGATAGTCCTCTTGCTAAGTTGAAGACGTATAAAAAGCCGATCTACATCTTCTCGATGGCATCGGCAGCAGGTACTGGAAAGGCGGCCTGGATTAAAGCCGCGCTTACCGTACAGCTCTATAAACATCCGGAAGTAAAGGGATGGCTCTGGTTTAATCAGAACAAAGAACGCGATTGGCGCATTAATTCCGACGCAGCTTCATTAGCCGCGTTTCTCTCCGTGCTTCCGTAGAGTTTATAGGCTACACCTTGTTCGTACACATAAAACCCGCGCACCAAGTGCGCGGGTTTTATTCTTAGGAGATAAGAGGTGAGCTTAGGGAAGCTGGGGCATCGGGATATCGAGCGATGCACAGTGGATCTTGTTGATCATGCGCTTCGTTGTCTTGTAGACGTAGCTCGTTGGAGTGCTTGATGACAGGAGGCCAAAGGGCACCCATGGCAGAAGCACTTCACCTGCATACTTAACCTGGAACTGATCTACGGCTGCCTTGGTGTCGACATCAAATACGCCGTTAATGAGCAGACTGCTTCCGAGCTCTTTTCTAAGGAAGACCTGCAGCAATACCATTTGTGCAAAGTCATTCTGTTTGCCAAAGCGCAGGTAGCTGGTGATAAGAGGGGTAGAGCAGACGTCGTCGGTGCTTACACCGAGTACCTGGCCGCCAGAACCGCCTCCCCCGCCCATAGAACCGCCGCCCGTGAGGCCGCCGCCAGAAGTGGTGCTTCCGCCCCCGTTGTCGGAGCCGCCCCCGTTTCCTTCTTCACCTTCGTTGCCGCCGCCATTGCCGGCTGGCGTACATATTTCGGTTTCAGAATTCCAGGTGCCACCGCCATTGGTGCAGTCTAGTTCTTCTTGGGATGGACATGGATCTTCTTCGTCCTGTACACCCACTACGGTAGAACAGTAGTCAGTAGGCTCTTCTTCACCACCACCTCCGCATACTTCGGGAAGAGGCAGGTTAAGTTGCGAAAAGACGATACAGATAATATGTTCTGCAAGACCGTTGCAGGTGGTGCCGTCCCACTCACCATTATTTGCTTCGCACACTGCCGCAGGATCAATCGCTTGGGCAGAGCTAGGTGCAGGTACGAGAGATACCATGAGCGCAAGAACCACAAACGTTCCCATTACCTTTTTAAGGCCGGAATTGCCGAGAGCTGTAAAAAACATCATAAGCCAAATAGTCAACTGGTAAAGATACGCGCGTTCGTAATAGCACAAAGCGCTACAAATGCCAAAAGATTTTTAATCTTCGATATCTTGTGTACAGCTTGTCAACCAGTGTGTTGTAGTAGTAACCAAGGCACCCATTCCGTTTGTTATACTTACTATATGAATCACAATCTCAAGGGGACGGGGTTACAAATAACCGACGAGTTGCGCGGGTATGTAGAAAAAAGGCTTACAGGAGCGGATAAATTTATAACAGGGGACTCTACAGCACATGCTGATGTAGAACTGGAGTTTAGCCAAGTGCGCGATGGCGGCAAGTATCGTGCGGAGTTTAACCTTTCTGCCGGCGGCGCACTTTACCGTGCCGAAGAGTGGGGCAGCACTATGCATGAAGCCATAGATATAAGCGTGGCGGCGCTTATTAATGAGCTTCGCCGTACTAAAAAGAAACACCAACATCTGGTACGCCGCGGCGCCAGTGCCATTAAAGATATGGTACGCGGCTTTCGCGACCGGTTTTAAAGGCTACGCAAAAGAGGTTTGAGGGAAAGCAGAAATATTCTACTGAATATTTCTTAAATCCGGCGCCGTCGCGCCTCCATACATTCCCTCAAACCTCTTTTGCTCCGTTGTGGGTAAAAGCGGAATATTCCATTTCCTTCTTACCCTCGGGGATCACTTTTAGGATTTCCAACTTACCATCTTGTATATCTGCTTCAGTTACGATAATGCGTTTGCCGGTAGTGTCTATAAAGTAAGCGCGCGGGTTTTTGTCGAAAGCGCGGATTTTAAGCAGCTGCTCGCGCGCGTTGCCAGCAAGGTCTATCAGCGCATCGCTTGAGTCGAATTTTTTAGTAAACGTAGCCCCACTCTCATCTTGGGTCTCGGGCGTTATGGTGCCTTTAAGCCACTCGGGCAATGTTTCTGCGAGCAGGTTGCCGCCCTCGGTCGCGAGCAAGTCTTCAAAAAAAGAACCTTTCGGGGGCCACTCACTTACCTCAAGCTCGATGCGGGCTTGGGCAACTACGGGTCCCGCATCCATCTTTTCTGACATTTGCATAACGCTCACGCCGGTGGTGCGCTCATCGGCCAATATGGCAGAGAGCGCGGGTGACGGTCCGCGGAATTTAGGAAGGAGCGACGGGTGCACATTAAGCGAACCCTTGTGCGGAATATCAAGGATATTTTTTGGGATAAGTTTGTTGTAAGCCGCAACCAAAAATACATTCCACTCTGTGTTCTGAAGATCTGCAACCAATGTCTCATCTTTAAGCGTTGCGGGGGTAAGTACATCTATGCCTCGAGCAAGCGCCCACTCTTTTGCAGGAGATGGTTTAACCTCAAGCCCTCTGCCTGCTGGTTTGTCGGGCGCCGTGATAACAAGGGCAGGAAGCAAGCCTTTGCTCTCAAGCGCATCTAATACCCGCACGGCAAAGCGCGGCGTACCAAAAAATGCAAATAGGGGTGTATTACTTGCCACGTTTTTCTTTAAGCTCCTTCCAGTCTTTGTCGTCAGTAACGGTCTCTGCTTTGTCGATATACAAAATGCCGTCTAGGTGGTCGATCTCATGCTGGAAGATTTGTGCCACAAGGCTGCTTGCGTGATAGATAAAAGGCGCACCTTTTTCATTAAGGGCTTTTACGCTCGCTTTTTCATGCCTGATGACAGTGCCGTATTTGTGCCGGACTGAAAGGCAGCCCTCGGTCATTTCTGACGTGGTTTTAGATTGGCGGACAAACTCCGGGTTAATAAACACGCGGTCGGGTGGGGTCGGTTGGTCGTCGGCCATCTCTTCCGGTTTAAAGACTTTACCGGCAATAACAAACATACGGAGCGGCTCGCCGACCTGCGGCGCCGCAAGGGCAACACCAAAACCCTCTTTTGCAAGCACCTTACTCATTTTAGAAATCAGGGTCTGTATTTTGCGCGAAGCAATGTCTTTTTTGAGGACCGGCTTAGCCACCTTGTTAAGTACCGGGTCGCCAACTTGGACTATAGAGTCTTTCACTATTTTACGATAACGACTTTTTGGATAAAAGAAAAGGCCGGCTCCGGGGGCGCGGAGCCGGCCTACCTGCGCTCACGGCGCGTTTTCCCTGGGGGCGGGAAGAGTTGCGGCGGGCGCAGATTCTGAATTAAACGGTCGGTCCCGTGGGGGCGCACGGGACCGACCTCTCACTGGCAACCTTGGAGGTCGGGTAAGGTTAAGGTTGCGCAGCGATCTACCTAGAAAGCACAGTACACGCCTCTAGACTTTTTGTCAACAACTTGCGTCAACAGGTACAATAGGGGCAATGGAGCACATAAAGGCGCACATAACGAAGACTCTAAACAAGAAGGAAAAGGCAACCGAACGCGGTGAGCTTATGCAGTACTTTCGTGATAAGTTAAACAGCACCCGCGTGCGCGATGGCTACTCTGCCTTAAGCCTTGCGCGCATAGCAAAGGTGCTCCAGCTCATACCGACTAAAGACCTCTACTATTTACAGAGCGTATGCAACCAGGCGCCGGACTTTTCTAAAAAATTCTGGTGGGAGGTAAACCCAAAAAATCATACTAAAGAGGCAAAAGAAGAGCAGAAAAAGAAGTTCGCAGCGCTTGATAAAAAACCGTTCACAAAATATAAAAAGTATGTCAAACAGTAAATTTGTTGTTGAAGGTCTTGCAGGAAAAAAGACACTTCAAGGCGAGGTGCAGATTAAAGGTGCAAAAAACGGCGCCTTGCCCGCGCTCGCCGCAAGCGTACTTTTTGAAGACGAGGTGGCATATGAAAACTTGCCGGGGATAGAGGATGTAAAACGCATGCAGGAGCTCCTCATTGATATTAAAAAGGGGAATACCGCTCTTCGCAAAGATATTGCCGAGCGCTTTCGGGCCTCGATTATTTTGACCGGGCTGGTACTTGCAAGAATGGGCTCGGTGGAGTTTCCATTCCCGGGCGGGTGTGTGCTGGGCGAGCGTTCTATCGACCTCTTTTTGCACAGCTTTAAAGCTATGGGCGCCGAGGTAGAAGAAGAGGATAGCTACTTTAAAATCAAAGCTAAAAAGCTAAAGGGCGCTCAAATTTTCTTCCCCTTTGTTTCGGTTACCGCTACCGAGACCATGATGCTTGCGGCGGTGTTGGCCGATGGTGTTACAGAAATTCATAACGCGGCAATGGAGCCGGAGATTCCACACTTGGCAAAATATCTAAATGCATGCGGCGCAAAGATTGAAGGTGCAGGTACATCAACTATTACAATCACCGGTGGCGGGCTGCTTAAGGCGGCAGACAGGGTGTATACCGTACTGCCCGACCGTATAGAGGCGGGGAGTTTTGTAATCTTTGCCGCACTTGCTGCTAAAGAAGTAACGGTAAGCGGTTGCGTGCCAGAACATTTAGGCGCACTTTTGGCGATACTTCGTCGCGCCGGTGTTGATATTGAAGTAGGGCAGGATTCCGTTACTGTGCGCGGCACTAAGCAAAACAGCGAGTACAAACTTACTTCGGTGCGTACGCATGAGTACCCAGGCTTCCCAACCGACCTGCAGGCGCCAATGGCGGTCTTTATGAGCCAGTGCACGGGCGAGGGGACTCTGCTTGAAACAATTTTTGACGGACGCTTCCGCTATGTTGATGACCTTACCCGCATGGGGGCAAAAATGACGGTCATGAACCCGCATAAAATTTTAGTGCGCGGTCCGCGGGCGCTTACTCGCAAAGAACTCGAGGGTCCAGACCTCCGCGCAGGCTTGGCCTACATACTTGCCGCTACGGTTGCAACCGGTACCTCAACAATCAGCAATGCATATGTAATAGACCGCGGGTACGAGCAGATAGAAAAGCGATTACAAGCGCTTGGGCTTAACATACAGAGAGAAGAAGTATAAGATTGGTGCGATGTCATTCTTTACCCCAAAACTCGGAATAGATTTGGGGACGGCCAATACGCTTGTGTTTATGCCGGGCAGGGGCGTGGTGCTCAACGAGCCGTCGGTGGTGGCGGTCTCGCAGTACGACAGAACTATTTTGGCCGTGGGCGCCGAGGCAAAAGAGATGATCGGCCGCACACCGGACGAGATTGTGGCCTACCGCCCCCTGCGTGACGGCGTTATTGCCGACTACCGCGTAACCGAAGCGATGCTCCGCTACTTTATACGCAAGGCCATGCCAAAGTACGGGCTCTTTAAACCGGAAGTAATGGTCTCGGTGCCGACCGGCGTAACCTCAACCGAGCGCCGCGCCGTTGTAGAGGCGGCAATGCGTGCAGGCGCGCGGAGCGCCTATGTAGTTAAAGAGTCGGTGCTTGCGGCAATTGGTGCCGGCGTGCCCATTAATGAGGCGCGCGGCAACATGGTTGTCGACATTGGCGGCGGCACGACCGACGTTGCGGTGATTTCCTTGGGCGGCATTGTTGCATCAACGTCTGTTAAATGTGCTGGCGACAAGCTCGACCATGCCATAGCCGACTACATGAAAAAATCTTTTAACTTAGCGATAGGCGAAAAAACTGCAGAGGCAATAAAGATCGGCATTGGCTCGGCGGTGCCGGTCGAGGAAGATATTGTCATGAGCGTGCGCGGTCGCGACTTTATTACCGGCCTTCCGCGTTCGATGGAGCTCAAGACCAACGACATTGTTAAAAGCATGGGCAAAGAGCTGCGCGAGATTATTAAAGCGATCCGCGATGTGCTGCAGGAAACGCCGCCCGAACTTGCTGCTGACATTATCGATCGCGGCATTATTATGACCGGCGGCACCTCACAATTACGCAACTTTCCAGAACTGGTGCTGCGCCGCACAGGTGTTAAGGCAGTTGTGGCAGAAGACCCGCTCTTTTGTGTGGTGCGCGGCACCGGCATTGCGCTCGAGCACTTAGACACCTACAAAAAAGCTATCATCGCAAAGCGATAAAAGAAAAAGGCCCCGCATTTGCGGGGCCTGCGGCTCACAATCTCGCTTATTTTGTTTCTCTGAAGAAATCAGCACAGGAGAGCCAGTAGGCCCACACGAGTCCCCACACGACAACTGTTGCACAGAGGGCCATGATGACGTCGAAGGTAAGCAGAAAAGTTGCGATGCCGACGCAGATTGAGCCGATCATTATTTCGCGCATCGCGAAGGCTGATGGTTTCATCCAGCAGCTTTTGATCCACTCGTCCGACTCGACATAGCCAGGGTCGTCGCGATTTTCCAGAGACCAAAATTTCGGAAAGGGCCGGAAGATCCACCGCAGACGGTCTGCTGGCACCATATTGCTGGCATCGTGTAGATAGTGGAAGGAAAGCCCGAAGAATGCCAGCAACCCCCAGTACGAGTCTCCTGTGCTCCATGCCGCGATAGTGATCATCGGGATCATAAAGATCGGCCAGTGGAAGACGGTCTCGTGGTGGTTGAACGCGATACGCTCTCCCAAAAACACTCGTCGCAGAATGGGGGTGATGAGGTCGAAATCCGGCAGAACAAAGAACAATGCTCCGCATACGATGTGCCACCACTCGAGTTGCGTGTGTGATAGCGTGCCAAGAATCGTTGCAAAGGCTGCGCCAGCGGCAAGGTCCTGAAAGGCTGCCAGACCGACGGCACAAAGGTAGAAGATCCTAAACATGGCCGGTTCCTTATAGGAGGGATGATGCATTCCTGCGTGATTAAACTACATAAAACTTACTTAGTCAATAATATATAATTCTCCACATGCACCACGCATACTATATAGAAGGGCCAATGTCGCTCTTTGACAGCTACAAAGAGCTCATTAAACCTTTTTGGGCGCGGCAGTATGAGCGTTTTGGTATAGATGAGGCGCGGGCGCTTATAGAAGAAGCCCAGCTTAAAAACTTTGGGACCATTACATTTTTTATTGCCACGGCATCGCTGCCAACCGAGGCACAGCAGGCACTCCTCAAGCTTTTTGAAGAACCACAGCCAGGCACCACCTTTGTGTTGTTGGTGTCACATGGCACTATCATTCCGACCCTCCGTTCGCGCATGTTGCCGTACCCTGTGTCTGCACAACACATTGCCCCAAAAAAAGTCCTCGGATCTCCCGTATCGCGCAAAGCCGCTCTCGGGCCAGACTCTTTTTCGGAACAATGTGTTGCTTCGTTTTTAAAAGGGAACTCGAAAGTTCGCAGTGAGATGATTACGAAGCTGCTTAAAGACGACGATGTGCGCGAGCCTGTGCGTGAACTTTTACAGGGCTTGGAAGCAGAGTTGCATAAACACCTACAAAAATCGAAAGGGAATAAAGAAGTGCTTGAGGGCCTGTCTGATATTGCCAAAGTGCGCTCATACGCAAACGACCGCTCACCATCATTCAAAATGCTACTCGAGCATCTAGTCATTGCGTTACCAACACTGTGACCCCTAAAAAGCTAACAGAACGAAAAGAAAGGCTATTAAAGCTCGACAAAGAGTTAAAGAAACTGTTTCCAAAAGCAGGAACGGAACTCAAGTTTAAAAACCCGTGGCAGTTTATGGTTGCCGTACAGCTTAGCGCCCAGTGCACCGACAAGCGGGTAAATATCGTTACCAAAGAGTTGTTTAAGAAATATAAAAAGCTTGAAGAGTATGTGGTGGCAGATCCGACAGAGTTTGAAAAGATGATTCACTCGGTCACCTTTTCGTTCAACAAGACGCGCAATATTTTGGCCGCGGCAAAAGTAGTGAAGGAAAAATTTAAAGGCAAACTGCCTAAAACAATAGGGGAGATGGTAACGATCCCGGGTGTAGGGCGCAAGACAGCGAATGTTATTTTGAGCGACCTGTATGAGATTGCCGATGGTGTTACCGTCGACACGCATGTCATACGCTTTGCGCAGCGCTTTGACTTATCTGGCCATAAAGATGCCGTAAAAATAGAGCGCGACTTAATGCAGATAGTACCAAAAAAAGAATGGCCGCACTTTAGCCACCGAGTTGTCTTTTATGGTCGCTACCTGGCGCCAGCGCGCAAGTACGACACTACCAAAGACCCTTTAGTAAAAATCTACCCAAAAGCAGCAGAGCGTTTTAGGGTATAGACTGCACAAAACGAAAATTCTCTGGACAGCCGGCGAGCATGCGCACAAAAGCAGTAAAAGCTCCGGATATCCGTTGTCCATGGAATTTTGTTTTGTTTCGTTGGCCCAATTCATTTTTTCTGTGCTTTTGCTATAGTTAGTCGATGGCATACAATTTTAAGCCGTTTGAGGCCAAGATTAAGGAAGTGACTGATCGGCTGGGCAAAGAGCTCGGCGGTGTGCGCACGGGCCGCGCAACGCCTGCGATACTCGACGGCATACAGGTAGAGTCGTTTGGCACACGCATGCCAATATCGAGCGTAGCGACTGTTTCTATAGAAGATGCTCGTTCGCTCCGCATAGCGCCCTGGGACGCCTCGATGGGAAAAGAAATAGAGAAGGCGATTACGCTTGCAAACCTCGGGCTTTCAGTTGGAACGGACGAAAAAGGCGTTCGTGTATTCTTCCCCGACCTGACTGCCGAGCGCCGCGTGCAACTTCTTAAACTTGCTAAAGAAAAGGTAGAAGAGGCTCGTGCTATGCTGCGCCAGGGGCGCGACGAGGTTTGG
>Ga0163150_10010403_pt1 | contig 10069 bp, 8 predicted proteins | sample OliLakLV19P2IB_FD_148628 | JGI IMG/M metagenome (GOLD analysis project Ga0163150, IMG submission 148628) | Freshwater microbial mat bacterial communities from Lake Vanda, McMurdo Dry Valleys, Antarctica - Oligotrophic Lake LV.19.P2.IB | ecosystem: Environmental > Aquatic > Freshwater > Lake >...
CCCTTACCTGCGTCGCCATACCAAAGCACGCTGCCATCCCGTGCGGCGAAAACGCCGTACAGCGACCTGTAGGTGGTTTGCCGCGGAGTAGCAGCGCCCTTCGGGTAATGGAGCAGCACCGTCGTATTGTTAGCCAGCGTCGCAAGAGTAACTAAGTCACCCTCGGGGGACACGAGGAAGTTAAGGTAAGTGGAGCCCGGAAGATTGATGACGCGCTGGGCCCCAACAGTGTCGCCGATGCCAACCACGCGTACCGGCGCATCCCAGCCGCTCTGCCGGTAGATCGCGTTGTCGGTTGGCGTGCTGATTCTGAAGTAAACCGTGCCGTCTCCCGTAACTCCGAAGTCGTTCTCAAAAATGAGAGCCCCACGCGTTCCAGGCAGACCGTCGGCTGTCGACGCAATCAGGTCTACAGATCCATTCTGGCGGAATCGGAATAACCCGGTGTTGGTGACAGTCTCACCATTGAGCCGATAGGTAGCGCGCACCACGGCATCACCGTCGTTAGACAGGCTGCAGCGCGTGACGTAGAAGCTACTCACAGCTTCGATGGCACCCAGGTACATCCCTTCGGATCCATACCAGTTACTCTCGTCTTTGGTAGCGACTAACAGCCCATGGGAGCTTCCTGCGACCAGCGCGCGAGAAAGAACATCGCCCCGGTCATTCAGAGCGAAGTTCTGAAACTCATAGACAAAACCGGTAGGTGTAGGTCCGGGCGCACCAGTCGTGCTCAGGGTCCGGAGCGTTCCGTTCTCCCACACGAATATGCCATTCGCAATGCCGCCCAGGGATCCCTGAAATGCGATCTGGCCTCTGCTGTTCGCCGATACCAACGTGCGACGCGGTCGCAGCACGGTGGCCTGCGAAAGCGCATCCGTGCCAGTCAACTCGCGGACTGCGTGCGACGTTCTTAGCCGGACATCCAGCGTCGCGATGCCTTCCACATAGGGCACAAACGGAGAGGTCTGGCCAGCATAGTTGTACCGCGCCCGAACGAAGAACCGGCCTGCGCCGCTGGCGCCTGCGTTGCCCTGCCTTCCAATCGAAGCAGCCACTGTGGTGCCGAGCCGCATGTTCACGATGTCCCACGTCACCGTCGTGTTTGGAATTTCGTTGCCTTTGCTGTCCAGCACACGCGCCCGGAACTGCATGGCATCGCCGGTCTCCATAATGTGCTCGCCCGGGGTTACTGCAATGGAAGACGGCACGACCTGTAGCATCAGGCTGCCCCGCACATTGCCCGCGTTGGCGAAAACTTGCGCCGTGCCGAGCCCCTTCGCAGTGACATTGCCCTGCGCATCGACGCTCAGTATGTTGGCGTCGGACGCGGCCCACACGAAAGTGTCGCCCGGGCGCACCTGTCCCTGAGCATCGCGCGATACCGCCGTCACGCGGATGGACTCGCCATGCACCAGTCGAGTCGAGCCACCAGCCACCAGCACCTGGTTCGAAGGCCCCTGCGCGCAGATCAGACCCGCTATAAGTCCGAGTAACAGGAAGTACCGAATCACGCGAACACTTCCTCTACAGGTACATACCGGCCCTCGGTGGCATACTGCACATACTCGAACTTACGCCCGGAAGGCGTGTCCGTCAGCGACTTTGTATAGTCAATGCCGAGAGCGGAGTAAATGGTACAGGCGATGTCCTCCATCAGGATTGCGCGGTTGCCGCTCCACCCGGGTGTGATGACCTTGCTCCCGTCCGGCGCGGTTTCACCGATGGCCTGACCACCACGAACGCCACCGCCCAACATTACGGCGCTCATCGCGTCCTTGTGATGGTCGCGGCCTCCGCGAGAGTTGAGTGGTCCTGGAGTGCGGCCAAATTCGCCCATGATCACAATCAGCGTGGAACCCAGCAAACCCGCGCCCTGCAGGTCTTCCACCAGTGCGCCGACAGCCCTGTCCAGATCCCCCGCAAGCGTGTAGATGTTGGGCTGATAGTTCCGGTCGAACATCTGCTGGTGCATGTCCCAGCCACCGTACGTGATGTTCACGAAAGAGCAGCCGTTCTTCGCGCGAACCGCATTACGCGCCGTGATGCAGGACCGCCCGATGCTGGTGGGGCCGTATCGGCCCTCATCGTCGACCGTCCACTTAAACACATCCGCGATTGACGTGTTGTACATCATGCGCTTCGCCGAATCGTAGTAACTGGCGTGCGCCGAAACTCCCTCGTCCAGAAATCGTGATTTATTCACCTCGTCGAGCCTGTTTAACAACGCGAACTTATCCTCAAACCTCGGCGCGCTCGCAGTGCCGTAGAAGTTATGCTCCAGAGTGCTGAGTCCCGTCCGGCTAAGTCCCGGGGTCAACGGTTCATACAACCCCCCAAGAAACTTCGATCCCTGCACCAGCCCGCCATTCAGCGAAAGGAACGGCGGAAGCGGTCCTTGCGCACCCTTTTCCAGTGAAATGATCGCGCCCATTCCTGGCGTCTCTGAGGCAAATGCCGGGTTCGACGGATGCGCCGTCTGCAGATAGAACTGACCCCGCTCATGCGCCGCTTCCCAACTGGTGACCGATTTCAGCACACAGAGCTGGCTGGCCATTTTAGAGAGACTCGGAAAGATCGTCTTCGACAAAACGAACCCACCGCTGGTTGTCTGCAGGTCGATGTCGGTCGGGTTCCACGGACCGTCCTTTGGGTCGAACGTGTCCAGGTGGCTCGGTGCCCCGTTCAGGTTGATGAAGATGCAGGCCCGTGCCGTGTTGCGAACCCGCGCACCCGGTGCCACTACCTCGGCATCCCCTCGGCGAATGGCTGTCTGGAATGCCGCAATTCCGGCGGCTGTCGTAAGAAAAGTACGTCGTTTCATCGAGGCAGCCTCAGTAATTGAAGATAAAGTCGAGCTTGTTGAGCAGTGCCCACTGCACGTCCGAAAGCCACTGATCGCGAACTCCCTTGCGGAGCGACGTCAGCTTAGCGGTTTCGTCGTCCGTGGGATAACGCGACAAGGTTGCCAGATACATCTGAGTAATGGCTTCCGCTTCTGATATAGGCGCCTGAGCCAGCCGTGCGAGGCGGGTGTTCGCGCCATACGTGCCGGTCGGCAGTGTGCGATTCACATTCATGCTGTCGTTCATCAGATAGAGAACCTGGAGCAGCGACGGAGACGACTTACGTGGGATCGTCCACCAGTCGCCCCGCCCGAACTGTGTCAGGAAATTGCGGATGTTACCGTCGCCGCGCGGTTCCGTTGGATCAGGCAGCTGTACCGCGTAATAGACCGGGGAAGGGAAGCCCGTGATGAACATTGGCCCTTCGGTCTGCGTCGCCGTGATCACCGCGTCATACACCTCTTCTGCCGACAACCTCCGCGGCGTCTGCTTTGCGAAGTACCACGCGTAGGCGGACTTCCAGTTACCGTCATAACGGCTCGACAACTGGTAAGCGTTGGAGGAAACGATCAACTGGACAATCGGACGTAACTTGTAGCCGGACTGGATGTAAGAGTCGGTAAGTGCTTCGAGTAACTGCGGATGGCTCGACTGCATTGGCCAGCCCGCTGGTGGAGGATTGTCCGGGTCCACTCGCGCCAGATCCCACGCATCCGCCGGATCGACAATTCCCCGGCGAAAGAAATGCGCCCAGAGATAGTTGACGGTCGCACGGGCAAACTGACGGTCTTTGACAAGGATACGCGCGAAATCCCCGCGCCAGTCCGCGGACTGCGGTTCCTCCCCGCTGTACATGTACTTCGGTTCCCACACCCCACCGCTGCGAGCTGGCCGCGGACCTGGGTTGGTCTGGCTGACCTGCGTGTAATACCCGCCAGTATTGCGGTCCGTGACGTTCCAGATGATGCCCTGGTTGAAGGTGTCTGTGCCGATTCGCTGCAAATTCATGCGTGAGAAGAACGCCGACATGCCCCAGAAATCAGCCCTCTTTCTGCTCGCCATGTACAGGTTGATCTGCTCCAGATGGCGGCGCCCGTCATGGCATGAGACACACTCGGTTTTAAGGCCGAGGAACTTCGTCGTTACCCGATCGGTCAGCGTGTCCCACGTGTCCTGAATCGGATCTCCATCCTGCCACCCGCGTACCAGAAAATTCATTGGACCGCTGCGGCTGGACAGACCCTTACCCGTGAGCATCTCCGTTACCATCTCGTAATAAGGCCGGTCATTCCGAACGCCATCACGGAGCCAGAAGTAAAAGAGGTTGCGCGCCTGAATCGGAATCTCCGCATAGTAACCGCTGGTAACTTCCATGCGGTTCGCGAGATAGTAAGTGAAATAGTCGGTGAACGGGTCCGACCTCATCAATTCGTCGATCAGCGCGGCGCGCCGACCCTCAGACTTGTCCGTCAGGAATGACTGAACGCGCTCGACCGACGGTATGCGACCCGTCAAATCGAGCGAGATACGTCGAAGGAACTCCTGATCCGTGCTGAGTGGCGCCGAGGCCACCCCGTCAGCCGACATCTTGTTGAAAATGAAATCGTCGATGAAGTTCGCGCTTGCGACCGTGCGCCGCGCCGTCTGCTTTCCGCTTCGCTTGGCGAAAGCTCCTGCTTCGCGCTCCAGACTAAGTTGTTCCTGAGCCTGAACATACGCCGACTCCGGATACCGTGGACAGTGCGGGTCCACGGAGCCGTAAGCGGCAGCCGCAATCATAAGAAGGACTACAGCTTTCAAAGTATTTCTCCGCGCATTTTCACCAGTATAGTTCCAACGCAGTGAAAATTGTGGGAACCGCTGCGTTGCGGTCAGCCCTGCTCGAAGGCGTGCGCCAGGCGGAACATGCCCGGTTCGTCGAAGTGTCTGGTCAGGATCTGCATCCCCACCGGAAGGCCCGCCGCGGTGTTGCCGCACGGGACGCTCATGCAGGGAATTCCGGCCAGCGAACCTGTGATCGTGTAGATGTCCGACAGGTACATCTCAAGCGGATCCGACGTTTTCTCTCCGAGGCGGAATGCAGGGAATGGCGAAACCGGTGCGATGATCGCATCCACTCGCTCAAACGCCTGAGTGAAGTCGCGGGTAATCAGCGAGCGCACCCGCTGCGCTTTTAGATAGTAGGCATCGTAGTAACCCGCACTGAGCACGTAAGTACCCAGCATGATCCGGCGCTTGCACTCCGCTCCGAAGCCTTCGCCACGCGTGTTGCGGTACATGTTGCTGAGCGTGTCCGAGTTCGCCGACCGCGTCGTGTATCGAACGCCGTCATACCGGGCGAGATTGGAACTCGCCTCGGCGGTCGCGATGATGTAATATGCCGCAATCGCGTACTCGGTGTGCGGCATGCTGATTTCCGTGATCTCGCATCCCAGCCGACGAAGCTTGTCCGCCCCCGCGGCAATCAGGTCGCCTGTCTCGCTGGCCAGCCCCTTGAAGTACTCCTTCGGCAGGCCGATTCGCATCCCCTTCACGTTGCCGTCGAGCAGCGCGGTGTAGTCGGGCACCGGCGCGGGCGCCGACGTGGAATCAGCCAGATCTTTGCCTGCGATGATCTGTAGCAGAGTAGCGGCATCGCGCACATTCCGCGCGAATGGACCGATGTGGTCGAGTGAGCTGGCGAAGGCTACCAGACCGTAGCGAGATACACGGCCGTAAGTGGGAGTTACTCCAACCACACCGCAGAAAGACGCCGGCTGTCGCACCGAACCACCTGTATCGGAGCCAAGCGCTACCACCGAAGTGCCCTGGGCCACTGAGGCAGCCGACCCACCGCTCGATCCACCAGGCACGCGCTGAGGGTCGACGGGATTGCGAACTGGCCCGTAGGCCGAGTTTTCATTGGATGAGCCCATCGCGAACTCATCGCAGTTGGCCTTGCCAATGATGACTCCGCCGGCCGCTTCGAGTCGATCTACCGCGGTCGCGTTATAAGGCGGAATGTAGTGCTCCAGCAGCTTCGACCCGCACGTCGTGCGCAGATCCTTCGTGACGATCACGTCTTTCACGGCTACCGGCACACCCGCCAGTGCACCGAGTTCCTCGCCCCGCGCAATCGCATCGTCAACGCGCCGCGCGGCTGCCAGAGCCCGCTCGGGCGAAGTCATCAACAAGGCGTTTGTTTTCGGATTCTCAGCATCGGCGAACCGCAGCGCTTCGGTGGCCAGTTCCGACGCGCTGAACTGTTTTGTCCGCAGTCCCTCGCGAATTGAGGTGATGGTAAGTTCCGTCAGGTTCATCGCTCGATCACCTTCGGCACTTTGAAATGCCCCGCGCCCTTAAGCGGGGCGTTGGCCAGCGCGACGTCGGTGCCAAGTGGCACATGTTCCACATCGGGCCGCAGCGACGCGGTTTCGCCCGCCTCGAACAACACCTGCGCCATCGGTTCGACTTCACTGGTATCCAGCTCGTCGAGCTTGTCCATATGAGTGAGGATCTCGTCCAGATCATGCGCCATACGGTCGATCTCTTCCGAGGTCAGCCGAAGGTTGGCTAAATCCGCCACGTACCTGACTTCCTGCTGAGTAAGTTTCAAGCTGTTGCCTTTTTGCGGGCAGCCCGGTAAATGCTCCGCATGACGGGGTCGCGAATCGCATCGGCTTCGTCTGCGTCGCTGGCCGTTCGCTGCACCGAAGTCTGAACCGGCCGACGGCTGGGACCTGCAATGCGAAACTCCAGTTCCGTGACCACCGGTGGTTTGCCGAGCGTTTTTTCAAGGCTGCCAAGAATCTGCGATCGCAGCGCCCAGAGTTGCCGCTGCCAGATATAGTCTTCCACCTCGATCACCAGGCGGTGGCCGATAAGCCCGGTCACAGTGGTCCTGTTGGCAATGTTCCTGCCAACCGCGACAGGCCACGCCGCCGTTGCGAGTTGTTCCGTTGAGACGTTCTGGGAATTGCTTTTCAGCTTCGCCAGAACAAGGCTTGCCCGCTCCATGGTTGAGGTACGAAACCGAGTGTACCATCGCCCGCCAGGGCGGTCAGGGTCAGAAACGCCGCTGCGCCGTTCCGAAATTGGTGCAGTTGGGATCCGGGTTTGGCGCCTTCAAGCTGGTGACGGTTTTAGGCTGGGTGCTGGTGGTCATTGCATCGTACCCACCCGTTAGTCACCCGATGTGAACATCCAGGATAGTGACCTCCGGGCGGCACCGAAATCGCACGCCGCCCAGGCTGCCGACACCTCGGGAGGTGTAGATCAGCCGCCCGTCATTCCAGGGATGCAGTCCTGCCACGTAGCGCTTGTCCCGAACCGGAGCAAAACGCGCTCCACCCACCGGCAGCACCACCTGACCACCATGGGTATGCCCGCACAGCATCAGATCCCATGGCTTCCGGCGTAGTTCGTCTTTGGTGTCCGGATTGTGCGCCAGCACGATTACCGGGTCTTTTGGGTTATCGAGCCCTTCGAAGGCCGCAGCCCCGTCCACCTGCTGCGCCCACAAATCTCCGACGCCGGCCAGAGCAAACTTCTGTCCACGAACATTCATCGGCTGCCAGCGATTATGCAGCAGCGGAATGCCGGCCCGTTCCAGCATCCGCTCCACCGGAGTCGACTCTGCCATCGCCTTCCCCCACAAGCCACCGTCATGATTGCCGAGAACCCCAACCGTGGGCGCCACCCGCGCCAGTTCGCCCAGAATTCGTGTGTAGGCACCGGCATCATAACTGGCTCCGAGCGTAACAAAATCCCCCGTCAGGCAGATCAGGTCCGGTTTCTCCGCTGCCCCAAGCGCCGCCGCCTCTTCAATCAGACTCATCGGGACCACCCGCGATGCGTGCATGTCTGTGAGTTGCAGAATACGCACAGGCCGCTTCCCGTCCGGCTGCGAATCCCGTCCAAGGCGAACTGATGTGCGCTTGACTTCCAGCCAGCGAGGCTCGGCATAGCCGGCGTAGCCCGCACCGGTACAAAGGGCAGCGAGCCCGGCACCGGCAGCACCAAAGAAGAATCGGCGATTCATGGCGTAACTGGCCAGTATCTCAGGCTGCCGCTACGGCCCGGCGAAGAGCCTTCCCACGCAATCTCGGCCGCTCGATGCTGGAAGCCCTCAAATACTCGGAGGCGACTTATGGGCGGCCCGCGTCACTCCGCACTCCACCCACGCCTCAGTCCGCAGGCTGCGAGCCATGCAGAGTGCGATCTCCAGGTCGCGCCGTCCATCTTCAGCCGTCGCCGAGGGAGCCCGATTCTCTGCCACAGCGGCAAGAAACTCTCGAATTTCCGTCACGTATCCTGTCCCGTCCTTACCCTCGATGCGGCGACGCTCCCGACCGAGTTCCGGACGCATCAGCCGCTGTGCAAGACTGGCGGGACGGATCATCGAAACCAGCCGCACGGCAGCGGTCGGACGCGCCGGATAGAAATCGTAGAACGGGCGGTTGCCCCAGAGGTGGAACGTGCCGCGGTCGCCCGCAACAACAATGTCAGGGCTGTCGCCCCGCGGCGTCGACCAGCTGGCCAGCATGTGTCCCTGCCAGCCATACCGGCTCGAAAACAGCACCTGCGCGCTGTCCTCGCCTTCCATGGATGTGTGAATCTGCATCGCCCGCGTGGCCAGCACCCGATCCGGTTCCCCCATCAGCAGGCGCAGTGTTCGCAGGTAATGCACCCCAATGTCGAGCAGTACTCCCCCACCCATCTGCTCCGCTTTCGCTTTCCAGCCCGAGGGCCGGTACACTCCGCCGGCGATCGCATTCCAGTACAACGGTTCACCCGCGTCACCGCGTGCCATGTCACGAGCAACCGCACTCACGTCGGGCCGGAAGTGCATGTTCTCGGCGACCATCAGCAGAACTCCGGCTCGGCGCGCCGCGTCGATGATCGCGTCTGCGTCCTCCAGTGTGTTCGCGACCGGCTTCTCCAGCAGGATGTGCTTGCCGCCCGAAGCAGCCGCTTCCACAGCCATTCGGTGAATGTGATGCGGCAGCACCAGCGACATGGCCTCGAAGCGCCGGTCTTCCGCGGCGCGTTCCAGCCCGACCACATACCCCGTCGCTCCGACCCGCCGTGCGAAAGAAGCCGTACGATCTTCGGTTCGTCCGCAAACCCACAACTCGACCTCAGGACTGGCTTCACGGAACAGACGGCAATGATACGATCCCCAGCTGCCGGTTCCAGCTACGCAAACACGCATTTTGCGCTTCAGAATGGCGGGAGTGGCGGGAGGTTTCAGTATCCGGCTGCGGTCGACAAAACCGTACGGCTCCTGCGCGTCGATCTCCGCATCGGTGAAGCCTCCGTCGTGATAGGTAAGAGCGGGTAAATCCGGCTTCTCAGCTCCCCCCCTGCGACGGACGAGGAACTGCCGCAGACGCTCCTGTAGTCCGAGGGTCGAGAGCAGCCTCGAAACTGCCTGCGTAAGCCGTGTCGCGACATCGGGCCGCCCGCCCGCGACCTCGGGATACAGCAGCGGCAACTGGCCAGGACTGTGCTTGCGCGATTCGAGAACCCGCCCCGTCATGACCGTGTGATCGCCAGTATCGAGCACCTCGTCAAGCTCGCAAAAGATCGTCAGCGAGCACCCCGGCACAAAGGGTATCCCGTGCCTCCCGTCCATCCGGACTTCCACGCCAAGCGCGGTCGCTTTGTCCGGACCGCGGCGGCGCATCTCAATGAACTTTCGCGCCAGCTCGTGCTGATCCTCACGGAACACGCTGACGGAGAATCGTTTTTCGCGGCGCACTGCGCCTTCGAGAGGATAGACTCGATTGGGATTGATGATCAGCTTTGGTGGGTCGAGCCCCGCCTGTCCAAAGTTGGCGCACATCCAGAACTCGACGTCTTCGCCGTCGCGGCAGCAGACAACGGAACAGACAGCCTGAATCCGTGTGTCCCAGATCGTGCTCGCCGGAACCCTCATCTCACGCCAGATCCAGTGTCAGCAGATGCCGCCGGACGCGAGTCTCGGTATCGACCATCGCGGACAGGATGTCAGCCAGGAACAGCGTGTGGCCATTGAGCAGGGAGTGAGCGGTGGAAACGCGGCAGCTAATGCACGCCATCGCTCCATCCAGATACAGGCCGCCCTCGCCTTCATCCTAAAAACGGCAGTTGATTCCGGGTTCGTGGTTTGAAGTAGTTGATACTGTTGGGAATGACTGACCAAAAGGCGTTGGTATCGGGTCACCCGGAGGGTGAGTCGGGAAAAACGGGTTTTGACGGGT
>Ga0163150_10010404_pt1 | contig 10068 bp, 7 predicted proteins | sample OliLakLV19P2IB_FD_148628 | JGI IMG/M metagenome (GOLD analysis project Ga0163150, IMG submission 148628) | Freshwater microbial mat bacterial communities from Lake Vanda, McMurdo Dry Valleys, Antarctica - Oligotrophic Lake LV.19.P2.IB | ecosystem: Environmental > Aquatic > Freshwater > Lake >...
TCTCGCCCTGGCGCTGCTGCAATTGCGCCTGCAGCGCGGACGCAGCATCGCAGCCGCGGCGTTTGCGGCCGTCCTTGCCGCGTCGTTGGCCCTCCCCCTGTTTCTCCGCGGCGTCGGCGATGCCCCGCCGTCGCCCATGAACGCCCGCGCGGCTCCGCCCCTCGCACCGGCGACATCGGCGGCTCGGGTGTCGATGATCCTCCTCGACGGCGCGTCGCTGGATTTCATCGCGCCGGACGCGGCGGGAGGACGCTTTCCACACTTCGGGCGGTTGCTCGACAGCGGGGCGGTCATGCATCTCGCCACGCTGCGCCCGACGCAGCCCGCACCCGTGTGGACCGCCGTGGCCACCGGCAAGCTGCCGTATAAGACGGGCGTCTACTCCGCCGCGCGCTACGTCGTCCCGGGCTCGGATCAGACGCTCGATCTGCTGCCGGATTTCTGCTTCGCGCAGGCGCTGGTGCGGCTCGGTTTGATCCAGGAACAGGATCGCGCGTCTGACGCCGTGCGCGCCCGCCCTCTGTGGGACTTACTGAGCAGCTACGGCATCAGCGCGGGGATCATCGGCTGGCCGCTGACCTACCCGGCGCACGACATCGCGGGATATCTGATCAGCGACGAGTTCCTCGCCCGTGACGCCGCGTCGGTGCTGGCGTCCCTGCGTGACGAGCCGCCGCTGGCGTCTCCACCGGAAGCGCTCGACGAAGCGCGCATCGCGCGCATGAACACAACGGCGGAACCGGCCGCTCCCGCATTCGCGGCCCAGCGGACGTCCGGCACACATCCGCGCGAAGGCTCGAGGCCTCCATCCAGCGCGCCGGCGACAGACGCGGTCGCCGAGCATCTGGCGCAGACGTTCCGCGAGATCCGGCCCGTCCAGTTCACAGCCGTCCGCTATCCGGGGATTGATGCCGTCGGCCACTACTACCTGCGTTATGCCGTCCCTCGCGCGTTCGGCGACGTGTCAGATGAGGAGCGGCTGCAGCATGGCCGCGTCCTCGAGCAGTACTACACCCACCTGGACGGAATCGTCGGGAGAGCGATGACGACGCTCGGTCCGGATGACTTGCTTCTTGTGGTGTCCGGCTTCGGGATGGAGCCGCTGAGCCTGGGCAAGCGCGTCCTCGAGCGCATCTTCGGCGATCCGGGATTGAGCGGGAGCCACGAGCGGGCGCCCGACGGGTTCGTCATCGCGTACGGACGCCAGGTGGCGAAGGGAAGCTTCCCGCGCGCCTCGGTGGTGGACGTGGCGCCGACGATTCTCTATTTTCTGGGATTGCCGATCGCGCGCGATCTGGACGGCTTCGCGCGCACGGACATCTTTGCGCGGAGCTTCACGGAACGGCGCCCGATGACATTCATTCCGCACTACGACAGATAGATCACTGTTCCTGTTGTATAATCGCCCCACCTCTTTAAGAGCGGCCCCGCGAGGCCGACAAGAGTTATGCAGACGCCCTTCCTCTCGAATTTTCCTCACGCCATTTCACCGTTGAGGTGTTCCTGATGCCGGTCATCATGGACGCCAACCGCATGGGGCGCACGCTCGCGCGGATCGCCCACGAGATCGTCGAGCGCAACCGCGGGACCGACAGGCTGAATCTGGTCGGCATCCGCACGCGCGGCGATGTCCTGGCCAAGCGCCTGGCAAAAGCCCTGGAACAAATTACGAACGAGCCGGTCAGAACCGGGGCGCTCGATATCACCTTGTACCGCGACGACCTGATGCGGCACGTGGTCGGGCCGCAGCCGCTGGTGCGGCGCACGGAGATTCCGTTCTCGATCGACGACCAGAAGATCCTGCTGATCGACGATGTGTTGTACACGGGCCGCACGATCCGGGCGGCGCTCGACGCGCTCATCGACTTCGGCCGGCCCAAGGAGATTCAGCTGGTGGTGCTCGTCGATCGCGGACACCGCGAACTGCCGATCAAGGCCGACTACGTCGGCAAGAACGTGCCGACGTCGCTGAAGGAAAGCGTGCAGGTACGGCTGTCGGAAACCGACGGCACGGACGAAGTCTCGGTCACATCCGAGCACGAATAGGACGATCCGATGATTACCCAACAGGTCGTCGCGCCGATTTCGAAGCTGCGGCACAAGGATCTCCTCGGCATCTCCGATCTCACGCCGGAAGAGATTCTGCTGATTCTCGACACCGCCGAAGCCATGCGCGAGATCGGCGAGCGTCCCATCAAGAAGGTGCCGGCGCTTCGCGGTAAGACGGTCGTCAACCTGTTTTTCGAGGCGAGCACGCGGACGCGCACGTCTTTCGAGATCGCCGAGAAGCGCCTGAGCGCCGACACGCTCAACATCGCCGCCGGCACCTCGAGCGTGGTCAAAGGCGAGACGCTGGTGGACACGGCGATGAATCTCGAGGCGATGGCGCCGGACATGATTGTGGTGCGCCACGCCTATTCCGGCGCGTGCCACATGCTGTCGCGCATCTGCAAGGCCGGCATCATCAACGCGGGCGATGGCATGCACGAGCACCCGACACAGGCGCTGCTCGACGCGTTCACGATTCGAGAGCACAAGAAGCGGATCAAGGGATTGAAAGTTGCCATCATCGGCGACCTGCTCCATAGCCGGGTGCTGCGATCGAACGTGCAGCTGCTGACGAAGCTCGGCGCGGACGTCTGGGTCAGCGGCCCGCCGACACTGATGCCCCCTGGCATCGAGCGGCAGGGTGTGCGCACGACGACTTCGGTGGACGAAGCGGTGGAAGGCGCCGACGTGGTCATGCTTCTGCGCGTGCAGCTCGAGCGCATGCAGGGCTCGTTCTTTCCGTCCCTGCGCGAGTATTTCTCGGTGTTCGGCATGACCCGCGAGCGTCTGCGGCGGGCGAAAGAGGATGTGATCATCATGCATCCCGGCCCGATGAACCGCGGGGTCGAGATCGATTCGGAAGTGGCCGACGGCCCGTACTCGGTGATTCTCGAGCAGGTCGCCAACGGCGTGGCGGTGCGGATGGCGGTCCTGTATCTACTGGCGGGCGGAGCGGAACATGAAACGGCTGCTTAAGGGTGGGCGGGTCGTCGACCCCGCGAACGGGCGCGACGGCATCTTCGACATTCTCATCGACGGAGATCGAATCGCCCGCGTAGGAAAAAACCTGCCCGCCGATGGCGCGCAGGTCGTCGAGGTGCCGGCAGGGTTCGTCATCACGCCGGGTCTGTTTGATATGCACGTCCACCTCCGCGAGCCAGGGCAGGAGCACAAGGAAACCGTCGCAACGGGCGTCGCATCAGCGGTGGCGGGCGGATTTACGGCCGTGGCCTGCATGCCCAACACCTCCCCGATCAACGACAACGCCGGCGTCACCGAGTACATTCTGCAGAAAGCCGCGCAGGCGAACCTCGCGCGCGTGTATCCCATCGGCGCCGTGTCGAAGGGATCGAATGGCGAGCAGCTCGCCGACATCGCCGAACTGCGCGCCGCGGGCTGCGTCGGCATCTCAGACGATGGGCGGCCGGTCAAGACCGCGCTGTTGATGAGACGGGCGCTCGAGTACGCGGGCATGTTCCATATGCCGGTGCTCGAGCACTGCGAAGATCCGTCGCTGAAGGGCGAAGGCGTGGCGCACGAGGGCTATCACGCCTCCACGCTCGGGCTGCGCGGGATTCCCGGCATCGCCGAGTCGATCATGGTGCAGCGCAACATCGCCCTCGCCGAGATGACGGGCGGGGCCGTGCACATCTGCCACATGAGCGCCGCGACGTCGATGCGGGCGGTGCGCGAAGGCAAGCAGCACGGCGCGCGCGTCACCTGCGAGGTGGCACCTCACCACTTCACGCTCACAGACGAATCGCTGGCGACGCCGGTGAGCTACGACACGAACATGAAGATGAACCCGCCGCTGCGGTCTGCGGCCGATCGGGACGAGATGCTCAAAGGCATCGTGGACGGCACCGTCGACGCCATCGCCACCGATCACGCGCCGCACCACTACGACGAAAAAAAGATGGAATTCGATCTCGCCCCCTTCGGCATCGTCGGGCTCGAGACGTGCGTGTCGCTCTGTTTCGACCGTCTCATCCATCCCGGGCTCATCGGTCTGCCGAGGCTCGTCGAACTGCTGTCTACCAATCCCGCGCGTATTTTGAACGTCGCAGCCGGAGCGCTCACTGAAGGCGCCATCGCGGACATCACCGTGCTGGCGCCCGACATGGCCGTGACGGTTGACGCGGCGAGGTTTCGATCGAAGTCGAAGAACACCCCGTTCGGCGGCTGGCAGCTCAAGGGCGGAGTCGCGGCCACGATCGTCGGAGGCCGTACCGTCTACGTCAACGACAACGCGGGTGGAGCAGAGATCCTCCGATGAGCCGACTCGAGGACACCCGTCAGAAAGCGTTGAACGATCTGGGCGAATCGGGCGTCCTCATGAGGGATGGTCACTTCGACTACGGCAACGGCTACCACGGCAGCGTGTACCTGAACCCGCATCAGCTCTTTCGTCATCCCTCGACGATCTGGCGGTTCGCGCAGGACCTGCTCGACGTGCTGCCTGCCACGATCGTCGGCTCGACCGAAGTGGTCGCCGGCCCTGTTACGGGTGGTGCGCTGCTGGCGCACACGATTGCGGGTCTGCTCGACAGCCGCAGAAGCCTGACGCATCCGTCGTGCTGCTTCGCGCCGTTTCACATCGCCCGGTCGGGAGGCTTTCTGCTGCGGAGCTTCTACGGCCGCGAGCTCGAGGGAAAGCGCATCCTGCTGGTAGACGACGTCCGCAATACCGGCCAGACCCTCGCGCAGTGCGCGGCCCTCGTCAAAGACGCCGGGGGCGACGTGATTGCGACCGCCGTGATCTACGACCGGGGCAAGCCGCTCGTCCCGTTCGACCTGCCCAACCACGCCCTCGCCGAGTATCAGGCGCCAGAGAATTTCCCGGCGAGTGTGTGCCCGCTCTGCAAGTCCGGCGTGCCGATCACCTCGTTCTAATGCCGCTGAAAGACCGGCTCGACGCGCTCTATGCGTCGTTCGACTGCGTCGATTCCGCAACCGATCCCATCCAGATCGTCCGGCGCTTTACGGATCCGGCCGACCGCGAGGTCGTCGGGTTCTGCGCCGCGGCACTGGCGTTCGGCCGCGTCGCGAGCGTCTTGCAATCCATCGAACGCCTGATGGCGGTGATGGGACCGTCGCCCGCGGAGTTCGTGCGCCGGTTCGACGCGAAACGGGACGGGCGCGCGCTGAAGCCGATCGTGCACCGATGGACGAAAGGCGACGATCTGACGGCGCTCGTCCTCATTCTTCAGAAGATGTTGATGCGCGGGTCGATCGAAGCGTTCTTTCTCGAAGGCTACGATCCAGGGGCGGCGGATCTCTCGGGTGCGCTGGAATCGTTTTCCACCCGCGCGCTGGCGACCGATCTGCGGCCGGCCTACGGCAACCGCAAGCCCCGCCCGGGCGTGGCGTATTTCTTCTCGCGCCCGTCGTGCGGCGGCGCGTGCAAGCGCTTGAACCTGTTCCTGCGGTGGATGGTCAGGCACGACGCCGTGGATTTCGGGCTGTGGACGCACGTTCCGGAGGCGAAGCTGATCGTGCCGCTCGATACGCACGTCATCCGGGTGGGACGCTGTCTCGGGCTGACGCGCTACACGAGCCCCGGCTGGAAGATGGCCGCCGACATCACGGCGTCATTGCGCGAGCTGGATCCCCTCGATCCGGTCAAATACGACTTCTCGCTCTGCCATCTCGGCATGGCCGATCAATGCGGGTTCAACCGCGCGCAGGGTGACTCGCGCTGCCCGCTGCGTGGTCTGTGTCACCCGCGTCTTCGTGGTGCACGCCCGCGTGCGCGCGGTACGTCTCGAGCGTCTTCTCGATCATCCGCTCGGCGGTGAACATCCGCTTGACCCGCTCGAGCCCCGCCTTCCCCAGGCGCTCGCGGCGCTCCTGATTCTTCAGCAGTTCGACGATCGCGTTCGCGAGCGCGTGATGATCGCGCGGCGGAACGAGCAGGCCCGTCTCGCCGTCCGCGACGGCCTCCGGAATGCCACCCGTATCGCTCGCGACCGTCGCCTTGGAGCACGCCATCGCGTCGAGCAGCGACGTTCCGAGCCCTTCGGCCAGCGAGCTCATGACGAACAGGTCGAAGTTCTTGATGAACGAAACGACGTCGGGGCGGAAGCCTGGAAGCAGGACGTGCTTGTCGAGGTGGAGCTCCTTGATCTGCCGCTCCAGCGCCGGCCGCATGTCGCCCTCGCCGAGAATCACGAAGCGTGCGTCCGGCACCTCGCGCACGACAAGCGCGGCCGCGTCAATCAGGTACTTGTGCCCCTTCTCCTGGGTCAGCGCCGCGACGGCACCGACGATGGGCGCGTGGGTCGGCAGCCAGAGCTCGGCGTGAATATTGGTCGGGGGCTCCTCATGCACCCGATGCAGGTCGATGCCCTCGTACACCGTCACCACCCGTGCTCCATCGATGCCGTCGTCGATCAGCATCTGGCGGATGGCATTCGACGCGGCCACGAAGCAGTCCACCTGGTGGTACTTCCAGCGCGAGAACGCGTTCCCTTTCAGGTGGAAGGCGACGCGGCGCGAGGCGATCAGGCCCGGGCTTTTTCCCGATGTCATGAACGACAGCGCGAGGGCCGCGGCCGCCACGGCGTGCGGATCGTGCGCATGGACGATGTCGGGCTTGAGTTGCTTGATGATGCGCGAGAGCTTCCAGCCGGCGTGCAGATCGACCTCGGTGCGCGGCGCCATGCGGACCAGATCGTGCCCCTCGGAGGCGCGCCTGGCGAGCTCGCCTTCCGGGTGCGCGATCAGTAAGGCCCGGTGCCCGCGCTCGCGCATGCCGAGCACCGTCAGGAGAACCTGGCGCTGCCCGCCTCGCCACGCGCGTTGTGTGTCGACGTGAATGGCAAACATTGGAGTCGAAAGTCCAGAGTCGAAAGTCCAGAGTCGAAAGTCCAGGGGGTCCAGAGCCTGAAGTCCGACGCCGGGAGCCGATAATACACGTAGATCAGTGGGTTGGCGTCATGTACCGGATTCCCTTTCGCACCTTGTTAATCTCGAAACAGAAAAACTGTCGTGGTGTTGGTGCGCACTCGCCGCACGCACCATGCGAGGAGTGTCGATGACAAGGTCTGCCGCGTTCGCTGTCTCTTTCGCGCTCGGCCTTGGGTTGTTGGCGCCTACCCATTTATTCGCGCAAGCGGCGATTGCGGTCAACGGCGCGCCGCCTGCCGCGGCGGTGACGATCGTGGCGGGTACGACTGCCGCCGTGTCCATTACGAGCGGGGCCGGTTCGACAACCGACTGGGTCGCTTTGTACGCAGTGGGAGCCGCCGACGGCGCGTACCTCGACTGGCGCTATCTGAACGGCGCCACGGCACCGCCGGCCACCGGGCTGACGGACGCGACCGTTGCCTTCTCCATGCCCGTCACACCGGGCTCGTATGAGTTTCGGCTTTTCGCGAGCAACGGCTTCAGCCGCCTCGCGACTAGCGGGAACGTTGATGTGGTTGCCTCGCCGGCCTCGTTGCTGGTCAACGGTGTGGCCCCACCGACCGCGGCTGCTGCGAGCGCCGGCACTGTCGTACTTGTAGAGGTCAACGATGGTCCGGCAAACCCGGGCGACTGGGTCGGCTTCTATGCGGCCGGGGCGCCGGACGGCAGCTATCTTTCGTGGCGGTATCTCAACAATTCGACCGCACTGCCCTCGGTGGGCTCAGAGACGTCGATGTTGACGTTTCAGGCGCCGAGCGCGTCCGGCAGCTATGAATTTCGCTTCTTCATCTCGAACAGCTTTACCCGTCTCGCGACGAGCACGGCGCTGGTTGTCGGCACATTGGCCGCGCAGCTCGTCGTCAATGGCACCGCTCCGCCCGGCACCGTCACGCTGGGAGCGGGATCGACCGCGGTGGTGAGCGTGTCCGACGGACCTGGTAATACGACGGATTGGGTCGCGCTCGCGGTCTTCGGCTCCGCGCCCAACGCGTACGTGGATTGGCGGTATCTCAGCGGGACGACGGCTCCGCCGTCGATCGGCGTGTCGGCTGCGACGTTGACGTTCGCGATGCCGACGATAGCGGGGGAGTACGAGTTCAGGTTCTTCGCCAACAACAGCTTCGATCAGATTGCGTCGAGCTCTCGTGTGACCGTGCTCGCGCCGATTGCGGCCCTCACCGTCAACGGCGTGGCGCCTCCGACCCCGTTGTCGGTCCCGCCTGAGACCCCTGTCGCGGTGTCACTAACAGGGGCCCGGGGAACGCCACCGACTGGGTGGCCCTTGCTCGCCCGGGGGAACCGGAGTCGTCATACATCGCCTGGAAGCATCTGAGCGACACCACGAGCCCGCCGGCCAGCGGTCTGGCATCGGCGACGGTCCAATTCACCATGCCGGCCCAGTTCGATACGTACGAATTCCGTTTCTACGCGAACAACGGTTTCAGCCGCCTGGCGACGAGCACAAATGTGGTGGTGTCAACCGAACCGCCGGCGGTGTCGATCTCGCTGACGAACCCCTTTCCGGGGACGACGTACAACGCGCCATCGAACCTGGTTGTCGATGCTGTCGCGAGCGTCACTAACGGCACCATCGCGCGCGTGGAGTTCTTTGCCGGGGCAGCCTTGATTGGTACGGCGACGAGCGCGCCGTATTCGGTCGTCTGGAATGCGCCGCCCGCCGGCTCCCACCTGCTGACGGCCGTCGCGATTGACAACACCAACAGGGCGACAACGTCGCCAGACGTGTCGATCGCGATCGGTACAGCGGGTACCGGAGCGGGGACGCTCGGTCCACCGATTGCGTCGCCTCCCGCGGGGGCCTATGCGCAGGCGCTGGCCGTGACCTTGTCGGCCGCCGCCGGGGCCACCATTCGGTACACAACCGACGGATCCCATCCCGCTGATTACGGTGTTGTGTACTCTGGCCCCATCGCGATCGCTGCGCCGACAACTGTGCTCGCCATCGCGCTGCAGGGCGGGTGGGTCGCGAGTGCCATGCTGGGGGCGACGTACCAGATCGATGCGGTCCCACCGGCGATTTCCACACGCGTTCTCCCGCCGTCGAATGCCGCCGGGTGGAACAACACCGACGTCACGGTGACGTTTGTGTGCACGGATAACGTCGCCGTCGGGGATTGTCCAGCTCCAGTCGTGGTCTCGCAGGAAGGAACCGCGGTTGTTGCGGGCACGGCGACCGATACGGCCGGGAACCAAGCCACGGCCAGCATGACGGTGATGATCGATCGCACCGTGCCGGCTGCGATGCTCACCAATCTGACGGATGGTCTGGTGACGGCTGCCACCAGCGTCGTTGTCGGCGGCCAGGTCGCTGACGCGCTGGCGGGGGTCACGAGCGTGACCTGCAACGGCGTGGCGACGACATTCGCGAACGGCAACGTCCAGTGCGACGTGCCGTTGCAGCCCGGACGCAATGCCGTGGTCGTGCACGCGGCCGACGCGGCGGGCAACAGCATGTCGGCCGGAGTCAATGTGACCCGCGTCGGCACGGCCAGTACGGTGAAAGTGACGCCATCGGAAGGGACGCTGCTTGTCGGCTTCTCGCAGCAGTTCTCTCTGGCCGACGACTACGGCGTGGGGTTGACGGCAATCGAATGGACCTCGAGCGACGCGAATATTGCGTCGGTCGATCTGCTCGGTGTGACGACTGCGGTTGCGACGGGCACCGCCACGATTACGGGCAACAAGGACGGGCTGTCGGCTCAGGCCACCGTCACGGTCGTGGGTGGGGCAAGTCTGCCGAGCGGAACCGTGCGATGGTCGGTGGCGCCGGCCGCCGGGTTCAGCATCAGGTCGCCGATCTACAGCCACCGAGTCTCAGACGAGGTGCCGGAGATTTTCAGCGTCGAAGCTGACAGCGCGACGGACCGCATCTTCACCGTCCGCGGAGTCGGACCGACCGGTGACCAGCGGTGGACGACGGTAGCCCCGGGCGAGCCGATTTTCGGGGACGCCTTCGGAGGTCTCGTCTCGTCTCTGATGAACAGCGGCGGGGAGCGGATCGGGTTTGCTCGGTCGAGTGGTCCTTCGGGGACGCTGCCCTGGAGATATCAATCGCCTGGCCTGGTGTCGCTCGCGGCGCAGGGTCCGGAC
>Ga0163150_10010406_pt1 | contig 10068 bp, 6 predicted proteins | sample OliLakLV19P2IB_FD_148628 | JGI IMG/M metagenome (GOLD analysis project Ga0163150, IMG submission 148628) | Freshwater microbial mat bacterial communities from Lake Vanda, McMurdo Dry Valleys, Antarctica - Oligotrophic Lake LV.19.P2.IB | ecosystem: Environmental > Aquatic > Freshwater > Lake >...
AAATCGCCACGCGTTCGCCGTTTTCACCCGTCAGTTCGACGACCTTGGTATGAGCAACCAGAAAGTCGCGAACGGCGCCATAATTGTTGGCGTCGGCGGCCTCGAGGCGGGCTAGCGGCGGGGCGCCAAGGCCGGTGGCAATGGCCAGACAGAACAACGTCCACTGTGACATCCTGCACAAGTCCATGACAGTTATCCCTCCTAGAAGATCGAATGCATTGGCGAGTTTATTTTCAGCCAGTGGATGGCCGTGAATCGGGGTGTAAAACCAGCGTAAAATAGTTCTGTGATCGGGCGATTATACCGAATCCGCCACGGGTGGGCAGGGCGGTTACGCAGGGTCTGGGGGTGGTTTCGGATGGCCAGGGCGGATGCTCAATTTCGCGGGGGAAAAGGCTTCGGCGAGCGTCCGTTTTGTTTGTTACAATTGCTTGGTCCCGAGCGAAATCGCTCGGACGGCAGCCATGCTCAAAAAAAGGCGGTTTTTTGGCCCGGCAGTTGAACTCTCCGCTGAAATAGCCCGTATTGGAAGATGAACAAGGTTATCGGAAACCCGCCAGCAAAGACAGACGCTCCCGATCGGACGATGATGTCCGACGAGGAATTGCTGTTGGCCCACCGCGATCACGCTGATCGCCTGGCGTTTACGGAGTTGGTTCGCCGATACGAACGCGAACTATATAGCTATTTGCGCCGCTACTTGGCCGATGCCAGCATGGCGGAAGATGCCTTTCAAGCAACGTTTTTACAAGTTCACTTGAAGAGCGACCAGTTCGAGGAAGGCCGAAAGTTCAGACCCTGGCTCTATACGATCGCGACCAACCAGGCGATTGACGCCCAACGACGCAATAAACGCCACCGTAGCGTGAGTTTAGACCGCAACACAAAGCAACAAGGCAGCGATGATTTAGGATCCTTGATGGATCTGCTGGTCAGTAAAGAGCCGACCCCAGACGCGCGCGTGGACGCCAGCCAACAAGCGGAGTGGATTCGCTCAGCCGTCGAGGACTTACCCGAATCGTTGGGTGAGGCGGTGAACTTAGTCTACTACCAAGGCCTGAAATATCGCGAAGCCGCCGACATTCTGAAAATACCCGTGGGCACTGTGAAAAGCCGGCTCCATTCGGCCATTTTGAAACTAAACGAAGCTTGGATGCAAAGCCCGCTGAACTCTAACCAGTAAGCCGTCACTACCATGCGAGACCACCTCATCGGATATCTGCTGGACGCCCTGGATCCGGCAGAGCATGAAATGGTCGAGGCTCGATTGAGCCGAGATCCGCAACTGAAGAAAGAGTTGGACCTGATCAGCCGCGCACTCAAGCCGCTGGAGTGCGCCAAAGGGCATTTCGATCCCCCGGCCGGGCTGGCCGAGCGCACCTGTGAATTCGTGGTGCGCCAAACCCAAGTCATGATAGCGCCCCCCACGCCCCCGCGAAGTCGCTGGTCGATGGCCGATTTCGTCGTTGCCGCGGGCATTTTCTTTGCTGCCACGATGCTGTTTTTTCCGGCGATGAATCAAAGCCGGTTCGCCGCGCGCTTGAGCGGTTGCCAGGATAACTTGCGCAAGATCGGCTCGGCATTGACCGACTACAGCGTGTTGCACAAAGGATATTTTCCTAACGTCGCGGGCGAGGGCGCCCACTCGGCCGCGGGTATCTATGCTTCGAAGCTGTTCGAACAGGGATTCCTGAACGGCTCGAATGTTGTCATCTGTCCCGCATCTTCCTTAGCCGAACAAGCCACGGACTTCCGTGTGCCGACGCTTCAGGAGCTCAAAGCGGCTCGTGGGGAGCAATTGGCCAGACTTCACGCGCAGATGGGCGGCAGCTATGGCTACAACCTGGGTTACGTAGCGGACGGCGAGTATCAGCCCACACGAAACCTGCGGCGGCCGGCCTTCGCGCTCATGTCGGACGCCCCGCGCAATGTGCCCCCCTACCATTCGCTCAACCACGAAGGGTGTGGCCAAAACGTGTTGTTCGAAGACCTTCACGTGCAATACCTGACCACTTGCAAAGCTCACGGCTGCGACGACGACATCTTCCTGAACGATTCGGGCCAGGTCGCCCCGGGGCTGCACTTGCACGACGCCGTGATCGGCGCCAGTCACTCGAAGCCGGAGATGCGGCCCGTGACAATCCCAGCGCTGCCCGGCCAATCGCGCTAGCAGCATTTCCTTCCGCGGCGCGAACGCAATGGCTGTGTGCGATTTTGCCGCACAGCCGCTTCAGACGTGGCGTCTTCACTTCCTGTGTTGCGATTTGTCATCATTCTCGCCTGTGTCGCGAATGCTCTGACTTCTATTTCGCATGCTTAAACCATTGGCAATCCGTGGTTTAACTCTCTAGCGATCGAACGTCGCTGGCCGTGGCACCCTGTTTGCCTTGCTTGGTTCTCGCAGTCACTAGCGGAGTGGGAACTGACGGCAATCGACTTGGGAAATGTTCTCCGCAATTTTCGCTCTTTCGGCAGGCGACCGCCTGTCGAACCAGTCCCATTCGGCTTGCCGGCTATCGAGCCCAAGAGCTGGTTAAGGTTTGTATGCACGCGCGTGAGTTAGTCGACGTCGCCGGCCTGGTGGCTCTCAATGGGCACATCCTGGCTAGCGGTTCGCGACCCGCTTCGCCCGTGTATCTGGAACAGTACTGGTCCGCTTCGAAGTGTCGCTTCGAAAGCTGGAGCCGTGCGCTAAAAACCTGCGCTTCGGCCACCTATCAGGACGCGCAGGAAGATTTCGACACCTGGATTTCGATTCGTGCCGCGCTCGATGAAATCTTTACCAGCGAAATGCTCACTCGGGTGTGGACCGCGGTGCTGGTTGCCTGCGATCGGCAAGCCGGAACCAGCACAGCCGAGCCGATCGCGCGGAGCGTGTTCACTTCGCACATGGAAGCCCGTCATCGGGCGATGGCCTTGCTCATCGGCGGCCGCGGCTTCACGACCCACCAGGCCGTGGCTCTCAACCGTTTGCGACGGCGAGCCGAACGTTGGACCGACGTGCTGCTGGGAGGGTTGTTTCACCTCGAAGGCGTAAGCGAGTTCGCGGTCGAGGCGGAGCGAGCGGAAGACTTCTCGCACGATCTGGCCCGACGGCGCAATCAAGCTGGCGGCAGCCAGGCCTGGCGCCTGACACTTGTGTCTTTGCGAAACGCCTTTCAGACTGGGCTGTCGCCGATTGCTGCCAATCCGGATTCCAACGGCCGAGTGACGGCCAGTATCTTGGGTTGTTTTCCCGCCGAGCTCTTCGATTCCACCGGCATCTTTCAATCGCTGTGGATGATGCGTCTGGCGGCGAATGCCAGCGACGTTCAAGGAATGATCGGCGATTTGTTGCGAACCAGCGTGCCTGTCGACCGCCCGCCCCCGACACCCCACAGGCGGCCGCGCCGGACCTGAGCGGCCACAAGCTTGACTGAGCTTTCGGACGCCAGCGGACTGCTAGCACGACCGAACCGTGCTATCGCCCTGCCTTCTCGACGCGGGTGAACTTCTGTTGCCCGCTTTCCCCCGGCTCTGTACTATGCCGCGCGAAACTAGCCGGAATGGCGGATTCACGCGCGCTATCGCGCAAGCCTCAGGTTGGGCACCGATCGACCTCGTTTTTTGCGAGTGAGGGTTTCATGCAAAAGTTTTTTCTTGCGCGCGTCGGTATCGCGCGTTGCCGAGCGGCCGCCGTGGCACTATTCACTTGCGCCATGCTGTTCGGCGAAGTCGCAGCCACCTCGGCCAAAGAGGCGGAGTGGATCTGGTCGCCGGCCTTTGAAAAAGAACTCGCACCACAAGGCACCTGCTACTTCCGCAAGACCTTCACGATGTCTTCGCCGCCAGACAGCGGCACCGTGCAGATCACTGGCGACGACAGCTACGAGCTGTACATCAATGGGCGCAAAATCGGCGCGGGTCAAAACTGGAAAATCTTGGACGTCTACGACGTCACAAAATATCTCGTGCAAGGTAACAACACGATTGCCGTGAAGGCAATCAATTCTGAAGGAAGCTCCGCCGGCGTGGCCGTTCGCGTCGTCGTCAAGCAACAAGGAAACACCCACGTCGAGCATTCGACCGACGCCACCTGGAAAACGGCGCTCAAGGAGTTTCCGCAGTGGCAGAAGATTCGCTTCGATGATCGCCAGTGGTTGGCGGCCAAGGCGTTCGGCGCACTGGGCGCTACCTTGCCCTGGGGCAACGAAGTCACGCTGGCCGATGCCGATGGTCGGTTCAAGGTCACGCCCGAGTTCCATGTCGAATGGCTAGTCGAACCGTCGGAGACTGGCTCGCTGATCTGCATGACTTTCGACGAGTTTGGCCAGATCATTGCGTCGCAAGAAAACGGTCCCTTGATCATGATTCGCGACGAAGATAAGGACGGGTTGGTCGAGACCGTCTCGACGTATTGTGAAGAATTGAAAAACTGCCAGGGATTATTGGCAGTCAGCGGCAAGATCTACGCCGTCGGCGATGGGCCTGAGGGCGCGGCCTTGTATCGTTTATCCGATGAAGACCAAGACGGGCAGGTCGATCGCGTCGAAGCCATCTTGAAGTTTTCAGGCGAAATGGGCGAGCACGGTCCCCACGCGCTGACTCTGGGGCCGGACGGATTGTTGTACTTGATCGTCGGCAACTTTTCGCACGCGGCGCAACCGGTCGAGCCAACCAGCCCCTATCGCGGATTCTACGAAGGCGACCTCGTCACGCCTAAATACGAAGATGCGGGCGGGCACGCCGTCGGCATCAAGGCGCCCGGCGGATCGATTATTCGCACCGACACCTCCGGAAGCGCGGTCGAGCTGTTCGCCGGTGGATTGCAGAATCCTTATGACCTCGTGTTCAACGAAGACGGCGAACTGTTCACGTGCGACTCGGACATGGAGTGGGATTCGGGAATGCCGTGGTACCGGCCGACGCGATTCAATCACGTTAGTGCCGGAGCGGAGTTCGGTTGGCGCAGCGGTTGGTCCAAGTGGCCAAACTATTTCGTCGACAGCTTGCCGCCGACCTTGGAAATGGGCCGCGGATCGCCGGCCGGGATGGAGCTGTACAGCCACTTCATGTACCCGAAGCGTTTCCACAACGCATTGTTTGTGTGCGATTGGTCGCGCGGGCGCATCCTGGCGATTCGCACGAAGCCGCATGGGGCCAGCTACAAGGCGACAGCCGAAGTGTTTCTTGAAGGCCAGCCGTTGAACGTCACCGATATCGCGGTCGGATCCGACGGTTGGCTGTATTTCTGCACCGGGGGCCGCGATACCGAAGGGGGAATCTATCGAGTGGTCTGGGACGGTAAAGTGCCGGCCGCCATCATGAACCGCGGCAAGGGAATCGCCGCCGCTCTGCACCAACCGCAACTGAACAGTGCCTGGGCTCGGCAGCGGATTGCGCTGCTGAAGCAGCAATTGGGAAAGGAATGGGCACCCCAGCTGAACAGCCTGGCGGAAAGCCAAAAAAATCCGTTGCCAGATCGCTTGCGTGCGTTGGAGCTGCTGCAACTGTTTGGCCCGCCTCCCACGACAAAACTACTGATTACTCTGTCGCGCGATAAGTCGAGCGCTTTGCGCGCGAAATCAGCCTACTTGATGGGTTTGCACCCCGACGATCGGGCACAAGCGCGTCTCGTCGAAATGTTGGCTGACGACGAGCTATCGGTCAAGCGGGCCGCCAGCGAAGCGCTGGTCCGCTCGAACCAGGATTTTCCTCCCGCCAAATTGACGCCGCTGCTGGCTTCGCCCGATCGCTATGTATCTTGGGCTGCTGGCCGAGCGCTACAACAAATGCCGACCGCGAAATGGGCCGAGCAAGTGCTGGAGCATCCCGAGCCGCGCGCGTTCATTACCGGTTCGGTGGCGCTCTTGGGAACCGACAAGGTCGAACGTTCGACGGTCGACGCCGTGCTAGCTCGCAGCAGCCAATTGCTCAAAGACTATCTTAACGATGGCGACTTTCTCGACTTGTTGCGCGTGATGCAAGTGGCACTGATGAAGGGCCGGGTCGAGCCCGACGGCATTTTGGAGTTGCGAGCGCAGCTTTCCGAAGAGTATCCCTCGCGCGACCTGCGCATGAATCGCGAGCTTGTGCGGCTGCTGGTCTACTTGCAGGAACCAACGTTCGCTCCTCGGCTGGTCGAGCAATTGAGCAGCGATCAGCCGAATGTAGAAAAAATGCAGTTGCTGACGCATGCGCGATTCCTGAAGGCCGGCTGGACGATTCCTCTCAAGCTGGAAGTGCTCAAGGCCTACGAAGAGGCCCGCACCTTGCAAGGGGGACACAGCTTTGCCGGGTATATCGAAAATGTTTCGCGTGATTTTTTCGCTACGTTCAACGAAAAAGAACGGCAACTGGTGTTGGCCGACGGCGTCAAGTGGCCGACTTCGGCGCTCTCCGTGTTGGCGAAGCTGCCCGAGCACCCCAGCGAGGCGACGTTGGTGCAAATCGTGAAGCTCGACCGGCAGGTCAAGAAACTCGACACCGAGGCGGCCAAGCGATTGCGGATCGGCATTTGTGCGGTGCTGGGCGCGAGTAAGAACGAGAAAGCCATGGCCTACCTGCGCGAGTTGTTCGAGAGCGAGCCCGATCGGCGCGTGACGATTGCAATGGGCTTGGCGCAGCTACCTGAAGGCGAGAATTGGCCGCTCTTGGTCCGTTCGCTGGCCATCGTGGAAGGGGCCGCGGCGCAGGAGGTGTTGATTCGCCTGACGCAAGTCGAAGAAAAGCCCGAGGAGCCCGAGGCGTTTCGGCAAGTGATTTTGCGTGGGTTGATGCTTCGCGACAACGGCAGCCGGCGGGCGGTCGAACTGCTCGAGAAATGGACGGGCCAGCAGCTCAGTCAGCCCGACGAACCTTGGGACAAGGCGCTGGCGGCCTGGCAAGCGTGGTTTGTCGAGAGTTATCCGGACTCGCCCGAACCCAATCTGCCCATCGAGAATGAGCAAAACCATTGGACCTTTCAGGAGTTGCTTAGCTTCCTGAGCGGCCCTCAAGCGTCGCAGAGCGTCGCGTCGCGGGGCGCTGCCCTGTTCGAAAAGGCGCAATGCATCAAATGCCATCGCTACGGCGAACGGGGCGACACGGTGGGTCCCGACTTGACCAACATCAGCAAGCGGTTCCAGAAAAAAGAGATCCTGGAGTCGATTCTCTTTCCGTCGCACGTCATTTCCGATCAGTACGCGACCCAGACCATTGTTACCAAAGACGGCAAGAGCTACCTGGGAATGGTCGCGCCCAGTGGTGATGGATCGCTCGTCGTCTTGCAGCCCAGCGGCGAAAAAGTCGTCATCGAAGAAACGGCCGTGGAAGAAGCCACTCGCAACAAAGTCTCGTCGATGCCCGAAGGTTTGCTCAATACGCTAACGCTGGAGGAAATCGCGGATCTTTTTGCTTATCTGGCCAACGCGCCGCGTTCAGAACTGACTCGCCGTCCAGTGCGAACGCGATAGCATCAGCTCGAAAAACTGACGCGCTGCGGGTCGGCGTTGGTCGCCGGACCGGCCGAGACCACGTTGAGCCGCACGGTGAAAGTCGCGCCCCGACCCGGATTGCTTTCGGCTTCGATCGTTCCTTCGTGGGCTTCCACGATCGAGCGGCAAATGCTCAATCCCAGTCCGTTGCCATGGGTCATGTTCTCGCGCTGTCGCGATTTGTCGCCGCGATAGAACCGCTCGAAGACGTGAGGCAACTCCGCCTGGCTGATGCCCATGCCCGTGTCGGAAATCCTCATGACGAGTTGATGGTGTGCCACGTCGTTTCGCAACGTGACCAGAACTTCGCCGCCGCGAGGCGTGAATTTCAAGCTGTTATCGATCAGGTTGTTTACCACCTGTCGCAGGCGGTCGCCATCGCCCTCGATCGTGATCGAACCTCGGATGTCCGCGAGCAAATGGATGCCTCGCTCTTCGGCCGCTCCACGAAACATCTCGACGGACTTCTCCAAGAGCCGGTCGAATTGCACGGGACGCTTTTCCATCGGCAACCGCACGTCGGTTTCGGCCAGCAGCAGCAACTGATTGACGAGCACGCTCAACTGCCCGCACTCTTCGGCGATTTCCCCGAGCAGATCTTGATATTCTGCCACGGTACGATCGGAATTCAGCGTGACCTCGACCGAACTTTGTACGGCCGCCAAGGGCGACCGCAGCTCGTGAGCCGCGTTGGCGACAAACTCGCGATTGCGCTCGAGATAGTCGCCCAGCAGGTCGAGAAAGTGATTGATGGTCTGCGAGAGCTGGTCCAATTCATCGAGGGTTCCGCGAATCGGCAGCCGTTCCTCCATGTGGCTCGGGCGCAGCCGGGCCGCCGTGCTGATGATGCGGGCCAAGGGCCGCGTGGCCCGACCGGCCAACAAGTAGCCGCTAATCGGCGCCACGAACAGGATGACGATGCCGGCGGCAGTCATCAGCCGCGTCACCGTGGCCAGGTCCCCATCGACCATGGTCATTGAAGCGCCGACGCGAACCGTATAAGGGGGCAATCCCTGCTTGACGATCAATCGCTGCACGAGCCGGTCGTTGCCTACCGTTACCAGCGAGGGTGTTTCGTCGGAGGGCGCTTTCAGGTGGGCCAGATCCGGCGGCTTGCCGCTCGACGACATCAGCCGGCCTTCCGAGTCGAGGATCTGCACGAACAAATCGCGGTCAACGTGGCCCGCGGCCTTGCGGTCCATCTCGTTGTAGATTTCGTCGAGATCCGGATAAAACCGTTCCACGGCCAGGATGACTTCGTAGGTATCATCCAGCAGCAAATGGTCGTATTCCTTCAACAGCGTAAAACGCAAAGACTCGCGCACGCCCACGAGCGTCACGACCACGATCAGCAGCACCGCCGCCGTGTTCCACGCGCTTAGGCGAAAGCGAAGCGATCGGAAGAGTGATCTAACTTGCTCGAAGCGCATAGCCTCTTCCCCGCACCGTCTGAATCACCGACTCGTCAAATCCTTTGTCAAGTTTTCCGCGCAGCCGGTTAATGTGGACTTCGATGACGTTCGTCGCCCCTTCCCAGTCAGTGTCCCACAGGTGCTCGCACAACATGCGCCGGGTCACGACCTGGCCCACATAGCGCATCAACAGCTCAAGCAGGCTGAACTCGGTGGGCGTCAGTTCAATCTCGGTCTCCTCGCGTGTGACTCGCCGCGTGGCCAGATCCAGCGTGAGCTGTCCGGCCTGCATGACCGCCGGTGGCCGAGCCGCCGTGCGCCTGCAAACGGCCTCCACGCGGGCCATCAACTCGACCATTGCAAACGGCTTGACCAGGTAGTCGTCGGCGCCGGCGTTCAAGCCTGCGACGCGCTGCTCGACGCTTCCAAGTGCGGTCAGGGCGATGACCGGGATCTTGATGCCAGCGCCGCGCAATGCTTGGAGAACGTCGAGTCCTGGCAGGCCCGGAAGCAACAAGTCAAGGATGATCGCGTCGAACTGCTGGCCGGAAGCCAACTCCAAGCCGCGCTGGCCCTCTTTGGCCCAAATGCATCCATGACCGGCCTCGGTAAATCCCTTACGCAGAGCCTTGCCGATGAGGGCATCATCTTCGATGACCAACAGCTCCATGGAGTTCCCCTTTGCTCGAATCATTACCGCCGCCGTGGTTCAGGACTTAAAGTATAATCTACCAGGACTGACGGCCGCGGTGCGGCGAGGGCCAGGGCGAAAAGTCGCCCAGTGGCAAAACCGCGATTCCCAAAGGCATCGAAAGGCCCCCACGACCGGCCGCGTTGGCAACCTTACCGATTTGTAATTCTTTGGAAGTAGTTGTGCCGACGCAGCGTCTTTATACTCCTAATCATAACTGGAGTATTGCCTGCTGGCCGAGAATTCAACACGGTGGTATTCCGAGTGCGCCCTATTAGCCTTGGTTCTTGTGGACACAGGATGCATCGCTTCCGGAGTCCGAGCGAGAGGCGGCTCTTATGTACTTCCCGTGCCTTCCTTCCGCCCATGGGCGTCATTTCTGACCCGTTGAGCAATTGTTTCCCACCGACGCTTTGGTCCCACTGATTGGAATGATCGACTTGCGACGAAGCAAATCGATCAATGCCTATTCGGGTGCCGGTCGCGTTGGCGAATCGAAACTACACAGATT
>Ga0163150_10010407_pt1 | contig 10067 bp, 7 predicted proteins | sample OliLakLV19P2IB_FD_148628 | JGI IMG/M metagenome (GOLD analysis project Ga0163150, IMG submission 148628) | Freshwater microbial mat bacterial communities from Lake Vanda, McMurdo Dry Valleys, Antarctica - Oligotrophic Lake LV.19.P2.IB | ecosystem: Environmental > Aquatic > Freshwater > Lake >...
GCTGTTGTTCGTCCCGACCGGCGCGTTCCTCCTCGGATTCGCCGATGACTGGTTGAAGGTGTCGAAGAAATCGAGCGAGGGCCTCAAGGCGCGCTACCGCTTCCCGATCCAAATTCTATTGGGGCTCGTCCTCGGATTCGCGGCGAATACGCTGGCTGGCGAGGATGTACGTCATTTTCTGCCGATCCCCGGAGTCGCGTGGGCGCTGCTGCCCTCGATGGCGCTGATCGCGTGGCTGACCCTCTATTTCGCGGGGACCCTCAACGCGGTCAACTTCACCGACGGCCTCGACACGCTGCTCGCCGGCACCGGCCTGATGGCGTTGGTCATCATCGGGATCCTCTCCTACGGCTGGGTTGCGCGCTGGATTCCGGTCGACCCGCTGCTGGGACATGCGGCCTTCGCGGGGGCCGGTACGCTCCTGGGGTTCTACCCCTTCAATCGACATCCGGCCAAGCTGTTCATGGGCGATGGCGGCGCGTACTTTATCGGCGCATTGATGGCCACGATCACCGCACTGCAGGGGTCGACCTTCTGTTTCCTGATCATCGGTGGCGTGTTCTACATCGAATTGCTGAGCGTCATCCTGCAGGTCGCGAGCTTCCGGCTCACGAAGGGGAAACGTCGCTTGTTCCCCATGGCGCCGATCCACCACGCGTTTGAGGTGAAGAACTGGAAGGAGCAGGATATCGTCACCCTCTTCTGGGGCGCGGGACTGGTCGCGGGACTGCTCGGACTCTGGCTAATCCGGGCCATCTAACCCGAGGGTTAAACTGGGCAGTCTGGCCCGCGGCGTGATCTCTGAGTGCTACCATGAGACATAGTCGCTGTCCCGACCTCTGTGTCACCACAAGGGAGCCCTTATGACCACACCCACGTCACGCCCCACTCCGCTCACCAGCCCCAAGACCATTCATGGCAAGCGATTCGCCATCTACGGACTGGGAGTGACGGGACGAGCTTTATGTCGATTTCTCCTTCAACAGGGCGGCCAGGTGGTCGCCCTTGATGATGCCCCGGCCGATCAAATGTCGCAGGCCGAACGCGATTCCCTGGAAGAGGCCGGGGTCGAACTCACGTTCCAGCCGACCGCCCACGACTGGATGCGATTGCTCCCGCGAGTCGGCGCGCTCATCCCCTCCCCCGGCATCGCGGTGTCGCGGCTGATCCTCGATATGTGTTCACAGCATAAAGTCGAAGTCCTCGCCGAACTCGATCTCGCGGGCGACTATGCGCCAGCGCGCGTGATCTCGGTGACCGGGACCAATGGCAAATCGACCATCTCCGCCTGGATTCACTGGCTGCTCCGCGAGGCGGGGGTCGATTCGCGCCTCGGCGGCAACTTCGGCATTCCGACAGTCGAGACCCTCGTCGGCGCGACCACCAAATCCTGGTGTGTGTGGGAAGTCTCCAGCTATCAGCTCGAGAATTCGCATCGCTTTCACCCCTCCATTGCGGTGCTGAGCAATATCACGCCGGATCACCTGCACCGTCACGGAACGGTCGATGCCTACGCCGATGCCAAGATGCTCCAGTTCGCACGGCAGGGCGCGGGCGATACCGCGATCGTGAATCTCGATGATGCCGGGGTTATCGCCGCGATCGAGGCGCATCCGTTCCATCCGGAAGTGTCTGTTTGGGGTTACAGCATCAAAGATGACTCGGGCAAAGCAGGGATCAATGACGGCCAGCTGTGGATCAAAACTGACAGCGGAGTCCAGGACATCGGACGACTCACTAGCCTGCCGGTGCCCGGTCCGCACAATGCCGGCAACGCTCTCGCAGCGGCCCTCACAGCGCTCGCGGCGGGACAGAGCATTGAAAGCATTCGTCAGCACCTGGGGACTTTCCAGGGCCTGACCCATCGCCTCGAACGCATCCCCAGCGCCGATGGGCTGGTCTGGATTAACGACTCCAAATCAACCAATGTCGAATCGACCCTCGCAGCGCTGGCGAGCTTCTCGGATCCGTTTCACCTGGTACTCGGCGGGGCCGAAAAGCAGCTCGATTACACGGCGCTCTATGCGCGTTTGGAAGACTGCCCGGTCCGCTCGATTGTCGGGATGGGTCCGGCTGGCGTGCGGATGGTGAACGAGATCCGCGCGGCGGGGCATCACTGCCCGACGCATACCGTCAAGGCGCTCCCCGATGCGGTGTCATTGCTGCGTCAGGGTGCCGCGCATGGCGAGTTGATCCTCTTTTCACCGGGAGCGCCGAGCTTCAACGAATTCAGGAATTTCGAAGCGCGAGGCGAATCGCTCAGGAGCCTCGTACAGGAGCCGGTCCAGGCGTCCGTCTGACGCCTGCGCGGTCGGTTGCGGGAGCGAATCGCGGCAGACGATCGGCCATCCGCGCGACCAACGCGATGAGGGAGACTTCCATCCCGATGACGAGTCCCGCGGATCCGCCAGCCGAGAAGAACGGGAGCGGGACTCCGGTGGTCACCCCTCCCAAATTCACCTGTAAATGCAACAGGATCTGCAGCGCCCAATGCAGAGCGATCCCGAGCGCGATGAATTGCATGAAGCGATTGTCGAGGTGGCTTGCGAGGAACAAGATGTAGAGAATCGATGCGGCGAGGACGCCAATGATGATGAATCCGCCGATGAGTCCGTACTCCTCGACCAAAATCGCGAAGATGAAATCGCTCTCCGACGCGGGCAAGGTACGTCGCACCTGCGACCGTCCCGGACCGACCCCGATGAGTCCGCCACGTGCGATGGCGAACGCCGCCTGCTCCGCCTGATAGGACTCTGCTTTCGTTTCCAGATCGTGCGCCGCGACCTCGCCGGTCGCAGCGTTCACGCGCCGGTTTCGTTCCGGGTCATTTTTCACATACAGGAAGCCGCCCCCGATAATCAAGGCGGCAATCAGGACCAGCGCGACAGGTTTGATTCCCGCGGGCCAGGCGAGGAGCCATACGAGGCTGAAGAGGATCGCGGCACCGGAAATGTTGGGCTGCACGAAGACGAGGATCAGCATGCAGGTGATGAGCATGAGCAGAAAGCCGCCGCGATCGCGCATCGTTTCCAGATCGGCATCGCGGACCGGCGCGAAGGTCCAGGCCGCTCCGAGGATGACCGCCAATTTCGCGAATTCCAGCGGCTGGAACGAATAGCCGAAAATGGCGGTCATCCTCGGAGCCCCGTTGTTCTCGACGCCAAACAGCAGCACGCAGAGCAACAACAGCACGGCGAAGACCAGGCTGTGCCCCGCCAACGTCCAGCGTGCGACGGACCCGATCCCCATCCAGACCAGTCCCAGGAGCAGTCCGCCGGAGAAGATCAACAGTTCCGTCGAGGCCGATTGGAGGAAGCCATACCACGGATCGCCGGCGGAGGGTCGCCACGCGATAAAGGTCTGGGCGAGCCAGCCGAACAGCGCGAGGGTGAGGATGCCGAACCACCACACGCGTTCGTAGTGACCCACTCCCCGTGGAGGTGTCGGTGTCGCAACAGGCATCGATGCAGCGTTGGTGGCCATCCGTGGCTCCTCAAGGGGTAGTGGGACATAACAGCACACATCACGCCATTGCGTCCCCTTCTCCCAACGATCCTCCCCCCAACAAAACGCCCCCCGGAGGTCCGGGGGGCATGAGAATTGGTGGCGAGTTGGAGCGAAGGGCTACCATAGGCCGGTTGGACCATCCACCTTTATGACAAAGGGATCCGGGTTCGATCCGTTCGACACAAGATTTGTGACTCCTGGTCCTGGCTCGCACTCCATCGTGTCTCTAAAGTAGCCGCTCGCGACCACGTCACCCGCAGAATCGACCGCACAGTCGGAGAGCGAGTAGATACTGGGAGGTGCGAACGTATGATCCCATTGCCAGGCCCCGGCTGGATTCAGCATCACAATGTAGAGCAGAGCAGACCCGAGCGATGTACGTGCGCCACCCCCAAAATTTGTCCCGGAGCCGGCAGTTCCTATCGTGAAAATGTTTCCACTGCCATCGAAGGCCACTCCCCGGTTGACGCTGGATAGCCCAGAAGGGACTATCCAGTCCCAGTTATATGCTCCAGTGGCTGCTGTCAGCGACACGACGCAAGCTCCTTGCGAGGTGCCAGAGCTTGGTGAGATCCGATTTACCCCACCAAAATTCGAGGTGCCCCACCAGGCACTCGCTAGGGCCAGGGTGGTCGAGTTCACATCCATCCGATTACAATATTCAGTCCCACCCGTCCCTAAGAGATGCTCCCATTGGAAGCTGCCTGCCGGGTTCAGTTTCACGATATAACTATCCGTCCCAGAGACAGAAAGGTGTGGGCCATTGCCATAGTCCGGGCCGGGAGCTATCGAATTGTTCGAGCTCTCCGCGGCAAAGTAGGCATTGCCTGCGCCGTCAAGTGCGACTGAATCAATTTCGTCCCAGCCACCGGTCGAGGTGCCGTCGAAAAGGGGTCCTCAAACCCCCTCCAAAATTGATAGGCGTGGTCATATGAAGGCTGATCCACACATTGCCAGAATCGTCGGTAACAACGTCTGTCAGGTACTCATCTGCCGTGCTGCCAACTGTGTAATCCCATAAGTAACTCCCATTCACGTCGTACTTTACAACGAAAATATCAGCGAAACCATTCGAGGTCCGATTCCCCCCTCCAAAATTCTGGGTGCCGAAAAACTCCCCCAGAAGCAGCACATCTGTCCCCGATGTCGTTACTCCGTATGACTGCTCGGATTGCGTAGCACCTGGCGGTTTCCGGGCCCAGCCGAGCCCAGAACCAGGCACCCCGATCATACCTGGCACGTTGGGATAAACCGTACCTGCCGTCGTCGGATGCAAGGGATCATTCGCATAGATCGTGAAATTCACGGAGCTATACGGTGGATTCGTGATCGCAGTGCTGTTCGCAGCATTCGGGAATGAGGTAAATGTCACCTGGTTCGCATTCCGATTGTTGGTGATCGTGTAGGAGAGCGCATCCCCTTCCCAATCGTAGGCGGTGCCCGTTCCTGCGTTCATCGTGAATACAGCAGGAGTAAACATGCTAGCGCTGGCCAATACGCGGGATCCGGTGACTTGCGGCGCGCGGTTGGGACCCAGTTGATAGGACAGAGGGTAATCGACCTGATTAGAGCCATCATCCAGTCGGACTACAATCGTGATGGTGTCCGGGGTCAGATCGAGATTCTTCATGTCCGGTCCTCCGGGGGTGAGGTTCCCGTACGCGGGACCGGTGAGGCCGACATACGCGTAAACGAAGCCAGCGCCATCTCACCAGTCGATTAGCACATCCAGATTGTCGTTCTCAGCATCGGCGATCGAGGTGATGCTGAGGTACGCGAAAAGCCCGGAGAGCAGGGGATCTGGACTTGTGAGCACCACGGTAGCGCTCGGAGGGGCATTGTCGGTTTGGAGCGTTGCAGTGAAAGTCTGGTAAGTGATGGGCTCAGGAGGAGATCCGAGAGGCACGAGACTGCCATCCAGCCCGATGATCAGATCGGTCTCCGGATCAGTCGCGCGCACCATGCCGGTGTAGTCTTGGGCGAGCTGTCCGCTGCCCGCCACTTTCGTCACGAGCGCGCTGAAGCAGAGCGCATCGCCCGGACGTCCGGAATCCTGTCCCGGATCACCGCCGACGGCCGTGTCGTCATCCAGCACTGACGACACATCGGACGTGACCGTCGCATCGCCCAGGAGGCCGGGAATGCAGACCGCCAGCGTCGCCGTGCCCGATTCGCCGAGCGCCACTGTGTTGAAGGCCGGGTCCTCGGAGAGGTCCACCGCACTGGTCTCCAGTGCTCGGGCATCCCAGTCAACCACATGGAAGCTCAGTGTCGCCGCAGTGATCGTGTTGGCGATGAACTCCCCAGACTGACCTGCGAAGGCGATCTGGGCGTTATCAAGCGCGGCGTGGTTGCCGCGATAGGCAAAGCGAGTCGCGTCCGCAGTAGCCGGTGGGAGGCGGTTCGCCTTCTTCTCGGTGGGCGTCGCCCCGCCGCGGGGGTCGTTGTATTTTGCGATGATCGCGAGATCGAGCGAGAAGCCGCTGCTAAGCGCGAGGCGGTTCAGGCTCAGTGTTCCAGCGGTGACCTGCCCCTGGTGGAGAAAGCCGTAGCCGGTCCAACCATCGTTGGAAGGACCGAATTCACTGCGGGTCCAGCCATCGATACCGAAATTGCCGGTGACATCGCCATCGTTTGAAATGCCTTTCCGCGACCCGGTGCCATCGAGCAACTCATCGACTAATTGCCGGCATGGGAACGTGTTCGCGTTTCCGGAGACGGTCAGGAGTCCCCCGGGCGAGTAGTACGCGTCCGCGTTGGTGATGATCGCGGTGTTCGCGACACGGTCGGTGAAGTAGGTATTGCCCGCGGCCGACGGGACATCAGCGAGGAAGAGGATCATGCCCCCGATGCCGAGGTCGGCACGATTGGTCGACCCATTGGGTGTGCCAGTCGGATCCATTGGGGCAGCGAAGGGGTGCGTCACCAGATAGTCGAGATCGAGGGTCGTTGCGGTCCCAGTGATCCCCACAAGCGCAAAGGAATCGGCTGTCAAAAAGCGATCAATCGAGAGCATATACAAATCATCGTTCGCCTGTCCTGAACGGGATTCCTTCAGACGGCTGGTCGCCGTCAACGGGACCGGATCGACATCGATCGTGTAGATCGCCAGGGCGCTCAAATGCAGATCACCCTGCTGGACGGCGCTCCCCAGGCTACCCTGGACCGAGGTGAATGGGGCGATCGGCAACGCCTCGGGCGCTTGCGGGGTCGCGGCAGGGACAAGGAGTGACTCGGATCCGAAACCACTGCATCCGAGCAGGGAGAGCGCGATCAATCCAAAGAACGAGGCGAGCGAAAGGCGCATGAGGCCCTCCAGCGAAAAGACGCAATACGACGTCGGGTGCTCAACGCCCATTCGCCAGCGGCATCCAGGCGGCGCCGTCAGAGAACACGAGGGATTGCGGGGACTGTTGACCATCATACAGTTTGAGATACGGCGGTTGCAATGAAGCATCTAAAAGCCGACATGTATTACACCTTACATTTGGCAACTGGAATCAATCAAAACGCCCCCCGGAGACTCCGGGGGGCGTGGGTCAGATGACGATGGTTGAGAGCGGATCGGCTAGTAGGTCCCGTCCGCCTTCAACCCGAGGAGGTACGAATCGACGGTGCCCTGGGCGGTGCGATTGACGACGCCGACGCCGGGATCGAAATCGACGGTGCCGGAGAACGTACCGACGAGTCGCGGCTTGTTGAAACTATCGACATCGAGGCCCCACCCGACCTCGGTACCTGAGCTGCCAAAACTCCCGGAAGTGACATACGCGCCGGCGCCGGTGAGCGCCACAAAGTAGACATCATCGCCGCCCACGCTCACGAGATTGACGATGCCCGCGCCGGGGTCAAAGTCGCCAGTACCGGAGAAGGTGCCGGTGATCCAGGGCGTGTTGGTCGATGTGTGCGCGATGGCTGAGGAGTAATCATTCCCGGGTCCGCCGAAGGTGGCCACCCACTGGTAGCCACCGACGACGTTGAAACTCGCGCAGAACGCGTCGGTCAACCCCGCACTCATACGATTCTGGATCCCTGCGTTGGGATCGAAATCGACCGTCCCGATAAAATTGCCCAAGACCCGTGTGGAATCAAAGTCATCGACCGCGACCGCGGCACACGCATCGTTGCCGGTCCCTCCCCAGGTATCCACCTAACGGATGAGCCCGGCGCTGTCTGCCCAGCAGTCCGATCCACCGGCGCTGGTCTTGTTGTTGGTGCCGACACCGGGCAAAAAGTCGCTGGTGCCGTAGAACGCCCCACACGCCACCGGCTGCGAGACGTTGTCGAAAGCGACCGCGGTGCAGTACGTGCTCATCCCACCGCCGCCAAACTGATTGACCCACTGGAACGCATCGGCACTATCGAGCATCAGCACGAACGTATCCTGCGACCCCTGCCCGGTCCGGGTGACGACACCAGGGCCGGGATCGAAGTCGACGGTCCCCACGAAATTGCCGATAATCGCCAGCCGATCCGCCGCATCGACGGCGATATGGGACGCGAAATCAAACGACGGTCCGCCCCAGGTCAGGGCCGAAATGAAGCTGCCATCCGGGGCGAGTTCCAGCCGGAAGGCATCGATGGAGCCCAAAGAGGTCCGGTTTGCAACGCCGGGGCCGGGATCGAAATCGACGGTCGCGTTGAAGGCGCCGACGATGTGCAGGTTGCCGCTGGAATCCGCGGCAAGTTGCGACCCCGTGGTAGCGACCCCCGGAGCGCCATAGGTCGCGACCCAGCGGAAGGCGCCGCCCTCATCAAGGGCGAGCACAAAGGAGTGGTAATTGAAGCCGATGCCGCCGGTGCGATTCACCACCGGTGCGCCGGGATCGAAATCGACCGTCCCGCTGAAATAGCCCACTGAGATCGTGCCGCCACCAGGTTCGATGAGCACGCTGGTCACGTTGGTTTCCGCACCCGATCCGCCCCAGGTCGCGAGGTAGCTCGGCGGGAACGGCGCGGCCATCTCAACCTCGAATGCCTGGTAGACCACTGGCTCGGGGAGGGTCGCGGTGCCCGAGAGCGGTATCGGCGGGATGACCGATCCGTTCAGTGGGAAATACCAGCTGCTGCGATTGAGGTTCGCTTCGGGATCCTCCGCCCGCAAAAGTCCTGTATAGGTACCAGCCACCTGTCCAGCGCCGACCCCTTTCGTGATCAAAGCGCGAAAGAAAAGTGGGTCATTGGGAATGCCACTTTCCAGGCCAGGATCACCCCCGTACGCCGTGTCATCATCGGACAGCGCGCTGGGCGGAATATTCGCAACCGCGGTGGCATCCCCCAATACGCCGGGGATGCAAACCGCCAGGGATGGTGGGCCGCTGGCGCCCTGGGCTACCGCAAAGTCGCTGATGTCGCTGCCCAGATCGGCCATTGCCGTCTCCGGGGCGATGGCATCCCAGTCGACGATGTAAAAGCGGAGCTCACTTGCAGAAATCGTATTGGAGAGGAATCCGCCGCCTTCATCGAGATAGGTCAGGCGTTCCAGGTCGAGGGCGCCATGATTCGCGCGGTAGAAGAGATTGTGATTGGAGGACGGCGCGATGGGGAGGCGATTGGCGCGTTTCTGGGCGCTCGTGGTGCCGCTCCGTGGATCGGTGTACTTGGCGATGATCGCGACATCAAAGCTGACCGGACCCGAGATGGCATCGCGACTGAGCGAGACAATACCGGGAATGGTCTGTCCCTGATGCAGCCAACCGAATCCCCGCCAGCCCGCATTGGAGGGCGCGATGTTCGACTCTTTCCACCCCGCAGGAATCGTGTAGTTACCCGCCATGCTCGCGATAGGCAGGGCCTGCCCTGTCGCAGTGACAGTCCGCTCAAAGAGCACCTCATCGACGAGCGGCTGATACGGGAACGTATTGGCGAGCAAGCCAGTCGTATCCAGCAGCCCATTGGGCTTGTAGTAGCCCGCCGCATTTGCGATCAGCGAGGTATTCACGGTGACATCATCGGTTCCGGCGAAGTAAGAACTGCCGATGATCGTCGGCGTATCGATGAGAAACAGCACGCGTCCGGTGATGCCCAGATCCGCGCGATTGCTAGCGGTCGCGGGACCGGCGAGATTGGTCGGTGCCGCGAACGGGTGACTGATCGCATAGGCCAAATCGATCGTTTCCGCCGTCCCAGTCACTCCCGTGATGCGGATGTCGGCGGGCGAAAAGTAGATGGTCGTGTCGAGCTCATATTGATCGTCCGTTTGCTGCGCGTACCGGGGAGCTGTTGACTCGAAAGATGCCGACAGCGTCGACGGATCGATGGTCATCCGCGCCAGACTCATCGCGCCTTCCAGCGATCCCTCGTGAGAGGCGATCCCACCGAAGTGAGCCTGCCGGAAATCTGTGTCGGGCATTGCGTCGGTACCGGACGACATGGGATCTGGCGCTTGCAAAGCGGAGCAACTCACCAGGGCCAGCATCGCGGTACAGGATGCTGAGATGAGGAAGTGTTGTCGTAGCATGGCGTCACTCGCTTTGACCGAAAGGATCGCGCAGGGCGGACGAGCCATGATGATCCCATGCCGCCGCTCTGTCCATGTGACAACAGGCTCAATTCCGTGT
>Ga0163150_10010411_pt1 | contig 10064 bp, 14 predicted proteins | sample OliLakLV19P2IB_FD_148628 | JGI IMG/M metagenome (GOLD analysis project Ga0163150, IMG submission 148628) | Freshwater microbial mat bacterial communities from Lake Vanda, McMurdo Dry Valleys, Antarctica - Oligotrophic Lake LV.19.P2.IB | ecosystem: Environmental > Aquatic > Freshwater > Lake >...
GACGGAAGACCACGATCAACTGGCGCTTCACGCGCAAAGACGCCCGACGCAAGTTCGGATATATAACGCCACTGTCTACGCGGTCAAAGACCTAGTGAGACCGCGGATCGGAGAGTCGAGCGCGTGCGAATGCAGCAACCGGGCATGGATCGATCGAACGGTTACGAGGCTGCCGCGTCAGATTTTGTGGCAGGACGTCGACAGACGAGTATCGGGGTCGCGACGGTTCGCACGTGGGCTCGATCACTCCCGCCAGGCGCTTCGATTCTCGACCTCGGCTGCGGTGATGGCGTGCCGATCTCGACCGCCTTGATGAACGATGGATTCGTGATCTATGGCATAGACGCGGCGCCGAGCATGACGGCAGCGTTTCGCCACCGGATCCCGCACGCGCATGTTGCCTGCGAGGCGGTGGAGGACTCATCATTTTTTGGTCGACGGTTCGACGGCATCGTTGCGTGGGGCCACATGTTCCTGCTGTCCGCCGACGTGCAACGAGATCTGATTCGTCGGGTTGCGTCGGCGCTGGGGCCCGGCGGCCGGTTCCTGTTCACGTCGCCGGCACAATCCTGTACGTGGGCGGACTTGTCGACCGGCCGCGAGTCGCTGTCGCTTGGGGCGGAGGTGTACAAGACAGTCCTTTCGGGAGCAGACCTGATGCTGGTTGGCGAGCACCTCGATGAAGGGAAGAACCACTATTATGAGGCTGTCAAGCGATGAGGCGGCGTTCATGCCCATCGACGCGGTTGTCGCGGTCCAACCTGCAGATGAAAGCCGCCGGTCGCCTGCGGCGCCCGCAGTTGGTCGGCAGGCCGTGAGACGCCATACCAAAGTTTTCTGAATCCGGAGATCCGCAATGCCAGCTCCGTCCATCACCCCCGGCCTGCTCTACCACGATGCGCCGCAAGCAATTGAATGGTTGTGTCGTGCTTTCGGCTTTGAAAAGCGCCTGGTCATCCCGGGCGAGAACTCATCGATTCGCCATGCCCACCTGACCTTAGGTCTCGGCGGAATCATGCTCAGTTCAGCAGAGGCGTATGCGTTCCCGAGTTTCTGCACATCTCCGCGAGAGGTAGGCGGAGTCGGCACTGTTGAGATCATCGTCCATGTCAGTGATCCAGATGCTCACTACAAGCACGCCGTGTCGGAGGGTGTCGAGATACTTGTTCCAATTGAAGACAAACCCTATGGAGGGCGCGGCTATACATGCAAGGATCCTGAGGGGCACGTCTGGGCTTTTGGCTCATACAGCCCATGGGCTTCCAATGGCGCCTGACATCTCAATCCAGCGGGCGCGCTACGCGCGCCGCTGATGTCAGGCCTTGGCCCCGTAGGATCATTGGTCATGGGGTGCTGTTGCTCGCTAGTCGGCGCGGGTGGTTCCTCTGCGTGGCCCTTGTTCTCTCGGTGGGTGGATGCGCGGCTGGACACGCTGCTCCAGACATCGCCGGTCCAGCCGCACTCAAGCCGTTCCCGTTCGATCCAGACGTGTCAATCGGTTGCGCCAGTGATCGGACGACCGTGCCCGACTCCATCACCATAATCGACATTTTCTTGGACTCCCTGCCGACCGCCATGCCTGCCGAGGTACTCGTTGACGCCTATGTGCGGTACCCACGGGTGCCGTCGCCCGGATCGACCCCGCTGAGCTTCTCATACTCGTCTCCAGGGTCGTCCCAGCACCTCGGCACCGGTTGCACCCTATCGACAGGTGCGACCCTGCGGATGGTGGCACGTCAACTGGGCGGGGGGCAGTTTCGCTTTGTATCTGACTGGCCGGTCCGATTGCGGATCAGGGACCGAGCCGGAGAGGTTCTTTCGGAAAGAACATATTTCTCTCGCCCCCCCGGAGGAGATGTGGTCCGGTGGAGGACCCAATAGAGCTGACAGTGGCCTGCCGGAGGTGACCATTGGTTATCTCGTTGGTGCCGCGCTCCCAAGAGTGATGTAGGGTGCCGAAGTAGCAACGGTTGCCGGTGGACGCGGCCGGTCGGCGTCATGTTGTCGCTGCGCAAGACGTTGTGGGCCAATGGCTTGCGCCGCACGTCGCTATTTCCTCAATGGGTTGCGTAAAATTACTCACCGCCCTGGCTAAATCGCTGCCGCCGTTCCAGCTTCCCCAGGGGAAGCTGCGCGCCGGTGCGGGGCCCCGGAGGCGTGGACGAAGACCGTCTGGGTGCGCAAGCCCAAGCGGATGACCTCCGTTCGGCACGGCCCAGGAGACCGCTTCAGCGGTCGGATCGTTGAGCCGCAGCTTTGGCCGTGGCCAGTCCGTGGAGGCATCTGGCGGTGGAAGGGTTTGGGTGGTAAGGTGGGGGGCGGTGGCCTCGCACCAGTGGAAGTCGGCTCACTTCGTCGGGAAGGTCAGCCCATGAATCAGGTTTGCACCAACGCGGATGGCGCTGAGTCGGGGGTGATCCGCTTCCCCAGCGCGGGACGAGTGCTGTTCGCCGCTGCCATGATATGGCTGGGCGCCATGGGGCTCGATGTCGTCCAGGTGTGGCAGCCAGTACCCCGATGGGTGCCTGCCCTCGGCGCCCTGGCGTACCTCTGCACCGCCATCTCCCTGGCCGGGGGCCTCGGCCTGCTCTGGCGACGCACCGCGAGGGCATTCCACGACTTGCCTCTGGTTCCCTTCGGACTGATGTGGGTACCGCGCGTGTGGGCGGGCACCGCCCAATGACCATGGAATCCTCACTGCGCCGAGTCGCTCTCGGAGTCCTTCTGTCTGTGGCCTCTTCCGGCGTTGCCGTCGCGCAGACCCCGCCTCCGCTCAAGGGTACCGTGGAACGGATCAAAGTTCATGGTGCGTCCCTGGAGGCCAACCTGGAAGGCGACTCCCCGGATCGTGACGTCTCGATCTATCTGCCGCCGAGCTACCGAACCAACACCGATCGCCGGTACCCGGTCGTCTACCTCCTGCACGGCTTCACCGACCGCGATGACCGGTGGTTCGGCCCCCGGGCGACATCGATCAACGCCCCGGCATCGCTGGAGACCGCCCTGGGCAATGGCAGCGCGGGGGAGATGATCCTGGTGATGCCGAACGCCTACACCCGGTATGCCGGGAGTTTCTATGGCAGCTCCGCAGCCACGGGCGACTGGGAGACCTTTGTCACCGGTGAACTGGTTTCCTTTATCGATGACCACTACCGCACCCTCGCATCGCGCGCCAGCCGCGGCCTGGCGGGGCACTCAATGGGCGGGTACGGGGCGATCCGGCTGGCGATGAAACATCCCGACGTGTACGCGGCGGTCTATGCGATGAGCGCCTGCTGCCTGTATCAAGGCACTCCGAGCGTGGCCAGCGTCCGGGTGGCCGACGCGGTGCGATCGGCCGACGATTTCGAGAAGGCGGAGTTCTTCGCGAAGGCGTTGCTGGCCCAGGGCGCCGCGTGGTCGGCCAATCCAGGGTCAGCACGGTTCTTCGACCTGCCGTTCAAGAATGGTGTGCTGCAGCCATTGGTGGTTGCCGAGTGGAATGCGAACATGCCGACGGCGATGCTGGGGCAGTACGCGGCGACGCTCCGGACGGTTCGCTTCCTCGCGCTCGATGTCGGACGGGAGGACTTTCTGCTTGATCAGAATCAGCTGCTGGATCGGCTGCTCACCGATCACGCGATTCCCCATTCGTTCGAAACCTACGAAGGGGACCACGTCAGCAGGATTGGCGAGCGTCTCGGCACCAAGGTCCTGCCGTTCTTTGCCAGGAGCCTGTCGTTCGGCGCGGCTGCACCGCCGGGAGGCCGGTAGCGGGCTGGAGAATGACTCGCGCGCTTCAATGTCCCATGCACGGACTCCACCAGGTCGATGGAGCCGGCTTGCAGCCGGCTGTCGAAATGCGGTATCGCCGAGCGTCATGGTGGTAACGGCGCATGTTGCCCGCGCCGACGGACAGGGCGTCGCAGCGATGACGTACGCACTTTTGCAGTACGGGCCCGAGACTGAGATGATGAGTCTCCCCAAGGAAGCGGCGGGTCAGTTGCACGGGGCCTGTAGGGCGTCCACCGCGCGCGGGGGGCACTGAACATCAGCCGAGAGGAGTGAGGTCTATGCACGCAAAGGCGATTGGCTATTGGACGGCAACCGGCCTGCTCTGCTTTGGCATGCTGTCCGGCGGCGTCGCCGAGTTGCTCCAGGCCCAAGGCACCGTGGCGGGAATGATGGCACTGGGGTACCCGGTCTACTTCGTGACCATCCTCGGCACCTGGAAGGTGCTGGGCACCGTCGCCTTGCTGGCCCCCGACCTCCCGCGGCTCAAGGAGTGGGCCTACGCCGGCATCTTCTTCAACATGACGGGCGCGCTGCTGTCGCATCTTGCCACCGGTAGCGCGGGGTGGCACGTGGCAGTCACCGGCACCTTTGCCGCCCTCACCGTGCTCTCATGGGCGCTCCGGCCTGCGAGTCGGATCGTCGGCGCGCTCGCGCCGGCGACATTCTTCCGCAGCGTCGGCCACTATGCGGTCGCTTCGCTGCCGTCAGACGGGTAGGCAAGACCAATGGCGACGGCATCTGTCAACGGCATCACCATCGGCTACGATGAAATCGGCGAGGGCTCCAACGTGCTCCTGCTGGTACACGGTCATCCCTTCAATCGGTCGATGTGGCGGCCGCAACTCGACGCGGTACGGAAGGCAGGCTGGCGTGTGCTCACTCCCGACCTGAGGGGATATGGCGAGACCACGGTCGTGCCTGGGAAGACGCCCTTCGACGTTTTCGCAGCTGATCTCGCAGCGCTTCTCAATCACCTCGACATCGGGGATGTCGTCATCGCCGGCTTGTCGATGGGCGGGCAGATCGTCATGGAGTTCGCGCGGCGATATCCACACCGGGTGCGAGGGATCTTGCTGACCGCCACATTTCCCCAGTCGGAGACCGACGAGGGCAAACGGCACCGGAACGCCATGGCTGATCGCCTGCTACGAGAGGGGATGGGTGCCTACGCCGCCGACGTGCTCCCACAGATGCTCGCAGCGCGTAGCATCACGACGCTGCCGACGGTTGCGGACCACGTCTCGCGCATGGTGCGCGCCACCGACCCGGAAGGAGCCGCGGCGGCACTTCGCGGGCGCGCCGAGCGTCCGGAGGCCTTCAACACGGCCCTGATCCGCTTCCTCACTCGGCTGATGCCGACGCGCGCGGCGCCATAAGAAGTGACACATCGAACCCTGCGCGCGGGGAGTGCGATCTTTGCCACGGCCATTGCGGCGATGGGTGTTGTGATGATCGTGCGACCCGACGTTTCCGCTGTGCTCGTGCCGCTGCCCGCGTCATTCCCGGGGCGGTCGGTGCTTGTCGTGCTGTCGGGCATCTGGTTGATCGGGTCGGCGGTGGCCATTCTGGCCGGACGTCGCGCCGGCCCCGGAGCGCTGTCGATGGCGGGACTGCTCACCCTCGGGAGCATTCTGCACATCGGGCCGGTGCTCATGAATCCGGGAACGCCCGCCTGGGCCGTCGCGTTCGAGACGGTGGCACTCGCCGCAGCGGCATGGACGCTCGCCGGCCTGCTGGGTCGAATGCCTGAGCGAGTGCGCGTGGCCGCCCGCTGGGCGTTCTCCGCCTCGCTCATCGCGTTCGGTCTCTTCCATTTTCTCTATCATGGGTACATCGAGAACGCCGTGCCCGCGTGGATCCCTGGTCACGCGTTCTGGACCTACGCCATCGGCGGCGCGCTTATCGCCGCGGGATTCGCCGTCTGGACCGGAATTCAGGCGCGCCTGGCCGCGACGCTGCTGTCGATCATGTTTGGATCGTGGGTGTTCATCGTGCATGCCCCGCGGGTTGCCGCCAGCTGGTCGAATGCCGACGAGTGGAACAGCCTGTTCATTGCACTCGCCTGCTGTGGAGCATCGTGGATTGTGCGTGAAAGCCTGGCGCCCCATGCACCCTAGTTGTGCCTGCGGCACCGTCTCCGTGCGTCTGTCCTGCGCCTGGACCGGCGTGCCCATTCTCATGGTGGCGCACCTGCTTGCCGAGCCACATTGGCGCGACACACCGTGCGGGGCGAACGAGGTGCGCCCGGTGTGGGGGTAGCCGAAGCATCCGCCGAGCGCTCGCGCGAGATGGCCGCACTCGTCGCGCGGCGAAGCTATGGCCGGCTCGTCGCCTTCCTGGCGGCGCGAACGGGTGATATCGCCGGTGCTGAGGACGCATTGTCCGAGGCATTTGCGGCCGCACTCGTGACGTGGCCCGAGAACGGCATTCCGCGCACCCCGGAGGCCTGGCTGCTGTCAGTCGCACGCCGCAAGCTGATCGATGTGGCGCGGCGGGGTCAGACTGCGACCAGGGCGGCGGATACCTTGGCATTCCTCGCCGAGGAGCGGTCTGCCGCACTGGAGGACGAGGGGGAGATTCCCGATGAGCGCCTCCGCCTCATGTTTGCCTGTGCGCATCCGGCGATCGAGGCCGGCGTGCGTGCGCCGCTGATCCTTCAGGCGGTGCTGGGCTTCGACGCCGCCCGGATCGGGTCGGCCTTTCTGATCGCGCCTGCGACCATGGGGCAGCGACTCGTACGTGCGAAGAGTCGCATCCGGCAGGCCGGGATTCCGTTCCGCGTACCGGAACGCGACGAACTTGTCGGGCGACTTGACGCCGTTCTCGAGGCGATCTATGCCGTGTACACGGAAGGCTGGTCCGATCCCGCTGGGACACAGGCGCGCAGCCGTGGGTTGGCTGAGGAAGGGATCTGGCTCGGGCGCGTCGTTGCCTCGCTCCTTCCCCAGGAGCCCGAGACGCTGGGGCTGCTTGCCCTGATGCTGCACACCGCCGCGCGCCGCGCCGCGCGCCGCGACGCGGAAGGCGAGTTCGTCCCGCTGGATGCCCAGGACCCTGCGCGCTGGAATGCCCCGCTGATCGATGAGGCAGAGACGCTGCTTCTTGCCGCGAGCCGCATGGGCGCCCCTGGGCGCTACCAGCTCGAAGCGGCGGTCCAGTCGGCGCATTCCGCGCGACGCGTCGCCGGCAGGACTGATTGGGCCGCCATCGTCGAGCTGTACGACGCGCTCCTCGCGATCACCGGCTCCGTCGTGGTCGTCATCAACCGCGCGGTCGCGCTTGGCACGCAGCTGAACGCCGCGGAAGGCCTGACAGCGCTCGACGCGCTGAAGGACGATGCCCAGCTTGCCGGGTACCAGCCCTACTGGGCGGCCCGCGCAGCCCTGTTGGCGCGGAGCGGCAAGGCCCAGGACGCCGCAGATGCCTATTCGCGCGCGATCGGCCTTGAAACCGACCCGGCGGTGCGTCGCTTCCTGCACTCTGAACTCTCGCGAACCGGCGGCGGGGCGATCGAACCGTTACGGGGGGCACCGATGGGATATGGGTCATGAGTGCGGACCTGCAGGAGGGTCTCTACACGCTCCACCCCATCGGTGTCGTGCGCTCCGCGCTGACCAGTCTCGCCGCTGCCCCCCTCCAGGGAGATGAAGGCGGTCCCGAGGCCTGGCTGGAGATCACGGTTCCGGCTGCACACGGACTCGATGGCATCACCGCAGGGGACGAGCTTCTTGTCCTGACGTGGCTGCACTGTGCGCGGCGCGACGTGCTTCATGTGCATCCGCGCGGGACACGTGAGACCCCGGTGACGGGCGTGTTCGCGACCCGTTCCCCGGACCGGCCCAACCCCGTTGGGCTGCATCGGGTGTCGGTGCGGGAAGTCACGGGACGGAAGGTGAGGGTTGCACCGATGGAGGCGATCGACGGTACACCCATCGTCGATATCAAGCCGGTGCTCGGACGATTGAACGAGCGCTGACAATGCGAGGAACTGGAGACGAGACTAGCATGAACGACACCGTAGCACCAACGAGCTCCACCAGTCAGATGACGCAGACCCTGCTGCGATGTGGCATCGCGGCGGGACCGTTGTACCTCATTGTCGGACTCGCCCAAGTTGCAATGCGGGAAGGCTTCGATGTCCGGCGTCATGCGCTGAGCTTGCTGAGCAACGGCGACCTTGGCTGGATTCAGATCCTCAATTTCCTGGCGAGTGGCGTGTTGGTCATCGCCGGCGCAATCGGTCTCCGCAGGGTGCTGAAAGGGAGCAGGGGTGGAACGTGGGCGCCCGTCCTGCTTGGCGGATACGGTATCGGTCTGATCGGCGCCGCCGTCTTTGTCGCTGATCCTGGGTTGGGCTTCCCCCCTGGTGCCGCACTGGAGTCGACTGGCATGAGCCGTAGCGGACTGCTGCACTTCGTCTTTGGTGGATTCGGATTCTACGCGCTCATTGGGGCGTCGTTCGTGTTCGCCCATCGTTTCAAGACGCTGAAGCAGGCGCAGTGGAGTGTCTATTCACTGATCACCGGACTCGGGTTTCTGGTCAGCTTTGCAGTGATTGCGTCGGGTTCCACGTCACCAGCCGTCATTCTTGCGTTCTACGCCGCTGTAATCTGGGTCTGGGCCTGGCATAGCGCCGTGTACCTGAGCGTCATGCGTGGCATGCCGGGGTCGGGGTGAGGGACGCAGCGGAACAGTGTGCCGCTTGCGCACCGGGGTTGAGCGCGCGCCTTCACGTCTGGCAGACTTGCCGGACATGGCCCCCAGCTCGATATTGGCCCGGATGAACACTTCCGCCTCGCGCCCGCCAGCGCTGGAGGTCAGGCACTCGGACGTGCGCCATGCACTCCTGGTTACCTGGCTCGTGACCGCGGTGTGGGACGCGGCGTGCGCGAGCGCGCTCAGCGTCTTCGCCTACCACTCGACAGTTCCCGGCCTCTGGCAGGGTGTGGCCGCCACCGTTCTCGGGCAGCGCGCGTTCGAGCCCGCAGCGCACGGTGTGGCTGTCGGCCTGGCGCTCCATCTCGCCGTCGCGCTCGTCTGGTCCGCACTTTTTGTGGCAGTGCTCGTGCGCTCAGGCGCGGTCCAGGGTGTGATTCGTCGGCCCGGCGGTGCACTCGCGGTCGCCTGCGTCTACGGACCCGCCATCTGGCTGGTGATGTCAGTCATCGTGATCCCCTTCGCCACTGGGCAGCCACCCCGCTTCGGCTTTCGCTGGTGGGTGCAGGTCGTGGCTCACGTCCCTTTCGTCACCATCCCTCTTGTCTTCACGGCGCGGCGGGCTCTCGGGTTCGACACGCCCGGGCCGGGTCCTGTGGCATCGGGCTCAGCTGCGGGCGCGGCGTAACGGATGGTGTGTGTCGATCCGCGCGTTCCCTGGACCTGGGTCAGGGCGCCCCGCCGGCTGTCGAACTGGGGTGTTGCCGAGCGTCATTGTATCAGCGGCGTATGCTCCCCGCGACAACCGACAAGGAGATGAACCGATGAAATACCTGCTTTTGCAGTACGGCAACGAGACGGAGATGATGACGCTTCCGAAGGAAGAGGCGGGTCAGTTGCACGGCGCCTATGTGGCGTACACCGAGGCGATGAAGAAGGCGGGCGCTTATGTCAGCAACAGCGGGCTGCGGCCGACCTCCAACGCGACGACCGTGCGTGCGCCAGCCGGCAATGCCAGCGTCCTCGATGGACCCTTCGCCGAGACCAGGGAGCAGCTCGGCGGCTACTACCTGATTGAGGTCGCGGACCTCGACGCGGCACTCGTCTGGGCCAAGCGACACCCCTTCGTCACGCATGGCGCGATCGAGGTGCGTCCGGTGTGGGGGTAACCGAAGTGTCCGCTCTACGCGGAGGTCCCGGTGATTTCCGGCGCGGCGCACAGCCTGATGGGACATCCCCTGGCGATGGCGACCATGCTGCGGGTACTCGGCGCGCCGTAGTGGGGCACGATGGGTCTCCTGAGATTGGGAACGAACGCATGCTCTGCCTCGGCGTGGACAACAATGCCGTAGAGGCCGGGCCTGCCCGGCCCGTGGGAATCGGTATCAACGCGTGCACCCCTCGACACAGGCATCACGAATCGCCGGGGGTGTCGGCGGGCCACGACGTCCGCGGGCCAGGCAGGCCTGGCCCTTACGGCAGCTTCGATCGCCCATTCACCGACACCGCGCCATGCAGCGCAGCCATTGAGGCCGGCTACAGCCGGGTCAGGTCCCCGTAGGTCTCCGGCCGCCGGTCGCGGAAGAACTGCCAGATATCGCGGACTTCACGAATCTTGTCGAGATCCAGCTCGG
>Ga0163150_10010414_pt1 | contig 10063 bp, 9 predicted proteins | sample OliLakLV19P2IB_FD_148628 | JGI IMG/M metagenome (GOLD analysis project Ga0163150, IMG submission 148628) | Freshwater microbial mat bacterial communities from Lake Vanda, McMurdo Dry Valleys, Antarctica - Oligotrophic Lake LV.19.P2.IB | ecosystem: Environmental > Aquatic > Freshwater > Lake >...
CCCGACAATCGCCCCGTCACCCGTCTCGTCGCCGGCCGTCGCCCCGGCGCCCACGGAACCACCTGCAGCCTCGCCCGTGCCGACCGCCGTGCCGGTCCCGGCTTCCTGAGTCGTCGGCGGATTGCCGAACCGCGCCATGCGCCCGGTGCTGCTTGCTGTGCTGGGCCTGGCGACGGGGCTGGTTGCGGGTTGCGGGCGTCTGGCCTCCCGCGCGGAACTGATCATCCTGAACGGCGCCGAGCCCGAAACGCTCGACCCGGCGCTGATCACCGGCCAGCCCGAAGGCCGGGTTGCGAACGCGCTGTTCGAGGGGCTCACCGCCTTCGATGAGCGCGGGCAGGCCGTGCCCGGAGTGGCCGAACGGTGGGAGATCTCGGCAGACGGTCGGGAATACACGTTCCATCTGCGAGAAACCGCCCAGTGGAGCAATGGCGACGCCGTCACGGCCCAGGATTTCGTGAACTCGTGGCGGCGGACGCTCTCGCCACAGACCGCTTCCGAATACGCGTATCAGCTCCACTATCTGCGCGGAGGCCGCGCGTTCAACGAGGGGACGCTGACCGATTTCAACCAGGTCGGCGTGCGGGCGGAGGGTCCGCGCAAGCTCGTGGTCACGCTGGAAAATTTCACCCCGTTCTTCCTCGATCTGTGTGCGGTGGTCACCCTCCTGCCCGCGCACCTGCCGTCCGTCGAACGCTGGGGCGAGGACTGGGTCAAACCCGGGCGGATGGTTTCCAACGGGGCATTCGTCCTGGAAGAATGGCGCATCAATGACCGGATCCGCCTGCGCCGCAACCCCCGCTATTGGAACCGCGATGCGGTCGCCATGGCAACCGTCGATCTCCTGCCGGTGAGCGCGGCCAACACCGCCTTCAATTTTTACGCGTCCGGGCTTGCCGATCTCATGCTCGACAAGGGACTCGTCCCGCCCGCGCTCCTGGGCGAGTTGCGGAAGCGCCCGGACTTTCATTCCGCCCCATTCCTGGGCAATTACTTCATCCGCTTCAACACCACCCGCGGCCCGTTCAAGGATCCGCGCGTCCGACGCGCCTTCAGCCTCGTCGTGGACCGCGACAGTCTGGTCCAGAAGATCACCCGCGCCGGCGAAGTGCCCGCCACCAGTTTCGTCCCGCCCGGCACCGCCGGCTATCAACCGCCCGCCGGGCCGGCCCGCGACCCGGAACGGGCCCGCCGTTTGCTGGCTGAGGCGGGTTACCCGGGCGGACGCGGCTTTCCGATGGCGCAATACCTCTACAGCGAGGGAGAGCTGAACGAGGCAATCGCGGTCGAGCTCCAGGCCATGTTCCGACGCGAACTCGGCGTCACCATCCAGCTCGGCCGGCAGGAATGGAAAGTCTACCTCAACTCGATGAGCAACCTCGACTACGACCTCTGTCGATCCAGCTGGGTCGGCGATTACAATGATCCCAACACCTTCCTCGACATGTTCGTGACCGACGGCGGCAACAACCGCACCGGGTGGTCGAACGCCACCTACGACGCCCGCATCGCCGAAGCCGCGCGCACCGTCGGGCGCGATCAGCGATTCGCCGCATTCCGCGCTGCGGAACAGATCCTCGTCACCGAGGAGGCCCCGATCTGCCCGCTCTATTATTACGTCGGCATCCAGTTCTATGACGGCACCCGCTTGGGCGGCATCGAGGCGAACCTGCTCGACGAACATCCCATCCGCCTCCTGCGATGGAAACAGCCGGCCTCCCGGCGGGGAGGCGGATGAAACGTGCGCTGCAGCGCGCGGTTTACTGGCTGGTGCGGGCGCTCGAAGCCGCGCTCGCACCGCTCCCCGTCCCCTGGGCATGGCGGATCGGGGCGGCGCTCGGCGCCGTGGCCCATGCGTTGCTGCCGGGGTACCGCACGCTCGCCCGCACCAATCACCGGATCGCGTTCGGAGACGAGATGCCGGAGCGGATCGTCCGCGGATCCGTGGCGCGGATGTTCCGGAACTTGGGGGGCAACCTCTTCGGCGGGGTCCGACTGGCGCGGGCCGACATCGGCGAGCTGCGCGACCGGCTCCGGATCGAAGGGCTCGAGCATTTCCGCCAACCCGCCATCGAAGGGCGCGGGAACATCATTGCGGTCCTGCACATGGGCGGGTGGGAAACGTTCGCGCAGGCGCGCCCGCTGTTTGACCTCCCCGGCCACCGACTCGCGACCATTTACCAGCCGCTGGGCAACCCGTTCATCGACGCCCATGTGCGCGCCAGCCGCGAGCATCGCGGGATCGAGGCGATTTCGCGGGCGGAAGGCTTTCGTGAAGCGGTCAAAATTCTCCGCGCAGGCGGCATCGTCGGCGTGTTGATCGATCAGCATGCCGGGGATGCCGGGCTCTGGACCCCGTTCTTCGGTCGGCTCGCCTCGACCACCACCCTCCCCGCCCTGCTCGCGGCCCGCACCGGGGCCCCCATCCAAATCGGATCGGTGATCACCGAGTCGCCCGGACGCTGGCGTCTGCGATTCCGGCCCGTGTGCGATCAGCCCGCGGAACGCAGCGTCCCGGAGCTGACCGCACTCCTCAACCAGGCCGCGGAGCGGGAGATCCGCCAGGCACCGCACGAGTGGTTCTGGGTCCATCGCCGATGGAAGACGCCCTCCCCAAAATTCCTGCTCCGATCTTACCGCCGCGGCGTGCATCTCCCCCCGGAAATCCCCCTCAAACCGTTCCGCCTGGTGGTCCGCTCCCCAAACTGGCTCGGGGATGCCGTGATGGCGGTGCCTGCCGTGAATGCGATCCGGGCGGGTCGTCCCGATGCGCACGTCACCGTTCTCGGGCCGGAAAAGCTGGCCGATCTCTGGCGGACCGTTCCCGGGGTGGACGCATTCCTCGGCATCTCGTCCGGCGAATCGGTCTGGGCAACGGCGGCGCGGCTGCGGGGAGGATTCGACGCGGCCATCGTACTGCCCAACTCGATCCGCTCCGCGCTCGAACCATGGCTGGCCCGGGTGCCGCGCCGGGTGGGGTTCGCGGGAAAGTGGCGCAGGACGTTGCTCAACCAGATCGTCCCCGATCCCCGGCGGATCGGTCCACCGCGTCATCAAGGGCGCCGGTATCTCGACATCGCAGCGAGGATCGGCGCCGATCTGCGGGATGCGTCGTTCGGCATCCCACCCACGGCACCACCGCCCGATGAGGTCCGGATCGGCCTCTGTCCCGGCGCGGAATACGGCGCCGCCAAACGCTGGTTGCCGGAACGCTTCGCCGAAGTCGTCCGCACCGTGTCGGCACGTCGCTCGTGCCAATGGAAAATATTCGGGACTGCCGCGGATTCACCGGGCGCGCGGACGATCTGCGCGACGGCACAGGACGGCGTGGAAGATCTCACCGGGCGCACGACCCTGGCGGAGTTGATCGCCGGGCTGCGCCAATGCCGGCTCCTGCTCACCAACGATACCGGCACCATGCACCTTGCCGCCTGGCTCGGCGTCCCTGTGGTGGCGCTGTTTGGCTCGACGGAACCCGATCTCACCGGCCCGCTCGGCGCGGGCCACACGGTGATTCGTCACCGGGCGGAGTGCAGCCCCTGCTTCCTGCGCACCTGCCCGATTGATTTCCGGTGCATGCGGGCGATCACCGCGGACGAAGTGGTCGAGGCCGTGCTCCGGATTCTTGACGCCCCGGGAATCGAATCCGCCCGCACGGCGTGAGCCGCCCAGCACGGTGGTGCCGACCCGCGTGCTCGCCGACCATCGCGGCGGCGTTGCGCGCCGCGGGTGCCGATGCCGTGTTTGCGGGCGAAGGGGAAACCGCCCTCGCCATGAGCGCGTATCTGATGCGGGAACTCGGCGCCACGGACGAGCAGATCGACCGCGAACGCGAGCGCGTCCGCAAAGAGCTCTTCTGACGGGCGGGACCGGCCCCGCTTACCGCTTGCGGTGCGCGGCCTGGATCGGTTGCGAATTGACGAGCACCTCGCGCACCCGGCGGCCGTCGTTGAACCGGCTGCTGACCAGGTCGAGATTGCCGTCGCTCGACACCACCGCGATCCCGCCCTTCGGAAGCCCGTAGGCGGCGGCGGCCCCGGCGCCGTCCGCGGCGACAAGGAACGGAATTGAGGATTTGAGGGTCCCTCGCGAGGGATCGGCGAACGCGGCGACGAACAGCACCTCGCGTGCTGCGTAGACCCGGTAAAGCGGTTCCAGCGACTTGACCTGCGCGCGGAAGCGGCGATCGGAGGGCGATCTTGCAAACAGGACCACCACCTGCTGACCCCGGAAACCACGCACGGAGGCGGGTTTGGAACCGGAGGCGAGCGCGATGTCGGGGGCGGGGCGAACCACGGCGGCGCCGGCGGGCCCGGCGCAGGTGAGGGTGAACAGGAGGGCGGTGGTGAGGGAGAGGAGTCGCTTCATAGTCGCAGTGTCGGGTCAGACCTTCATCAGTTCGGCTTCCTTGTGTGAGACATGCTTTTCGATGGAGGTGACCGAGCGATCCGTGAGTTTCTGGATCTCCGCCTCGGCGTCGCGCAGACCATCCTCGCTGAGATCGCCGGAGGCCTTCAATTTCTTGCCCGTGTCAATCCCTTCCCGCCGGAGAGTCCGGATGCGCACCTTTGCCTCCTCCCCCATCTGCTTGACGCTCCGCACCATGTCCTTGCGGCGATCCTCGGACAACTCGGGGATGGGCAGGCGGATGATCTTGCCGTCGGTGACGGGGTTGATGCCGAGCTTGGACTCCTTGAGGGCCTTCTCGATGTCCTTGGTGGTGGAGGCGTCGAACGGCTGGATGACCAGCAGGCGGGGTTCGGGTGTCGTGATCACCGCGAGCTGCTTGAGACGCATCCGCGTCCCGCCATACGCCTCGACTTCGATCCCCTCGACGAGGCTGGGCGAGGCCTTGCCCGTCCGCACCGAGGCCAGCTCGTGCACGAGATATTCCTCCGCCTTTTCCATGGCGGCTTCGGTTTCAAAAAGTGTCTCTTCGATGCTCATGGTTCCGCTCGGGAATTCGCCCGCCATCCAAGTCGCCATCCAAGTCGCCATCCAAGTCGCCATCCAAGTCGCCATCCAAGTCGCCATCCAAGTCGCCATCCAAGTCGCCATCCAAGTCGCCATCCAAGTCGCCATCCAGGCCGCCGGTCCAACCACCCCGCGCGGCTCCGCGTCGCCTAGGGCTCGACCAACGTGCCCGGCTGTCGGCCGAGAACGGCATCCTTGATATTGGAGAGCTTCCCCATGTCAAAGACAATAATCGGGATGCGGTTGTCCATGCACAGGCTGAATGCCGTCGAATCCATCACTTTCAAGCGCCGCCCCAAGGCGTCGGCGAAGGTCAGCCGTGCGAACCGTTTCGCCTTCGGATTGGTCGCCGGGTCGCTGTCGTACACCCCGTCCACCTTCGTCGCCTTCAAAATCACCTCCGCCCCGAGCTCGCTCGCCCGCAGGGCCGCTGTCGTGTCGGTCGAGAAATACGGGTTGCCCGTCCCGGCCACAAACACCACCACCCGCCCCAACTCCAAATGCCGGACCGCCCGGCGCAGGATGAACGGCTCCGCGACATTCTGCATCTCGATGGCGGTCTGCACCCGGACCGGCACCCCGAGATGCTCGAGCTGGCTCATGATGGCCATGCCATTGATCACCGTGGCCAGCATCCCCATGTAATCCGCCGTGGTGCGATCCATCCCGCGATTGCTCGCGGTCAGCCCGCGCCAGATGTTGCCGCCTCCCACAACCACCGCAACCTGCACGCCGAGCGCGTGGATCTCGCCGATCTGACGGGCGATGCCATCGACGATCTGCGGCGAAATATTGTCGCGACTGCCGGGTTCCCGGAGCGCCTCGCCGCTCAGCTTCAAAACGATCCGACGATACTTGAGGCGCGGGGAACGGGGACGGGGCTTGCCTGCCATGAAGACAAGAGGAAACCCGATCTCCCCCCGTTCGGAAAGCAAAAACCGGCACCCGGCACCGACCCGGCACCGGCCGGGGTCAGCCCGGCCCCGGCCCCACCTGGCGACGCGCCATGAAAACCAGCAGCAAACACCAGGCGGAGTTGAGCAGGAGGAACAGCAGAAACTGGAGCCGCTGAGGCAACGCATACACGCAAACGAGCACGGGCACCCAGAAGGCGAGGTTGCCCGCGAAGATCGGGACGATCCGCTCGAAAAATCCGCGCACCCCCAGCGCCCGAAGGGTGGCCAGGGGGCGGTACTGATGCTCACGCACCGCAAACCAGAACACCACCAGGGGCATCGCCACCCAAAGCGTGTAACCGAACTGGTCGCACAGGATCTTGAGGCCGAGTGTCCGGACATCATGCCCGTCACCGAACCAGAGGGATTGCAGCGCATAGAACCGCTCGATCAACACCCCGAGAATCGCGAACAATGTCCATTGATGGGCCAGCTCGCCGGCGGTCGGCGGTGCAATCCCGGCGGGTCGGCACCGGCGTTTGATCGCCTCGGGGATCAGGCCCCCGCTGATCACGTTCGCCAGGGCCGCAAACGCCATGCCCCCGCGCTCCTTCCACCCCGTCGCCACTTCGCAGAATGCCTGCACGGCGGGGGACAAAAAGTAAGCGACCACCAATCCCGCCGCTGCGGCCTGGATCACGAGGAACGCCGGCCAATACGCCCGGAGCGCGTCCAGTGCCGGACGGAACAGAGCGCCGACCTTCACCGGACGACTGCAGCCTCCGATGCCGGGCCTCCCGGTTCCGTCCCCTCCAGCCGTTCGAACTCTGCAAGCGCCATGCCGACCACCTGATCCATGTTGTAATAGCGGTAGGTGGCAAGGCGCCCGATGAATGACACCCCCGGCTCCGCCCCGGCACGCGCCCGGTATTTCGCATACAACGCGGCGGCATCGGGCGCCGGAATCGGGTAGTAGGCCTCGCGGCCGGGACCGAAATCCTCCGGGTATTCGCGGACGATGGTGGTGTTCGTGCAGAGCTGGCCGGTGGCGTGCTTGATCTCGACGATGCGGGTGAACGGCTCGTCGCCGGGATAGTTCACCTGCATGGCGGGCTGCCAGAATCCCGGCTTCCCGGCAATCGCCTCCCGGGCACGAAGCGCCTCCGGCTCGAACGATTCGGGCTCGAACCGCAGCGAGCGGTACGGAAGGTGCCCGTCCGCGAAATCATAAAATTCGTCCACCGGTCCCGTGTAGACGAGATGCCGGAAACGGACCTGCTCACGAACCTCCCGATAATCGGTCTGCAACAACACCCGCACCCGATGGCGGCAACTCTCCAGCATCCGCTCGAACATCCGCGTGTAGCCCGCCTTGGGCAACGCTTGGAATTCCTCGCGCAGATAGCGGTCATCGCGGTTGGTGCGGACCGGGATGCGTCCGCAGACCGAGGCATCCAGTTCGCGCGGATGACGCCGCCATTGCTTGAGCGTGTACCCCTCGAAAAACAGCTCGTAAAAGTCGCGGCCGGTCTGCGAGAGGATCACCTCCTCCGAGTTCAACGGCGTGGCGAACGGAACCCGCCGCTCGGCGAGCCATGCCTCCATCTCCCCGGTGTTGGATGGCCTTCCGACAAGCTGCTCAAAGGTGTTGAGGTTGACCGGAAAGTTCCAGTAGCGGCCGCGCGCAAAGGCCCGGATCGTGTAATCCACCGGGTGCCACTCGGTGAACCGGGAGAGGTACTCGCGGATGCGCGGCGAATTCGTCCGGAAATAGTGCGGGCCGTAGGCATGGACCAGGACGCCGTGATCGTCGTACCGGTCGTACGCATTCCCGCCGATGTGCCCGCGGCGCTCGACCACGAGCACCGTGCGACCGCGTTCGTTGGCCAGTCGCTCGGCCAGGGTCAACCCCGCGAAGCCAGCCCCGACGATGAGATAATCAAACTCCCAAGGCACGGGCGGACGATGGCGGGGACCGCTGGAATTGGGAAGCCGCAACTGCCGTCAGCCCCTCCGTTGCAGCGGTCGCTCTCCCGAAGGGGTGCCGCCGGACGCACGTCCGCACACCGCCTGCCCGGTGGCCCGTCCCTGACTGGGCAATGCTCCGCCAGGGACAGCTCCACCGTCACAACCTCTGCCGGTACGCGAAGAAGGCCCTCGATCCAGGTGATCGGGAGCCTTCTCCAAATCGAAATGTTCAGAGTCGGGCTAACGCGAAGTGCGCACGTACGCTTGCCTGGACTCGAACCCCAGCTCGGGCGGAAATTCCTGCATCCCCTTGTAGATCCAGGTTTTCTGGCTCGGATACGGCTTCGAGTATTTGCCCTTGTAGATCGGGAATGGGAACAGCACGACCTCCTGAACCCCATACCGGATCCGGGAGAGGGTCCGGCCAACCCCGCGGACGACGCCGTAGCTCGCGCCGGCGGCATTGCCATCCCGCTCGTTGATCTGGGCGATGCTCACCGGGAACTCGGTGACGCCATACGCGATGTTCGAAAGGCCGCGCCCCAGCTTGCGGGTCGGCCCTTGATCAGCCGACGGCGGGGAGTGGATATCGGCCAGCGCCACAGAGGTGGCGGCGGTCAGGAGAAGAACGCTCAGGAGGGATTTCATGGCTGAGTTCTATTCTTACGGCATCGGCCCGGGCCACGGCAATCCCAATTTTCCACACTGGACCCGCGGCGGGCGGAGGCTACATTGCGCTGGTCTCGAATGATCAACCTGACTCGCCGCGAGTGAACGACCCCTGCCAACCCCGCCACGAGTGCGGCGTATTCGCCGTTTACGGACACCCGAACGCCCCGGTCCTCACCTACTACGGACTGTTCGCCCTGCAGCATCGCGGGCAGGAGAGCGCCGGCATCGTTTCCAGCACGGCGCCCGGCGCGGATTTCCAGGTCCACAAGGGAATGGGTCTCGTCTCGCAGGTCTTCACTGCGCCCGACCTCGCCAAGCTCAAGGGCGATCGGGCGATTGGACACGTCCGCTATTCCACCACGGGTTCGAGCAACATCAAGAACGCCCAGCCGCTTGTGGTCGATTGCTCGCGCGGCCAGCTCGCCATCGGCCACAATGGCAATCTGATCAACGCCGCCGTCCTGCACGAGGAACTCGAGAGCGAAGGTTCCATCTTCCAGACCACCGTCGACAGCGAGATCATCCTCCACCTGCTCGCCCGGCCCCAGGAAGCGGGCGGGTTCTTCGGCGCCCTGCAGCGCATCGAGGGCGCCTTCTCGCTTGTCATGATGAGCGAGAAGGAAATCATCGGCGTGCGCGATCCGTTCGGTTTTCGCCCGCTCTCACTCGGCAAACTCGACGGCGGCTGGATCCTGTCGTCGGAAACGTGCGCGTTCGACCTCATTCACGCGGAATTCATCCGCGACATCGAACCCGGCGAGGTCATCATCATCGACGAAAACGGTCCCCGCTCGGAGTTCCCGTTCCGCAACGAACGGAATGCCTTCTGCGTGTTCGAGTTCGTCTACTTCGCCCGGCCCGACAGCACGATCATGGATCGGACGGTCATGCGGGTGCGCACGGAAATGGGCCGCGAACTCGCCCGGCTCCACCCCGTCGAGGCCGACATCGTCGTCCCGGTCCCCGACTCCGGCAGCTACGCGGCATTCGGGTTCGCCGAGGAACTCGGTATCCGCTACGAACAGGCATTCGTCCGCAACCACTACATCGGACGCACCTTCCTCCAACCCACCCAGCTCATCCGCGATTTCGATGTCCGGGTGAAACTCAACCTCGTCAAGGAAGCCGTGCGCGGCAAACGGGTGGTGGTGGTCGATGATTCCATCGTGCGCGGCACCACCGCCCGCGCGCGGGTCGTCAATCTCCGCGAGGCCGGCGCCCGCGAGGTGCACATGCGGGTGAGCTGTCCGCCCCACAAGTTTGCCTGCCATTACGGGATCGATTTTCCCGACCCCAGCAAACTGATCGCCAACCAGCACACCCTCGCCGAGATCCGCGAATATCTCGGGGTGGATTCCATCGGCTACCTCGACGTCGCCGCCATGGTGCGGGCCACCGGGCACTCGGAATCGTCGTTCTGCCTGGCCTGTTTCGACGGACGCTACCCCGTCCCCGTTGACCCCGATCTCGACAAGTTTATCATGGAACGACGCCGCACCCGCGCCGCAAACCTCGTCGGCGACGATTCCCAACCGACCCTCTTCCCCAGCCTC
>Ga0163150_10010415_pt1 | contig 10063 bp, 9 predicted proteins | sample OliLakLV19P2IB_FD_148628 | JGI IMG/M metagenome (GOLD analysis project Ga0163150, IMG submission 148628) | Freshwater microbial mat bacterial communities from Lake Vanda, McMurdo Dry Valleys, Antarctica - Oligotrophic Lake LV.19.P2.IB | ecosystem: Environmental > Aquatic > Freshwater > Lake >...
CTCTCGGGCTGGGCTGCCGAGGTGAAAGTGCCCAAGGGTGGGCTGCTGGCCGGTTTGGCCGCGAGCAAGTTCGTGATCGCCTATGGCGGCGTGACCCCCGACGTACACCCGGCGCTGGCACAACTGATCGATCGCATGTCCGAAACCAGCTTGGAAAAAATAGGCCTCGACGAGGAGCTACGCAAGAAGTATGCGACAGCCATTGCGCGGCAGCGCGCGAATCGATTGAACAGTTGCGGATTGCTGGGTCAGCTTCGTCCCGGCGATTCGATCGCGGCCACGGCCGTAGTGGTCGAGCATGTCAAGGACTCGAAGGAACATCTCAAGCTGACACGCGACGTGCTGGAAGTCGTGCAGGCGGCAACGACAGTCGCCAGCGAAACCAAGAAATCGATCTACGAGCTCAACGACGTCACCGTTGGCGACCTGAAAGCGCTGGAAGTCGTCACGGACATGAACGCTCTAATGAGTGCGGGCAACCCCGACGCGGCAATGGCCGAGCAATTGCAAGGCTTCTTTTCTAAGTTGTTTGGCAGTGATGGCGTGACGCGAATTTATTTGACCGCGGCCGACGACCGCACCGTCGTCGCAGCCTACAGCAAAGAACTTTTGCAGCGTGGAGTTGCACACGTCCGCTCGGGTGGTGCCGGCCTGGAGGCCGACCCATTAATCGCCCGCACGATGGCGCTGTTGCCGAGCGGGGTTCAGTGGGCCGCTTACGTCAGCCCGCAGGGATTATTGCAGTGGATCGATGCGCTGATGCGCGAAGTGCTGCCGGCCGGGGCCAATTTCAGAATTCCACCATTTCCGCCAAGCGATCCGATTGGCTTGGGCGCCAAGGTATCGGCAACCGGCCTCGATGCCGAGATCGTGCTGCCCGAAAGCGTCGTCGCCGGGATCGGGCAATACGTCGGCATGCTGCAGCAAATGATGCAAGGCGGTGCGGCACCCGTGCCCTAGCGCCTAAGCTGGGCTTCCTTACCGATCGGGCGTCTGCAAGCACACTTGTCCAGGCCAACCGGTAAGTTGTGCTAGCCTCGTCCTCTCAGGTCAGATGCTTCGATTTCGTCAATGATTTGCTCCGGGCTCGCTCTCGGGCAATACAGCGCAGTTGATCACCACCAATTGTGTCAGCTCATCGCGGCAGTTGTCGATAGGGAGGGCGGTGATGCTCACGATAGAGCGCGCTTGTGGAAGCTCTGGAGGATGCGCCGACCGCGATCGTTTTCGCGTCGCCTTCCTCCGGCTCGATTAGTTCAGCACGGCACTCCTTTAAGGCCGCCTGCAGGTACTCCTGGCAGATTGGCTTGGCAAGGTACATGAACACGTGCTTGTGCTCTGCATTAATTACTAGCTCCGGTTCACAATGGCCGGAGTAGAGAATGATGGGGATCGGCCGCCTGTTATAGATGGTCGCGGCCGCGTCGGACCCATGCATCTTGGGCGTCAGGGTGCCAGTGATTACCACGTCGGGCTCTGTCATCGCACATTGCTCGATAAGCGATTCGCCGTTTTCGGCCACCGCGATCACTTTGTGTCCCAAATCGGACAGCATTTGCTGAAGAGATTCGCGAGTTCCAGGTTCATCATCTGCAATTGCAATTCTTAGGGAAGATGACATTGAGCGATCCTTCTTAACCTCAGAAGTCGGCCGAATGTAGCGTTCTGGCAGGCGAACAGAATCAATCATGCGCCGCATCCATGATGGAGCCGCCGATTCTTCGCACGGACGTTTCTAGCCCATGGGCTTCTTACCCGGCAGATTTGGCTGAGATCGGTTGTAGCCAAGCGGAAGCGGCGGGCGTCTCCAATTCGATCAAGCTGCTGATCTCGCCAAATTCACGACCGATGCGAATCAATATATCGTCTACCGTCACCAGGCCGATCAGCAAGCCTTCTTGATTCACAATCGGCAAACGCCGAAATGGGCCATCTCGCATCAATCGCAGCGCCGAGTTAATCGACGTGTCGTTCGTGGCGACGACGATGTCGGGGGTCATCACCTCGCTGACGGGTGTTGAGTCGGCATCCCTGGCGTCGGCAAGCGCGCGAATTACAAGATCTCGGTCAGTAACGATGCCGACCGGGCGCTTGGCGCTGTCCACCACGATTAACGATCCGATCGTGCGCTGGCGCATCCGATCGGCTGCGGTTGCGACGCTTTCATCGGGCCCAATCAAATCCAAATCTCTTTGACAGATGCTTCCCAAGTCATTGGCCACAACAGTTTCTCCTTTGCAAGCAGATCGAGAAGAAAACCCATTTGCCAAGCCGCGTTGCGATACCAATTCTGGTAGCGCGACTTGGCGAGGGTTCGGGTCGCTCACGTCTTCACGGTGATCTTCTTGGACTTTGCCTCTACGGACTTCGGTAGTTTGACCTACGCCGTGCGTCCAGTTTCGATCGGCGACGCCCGACGTTTTTCGCCCGAGCATCCTTTTTCTCTATTTCACTGATTTCAACACTACTCGCGCGGCATTTAGCTCGTGGGGTTATGCTCCGCTCGCCCCTTTGTCCTTGACCGTCAGCACCAGGCAAGGCGCTTCGCGCAACACGGATTCGGCGACGCTGCCCAGAAGCACCCGGCCCAACCCGCTTCGTCCATGCGTGCCCAGCACGATCAGATCACATTTCGTCTCGGCAGCGGCGCACAGAATACCCTCGGTAATCGGTCCGATTTCCACTCGATACTCAACATTCACGCCTGGCGCGGGCTTGAGCTCGTGCAAGTCTCGCAGCAGGTACTCGCGAAATTCGGGAGGTTCAGATGGCACAAGTTCTCCCACGGGAACTGGCGGCTCATGGACATGTAGTAGGACCAAGCGAGCCTTGTAGTCGGCCGCCAGCGCACAGGCTATTTCAAAGGCGTGGAGTGCCAGTGGAGAGAAATCCGTAGGGTGAAGAATTGTCCGAATCGTCAGCATGGAATTGACCATTGGAATTTTTGCATCTACGTCGAACGGAGCTTCCCGAACTAGAAGTCGTCGTTTTCAACTTCCATCTGCCGTAGAAGAGTCCAGTTCACGGCTCTGCCGCAGATTCGGCATTCGGGAAAAAGCTGATCCTTGGCAATCCTCCGCTCAGTTGCATGACCACAACTTCCGCTGCCGAAGTAGACCCCCGACGTTTCGCATTCGTTGCCTGTTTCGCTCATGGCATTGCATTTCGCGCTAATGCACGAACTTGACGGTGCTTGATCTCAACTCAATGATTCCGAATTGGTGGTTGAGAATGCCAGCAAGCGGCGTGCCAAAGCCGGGGTCGAAGTGCGATGCCAACTGTCAGCGTCAACGTATGCAATGGAGGTAGAGGCAGGCATGGTAACACGCTGTCATCGCGCGGCACCGGGCGAGGCATGGTGTTTGTCATTAGAGTCCGAAAAAAATGTATGCTAGCGCGGCAAAAACGCGCGCGGTGAGCGGTTCTGTCACACTCGGCCGACCCCGGTTCGGCGCCGCGGCGGATAACAGAGCTCAACGAATCTGAATAAGAGACAATTCGGTGGACCGATTTGGCGTCTATTGAGCAGATCAATCGTGCCTGCTCAAAACACTCAACTCATCGCCCAGTGACTCACCTTTTATCGCTCAATCCACTTTAATTCTTCGTGTCGCCCGTCAAATCACGAGACCTCGCACGAGCTGGGCGGCCATGATTCCGCGGGTCGTGGCACGTGGATTGCTAACGCCATCGGCGACACAATCAAACTCAATCCACAAACTAAGCCGATATCTCCCTATCATGACCAAAACGTCAATGGTATCGCGATCCGCGAGCGGTCAAAGGCAGGTCGCGCGGCGTGGCTGGCGGGCTTTGCTGGCCTCCGAGGCTGTGATTCTCGTGCTGTTGGCTGGTTGCCAACGGGCCTCCGATCCAGCCTTTGTATCATCGACGCAGGTCGAAGAACTCGACGAGCCGCTTCAAGTGGCCGTCCGTCAAGAGCTGCAAAAATGGTGCGGCACGCCGACCGCGCCGAAGATGTTGGGCGGCGAGAGCGAACTCGATTCGGAACGATTGAAACGCGGAGCACGCGTCTACGAGCGAAATTGCCAGCAGTGTCATGGCGTGTCGGGCGATGGCAATGGTCAGGCCGCCATGTACTTGGTGCCTCGCCCGCGCGACTATCGGCGCGGCATCTTCAAATTCGTTTCCACCGGCTACGGTAACAAGCCGCATCGGGAGGATCTACTGCGCACGATAACCAAGGGCATTGCCGGAACTTCGATGCCCTCTTTCCGTCGTTTACCGAAACACGACCTTGAAGCGGTGATCGACTATGTCCTGACATTGACCCAGCGCGGCGAGTTGGAATTGCTTCTGGCTGCGCACGCCGAAAGTGAGGGCGAAGTTACAGCTGAGTCCACCGCCGAATTTGTCGACGTGGTTCGCCAGCGCTGGGCGAACGCCGATGAGCAAGAGATCGAGCCGCTCAGCAAGATGCCCCCATATAGTCCCGAGAGCGTGGCTGCCGGCGCCGCTGTTTTTCAGAAGCGGGAATGTTTCAAGTGCCACGGACGCGACGGCCGAGGTGGCCTCGCTGGCGGAATCGAAGTCGGAAAGGACGCCTGGGGGTTCACCGATCCGGCGGCCGACTTGACCTCGGGCATGCTCCACGGCGGACAGCGCCCGCTGGACGTCTATCGTCGAATCCATAGCGGTATCAACGGTTCACCGATGCCTGGCTTTAAGGACGCGCTCGCCGCCGAACCCGACACGATCTGGAACCTGGCCCATTATGTCTTGCACCTGGCTGACCAGCGCCGTCGCGAGGGTCAAGCCAGGCAAGGTAAGCAACCTGACGCGGGAACCTCTTCGGGCGAAGCGCCTCTCGAGCCGCCGGCCGAGTCGGCTGCCGCTCCGGCCGCATTGCCCTCCGTCGAGGAGTCGCCGAAATGAGCAACCCCGACAAGGAACAAGAGCTTAACGAGTTGCGTGGGCGAGTTCGTGAACTGGAAAGCGAGTTGGGGCGCGGAGCCGGCCAACTGCCAACTGAGTTTTCAGCCAGCGGCTATTACACCGCCTATTACGCCACGACCGGTTTTCTGCTCGGCGGCGTGGCCGCCATGAGCAGCCTGTTGCTCAATGTTATCGGTTCTCTGCTATTTGAAAAGAATCCGCTGGAGTTGATTCGTGTTTATCTAACTTTTCCGATGGGAGAGCAGGCGCTCAACTACGACGCGGTGGACAACGGCGTGATTCTGGCAATCGGCTGTTGCCTCTATCTGGCTACTGGAATGATCTACGGCGTGCTATTTCAAATCGTGTTAACTCGATTTACGGCAGACTCATCCCTGCTGAGGCGGTTTATGGTGGCAACGCTACTGGCGGTCGCCGTATGGCTGGTGAACTACTACGCCATTTTGTCGTGGCTACAGCCGCTGTTGTTCGGCGGTGACTGGATCGTCGAGCGGGTTCCCTGGTGGGTTGCGGCTGCGACGCACCTGGCCTTCGGCTGGTCGATGCTCATTCTCTATCCATTGGGACGATATACGCCCTATCGCGTGACGACGGAGAACTCATGATCAATGCGCAAGTTCGCCCGGTCGCGGGCGCGACTCACGAAGAACTCGTCGACGAACCACTGGTCGTTGCCTACTTTTTGACGGCCTTGGTGTTTCTGAGCATCTCGATGCTGGCAGGTTTTCTGATGGCCCTGCAATTGGTGAACTGGAACCCGTTGCGCGGTGTCGAGTTGCTTTCGCCTGGCCGTTGGCGGATGGTTCACACGAACGCGATTGCCTATGGCTTTCTGGCCAATGCATTCTTGGGGGCGCTGCATTGGGCCATTCCGCGCTTGACGCTCAAACCGGTTCTTGATCGGCGACTGTCGTGGTTCATTTATTCCGCCTGGCAGGTGGTCGTGCTGGGCACGGCACTGGGAATTCTGCTGGGACCGACACTCCAGGCCAACTCGTCGGCCCTGGCGGCGCTGCCATTCTCTTTGGGGGCGCAGGGGGTCGAATGGGGTGAGACGCCCGTTTGGATTGATCCGCTGGCGCTGGCCGGGTTGGCGCTGGTTGCCATCAACTTCATGCCGCCCATCATTCGCACTGGTGGCCCGCTCTATGTCACGCTGTGGTATTTCATGGCCGCATTCGTGTGGACTTTCTTGACGTACGCGATGGGAAATTTTTTACCGCAATATGCCTTGGCCGGCACCAGTGCCGGCGCCGTCGGCGGGTTGTTCATTCACGACCTGGTGGGACTGTTCGTGACGCCGCTGGGCTGGGGGCTGATGTATTACTTCGTCCCGATCATGTTACGCAAGCCGATGTGGAGCCATGGTCTGTCATTGGTTGGTTTTTGGGGGCTGGCCTTCTTCTACCCTCTCAACGGCATCCATCACTTTCTCTACACGCCGATCCCGATGTTCCTGCAAAGCGGGGCCATCATTTCCACGATCGCTGTAGAGATGGTCGTCACTACAGTGCTCGTGAATTTTTTTGGCACGATCTGGGGCTCGGGTCGAGCCGTGGTCACGAATCTGCCCATCCGCTGGTTTTATACTGGCATGGTCTTTTATGGCATCACTTGCTTGCAATGTGCCTTGCAGACGACGCTCACGTTTCAGGCTTTGATTCACTTTTCCGACTGGGTCGTGGGGCATGCCCACTTGGTGATGTTCGGCGTGTTCAGCATGTGGCTGCTGGGAATCATGACCTATCTGTTCCCGCGACTGTGGCACACCGAGTGGTACAGTCGTGAGTTGTGCGAGTGGCATTATTGGCTTTCGGCCGTGGGGCTGTTTGTGATGGCCGCCGATCTTACCTTGGCCGGCGTTTTTCAAGGCTTTTACTGGGCCTCGCTACAACCGTGGGAAGACTCGGTCGACGGTTCGATGCCGTTTTGGATCGTGCGCGTGTTTGCCGGAGTTGCCATGATGGCCGGCCAGGGTTGCTTCTTTTGGAATCTTTATCAAACCTGGCGCGTCTCGCGGGGCGCATTGCCGGCGTTTGCCTCGGCGCCGGTGGCGGCCGCATCGTAATGGCTTCGCGGCCAGGTGTTTTCTTCATGAACTGTGCTAAGGGACGGTTAAAACGATGTTTGAAAGCAAATCAGGCGTGCTGTTGATCGGTGGCGTGGGCTTTTTTGTGATTGCGTTTCTGTCGAACGCACTGGTTCCTGCCTTGATGTATCGCCACCTGCCGGAAGCGACGGTCACGGAGTTGGTGGAGCGCAACAGCAACCTAAAGTATCAGTTTGAAGATCTCAGCCATCGCTATCCGGAGCAGTTTGCCAAGTATTACGGCGAGCCCACGCAGGAAAACTGTGCCGAGGCTTTGCGTCTTGGCCGGCAAACCTATGTGAATGAAGGCTGCTGGCACTGCCACAGTCAATTCATACGGCCCGTCTCGCGCGAGGAGGACCGCTGGGGACCGGTATCGAAGACGGAAGAGTACCAAAACGAATTGCAGCGGCCGGTGATGTTCGGCACTCGTCGAGTTGGCCCCGATCTGTGCCGCGAAGGCGGCCGGCACGGCAACGACTGGCACGCCGCTCATTTTTTTAAGCCGCAATTGGTCAGCCACCACTCGCCGATGCCCGAGTACCCCTGGCTGTTCGACGGCTCGCCCAATGAACCCAATCGCCGCGGACTGGCTTTGATCACTTACATTCAATGGTTGGGTTCCTGGCTGGAAAGCTATCCCTACTATGAAGAGTGGGAACCGATCTCGGCCAAACCCGCGCCCTGAGGCGACAACGCAATTGCTGGACAATGATTCAGACTGACCCACAAAGAGACTCTCCATGAAAACTCCAAGTCGATTGCCCGGCCCCAAGGGATTGGTCATGCTGCTGATGGCTCTGGCAGTGCTGTTGCCCAGCCTGTATGGATTTGGCACGAAATTTCTGGAGTTCATCGCGCTGTTTCGCGGTGACGTCGACGGTGCGTTTGCCATCAGTCCCGTTCTCAATTACTTGCTGGCGAGTCTGGGATTCCTGTGTCTGTTTGGGTGGGCCGCGATGCACGGGATGTTCCGTGACGTGGAAGGGCCGAAGGTGACGATGCTCGAAAACGAAGCGCGACTCGACGCCGACGCGCGCTGCGATTCTATCGGCGGGCGCGGAACGTTGCCGCGAATTGTTGTGTCCCCACGGATCCCCTCTCCACGGAACCGCTTTGGCAATCTGTCATGACCACGACTGAAAAAACACCGCTCGACGAATCGAGCGCCGACCTTGAAAACCGTTTTCACAACTACCAGAGTTCTCGGATTCCCTGGTACGTGCGGCTCGTGTGGCTGCTGTTTTGGATCTTCGCGGTCTATTACACGCTGCAATACCTGTTTCCTGCTTTGCGCATTGAGATGACCACGCCTCCATGAGCAACACGTCGGCTCCATCTGTTTCCCCAATCGAGCAGCGCCGTCAGGTGTGCGATTATTGCCATCTGAGTCTGCCCGCAAGCAACCAATTGGCCGACGAACCGGCGTATTGCTGTTTCGGTTGCCGCCTGGCCGCGGAGATCACGCATGAGCGGGGCCAGCAGGGCGCCTTGCATTGGACGATGGCAAGGCTGGGCTTGGCGATCTTTCTATCGATCAACGTCATGATGTTCACCATGGCGCTTTGGACCAACGAGCTGTACGACGCTCGCGCGGTCGGCTCCGGGCCGTTGGCCGAGTCGCTGGCCGACTTGTTCCGCTATCTGTGTCTTTTGATGAGTCTGCCCGTGCTAGTGTTGCTGGGCGGACCCCTGTGGGAGAACGCGTTGCGCTTGGGGCGCCGCGATGTGGCGGCTGCCGATTTGCTGATCTTGTTGGGAGTGGTTGCCTCGTACATCTACTCGGCGATTTCCGTGGTGCGCGGAGCGGGGCATGTTTATTTCGAAGTTGGCTGCCTGGTGCTTGTGATGGTCACGCTCGGCCGCTGGCTGGAAGCCAGCGGAAAGCTCAAGACCACCGAAGCCCTCGACGCGCTTGAAAAACTGCTGCCCGCAGAGGTTCGCCGCATGGACGCGCGGGGCCTCGAAGCGTGGACGCCGTTGGAAGCGATTCAGCGAGGGGATCGTTTGCGCATCGTTGCCGGCGAGCGCATTGCGGTCGACGGGCGCATCGAAAGCGGTTTCGCCGCGATCGACCAGCAGATGCTGACTGGCGAAAGCCATCCATCCACCAGAAGCGCAGGACAAGACGTGCTCGGCGGCAGCCTCAATCTGGACGGCGACCTCGTCGTTCGAGTTACTTCGGAACCGCATTCGGGCACGCTCGTCCGCCTGATTGAATTGGTGCGCCAAGCGCGATTGAGCAAAGGCAGCTATCAGCGATTGACAGAACGAGTCGCTAGTTGGTTCTTAAGTGGCGTCATCTTGCTATCGCTGGCGACGTTCGCCTGGCACAGTTGGCATCGGGGCATCGATGCAGGAGTGCTCAACGCTCTGGCGGTGCTTCTGATCGCTTGTCCCTGCGCACTGGGGTTGGCCACACCGATGGCGGCTTGGAGCGCTCTGGGTACCGCTGCTAAAGCCGGTGTCTTATTTCGCAATGGCGAAGCGCTTGAGCGCTTAGCAACAGTGAAGGCTCTTCGGTTCGATAAGACTGGCACACTTACGACTGGCACTCCGCGAGTGGCCCGTTTTGAAGTGGAGCTCAACGACCAGCGTGACGAAGTGCTGCGCCGCGCGTCACTGCTGGCGAGCGGGTCGAATCATTTATCGTCCCAGACTATTGCCCGATTTATCACCGATGGAGAACTCGATCCGGTGAACCTGTGGCAAGCCCTCACGGGCCCGAGCGTGACCACGGCGCCCGGACGAGGTGTGTCTGCGCGGGTCGACGCCGAAGCGAGTCCCACCTGCTTGGGAAGCGTCCGCTGGCTGCACGAATCGGGCTGCCAACTGGGGCCGCGCCTGCAACGAGTGCTCGATGCGGCGATTCGTTCGGGAGAGTCCTATTCGGTTTTGGGATGGGGTGGTCGCGTACGCGGCCTGTTCGTATTTGCCGAGACCCTGCGGCCTGAGTCGGCTCTGGCGCTGGCGGCGTCGTGCGCACTGGGGTTAGACGTTGCGGTGCTCAGCGGAGATAACGCGGCGCGAGGAGCGGCGGTAGCACGTGTGCTGAAC
>Ga0163150_10010416_pt1 | contig 10062 bp, 9 predicted proteins | sample OliLakLV19P2IB_FD_148628 | JGI IMG/M metagenome (GOLD analysis project Ga0163150, IMG submission 148628) | Freshwater microbial mat bacterial communities from Lake Vanda, McMurdo Dry Valleys, Antarctica - Oligotrophic Lake LV.19.P2.IB | ecosystem: Environmental > Aquatic > Freshwater > Lake >...
AACTTATCAACCTATAAGAATATAAGCTCATAAGCACCTAAGCTTATAGGCTTATAAACATATCAACACATCAACTTATAAGCATATAAGAGACGATCCTTCGACAGGCATTGGAGGGGCAGTGGTCTATGCGGAAGGTTTTTATAAGCCTTCAGCCACCGATGGTCCACTGATCTATCTCAATGGTAATCCGGATTTGCAGATCATCCTAGATCGCGTAGAAGCAGCCGGCGGAAAAATTATTGTCCCCAAAACAGAGATAAATCCAGACTATGGTTTTATGGGCGTGTTCATTGACACGGAAGGTAACCGGATTGGATTGCATTCTGTGCCATTAGTGTGATCATGCCCACACTTAAACCCATCAACTTATAAGCCTATCATCCCCTAAGCCTATCATCCCCTAAGCCTTACCATTATGACAGAGTACAACTGGAATCAATTCACCACCCGCATCTCCGTAGGAGCTGACAAATCAACATTATACAAAGCCTGGGCTACCCGCGAGGGCATTGAATCCTGGTTTCTCCGATTGGCCGAGTATAGAAGACCTGATGGAGCAACGCGCCTGGCCAGTGCATTGGTAAAGCCAGGCGACATATACACCTGGCGGTGGCACGGCTGGCCAGATGAAGCAGAAGAATTGGGTAAAATCCTTGATTGCAACGACAACGATTATTTCCGTTTCTCATTTGGACAAGCCGGTAACTGCGCAGTCACTATCAAAGAAGAATCTGGACATAACATAGTAGATCTCGTTCAGTCCGAAATACCGATTGATGAAAAAGGAAAACATTACTGGCATCTCGGTTGCAAAACGGGATGGACTTTTTATCTGACCAATCTTAAATCGATCCTCGAAGGTGGAATAGATTTGCGCAATAAAGACCAATCCCTCAAAAATGTAGTCAACTCTTAAGGATTCCCTAATCTGCAGGCTGAGGCTCCCCGAATATAAAATCATCCATGACCGATACATCGACGCTGCCACCGTCATTTGGGCCCAACGCTGCATTTCCATACCGGATGCGAATATGATGGATAACGGGATGATCAAAAAGCACCGCGAGGAAAACATGCCCTTCGTTCATGACTGGCGTTGAATACGTACCCAGGGAGTTTTCGTTTTTATCAAAAAATTCAAACGCGTCATTGTCTTCTGTATCCACATCGATATAGACCGCACCAAAACCCGGAACGACAGCAGGCGTGCTGGTGCCCGGCAAATAAAAACGTATATCTGCAATATTGCTTCCCATCGGAGAGAAAATCCTTTCTCCGCTGAAGGGTGGGAATATAGAAGTGTAAGTAGGATTAATGTTGCCAAATGAAGAAGGCGTATTGGTTGGATTGTTGAGATCAGCGCTTACAATAGGTCCAGTGCCGGGTGTTGTAAATTCGATGCCCCGTGTCTGGCCATTGGCCGGATCATTAAAAAAATTACCCGCGTATCCATTTGGTACGGCTACACTGTCAGGCAATCCATCCCAGTTAATTTCGCGTCGTCCGGCTGGCTGAGACCCGGCTGCATTTCCATTATTTGCCCCCAGGAGATTTCTGAATTCATCCATGGCAGACTGAACAGAACCTGCAGCGGTAATCACTTGCGGTCCGTCTTCATCTTTATTACATGAAAGAATAAAAATAGTTACACACAAGGTGAATACGAGAGAATATGAAATGCGTTTCATAGAAATGAGTTTTACTTTATTTGAACGAGTAGATTTATTTGTTTTTCGATCGCTTCCAGTCGGGATTTCAGGGCAAGATTTTCATTTTGAAGGTTTACAATTTGCTCCTGTTGTTCCTGAATACCTTTGACTAATAATGGAACAAATGAAGCATAGGCCAGTCCATAATTGTCGACATCGCTTTCAGGTGTATGCAGACCGCTGAAAGAAAACTGTAAGTCCTTACACGCTTGTTCTACTTCCTGGGCGAGAAATCCCGTTTGAATGGTGGCTGTACTTTTTGAATAATCTTGTCCTGCCATTCTGTATTCCCGTATACTATCAGGCATGTTTTGCATGAGATGCAGATCAAACTTACGGGTATCGAACTGGTACGTAACGGGTCGGAGTTTATTGATCAAATCAAGTCCCGGCACATTGGAATCTTGAACATTAAACTTGAATCGGGCATCGGATGGAAATGTAAATGGGACCTGACCTTCAATGACTGATACAGACGTGTTGCCTATACGTACCTTATTGGATGCAGTTACATTGGCCAAATTACCTAATGCCGTTGCATTTGACAGTGTACCTGGATTCACATCCGCATCTGTCCCAATAAAAGTATTATGATGTCCCGAGGTGTGGTTATTGCCGGCTCCACTTCCAAAAAAGGAATTGTTTGCTCCTGTGGTGATAAATCCGGCATGATAGCCTACAAGTGTGCTCTCGCTCGAAATAGTACTTACACCTCCTGCGCTACTACCAATAAATGTGTTTTGTATTCCCGTGGTGTTAGCATCACCGGCAGTTGCTCCTAGAAATGTATTGTCGTTAGCGGTTAAATTTCCAAGGCCGGCATTCATACCGAGGAATGTATTTCGTGCACCTGTGGAGTTGGCTCCACCGGCACTCATGCCTATGAATGTGTTATCATCTGATGTAGTATTGGCATCACCCGCAGCTGCGCCAACAAATGTATTTGAATTTCCTGTTGAATTAAGAAGGCCGACATTTGCACCCACAAATGTATTACTGGCAGCCGTAGTATTAACGGCACCGGCACTTGATCCCACAAATGTATTTTGAATTGCCGTTGTATTTGCGGCACCGGCACTTGATCCCACAAATGTATTTCCGCTGGCTGTGGAGTTGGCAGTCCCTGCATCAGTGCCAACAAATGTATTATTCTGAGCAGATGTATTGCTATCTCCTGCAGACTTACCTATAAACGTATTTCGTCCTCCTGTGCTGAGTTGGCCGGCATCCCTTCCTACAAACGTATTGTCCAATGAAGTAATATTGGCATTTCCAGCCAGGTGTCCTACAAAAGTATTTCCAGTTCCTGTAGTATTGGTGGCACCTGCACTTGTACCTAAAAAGGTATTGCCTGAAACAGTTGTATTGGCGGCACCGGCATTGGCCCCTAGGAAAGTATTACTATTACCGGATGAGTTTGCTATACCCGCTCCTCTGCCAATAAATGTATTTGATTGCCCTGAACTGACCAGGCCAGCACTTTCTCCGACAAACGTATTTGCACCGCCTATGTCATTTGATGAACCAGCAAGTGCTCCTACAAACGTATTTCCCTCGGAGGAAAGATTTGAATCACCTGCTCCCGAACCTACAAATGTGTTGAGAGCACCGGTGGTGTTAGCTCCTCCTGCGTTTGCCCTATAAAAGTGTTATTGTCCGGAATAGTATTGGCATCACCGGCACCGGCACCAAGGAATGTATTGAAATCACCTGTATTTAAGGTGCCGGCCAGAAAGCCGATAAACGTGTTATCACTTGTTATTGTATTGGCGCCTTCTGCATCAGGACCAATAAATGTATTGCGAATGCCTGTTGTATTCACATCGCCGGCCCTGGATCCTATAAAGGTATTCGCTCCTACGGTATTGACCATACCTGCATTTATCCCAATAAAAGTATTGTCGTTTGTAGATGTATTGTCGCCTCCTGCATCAACTCCGATGAATGTATTATTCAGACCCGTTGTATTCGCATCACCTGACCTGCACCCAATAAACGTATTTGCAAAGCTTGTACTGGTCAACCCGGCATTAAATCCTATGAAGGTGTTTTCACTATTTGTTATCAATGCTCCTCCCGCATCGGTTCCAATCAATGTGTTTTTACCTCCAACGCTATTTGCATCACCAGCCCTTGTACCCAAAAAAGTATTAGAGGTGCCGCTACTATTAGCCCCTCCGGCATCACTTCCAAAAAAAACATTATCACTGGCTGTATTGACATCTCCTGCTCCTGATCCAACAAATGTATTCGCAGTGCCTGTCACATTGGCTCCCCCGGCATCCTTTCCAATGAATGTATTATTACTGGCTATTGTATTCACATCTCCGGATCCGGCTCCAATAAATGTGTTGCCTGCGCCGGAGGTATTGAGCGTTCCTGTCGAAAAACCTACAAAAACATTATTACTTGCATTGCTCAAACTGCCTAAACCCAGACCCATAAATACATTGGACGTTCCCGTTGTATTTGCAGATCCTGCATCATTTCCTATAAATATGTTATTGTTGGCTGCTATATTAGATGTGCCGGCACTTTTACCAATAAATATGTTTGAGGTGCCGGTAGAATTGGAGGCTCCTGCATCAATCCCGATGAACGTATTATTGATGGCTATGGTATTACTATGACCGGCATTTTTACCAACAAAGGTATTTCCAACGCCAATGGTGTTAATACCTCCTGCATCCTTACCTACAAAAGTATTATCGTTTGCTGATGTATTTCCAACACCTGCACCCTGACCTAGAAATGTATTTCCCGCTCCTGAAGTAGTAGCACTTCCTGCTTGAAGTCCGACGAATGTATTATTGTTTCCGGTAGTTACTCCGCCTGTCAAACTACCAAGAAAGGTATTCCCTGATCCAGAGGTGTTATTACCTCCTGCATTGTTTCCAAGGAATGTATTATTCACTCCGGCAACATTCGATAATCCCGCTGATGCGCCAACAAAAGTATTTTGATTACCCGTTGTATTATTTAATCCTGTACTCGTACCTAAAAATGTATTTGAACCACCGGTGGTCAGTTTTCCTGATTGCTGGCCTACATACGTATTGCTTGCAGCAGTTAAATTTGCTTTGCCCGCTTCATACCCGATAAATATATTACCCTGAGGTGTCGTATTCGCAGCTCCGGCATCCGTCCCAATCATCACATTAAAGTTGCCGCTTGTATTTGCTACACCTGCTCCTTTGCCAATAAACGTATTAGAAGCGCCTGTTGAATTACCGAGCCCTGCACCATTGCCTAAAAAAGTATTGGAAGCACCTGCCGTGTTTGCTCCCCCGGCATCTTTTCCTACAAACGTGTTTGAGCCGGCTGATGTATTGGTATCTCCAGCGCCCTCGCCGATAAAGGTGTTTCCACTGCCGCTTGTATTCAAGCCTCCCGCATTAAATCCTACAAATGTATTGCTGTTGGCCAAATCATTTGCCCGCCCTGCCTGCATCCCTATAAACGTATTCATCTCTCCTGAGACATTGACCTGACCGGCATTGTGGCCGACGAATGTATTCTTCGAAGCTGCGGAACTAGATTCACCGGCTGACCTACCGATAAATGTATTGCTGGTTCCTGTTGAATTAGTCAATCCGGCATTACTTCCTATAAATGTATTATCACTGGCCGTAGAAAAGACACCCGTACTTTCTCCCAGAAAAGTATTATTTGCTCCGGTAACATTCGCTTTACCTGATTCAAATCCGATAAACGTATTACCATCGGCAGTGGCACTATTCAGACCAGCACTTTTACCCATAAGTACAATCTTTGTTCCTGAAGTATTATTCAATCCTGCATCTTTACCGACGAAGGTGTTATTGCTTGAAGTAGTTGTCGAACGTCCCGCGCCACGACCCAGAAATGTATTGTCTGATCCAGAAGTTGCGTTTAGCCCAGCCTGAACTCCAAGGAAGGTATTGCCACCACCAGTTGTGGCAGCCCCAGAGAGTGCCCCTATAAATGTATTAGCCTGTCCTGTTGCATTTACACCTGCCTCAAATCCTACCAAAGTGTTATTCTGAGTGGTACTATTGCCAAGGCCGGCTGATGTTCCTACAAGTCGGATCATGTTTAAACACTTGAGGATTTGGGCTCATTGCACATAGCACAGGTACAAAGCGGTTCCAGTAAAACACCAATTTAATAAAAAGTGTATAAATGACTTGCAGGGGACGGATTCGATTGAGCAATAGCAGCATTCTTGCCCTACCCCTATACCTATGCTGCTGTCTGTCGGGAAGAGTACACTTTGATTGACCTGAAGACGTGATGCAGACACCTTGACTTTTTCTGCAGTCTATCCGGCGACACTTCCTCCGGTATGCTCCTGGTTTCATAATGCGGGGGAATACATTTGAATATACCCGTCATAACCTCATGGCTTCAAACGAGCAAAACACCAGATGTATGTCTAGTATGTGAAGTGCATCAACGCTGAATTGTTTTGTGGAACGCTTGACTTGCCAGAACATGAAAGTTGTGATGAAAAATTGTATCGAGTTAACAAAACTGTACATTTATGCTTCATCGCGGAACTTTTTTTGACCATGCTACTTATATCCTTTGGCAAGCCAGTCGACTGGCAAGCCAGTCGACTGGCAAGCCTGTGGATTGGCAAGCTAATAAGCCGGTATTACCTGTTCATACTTTTTATCGTCATGATCCCCGTGATGTTGTCAAGGATCAACCCGGGACCCAGATCAAATCTGTGGTCAGATTCAGAGGGATACTATCAATATTTGCCCGCGCTATTTATCATCAAGGATGTGCACAAACTTCCTCCGGGTAGTGTATGGCCGTATTACAACGACAAAGGCGAGTACGTCAACAAGTATACTTGCGGCATTGCCATCTTCGAATTGCCTTTCTTCCTGGTGGCTTATTATCTAAATCCCATCCTGGGTTATGACAGATCAGATTATTTTAATCCGCTCTATTGCAATATTGTTGCCTTAAGCGGATTGCTTGCTGCTTTTCTGGGGTTATTCTTTCTCCGTAAATCATTACTAAAACTGGTCTCACCGGGCGTCACCTTTTGGGTGATCGTATCCGTTTTCTTTGGCACCAATCTCTACTATTATGCCACACGGGAAATGAACATCGCCCATGTGTATAATTTTTTCCTCTTTTCTTTATTGCTCTACATGATTCCGGGCTATTTAAAAAAACCGGGACCGCTGAATAGTTTTCTGCTTGGTGCAGTGCTGGGGTGGATCATCCTCATTCGCCCTACCAATAGTATCGTTGGGTTGCTCATACCCCTCTATGATGTCTATACGGTCAAGGCATTAAAGGAGAGAATAGAATTCCTGTTTCAACACACGCGATCCATCTTATGGATGCTTCCCGGAGCTTTCCTTTTCTTTCTTCCGCAATTGATGTATTGGAAAGAGATGACAGGTCACTGGTTCTATTATAGTTATACTGAAGAAGGTTTCAAATACTGGAATGAACCGAAAATACTGGCGGTGCTATTTGATGTCCAAAACGGGTTGTTTCTGTATTCACCTTTGGTCGTATTAATGATGGCTGGGATTGTTCTGGGCCTGGTCAAAAAGTCTTTTCAGGCTCCCGTGGTATTGCTGGTGTTTACGATCGCCACCTATCTTTTTGCCAGTTGGTGGGCATGGTGGTTTGGTGGCGCTTTCGGTCACAGATGCTATGTAGAGTTTTACGCTTTACTTGCCTTTCCGCTGGCAGGATTATACCAACATGTATCCACGCGGTGGAGTGCTGTATCACGAGTTGGCTTCTTTTGGCTTGTCATCGCATTGATGATATTCAGTGTCCGCCTGTCATACTTGTACACCTCTATTGGAGGTCCGTGGGATGGTGCCGACTGGCGCTGGAATCTGGAGAAGTATGAATGGGTGCTTTCCCATTTTTTTTGAATGTATGAGGCTAATGCTGTATTCCGCATCATCGAGTGATGAGGCGGTTGCCGAATACAAGCAACCTTCACACTCACAACTCATACTTCGACTCCGCGGTTGTTGAGCTGCAGTACGAGGATGCGGAGAGCAGGTCGAAACACAGTTCAAGCAGCCTTCACACTCACGACTCACGACTCCCGTTAATTATTCCACAAACGGAGCTTCCTGTCTGCGGAGTTTTGCAAACCGAACATATTGGAAGATCAATACGGCCAGGCAAAGACACAAGCCGAGGTATTCTCTTGCTAACTCCACATAAGGTGAGGAAGCCTGCATCTCACCTACGATACTAGGCATACCATCAGAGATCCATATTGCAAACGTTGGAAACTTGCGGAACATCTCGAAGACTACTACAGCAAGACCGAGCAGGATGGCCCACATGTTGTATTTGTTGAAGGCCGCGAAGGCGGATATAATACCTACACCTGCATAGACCACTACCCAGAACATAATGTCATCCGGGCTATCGTTTAATTGAACTGCTGCAAAAAGCAGGAAAATAACGGCGAGGAGGAGATTGAAGATTTTCATTGAATGGATATCCGATTGAATAACTATAGATAAATACTTTATTTCCTCCGTGCCTTCTCCCATGCCCATGCTGACTGCATGATCGACTGGATGTCTTGTGAGGGTTTCCATCCGAGATGATCTGTGATGCGTGCATTGTCTGCATAGATGGCAGCTACATCACCTGAGCGACGAGGACCGATTTTATAGTTGACACTGACACCTGTAGCTTGTTGAAAAGCATAAATAGCTTCAAGCACAGTGACGCCCTCACCAATGCCAAGGTTGTAGACTTCGTATTTGTTATCGTTTTTATGTTGTAATAGATGTTCGATAGCAAGTGTATGCGCTCTTGCAAGGTCGGTGACATGCACATAGTCACGTACACAACTTCCATCGCGGCTAGGATAGTCATCGCCGAACACCGTAAGTTGTTCGCGCAAGCCAATGGCCGTTTCGGTGATGACAGGCACCAGGTTTGTGGCGTTTTGTGTAGGGGATTCTCCGATCAAGGCGGATGGGTGTGCGCCTGCGGGATTGAAATAGCGCAGCGAGATGCCTGACTTACCGGCTTTGTTTTTGAAAAACTGATCATACAGTATTTCACCCGTTTGTTTTGTTGCGCCATACGGATTCTCTGCTCTGCCAAAGGGTGTATCCTCGGTGACCGGAAGCTTTGCAGGGGTGCCATATACCGTGCATGAACTTGAAAAAATCAGATGCGGAATATCCATGTTCTCCATAAGGGCTAACGTAGTGAGCGTGCTTCCGATATTGTTACGAAAATAGCGCAATGGCTTATGCACCGATTCCTCGACGCTTTTAAGTGCGGCAAAATGGATGATCCCATGAAACGGTCCATATGGTTTTATGGCTTCAAGTGCTTCTTCGGTTTCGCTGAGATCGACATTGATGTTGATAATCCTTTTCCCTGTGATAGCTTCTATGCCATCGAGCACATCAAAAGATGAGTTGACACCGTTATCAACCGACACGACTTCATAACCTGAGGTGATCAGATCTACGATCGTGTGGCTGCCGATGTATCCGCATCCGCCGGTGACAAGAATTTTCGCTGCGCTCAATGTAATGGTAAATGTGTAATGGTAAATGTGTAATGGTAAATGGTAAATGTGTAATGGTTAAGGACAAAGGGTGATGTGATTTGTCATTTGGTGAGCAATACTAAACAAAGATTTTGAATTGCGTGCGTAATAAATATTTGATGAGCTTAGGATGTATCTTAAACCGTTGAGCGTAGGTTGTACCTACGCTCGCGTATGTAAGATCAAAAAAAGCTATCTACGGTAGGAATCTTGTAAGCTGTTTCTAACGGCAGGGAATCTACATGAAATGGGGTGAACCACGAAAAGACCCCAACCATGAAAAGGGGTGAATCCCTTTTCTGTTAACACGCCCTTTCAGGGCTTAATGAATAAAACTGTTGAGCTTTTGTATTACCTACCCCTTTAATCTTTTAATCCCATAACCTAATAAGCCCATAACCTAAATGTTTTGCCCTCGTTTATTTCGGCTACGCCGATAAACGATCCCTGTGTTCTTCAGTCGGTTGTTTCTGCGAAACAGCACGCTTCCGAAACCCCGGGATGTTGGAGGTTTTTCCACATTCTACCCCGCCCCCCTGTTGAGCTTAGGTTGCACCTAAGCTCGCGTACGTCGAATCAAAAAAAGCTATTTCGGGAATAGATCTTGCAAGCCGTTTTCAACGGTAGGTGAAAAGCATGCATTGCGCCCACGCCCTGCATCCGCTAATGTTTTGCCCTCGTTTATTCGGCTACGCCGATAAACGATCCCTGTGTTCTTCAGTCGGTTGTTTCTGCGAAACAGCACGCTTCCGAAACACCGGGATGCTGGAGGTTTTTTCACAAACAACTCATCAT
>Ga0163150_10010419_pt1 | contig 10062 bp, 7 predicted proteins | sample OliLakLV19P2IB_FD_148628 | JGI IMG/M metagenome (GOLD analysis project Ga0163150, IMG submission 148628) | Freshwater microbial mat bacterial communities from Lake Vanda, McMurdo Dry Valleys, Antarctica - Oligotrophic Lake LV.19.P2.IB | ecosystem: Environmental > Aquatic > Freshwater > Lake >...
TCCTGATAGGCAAGGCCGACTTGAAGAACGTTGTCGTTCTCGGCGACTCGGCGAGCGTGTTGTGCGACTGCGACACTCTGACGAGCTGCCAGTGGCTCAAAATAGACATCAGCAGTTGAGAGATCGACAAAAAATCGGGCTGGTCCGCCCGAACCACCGGTGAGGGGCGATCCTCCAACACCTGCACCGCCGCCGAAGTACAGCGATTGCCGACCGACGTCGATGACGTTGCCGCTGGTGTCCTGAATCGGACCGTCGTGGCGATTGTAGCCGAGTCCAAGATTGAGATTAGGCACCCACATCACCTCCGCCTGCTCCAGCCGGGCACAGGCTTCGCGGATGCGTTCGGTCGCGAGGGCAATTTGCAGATGATTCGCGCCGGCCAGCCGCATGGCGGTCATCAGATCAATTGGGTATTCAGAACCGGACCCGGAAAGTCCGCTTTCGATAAACTCGAACGGTTCGGTCACGACGGACTCGGAATGGGTGACTTCTGGAACAATAAGCGTCGGGCTTGGTGTGTCAATTGGTGCCGGTTCTCCCGGATTTTCCGGTTGTGTAAGATGGAAGGCCACTGTCTGGACGTCAGCATCCGTTTTGCTCGTGTTCACCGATTTGGCTCGGGTTGATGAAGCCCTCGTTGTATCCGAATTGACTGTCACAGCCGACGAAGCAACGGGAACGGTTTGCGATAGCTGACAAGCACCGGTTGTTTGGCAGCCGGTTGCGGGAAGCAAAGCACAAATTCCCGCTAATATCAGAGCTATTGCGATGGCGAGTGTCGGTCGCTTGCGCTGCGCCAGTACGTCGTGGTTTTGCGATTTCATGCCTGGCGTCCCTTCATCAGATTACGGTCTGGTTTTCTTCCGCATTGTGTCGCAACCGGTCCGAACCGAGTAGGCAGGAAAAGTCGCTACAATTCTTTCGGTTGGAATATTGGGAAGAATCCACAGTTTGGAAAAAAACCAAAAAAGTAATAAAGCGGCCTGCTTCCGACATCTACAGAGTAGACAGGGCCAGTTTCCCTGACCGTCACAATCGATCCTCTGGGTGTCGGAACTCCATCGCCGGAAAGGTACTCGTTGACTCAACCCGACCGTCAGAAGGCCGAGCGATTCGTTGCGCATCTTGAACCGATCCAGCATCAATTGACGGTTTACTGCTCGCGTGCGCTGAACCGGTCGGATGAGACGGCAGACGTTTTGCAGTCCGCCATCGCCAATGCATTTCGCGATTTCGACAAGTACTCCGAGGGGACCAACTTTCGAGCCTGGATGTTTCGCTACGTCACGCTGGAAACACTGAACCGCAATCGAGCGGTGAGTCGTCTGCCAAGCGGACTTGATGAGCAACACCTGTCTCAAGCGGACACCCTGGATATCGAGTCGTTTCGGTTGGAGACGCTGCTGGATGATCCCGAAGCTGTATTGGATCATTGCGACACCGTTGTCGCTCAAAGCGTCGGGGAGTTGACCGAGCAGGAACGAAAGATTTTTTTGCTGCGGGCGGTCGGAGATTTCAAGTATCGGGAGATCGCAGAGATTATGGACATTCCAATGGGCACAGTGATGGGATTGTTGTCGCGGGCGAGAACACAACTTCGCAGCAAGCTGCTCGATTATGCTCGCCAGCACGGTTTATTCTCCAAAGGCGAAAGCGCATGAACTGCCAGGAAGCACGTCGACACTGGGATTTGTACTACGACTCGGAAGGGGACGCGGAACTGCACTTCCAGTTGAATGAGCACCTCGCGAGTTGCGCCGGGTGCGCTGAGTGGTTTGACCGGCAGAGTCGGCTGGAATCGCTGATCGAGCAACGTCTCAGCAGTGAGCCTGCGAGTGAATCGTCTGCACAGGTGGACTGGTCCAACGTGTTGGCCGGTGCGGGCGTTACGCCGACAGTAAGGTCGCGGTCATGGATGTTCTTCGGTTCCACCATTCTGGCGCTGGCCGCAAGTCTGCTGGTCCTTGTCGGTCTTTACGGCACTCCCCTTGGAATTGACGCCTCGCCGAGTCTGTTACACTTGTCCGCTGAGGTTCACCAGCACGTTGCCACCGGCAGTCTGCGTCCCGAGTTTGAGAGTGACTCGGACATTGAGGTCGACAAGTATCTGCTGGGCAAAGTTTCGTTTCCGGTTCGCTGTCCACCTCGGAAGGACTCGGGCTTTGCGGTGAGTGGAGCTGGCTTGTGTGAATTGTCCGGTCAGCCAGCCGCGTATGTTGTCGGAACGGTCGATCGACGTCCTGTGTCAATCTTCGTACTGCCAAAAGAGAGTCTGGACGTTTTTCCACGGCAGCGTGCCTCACTTCGTCGCGAACCACTGGCTGTGTGTCGCGAAGGCGATACCGACATGGTGCTTTCTATCGTGGACAGGAATGTCGTTCTGGTCGCAGGTGACGTCGAGCGTGCGAAGTTGACTCGCGTGCTGAAGTCTTACGGAACCTACCCGCACACTTTGTAAACCCTCCAGCGAGAGAAGAAAACTCATGACGAGTAACGATGATCGGACTCCCGACGAGGATCCCGACAAGGATGAGGCGAGCAATGACCAGACCGATGCGGCGAATAACGAAAAACTGACCACTGGTGGTCAGCAATCCAGTGATGAGGTTGAGGGGCATGAGGACGATTCCAGCGGCGGAGTGCCGGAGCGCGATGATGCCGCAGAGACGCCGAATTCTGCAAGCGAGGAAACGTCGAAACCCGTCACTGCAAGAGATGAATCGACGGTTGTGACGGTGGATGAGCATGACGCCGAAACCGAAACCGCCGCCGACCTCATTCCAGCCAACAAGCAGGCGTCGTGGCTGGTTCGTATCTCCATCAAGAACCCGTATCTGGTGATTGTCCTGTGCCTGCTGATTTGCGTGCTTGGCTATGTGACCATTGGGAAGATTCCTGTTGACATTCTGCCGTCGTTCAAGACGCCAGCCGTGCAGGTACTGACGCTCTATCCCGGTATGCCCACCGAGATCATGGAACGCGACATCACCAGCCGAATCGAGCGTTGGACGAGCCAGTCGGAAGGAATCGAACGCCAGGAATCCCGCAGCATGATGGGCGTGTCGATCGTCAAGGACTTCTTTCGCGATGACATCGACCCCAACACTGCGTTTTCACAGGTCACCAGCTACGCAATGAGCGACCTGTATTACTTGCCGCCGGGTACCGTGCCGCCGATGGTGATGCTGTTCGACCCGAGTGCTCCGTTGCCGACGGCACTATTGGCCGCGTCCAGCGAAGTGCTGGATGAGAAAGAGAGCTACGATCTTGCATATTTCAACGTTCGTAACATGCTTTCCGGTTCGCCCGGCGTGATTGCCCCGGCGGTGTTTGGAGGGAAACTGCGGCGGATCTATATCTATCTTGATCCGAAGAAGCTCGAATCCTACGGCCTGTCGCTGATGGACGTGCAGCAGGCGATCAAGAAAAACAACCTGATGCTTCCCACCGGCACCGCCAAAATTGGCGAGATCGATTACATGGTCGACATGGCCAACATGGTCGAAAGCGTACCCGAGTTTGACAACATCGTCGTGAGGGTTGTTGATGGGCGTCCGATCTATGTGCGCGACGTGGGGCATGTGGAGGACTCGTCCGCCATTCAGACGAACATCGTTCGCATTAGCCGCTCACCCGGTTGGAAGAGTCAACGTCAGGTCTATGTTCCCATCTTCCGGCGACCGGGTGCCAATACCATTGATGTCGTGGATGGCGTCCGAGAGCGAATCCCCGAATTTCTCGGAAGGTTGCCGCCGAAGGAAGGATACACCGATCCTGATACGGGTGAACCGGCATCGGGATTGAATCTGGACGTCGTGGCGGACCAGTCGGTGTTCGTTCGCAAAGCGATCAGCAATCTGACGAAAGAGGGCATCCTCGGTGCCGTGCTGGCATCGTTGATGGTGCTGTTATTCATTGGCAGCTTCCGGTCGACACTGATCATCGCGCTGGCGATTCCGCTGTCAGCACTGGTGGCGATCATTGGCTTGTACTTTACCGGAAACACACTCAACGCAATGACCTTGGGTGGTCTGGCGCTGGTGATGGGGCGGCTCGTTGACGATCCACTCATCGATATTGAAAACACGTTCCGCCACCTCGACATGGGCAAGTCGCCTGTCCGGGCAGCACTGGATAGTGCGACCGAGATTGCGATGCCCGTGCTGGTAGCCACGATCACGACGTGTGTTGTGTTCTTTCCCGTCGTGTTCCTGTTCGGCATCGGAAAGTTTCTGTTCACGCCGATGGCCGTCAGTGTCACCATCGCCATGTTTGCGTCCTATTTTCTCTCGCGAACATTGTCACCAGCCTTTTGTGCGTATTTTCTGAAGGCCCACAATCCGGCCGAAAAGAAATTCTTCCTGTTCGCTTTGACCGACTCCGCTTACGAAGCCGTACGAGAAATGTATGTCGGATTACTTCGCGTAGCGGTGCGACTGCGCTGGCTGACGGTCGCTGCGGCTCTCATCCTGGTTGTCGCTTCATTGCCGCTGTATTCACTGATCGGCAAGGAACTGTTCCCGGCGACGGATGCGGCACAAATCCTGATCAACGTTCGCGCTCCGTCGGGAACGCGTATCGAATTGACCGAAGACATCACGCAGAAAATCGAGCAGGAGATCTTTGCGACGATTCCCGCCGAAGATCGCCGAATGATCGTGACTGATATCGGCGTGCTCTACGACTGGCCTGCCGGCTACACGCCCAACGCCGGCCCGATGGATGCGACGATGCTGTGTCAGTTGACCGAAGCCGACCAGCGGCACGTGACCACACAGGAATATGCAGTCCGCTTGCGAAAACGGCTGAACGAAAAGTTTCCTGGCATCTCGTTCGCGTTCAATACGGGTGGCATGGTACAGGCGGCGTTGAATTTTGGCTTGCCGTCGCCAATCGACATCCAAATCGCCGGACGCAATATGGAAGAACAGACGCGCATCGCCGCCGAGCTGCGTGATCTGATTGTCGAGAAAGTTCCGGGAGCAGTGGATGTGCGAGTCCAACAGCCGATTGACTATCCCACCCTGAAGATCAACCCGGACAGAACGAAAATGGCGATGTCGGGCATCACGCAAGAAGATGCGACGAAGAACTTGATGAGCATGCTCAACAGTTCCACGTCGTTTGACCCGTCGTTCTGGCTCGATCACAAATCAGGCAATCACTACTTCGTCGGCGTGACCTACGAAGAAGACGACATCGGCTCGCTCGAATCGCTGCGTACGGTGCCGATTACCGGTGAAAAGTCGACTCATCCGATTCAGCTCCAGAATCTGGTCGGAGAATTCACCGTTGAAGAGTCGGCGGTGGAGGTCAGTCACCTGGCACTCGGCCGAGTCGTCGATGTCTACGCAAATGTCGAGGGGCGCGATATCGGGTCGGTGTCCGACGACATTGAACGCGTGATGGACGAGTGGGCGATTCGAAATCAACCGAGGCTGGGTTCGACAAGCACCAACGTCTCCTGGGTTCCGCGTGATCCAGCCGAAAATGACAAAGGGATGACCGGCTATGCGATCACCATGCGCGGCGAAGTTGGCATCATGAACGAATCCTTCAGCAGCCTCGGCTACGGCATGATACTGGCCGTGACGTTGATTTATCTGATCATGGTCGCGCAATTTCGATCTTTCCTCGACCCGTTCATCATCATGTTCGCCGTGCCTCTGGGGGTGATCGGAGTGCTGGGAATCCTGTGGCTGACCAATACAACGTTCAACATTCAATCACTGATGGGCGGCGTGTTCATGATCGGGATTGCGGTCACGAATTCAATTCTGCTGGTTGAGTTCGCCAACCGATTGCGTGAAGAAGGACGTTCCCCTCTGGATGCGGCAATCGAAGCAGGTTCCGTTCGGCTGCGACCCATCATGATGACCGCCTTGGCGATGGTCTTCGGCCTGATCCCGCTGGCATTGCACGAAGGCGATCCCACCATGCCGTTGGCCCGCGCTGTGATTGGCGGCCTGACTGCTTCGACGGCGTTGACCATTTTTGTGGTCCCATGCCTGTATGTCATATTCAAAGGAACAAGCAACGGCACCGTGCAGCAAACGTAGAGCGATGTCACCCATTGCATTTCGTCGTCCTCTTTTGAGGTCTCGCTCTTTCATCATCTACTACATCCGATATCCGGAAGCTCAATATGAACATTCAAACTCAATTGCTTGCTCTCACGGTACTGCTTTCGAGTAGTGGCTCTTTCGCAAACGCACAGCCGCCGACAATCTCCGCTCCCGCTCAGGTCGAACCTTATGAACGAGCGGAACTTTTCGCCAAGGCGTCGGGCTTCGTGGCGACAGTCCACGTTGATATCGGCGACATGGTGAAGAAAGGCCAGTTGCTGGCGGAACTTTCTATCCCGGAAATGAAACAGGAGCAACTCAAAATGCAGGCATTGCTGGAACAGGCCGATGCTGCGATCCGGCAGGCGGAAGCTCACGTCGCATCATCCAAAGCCAAAGTGGTCTCAGCCAAGGCAAACGTCGACGCATCGCAATCACAGGTTGCCGCCGCCCGAGCACAACTTGAGAAACACAAAGCCGATATCGCCTTCGCCGAAAGTGAGCTGTCTCGCATTACGACGCTGGTCAATTCGCGAGCGGTCAATGCGGCGATGCAGGACGAGAAGCAGCAACAATTCCGAGCTGCGAAAGCCGCCCTGTCCGGTGCAGAAGCGGAAGTACAATCCGCTCAATCTCATACTCAGGCGGTCGAAGCCGGTGTTATGGTTGCTGAGGCGGATCAGAAGCAGGCCGAAGCCGATCTTGTCTACGCGGAAGCGCAACGGAAAGTCGCCGAAGCATCCCTGGCTCATACTGTCACGTTGATGCAGTATGCAAAGATTCACGCACCTTTCGCAGGCAGGATCTCGCACCGGGGAATCGACACTGGCGACTTCGTCATCTCAGCCGCCTCTTCGCGGGAAACGGGGAAGTCACTCTTCACGCTCAACCGCATCGACCATTTTCGGATCGTGTTCGACGTGCCGGAATCAACAGCATCCTACGTGGCCATCGGTCAGACGGTGGAGTTGAAAGTCGATTCCGTCAAGGACATCACTTTTCTCGGCGAGATCAAACGTACCACCGGCGAACTCGACACTCGCACCCGAACGCTACGAGTCGAAGCCGAAGTCAAAGATGAACAAGCACAACTGCGCCCCGGCATGTACGGCACGGTTACCGTCAAGTTGCCCGGTGAAAACGCCGCAGCGCACTGAGGAGGAATGCGGAACTCAAGACAGGCATTTCACAGGCTGCGACACCGTTTCAGTCGCCCTTTGCCTGCGGTCGTATCGCGAAGACTGACCGAAACGGGGTCTTCAACATCCCTGGGAGCGACTGCCGTTGCCCGGCATCACACTGTTCTACATGGATGTATTCGAGGCGAGGATGTCATCTTGCAAGATGGAGAATCGGGAATTCCTGCCGATTGCAATCTTTTGACGGGAACAATCCAATGGATCACGGCGGAAGGTCCGCTCTTGCGGGTTGGAATCGACTGCGGGTTCGAGTTGACGGCGCTTGTGACCCGGTCTGCCAGTGAGGAAATGGGACTGCGGATCGACGACCGAATCTCGGCGTCGATCAAAGTGGCGTCGATCCATCTCATGGCGATTCGAGACTTGCCTTTGAGCCGAGAGGGACAAGTTCAGTGACAACCGAAGCTCAGTCCCCACAGTGGGTCAGTCGCACCGTGGTCGCCATCATCTCTGCCACGTTCTTTTCGGACGTGAGCCATGAGATGTGTACGGCGGTGCTGCCGATGGATCTGGCGACGGTCGGCCTCGGTCCCGCCGCTCTGGGGCTCATCGAAGGCGTGGCGGATTCTCTGTCACGCCGCTGAATCAAACTGTGCTCAACACGATGCCACCAATCAGGTCCCCGGGCTTGTCGACCTCCAATCCCGACGAAAGTTATCTGTACGATGGCAACGCCAACTGGATCGGTGGCGGCTTCGTCGACAAAGACAAATGCAAGGGTTCCCGTGCAGTCGGATTTCAAATGGAACGAATGATCAGATAACTCAACGCGGCCAATCCCGCTGCCAACGGCAAAGTCGTGATCCAGGCAAGGAGGATGGTGATAATCGTTTTCAGTTTTGCGCCACCGGAAACAGCTCCGATGCCGAACAGCGAACCGCAACTGACATGAGTTGTTGAAACAGGCAGCCCAAAACGGCTGGCACCAATTACGACCAGCCCCGTGATGACGTTGGCGGTAAATCCCTGACCATGGTTCATCGTCGTGATCTTCTTGCTCATAGTTTCTGCCACGCGCCGAGCACTTGCCATGCCGCCCACGGCAATGACAATTCCAATCAAAATGAGGCCGCGCGATGGGCCAAACGCAGGGGTAAGCAACAGCAAAGCCGCGATTTTTGGCGTATCGTTCAGTCCTCTGGCGAAACTGACGATGCCAGATGAAAGGAAGTGGAGCTTGTCGAGTGTTTCACCGGCCGAAACTCCAAACACTTTTCCCTGATATCGGCTTTCACAAGTCACCGTCGTGCCCATGGTCGCCGTCAGTTGCTCGGCACGCTGTAAGGCGATCGCATGACAGTGCGCCGGAACGGTTTCCAGAGTCTCCTGGCCAACGCACAAGCAAATATCTCGCGTGATGCCCAGCCTATGTCTCGTGAAACGCAAAATCGGATAAATAACGATGGTCAGCAGCAACGCCATGATCGGGCTTAACAAAAGCGGAATCAAGAAGCCAGAACCCAAATGCGAGAGATTCAACGTCGAGCCAGCAGTAAGTCCGGTTCCAATCAAGGCACCGATCAGTCCGTGAGTTGTGGAAATGGGCAATCCGATTCGCGTAGCGATCATGACGGTCAGCCCGGCACCCAGCGCTACCGCAGCCGCGAACTCCGGCTGAGCTGCTATCGTGTCATCAATCAAACCTTTGCCACCGAAACTTTTGAGCAGTTTTCCGGCGAGCATCAATGCGGTAACAGAACCAAGAAAAGTCGTAATCGTCGCCCAGCCCAACGCACGACGGTAGTTGGTCGTGCCGCTACCGAACAATGTCGCAACTCCCTTGAAGTTGTCATTGGCTCCATTTGCGTAGGCAACACAAAGTGCCGCAATCACGACGATCGCAAAAATCATTTTGTTTGTTTCCTTAAAGTTCGCACAATATTGTGGCGGAACCGTTCACGGTAAATCGATTCACTGGCTATCCGCCAACATTCAGTCTCATCAACAATCCCAAAACCTTCTTGCCTGTCGAAGTCAATTTGGTCTTGTTGAATTGGTCACCGAGCTTGCGAATGGCTTCGGCTTGAGTTGGATAAGGATGAATCGTCGCACCGATTTTGGACAAACCGAGTCCGTTGGTCATCGCGACATTGAGTTCGGAAATCATGTCACCCGCGTTTTCGGCAACCACGGTCGCGCCGACGATTTTGCCGGTTCCTTTTCGGGTGTGGACTTTGACGAAGCCTTCGTTGTTGCCTTCGAGGATGGCCCGGTCAATGTGCTCGAAATGCTGGATATAAGTGTCGATCTCAACTCCAGCGTCGCGGGCGTCCTGAGGATACATCCCTACATGTGCAATTTCTGGCGAGGTATAAGTCGCCCAGGGGATGATCAGGTCGCTGGCCTTTTTCTTTCCAAATGGACCCATCGCAAACAGTGTGTTTTGAATCACAATTCGGGCCTGAAAATCTGCGGCGTGAGTAAATTTGTATTTCGAGCAGATATCTCCAGCGGCATAGATTCGTTTGTTCGTCGTCTGTAAGTTGTCGTTGACCAAAACTCCGCTACGATCGAATTTCACATTGACGGCTTCCAGATTCAGACCGTCAGTGTTGGGTGCCCGGCCGACCGCGACCAATAGTTGATCAACAACGACGTCGTAGGGCTTGCCATTGCTTTGACCTGCAACGCGAATTGCGCCATTTCCGGCAGGCGAGATGGCTTGGTCTTTGCTGCCGAAAATCATGTTGATTCCGTCTCGTTCGAACTGTTTTTGGACAATCGCTGCTGCGTCGGCGTCTTCGCGGGACAAAATGTGATCGGCCATTTCGAACAGAAAGACTTCGCTGCCGAAC
>Ga0163150_10010422_pt1 | contig 10061 bp, 9 predicted proteins | sample OliLakLV19P2IB_FD_148628 | JGI IMG/M metagenome (GOLD analysis project Ga0163150, IMG submission 148628) | Freshwater microbial mat bacterial communities from Lake Vanda, McMurdo Dry Valleys, Antarctica - Oligotrophic Lake LV.19.P2.IB | ecosystem: Environmental > Aquatic > Freshwater > Lake >...
CTCCTGCTGGCGTTCGGCGCGGATCTGGTCCCGCATCCGGCCGGTGACGACGAGCAACAACAGGATGAGCGCGCCGAGCGCGCACATCAGCACCGCCAGGAACGGGAATAACTGAACCGAGAGTGTCGACGAGCGGCGCTCAGACATTTCGGAACTCGCTGTCGAAACCGCCGGGACTGAGTCGCATCCGGAACGCTGCGTGCGCCACTACGCCGCGCGCTGCCGCGAATGCGCCGTCAGCAGGTGGACGGCGGCGCTCAGGCTGTGCATCGTCTGTTCGAAGGTCTCGGCGGCGCGCAGCGCCTGCAGGTTGTCCGTGAGCTTCTCTTCCAAAGAGATCACATCGTCGCCGCGTTCCAGCAGGTCACAGACGCGGGCCTCCTGCTGTGAGAGCCGTTCGACGTGTGCCGCCAGCGAACCGGTCGTCGTCTGCAATTGCGACTTCCAGCCGTCGAACTGCTCGCTGAGTTCGGACAGCGTGCGCGTCGTCCGTTCATCGGCCGCGTGTTCGGAGGCGGCAAGTCGCTGCTGCAGTGTGTCGGTTGTCGATTGCAGTTGACGGCACCAGTCGCCGAACTGCGTGCTCAGTTCGGTCAGCATCCGCGCCGACCGTTCGTCCGCCGCCTGCTGAGCGGCGGTGAGCACCGACGCAAGCTGCGCCGTCCCGGTCTCCCACCGCCCGAGGAGTGACGCCTCCTGGGCGCGGAGCTTCGCATCCGCTTCCGCCCGTTGCTGCGACATCTGCTGCAGCGCACGCAGGAACTCGCCGCGCAGCTCGTGCAGATGATCGGCGTGGTGGTCGAGCGTGGACTGCGTGCCGCTGTGCAGCGCCTGCGCCAGAGATTGCTGCTGGACATCGAGCGTGCCGGACCAGCGGTTTCGCAGGTTTTCGATGGAATCCGTCCACAACTGCGTCTGCGACTCGATGAGCTGTCCGGTTCGTTCGACGAGGTGCCGCGCGGCGGCCGCTTCGGCTTCAAGCAGCGGGCTGGGCTGCGAATGCTCGCCCGGAATCAACGGCAGGATCTGGCGGCGGCTGAAGCTGGCGACCTGCGCGAGCGTCCGTTCTTCCCAGCCTTTTACGAACAGGTACAGGAAGACGAGGATCAGCGAATGACACAATGCGACTGCAGTGGTGTCGAACGCAACCGCCAGGTTGAACGTCACCTCGCTCAACGACGCATCGAGATGATTCACGTCGAGGTTGAAGATCGCCATCGTGATTCCGAGGACCGTCCCCAGGAATCCCATGATCGGAATCGCCCAGTTGATCGTCTGCAGGAGCGCGAAGCTGTCGTGCAGCTCGTCGCCGGCGCGTTGTTCGAGGTCCTTGATCTGCGACTCGAGCGCGTCGGCCGTCGGCCGCAACTGGAGATACTGCCGCACATCAGCAATCCGCTGGGCCATCCAGGTTTGCCGCAGCGCGGCGGGGACGCTCGCGGACCACGCGTCGAGGACGGCGGCTGCGTGGCTGGCCGCAGCGGCGCTGCTGGAGGGGAGTCGATCGGCGGAGCCGTCGGCAGCGGCACGCAGCGTACAGGCTCTGAGCGCCGCACGTTGCGACCGCAGGCGCAGCAGCTTGCGAACCAGGATGAACAGTCCGATGAAGAACAGCGCCGTCTGGACGTACTCGACAGGGTGTGCGCAGAAGTACCGCTCGGCCAGTTCGCGATAGGCCGGCAGATGCGGGATCGCCTTGTAGAACCCGACGGTCGCCACGCCGCCCCAGATGTACGGAGAGGTCACCAGCGACCAGAGGTGATCAGTGAACCGAGGTCCGCCGGTCACCGTCGTTTGCTGCGCGTCCATGCGTCGTTCCGTCGTTGGCGACCGGCCGGATTTGCCGCTGCGCGCAGGCGAAAGCCTGCGGCAATGCCGCTTCCTGCGGAACCATCGTCACGATCGCTGTAATCGGATGAGTCAATTTGTGTGAAGTGGCGGTGAACGGAGGTCGGAAGTCAGAGATCGGAGGTCGGCCCAGACCACCGACGTCTGGCCTCCGCCCTCTGACCTCTGACCTCTGACCTCCCCTTCAAGAGCGCAGCAGTTTGATAATCTCGGCCTGGTCGGCGTCGGGCACGCCGGCCAGGGCGTTGCGGATGATCCACCGGGTGTTGCTGTTGGCGCGCACGGCCTGCTCGCGCAGGAAGCGGCTGACTTCGGCCGGGCTTTTGGGGCCGAGCTTTTCCAGCACGCCGGCGGCGGCCCGGCGCACCTCAGCGTCGGCCTCGGTCATCACCGGGCGCAGCACCGCCAGCGCGCCGGGCACGTTATCCCACTGACGGTCTTTCACCAGCGGCAGCAGGGCGGCCAGCGCCAAACGCCGCACCCAGCGCACGGGGCTGTGCGCCCAGCGCCGGGCGTGCTCCAGGTACTGCGGCGGGTCGGCCAGCATCAGCGGGCCCAAACCCAGCTCGGCCAGCGCCTCGGCCGTTTCGGCGCTTTCGATCTGCGGGGCCCAGGTTTCAATCCGCGCCAGCGTTTCGGCGGGCGCGGCCAGGGCCACCTGCCCCAGCAGCTCGGCGGCGATGCGGCGCTCCTCGCGCGAGCCGCCGGCCCAGATGGCCGCCACCGCCCGCAGCGCCGCCGGCGGGTCGGCCCGCGCCGGCAGGCGCAGCGCGTTGACGATGGCGCGCACCACTGGGGCCGGCGCTTTGTAAGCGTTGGCGACCGCGCTGGAGGTGAGCTGCGGGCTGGCCCGGTGGGTGCGGTCGGCGTACTCGTCCAGCAGCCGGCGCACGAGCGCGGCCACCGCCTCGGCGTCGAGAAACCTCCCCGGCAGGGCGGCCGTGCGGGCGCGCAAGACGGCAGGATCAATCGGCGGCATCGCCCTAGGCGGCCAGCCGGGCTTCGAGCTTGGCCTTGGCCGCCGGCCACTCGGCCGCCAGCAGGCTGAAGTAGACCGAGCTGCGGCGGTAGCCGTCGGGCATGAGCATATTCTCGCGCAGCACGCCTTCGCGCACCGCGCCAAGGCGGGCAATGGCGGCCTGCGAGCGCTCGTTGCGCAGGTCGGTCTTCAACTGCACGCGGATGCAGCCGAGCGTCTCGAAGGCGTGGCGCAGCAGCAGATACTTGCACTCGGTGTTGACGGCCGTGCGCTGGTAAGCCGCGCCGTACCAGGTGCCGCCGATCTCCAGGCCGCGATTGGTCGGCTGGATGTCCATATAGCGCGTCGCGCCGACGGCCCGCCGGTCGGCCAGGTGGTAGACGGCAAAGGGCAGGTCGCCGCCCAGCGTCTGCCGGTAGAGCCGGTCGGCGACCCAGGCCTGCATTTGGTTTTCGGTCTGCATGTTGGGGTAGGGCATGTAGCGCCAGATGGCTTCGTCTTGCCCGGCGGCGGTCAGGTCGGGCACATGCGCCAGCGTCAGGGGTTCCAGCCGCACAAACCGGCCGGTGAGGGTGATGAGCGTGACAGTCAAAAGAGTCATGAGTAACCTTAACAGGGGATACCGAGGGGTATTGTAACCGGAATGGCGAAAGGCCAAAGGCGAAAACCATCGGCCACGAATTGCTGCGCGCGAATTACACGAAGGGGGTTAGAGGAGCTACGGCGCGGTGCGTAGGACAGGCCGGTTGCCATCAGCGCCTACTGCGCCAACAGTCACCCCTCTCCTGCGGGAGAGGGGCCGGGGGTGAGGTCTATCGGCCGAGGTCTAAGCCTGCCGCGCGGCCGTGGTCAGCAGGCCGACCACGATGGCGGCCGTGAGGATGTGCATGAGCATGAGCGTGCCCACGGTGGCGGGGATGGCCCCCGGCATGTTGCCCACCAGCCCCAGGTCGGGCAGGAAGGACAGCAGCAACGCAATACCGGCCACGATCCGGTAGACCGTGATCGGCCGCCGCCGCACGCGCCAGCCCACCAGGGCGTACACCAGCACCCCCGCGCCGCCGCCGATGATCGTGAGCGGCAGGAAGGCCGGCGACACCAGCGGCATGAAGCCGGGGTCAACATCCATCAGGGCCAGGGCCAGCGCCCGCACCAGCCCATTGACCAGCGCTGCCAGGGCCACGGCCCCCAAGCCTACCCACCAAATCCGCCCCATGGCGACGCGCTCTACGGGCGGCGGGCTGTTCTTGCTGCTGGTCGTCATGGCATTCTCCTGTTGGGCGGCACTGTGGAAACCATAACCGGAAATTGTGGAGAATGTGTGCAGACGCTGTAGAAGGGCGTGGCCGAGCGCAGCTTTACAGGTGCGGGAAGTTCATCACCAGGCTGCTCGGAGTGACCTGAGCCGGGTCAATGTCGGCCGCCGAGCGCAGGCTGTTGGCCGCGTAGCCCGCGCCGACTGTCACCCATTGCACGCGCCAGAAATCGCTGTAGCCGGTCGCGCCGGGCGCCGCGTCAAATACCAGGTACTGCCCGTCCACCAACTGCGGCGTGCCATCGGCGGCGAAGCCGGTGACGAGCACGTACACGTTGCCGGGATGCGGGTCGGTCGGCCCAAAGTCAAAGTAGGTGATCTGCTCGCCGCGCACCCAGCCGGTCTTGAGCGGCAAGGCGCGGTCACTCAGCGAGGAACCCGGCGGCACTTCTGGGCAGTTCACGAACAGATCCTGGGGGACGGCGGTCAGGCCGGCCGGCACCAGATCAGCGGCTGAACGGATCGAGTTCGCCCCATAGCCGGCGGCGGGCGTCACAAACGTGGCCTGCCACAGGTCGGTGTACGTCAGCTGGCCGGCGCGCGTATCGAACAGGCTGTCTTGACCCGGCAGCATCTCGGGGCTGCCATCGGCATTGATGCCGGCAACAAACACCCAGACCGGCGCGGTCAGCACCCGGTCGGGCGCCGCCGGGTCGAGCGGCGTGTTGCTCCCCAGGTTGTAGTACCACTGGGCTTGGCCCGCATACCAGCCCTGCACCATTGGGTAGACAACGGCCTGCGCGCCGGCGGCGCCAGGGGTCGGCAGGGTCGGAAAGGGCGCGAGCACACAGCCGGCCAGGCTGACGGCGGCCACCCAAACCAGGCTCAGCCGAAGGACGAATTTACTCATGTCTGCTCCCAGGGCGTGTAATTGATCGCGCGTTACCCCCAGCGCCATGAGCGTAGCGCCGAATCATTACCGAATTATGCTGACCGGCGGGCTGGTGGTCCTCGAGGCGGCGGGGTTGGGCAGCCGGCTGCAGCAGCGGTCACTCTCGCCGCCTCGCCGCTGCCGCGTTAGGTCGCGCCGCCTCAGTCGCCGGCGGGGTAGTCCGAGCAGGTCACGCGATAGTCCACGGAGAAAAACCGGAACCATTCCTCGACGGTGAAATTGCTCTGGGCGCGCTGGCAGGCCTGGGCGGTCAGCGGCCCATCGCTTTGCTGCTGGTCGCCCTGCACCCGGTAGAGCTTCAGTGTGCGATCATAGCTGCCGGCGGCCAGCAGCACCTCGCCGTCCACGGTGGCAAAGGCCAGGCTGGTGACCACGCTGTCATTGTTCTTGATTTCAGCCACGATGGACTGGTCGGCCACATTCCACACCAGGACCAATTCGTCCGCGCCGCCCGAGGCCAGCAGCTTGCCGTCGGGGCTAAAGGCCACACTGCGGACCTCGCCCGTATGGCCCTTGAGCAGCGCCTGTTTTTCGCCCCTCTCCACGTCCCACAAAATGATGGTGTTGTCGCGGCTGCCGGAGGCCAGCAGCGTGCCGTTGGGCGACCAGGCCACGCTGCGCACGATGTCGGTGTGACCTTCCAACAGCGCCTTCGGGGCCCAGGTACCGGCCTCCCACAGCCGCACGTCGCTGTCGGCGCTGCCGGAGGCCAGCAACTCGCCATTCGGCGACCAGGCCACGCCCCACACATCATCGGCGTGCCCCGCCAGCTTTTTCACCAGGCTCGACTGCCCCCAGTCCCACAGGAAGATGTCGCTGTCCACCCGCCCCAAGGCCATCAGGCTGGGGTCGCTGGGGTGGAAGTCAATGCTGATCAGCCAGTCATCTGTCTCGCCGAGCGACCGAATGGGTTTGCCAGTGCTGACCCCCGCCGCTTCCCACATGTTGTTGGCCGCGCTCACATCGCTGCCCACGGCCAACAATCGGCCGTCGGGGCTAAAGGCCGCCGCGAACAGCCGGCCCGGCTGATCGCTGCGGTACTGCGCCACGGCATTCCCCCCCAGCGCCATCTCGTAAATCTCGCCCGCGTCACTGACCGCCGCCAGGGTGTGCCCGTCGGGGCTGAAGGCCACATCGTAAATTTTGCCTTCCAGGCGGGTGTCGAAGCCCGGCAGCGGCTCGAGGCTATAGGCCGCGCTGACGTTGAGGGCCGCCTGCAGCGCGTCGGTGGCCGCCTGCGAGCTAAAGGTGTTGTAGGCCTCCACTGCCAGCAGCAGGGCCAGCCGCTCATTGTTATTGACAAACTCGCCCGATAGCCCGGCCAGCCGCTGCGACTCGGCCTCGTCGGCCTGGCTCTGCTCCACGGCCGCGGTGGCCGTTATATCGGGGGTCGCGGCGGCGGCGGTGCCGGCGGCCAGGGTTGCCAGGGCATCGCGGGCGCTGGCGGCCGAGGTGCCCGCCTGGTCGGCGATATTCGCATACTCAGTGACGAGCCTGACGGCTGTGGCCTGGGCGACCTGCGCCGCTGCCTGGGCGGCCTGCGCCGCTGCCTCATTGGTTTGGGCAATCACGGCCTGGTTGTGCGCCTCGGTGGCGGCGGCCTGCGCGGTCCGCAAGCTGGCATCCGAAGAGATATTGGCGGCCTGAGCGGTGTCGGCGCTTTTCAGCGCCGCGCTCCGGCTCTGGCCCGCCAGCACGCCAAACACCAGGGCGGCCAGCGCCGCCAGCGCCGCCACCAGCGCCGCCCCGGTGACCAGCCGGTTGCGGCGGCGCAATTGTTGGGCGGCCCGGGCCTGGTCTTCGGCCCGGCGCGCTTCGGCCTCCGCCAGCTTGCGGGCGTCGAGCAGTTCCTGCGCCCGCTGCCGTTCCAGCAGCGTTTGCTGCGCCTTTTGCTGCACCTGCGCGATCTCCGCCTGGAGCCGGCGCTTCTCCTTTTCTTGCTCGTAGCGCGCGCACCAGTCGAGCACGGCCTGCGCCAGCACGTCGTGAAAGATCTCGTAGCGCGTGGCCTGGGGCTGGTCGGGCGGCGGCTCGACGGTACGCAAGATGCGCACGCCCGAGCCGGTCAGGCTTTCGAGCACCGGGGTCAGGCGGGCGACCGGCGTCTTGGCATAGATCGCCAGGTCGGTGGCGGTGTAGGCGATCTTGGTGCCGGACGGCGTTACCAGGTAGCGCAGCACTTCGGTGGCGGTGTCGCGCTCGGCCGGCTGCAATTCGCCCATCACCGTGTCGAGGTGCGTGCGGACGATGTTTTCGGCGCCCTTGAGCGCGGTCAGCGTCCGCAGCCGCAGTTGGCGCGAGCCTTGGCGCAGTTCTTCGTTCCACAGGCGGGTGAGCACCAACTGCAAGTAGGCCGTCTCGATGGATGGGCCGGCCTCCGACGGAACCGGCTCGCTCCCGCCGCTGCCCTCGCGCGCCAGCGTCACGCGCCCGGTCTGCACCTGCTCGAGCACGGCCTCCACCAGCGCCGGCTCGATGCTCATGCGCCCGGCCGCGTTCGGCTGCCGCCGGTTGTATTCGTCCAGCGGGCCGGTGATGGCCTCGCGCGCCGCCGCGCGGGTCAGGCGCGGCATGCGCAGGTAGTTGTCGAACAGTTGGGGCAGGCGGCCCTTAAAGCGGTCGAGCTTCGAGAGCGCGTCCTCGCGCAGCGACAGCACGAAGTTGACCGGCAGGTCGGCCCGGTTGACGGCCTTAGGAAACTCGACGGCAAAGGTGCCGTCGCCGTCGGCGTGCGCGTGATAGAGGAAATACTCCTCGAACTGGTCGAGGATGATCAGCAGCTCGCCCTTGAAGTGCCTGGCCCAGCGCTCCAGCGCGGCCGTTAGATCGAGCTGCAGGGTCTCGTCCACGCCCGGCCGGTCGGCGGCGCGCAGGGCCTTGGTCACGATGGTGTGAATCGCGCCGGCCAGCCCGGCCACCGGGTTGTCGCGCCAGTTGTTGAACACCAGCACGGCCACGTCGGGCTGGCCGTCGTCGCCGGAGTTTTGCTGGGCGTACAGGTTCAGGGCGTGCGCCACCCCGGCCCGCAGCACCGAGCTTTTGCCCGCGCCGGTCGGCCCGTACAGCACCGTCAGCCGGGTAGACATCAAATTGGCGGTGATGATGGCCTGGTCTTGCTCGCGCCCGAAGAAGAAGGCCGCGTCTTGTTCGGTGTAGGGGATCAGCCCCTTGTACGGGCAGCCGCCGTCGGCCGGGGCGCGGCTCATGGCTTGGCCTCGACCAGCGGCAGCTCGCGCAGCCGCAGCGTCAGTTGGGCCACGTAGTCTTCCAGCCGCACGTTCAGAATGTCTACGTTGCGCTTGCCCCAAAACTTCTTTTCCAGCGCCTCGGGGTTGGGCTGCACCGCCCACGAGTTGTAGCCCCGCTGCTGCATGCCCCAAATGCGCTGCAAGATCACGCGCAGGTTCCAGTCGCGCAGGCTATAGCCCATGAACAGGAAGTTCGATTTCTTGAGCTTGACCGCTAGCGGGGCTGGAATAGAGTTCGACGAGTCGTGGAGCATGTAGTCAATGTAGTGATCTTCGGTGATGACGTAGCTGTCTTTCTCGGCGTCGGCCCGGTCCATCGCGCCGTGCAGCTTGAGAATGATCGAGCGCCGCAGCCGGCAGGAGGGCAGGTCAATCGGCAGCTCATCGTACTTGTTGGGCTGGTCAATCAGGCGCGGTTCGCCGCCGTGCGGCCAGTGCATAAACTTGCCGCGCCGTTCCTTGTCGGCGATGTAAGTCACCAGGTCGTATGGCTCGCCGACCGACTTGAAGGTGTGCTCCAGCGAGTCGTCGAAGTTGGTGGTGATGATGAGCAAGTTGGGCTGGAGGTAGCCCTTGGCCCGCAGCACGGCCGGGGCCAGGGCAAACAGTTGGTGCAGGGCGGTGGGCGTGTAGTCAATGTTGAACAGGGCGCGCAGGTTGTCGTACAGCGGCCCATCGCCGTTCATGACCGCCACGTACTGGGCCACGCGAATCAGGTCGCGCCGGTTGGGGTCGGGGTAGCCGAAGTTGTCGGCCAGGTACTCGGCCAGTTCGGAGATGCTGGGCAGGTAGTGTTGGGTGTGCCACTGCGCGCCGGCCGGCCGGCCGCACAGGTTGACATCTACCCCCAGGAACGGCACCGCGCGCCCATCGCTGAAGGCCTTGGCGATGGTGATGTAGTGGGCGGCCAGCTCGTCAAAGGTGGTGGTCGGCGCAATCGCGGTCTGGTCGCGCGCGGCGGCGATGGCGTCGTTGAGCAGCGCGCTGACCTGGGCGGCGGTGTAGCCGTAAGTCACGCCGCCCGCGATCACGCTGCCGCCGATGTGCGCCGCGTCGCCGAAGATGATGTTCTGGCCCGCGCCGCCCGGCGTGGCCCCCGGCGGCGGGGCGGCTGGGTCGGCCTGGGGCAATGGGTTTTCTGACATGGCCTCTCCCAATCTTCACCGACAACTGGGCGCCGCCCGCTGGTGGGCCTAGGACAACTATAGCGCAGATTAAGTCTGCCTCGCTTTGCCCTATTTCACAAGCGGCGGCGGGCCATCCGAAACTCCTAGCCGCCTCTCGGTCGTGGCGTGGGCCTGCACTCCCCAGTGGGCCGTGCGCGCCTGCTTACCCCCCTCAATCCTTCACCACCCGGTGGGCCGTGCGCGCGGCCACGCCGACCGTGACCACTGCCCCGGCGTTGAAGCTCAGGTAGTCCTGCTCCAGGCCATCGCTAAAGAGCACGCCGTGCTCGGGCATGTACGAGCGCAGCACCAGCGGCCGGCCCGGCCAGTCAACGCCTGCCAAAGGATGGTATATTCACAGCGTGTCGTCTGGGATCAATTCAAGGAGTGTCAGATGCAGCGCGGTCTAGTGGTGTTGGCGATTCTGCTGGCCCTGGTGGGCCTGATATTTTTCTTGCAAGGCACCGGCTGGCTGCCCGTGGGCGGCATGGCCAATCACATCGAATGGGCCTACATCGGCGGCGGGCTAGTGGTCGTGGCGCTGGGCTTGCTGATCTACGCCCGGTGGGCACGCACCCCGAAGCCGCCGTCAGCCTGACCGGCGGCTTCGGGG
>Ga0163150_10010423_pt1 | contig 10060 bp, 10 predicted proteins | sample OliLakLV19P2IB_FD_148628 | JGI IMG/M metagenome (GOLD analysis project Ga0163150, IMG submission 148628) | Freshwater microbial mat bacterial communities from Lake Vanda, McMurdo Dry Valleys, Antarctica - Oligotrophic Lake LV.19.P2.IB | ecosystem: Environmental > Aquatic > Freshwater > Lake >...
TCGATGACCGCAGGCAATCGGTTTCGTCGCTGACTCCACATTCGTGGGCGTGCTCGACTTCCGCATGCGCGCAATCGTCGGTGCCGTCGCACGAGGTGGGCGACGGTCGGTCAACTGTTGAGCTCGCTGGCCAGCGACACCGGCGCACTGGTGCGTCAAGAGGTGCAGCTGGCCGCCACCGAGATGACCGGCAAGGCGAAAGCCGCGGCGCGCAGTACCGGGTTCATCCTCGCTGGGGGCGCGATGATCCACGTCGCGTGCATCGCCGCCTTGATGGCGGTGATGGTTGGCCTCTACCCGACTGTGCCGGCCTGGGCGTCGGCAGCGGGCTTCGGACTACTGTTCATTTTTGGCGGCGCGATCCTCGTCCAGTCGGGGCTACGCACGCTCGGGAACCTCGGTGCCGAATCCAGTGAAACGGTCAAAACACTACGCGACGACGCCGCGTGGGTGAAGGAGCAAGTGCGATGAGCAGCACGTCGGAATCGGCGCCCGCGGAGCGCACGGAAGAGTCGCCGACTGAGCGACTCAAGCAGGACATCGAACACACCCGGGAGGAAATGTCCGAGACGATCGCGGCTCTCGAAGAAAAGCTCAGCCCGTCGCAGGTTCGCGACGTCGTCGGCGCAGAGCTCCAGCAAGTCGAGGATCGGGTCCGGAAAGTTCTCGGTGAGCAGCTCACCAACGCCAAGGCGGCGGTTCACGAGGAGGTCGCCGAAGCGAAGACACTTCTTCGGGAGGGGATGCGGGATGCTGAACGGCTGATCAAGACCGGACTCACCGAGGCGCGAGAGTCATTGACGACCGGTCTTGGCGAAGCAAAAGAGTCGGCCAAGCAGGAACTGAAGGACGCGATCAACGGCGCATCGGAGTCGGTCCGGGCCGCGACCCTGGGAAGAGTCGAAAATTTGGCTACTGCCGTAGGAGACAAGATGAACGACGCGCGCGACACGCTCTTTGATACGATCTACAACAATCCGATTCCGGCCGCGGTCACGGGCATGGGGGTGTTGTGGTTACTCATGAACCGCAGCAGGGCGGCATCCGACCGCTCCCGGGGTTACCCGACGGGCAACGGCGGTTCCGTCGAGCAGATCGGCGCCGCCGTGGGGCGGGCGGCCCAGCAAGCGGGCGGCGCCGTCACTCAAGGATTGCACGGGGCGCAGAGTCTGGCTGGCGATGCGTTCGAGGGCGCGTCCGGGGTTGTGACGAGCATCGCGCAGTCGGCCACTGCGGGTGTTGGGCAGGCGGCGCACACGGTCAGCGAAGGCGCCGGCGCTCTCGCAGACAACGCCCTGCAGGGCGCGAAGCGCGTCGAGCAGACGGTGCAGCGCACGATGCAGGACCGTCCGCTCGCCGTCGGGGCCGCGGTGCTGGCGGTAGGCACCATGGTCGGATGCCTGCTGCCCCACACCCAAGCCGAAGATCAGTTGATGGGCGAGACCCGCGACAGTCTTCTTTACCGGGCGGGAGATGCGGTCCACGAGGCGGCTGGATCGGTGACGGAACTGGCTGAAAAGACCCTGCAGGGGGAAACCGTTCAGGCACCGCAGGGCAATGGCGCGCACGAGGAGAGTGGCGCGAAGGCGTAGCGCGACGGACGCGCGGCCGGCGCAACCCTCTTCGCGCCGGCCGCAAGCGCTCGTCTCCGCGCTCCCAGAGCTCCACTGATCGATTTTGGGCGTCGGCTCCGCTCGCTCGGCGCACGCGGGGCGCCCTACCGGACGCTGCGCAGCACGAACGCGATCGAGAACCTCAACGGCGGCATCGCTCGCTTCACGCGCAACGTGAAGAACTGGCAGGGCGGTGCGATGCTGGTGCGCTAGGTCGGTGCTGCCGTCGTCCGTGCCTCGGTCCCGCGGGGAGCGGGTCCCCGGGCCGATCCTCGATCCCGCGCACGAGGAAGAGCCCCGTGCGCGGCGAGGTCGTGTGAACGTTCGACCCGGTCGGAGCGCATCCTTTGTAAGACGTTCGGCGGTGCCAGCATGCGCCTGCGACGGATGCTGGCTTTGGCGCGCCTTTTTCAGATCGGTACGGATCGTGCTTCAGCGGTCGCTGCAAAGGAGACCGAGATCATGATCAAGATTCTAATCCCTCTTGCCGCCGCCGCGCTCGTGATGACCGGCAGCCCCGCCTGGGCGGACGATACCGAAACCCGCACCGAAGAGCGCGTGGAGCAGAAGACGGACGGCATCGGCACGCAGCGCACGCGCACCGTCGAATCGGAGACCAACACCGACGACGACGGCGAAGAGTCGACCGTGCGGCGCGAGGAGTCGGTCAAGACAGGCGCCGGAACCGTCGAGAAGAAGACCGAGCAGACCGTCGAGCACAACGACGACGATTGAGGTCTAGCCGATTTCCCCGGACTCGCTCACAGCGGCACGCCCAGCAGTTCGCAGGTGATCCACCCGAGGAAGCCCACCGCGAGTGGGATCGTCAGATTGTCGTCTGATCCGTAGCGGCAGCGACTCGCACGTCGCGGCGAAGCCTGCGATGAGCAGACTCGCCGCGACGCGTGCGGGCGTCCGTGTACATCGCGAGCCCCGAGAGCGCGTCGGGGTATTCCGGGCGCGGGCGCTGCGGCGCGGCATGCCCGTGCTCGCGGTCCGCGAGGAGGGGGAGGAGGCTGGCAGACATCGTCGAATGCGGCGCCGCGTTGGGTTGCCGGTCGAATCGCGGGCTGACGCGCTCGAGCATCCGACCGGGCGTGAAATCTGAGGCAATGGCCGGTGCCTCTTCGCGTCACCGGTCCGAAGCGCGATGGCGCGGCGCAAGCGATTGGGCGACCGCCGTGCGTGCACGGTCGACCGATGACGGCTCCGTTCCGGAGGCCAAGAAGGCGGGCGCGGCGTAACCTCGGTGAGGCCGTCGAGCTGTTCTTCGAGACCGCGGACGCGAGCGAGGTGCGGTGTCGCTGGTGATTGACCTGGCGTTCGAGGTCGAGACGCCGTTGGGCCTCACGGTACGCTGCACGCCCGCGCACTGGACGTTTATCATGACGCAGAAGCACCCGAGCGTGGCTGGAAGAGAAGCGGACGTGCGCCAGGTCCTGTCCGTCCCGACGAGGTCCGGCGCAGCCGAAACGAACCGGGCGTCCACCTGTTCTGCCGTGCCGACACACGGCGCTGGCTGTGTGCCGTCGCTCGGCAAGAAGCCGGCTCCGGCTTCCTCATCACCGCGTATCCGACCGACGCGATCAAGGCAGGAGAGGTCCTATGGACAAGATCAAGGTGATCCATGACACCGTGGGCCAGACCCTGACGGTCTGGTTCGACGACCCGACGAAGGAATCCGTCTGCGAGGAGACCACAGACGAGGTCGTCTTGATGAAGGACGGCGCGGGGCGCGTGATCGGCTTCGAGCTTCTGCACGATGTACCGGCGGAGCCGGGCGTGTCGTTGTCCGTGGAGACGGTGATCCAGGCTGCCGGGTGACGGCGTCGAGGAGGAGGCGTCACCTTGCCGCGATCGAGACGTTCGTCGTCGAGCGGCTCAGCCCGCGCTTGAACCCCCGCCGTGTGCTCGTGTCGCCCATCCATGCCGCGTGTGACGTGCTCGGCTACGTGCGCTGCGGTGATGGCCGGCTGCGCCTGCGGCGGCGCGGCGTGCGCAAATTCTGGCGGCGGCTGCCCGTTCTCCAGGCGAGGCTCGACGCCGGGGAGATCGACGGCAGCAGGGTGCGCGCGTCGATCGCGAGCTGGCTCGGGTACGCGAACCACGCCGACGCCTTCCGGCTGTCGCGGGCGATCCTGTCGCAGCGAGACGTGAGGAACGTGGGGAAGCGGCTGCTGGTGCAGGCGATCGATCGCGCGCGAGCGAAGGTTCGGTCACGCCGGCCGCGGGCGTCCCGTCGGGATGGCCCGGGCCGGCGGAGAATAGGCGCAGCACACCCGGTACCGTTGACGGAACCGATGCGCGTGTGTCGGCCGCGTCGCGGGCGCCCTTGCGCCGGGCGCCTACACAGTGCCTACATGCCTATCCTGCGGCAGGCTGGTGATCGGCGTAACTACTTGATTTAAGTACAGCCACCCGCCGGAATCGAACCGGCGACCTACTGATTACGAACTCGTGGGCTAGGGCCTCCCACTTGATACCGAGCGATCCTAAGCAACCGCGCGCGCTCAATTTTGACCAGTGGCATAGTCCCTGCTCGATATCACTTAATACCGCTCGTTGCTGTCAGCGTTGCTGTCAACGAAGGACGCAGTCCCGCCTTCTTTTGCGGAAAGCTGGGAAGGCCAGCGGTAATAGACCGGACCCCGAAATAATCCGCGTCACCCCGCGAGCATTGCGGCGAGGCGATCCGCGGCGTTACGGCGCTGCTTGTCGTCGGGGTTCACATAGGTTCGCAGAGTAAAGGCGGCATCGCTGTGGCCGAGCTGCTTGGCGACTACGCCGAGGTCTGTACCGCTGCCGAGCAGCATGGTTGCGCACCCATGGCGCAAGTCGTGGACGCGCTTGCGAGGCAGGCCAGCGGTTGCCAGCGCGTCTTGGAAGCTCGTGAGCGCGGCCTTGAAGTGCTGCGGCGTGCCGAGAAGGGCAGGGAACACGAGATCCCAGTCCTGCCACTCGGGGCCAGCCCGCAGGCGTTCCTCGAGCTGGCGGGCGCGATGCGCGCGCAGTGCGACGATGACGGGTGCGGCAAGCGGTACGGTGCGCCGTCCTTGCTCGGACTTGGGCTCGCCGCAGGACCACCCTTCGCGCTTGTTGCGCTGCAACGTGCGGCGCACGGCAAGCGAGGCTGCGTCGAGGTCGATGTCCTGCCAGCCCAGGCCCAGAAGTTCACCGAGGCGCAGTCCGCAGTGAACGGCGACGGTCACGAACCCATCGAGGCGCGTCCCGCGTACGGCGGCGAGGAGCAACTTCGTCTGCTCGAGCGAAAGCGGCTCGATTCGGCTGCGTGATCGCGAGCCCTTCACCGGGTCGACGAGTAGTGCCACGTTGCGACCGATCAACCCCCGCTTCGTCGCGTACCGGAGCGCCAACCGTAGCAGCTGCAGCATGTAGCCTACCGTCCGAGGGCTGAGGCCCGACGCGAGTTTGCGACCTAGCAGGCGTTCCACGTCGGAATCCTGCAGGGTCGCAAGCACGAGACGGCCGATCGAGTCGGCAGCCAGCTGGCAAGACTCTGAGCACTTCTCGCCGCACTCATGCGCGATGTGGCGCTCGATCAGGTACCGGTAGCTCTCAACCGTCCGCGGCCTGATGCCTCGGTCGTTTCGCGCTTGGTGCTCTTTCAGCCACGCCAGCAAAAACGAGCGCACGCGCAACAGCTTGCCGGCGAGAGGGACGCCCTCTTGGCGATCGGTCTTCGCCTTCGTGAGCTTCCGATGAGCTTCATCGTAGCTCGCGCCGTAGAACTGTCGGCGGCGTTTAGTGACCGGATCGAAGATTTCGCCGCACCACCGGCCGTCCTTTCGCTGGTAGATTGTGCCCTCGCGCGGGCCGCGGTTCCTTCGTGGTTTCGTCATCTGAACTGCTCCCTTCAGCGGTTCTTACGCGTCCGCTTCGCTGTTCCCGTCGCGACGCTTCTGCTGCGCTCGCCTGAGCTGCGCTTTTCGCTCTTCGGTCCCACCTCTAGCGGCTTCAAAGGTGGCCGTGGCACATTGCTCGGAACAATACTGTCGCGGCCGACCGGGCCCTTCTCGCGCGAACGCTTTGGAGCATTTTGGACATGCTCCAATGGGGAAGATCGTTCGATCGCGAAGTGTGTCGTGGAGCCAATGAAATTCGGGCCACGTCGCTAGGCCCACTATCCGGACCTCGGTATGGCCGCTGGCGCTGATCTTGGCGGACACCGGAGTGCGTTCCGGCCGTGGGGGTAGGCGTGTCTCGGTTCCGTTGATCATCGGGCGCAAGGTGTCATGCGCAAACCGGTGCACAGATCGCTGCTGCTCCACGAAGAACGGCCGTTGGCTCTTCGGCATTCCGGCAGTTGTGGTCGCCGCCTTCACGTCGATGCGAAGCGATGCCCCTAGAAGGACGCCGCCTCGTTGACCGCCAGGGTGTGTTGGCCCTCGCGAGCGGGACCATAGGAGAACGCGACACTTGAGCCACCGATCGACATCGGCGTCGCGCATCGTCGAGAAGTCGCCGCCGAGATTCACGAGGTCGGCCCAGTATCGAGCCCAGCTGTCCTTCACGTCATCCGGAATACTAAAGTCTCTAACCGGATGCAACTAGATTCGGTCTGGCGTACTCTGGTTCTCACCAAACACTGCCGCGGCGAATGCCGCGTGAGGAGAGCGATTCCATGGAGTACGAGCGCACGAGTGTTCCTCGACTGATGACCGTCAACGACTTCGCCGAGGCGGCCAGCCTCGCCCAAGTCACGGTCTGGAAGTGGGTTCGCGAAGGTCGCATCTCGAGCACCAAATTAGGTCGCGCCCGCAGAATTCCCGCCAGCGAGCTGACACGTCTCATCGAGCAAGGGACCGCTCCCCAAGAGGCGGAGCGCGACGTCCGGGAAGCGGCCGACACCGCGGCCCACGTCCCCGGGCTTGTCGGGAAGGCCGCACGCCGCACGGCGGTGTCGAAGTGAGGGGGAGGAAGGGCGCTCGCCACCGCCCCAACCCCGAGAACGCGACGACTACGCCGAAGGCTGCCGGACGGCCGGCGGATACGCAACCGACACTCGCCCCGAACCACCTGAAGTTGCTGCGCGACGCTGGCATCGGGGAGGAAGTGATCGACCGGCGCGGGTACCGCACCGTCTGGTCAAAGGCCGAGCTGGGGCGATTCGGCTTCAGCGAGCGGTCGCGCAGCGTGCCGACGCTGCTGATACCGGTCCATGACGTGCACGGCGAGGTGGCGTTCTACCAGCACCGACCGGACTCGCCCGGGTTCACCGACGGCAAGCCGCGGAAATATGAGACACCGACCGGCGCATCCATGGCGATCGACGTTCCACCGTCCATCCGCGACAAGGTGCGCAAGCCCGATGTTCCGCTGTTCGTCACCGAGGGCGTCAAGAAAGCGGACGCGGCGGCGTCTCACGAAATCTGCTGCGTCGCGCTGCTCGGCGTCTGGAACTGGCGCGGCAAGAACAAGGACGGCGGACTGACGGCACTCCCCGACTGGGAGTCGATCGCGCTCAAGGGGCGCACCGTCTACGTCGTGTTCGACAGCGACGTGATGGTGAAGTCACAGGTGCACGCTGCGCTCGTCCGTCTGAATGCGTTCCTCGAATCCCGCGGTGCCATCGTGCGCGTGGTCTACCTGCCAGCGAAGGCCGACGGCGGCAAGGTCGGGCTCGACGACTTCCTCGCAGCCGGCAAGACGGTCGATGACCTGCTTGGGCTCGCCGTGGACGAACTGCGTCCGCCGCCTCTCGATGAGCAGCGCGCCGCGGGGCATCCCTACTTCGAGCATGAGGGCGGGATCTACCTGCGCAAGGACACCGGCCCCGTCAAGCTGGCGAACTTCACGGCGCGGATCATGTCGCAGTCCTCCGTCGACGATGGCGGCGGCGATCCGCGGCTAACCTTCGGGGTCGCCGCACAACACGGCGGCCGATCCGTTACCTGCGCGGTTCCGGCCGCGCGCTTCAGCACCCTGGCCTGGGTGGTCGAGCACATCGGCGGCTCGGCGATAATCCCACCAGGACCAATGATGTCAAGCCACGCCGGTGTGGCCATCCGGCACCTGTCGGCGCCGTTTCCGCCGATCGAGACGCGCTATGCGCACACAGGCTGGCGCGACATCAACGGCGAGCCGGTCTACTTGCACGGCGCTGGCGCGATCGGGCGCAACGGCGCCGTCGCTGACATCGACTGCGAACTTGGGGGCGCGCCGCTGTACGGGCTGCCTGAGCCACCGACCGGCGACGCGCTCGCCGAAGCGGTGCGCGTCAGCCTCGGGCTACTCGATCTCGCGGACCTGCGGATCACGGCACCAGTGCTGGGCGCTGTCTATCGCGCGCCGCTCGGCGAGGCGATGGGTGCGGTGCACATCGTTGGTCGGACGGGCGGCTTCAAGTCGCAACTCGCTGCCCTGGCTCAGCAGCATTTCGGCGCTGATATGGACGCGACGCACCTGCCCGGCTCGTGGGAGTCGACGCCGAACGCGCTCGAAGAGCGGGCGTTCTTGCTCAAGGATACGATCTTCGTCGTTGATGACTTCGTGCCGCGCGGCTCGGCGATCGACCAGCAGCGAATCCACGCCGCCGCTGCGCGCGTGTTCCGTGCGCAGGGCAACCGTAGCGGTCGCGGGCGGATGCGCGCCGATCTGACGGTGCGCGCCGACCGTCCACCGCGGGGCATCATCCTATCGACGGGCGAGGACATACCGCGTGGCGAATCGGTGAGGGCGCGCGTGCTCGTGGTCGACGTCGCTCGTGGCGACATCGATCCCGTGAAGTTGTCCGCCTGTCAGCAGTTCGCCGCAGGTGGTGCCTACGCGCTGTCAATGGCGGGCTATGTGAAGTGGCTCGCCGCGCGGCGGGCGCTCGTCACCAAGCGCCAGGTCGAGATCCGCACGGCGCTGCGCAACGCAGCCAGCGGGGGTGCACACCGTCGGACGGCTGAACTCGTGGCGGATGTCGCGAGCGGCCTCGGCTGGCTGCTGCGCTACGCCGTCGTCGTCGGCGCTATCACCGAGGACGATGCTGAGAGGCGGTTCGGCGAGGTCTGGCTGAAACTCGCCGAACAATCGGCGGCGCAGTCGCGGATGGCCGAGGAGTCTGACCCGGCCAGGCGCTACGTTGAACTCTTGGTGGCCGTGCTCACGTCCGGGCGTGCCCACCTGGTCGACGAGCGCACCGGCGGGCAACCGGCCGACCACGGGGCGCACGGCTGGTCGAGTGGCCCCGGTGGCCCCGCTGCCCCGCGCGGTAGACAGATAGGCTGGCTCAAGGATGAAGGCGACCACTGCGTCTACTACCTCGACCCCGACGCTGCCCTGTCCGAGGTCAACTCTCTGGCCGCGTCATCGGGTGAGCCATTCGCATTGTCACGCGAGACGATCGCACGTCGGCTTGTCGAGTCGGGGCGCGCGCGGCCCGAGGTGCGGGAAGACGGCAGCAAGCGCCATCACCCCAAGCATCGGATCGGGGCGACTGGGCAACGTCACCGCGTGCTCGAATTACTAGGCCCCTCCCCTCTGGATAGCGGGGCCACCGGGGCCACCGGGGCCAGTGCCGAAAAAGTCCAGGCGCCGCCTACGGTTTCTTGGTCGGAGTGGTGGAAGCCGAGCGGGGCCAGCGCGGGGCCAGCGGGGCCAGCGGGGCCGATTCCTGATCCGCCCCGCGCACCGGCCCCGGTCAGGTCTGGACCGGCCCCGGGGTGGCCCCGCGCCGAATCGTCCCCCGGGGCCGGCAAAGCCCACGCCCACCAAGGGGGATTCCCACCTGGCCCCGATGGCCCCGGTCGATTCGAGCATGAGGGGGGCCCGCTCACCGACGGCGAGCCGGTGCTGCCGGCCGACACGCCTTCGGCGGAGGACGTCGCCTCGCTGGTCGGGCGCTGGTCGGCACCTGCTCGCGACGAGTGGCGAAGGGCCGTGGACCGGTACCAGCAACGGGGCAAGTCCCCAGACGCAGCAAGTTGGCGCGCGTTCCTCGACGCGAGTTCCGAGGAGATCCTGTGAGTCACGGCGTCTCGGCGCTCCTCGATGAGGTGGCGGAGAGCGGGGCGATCCTCCTTCGGCGCGGAGCCGAACTGCGGTTGGTCGGGCCGGGACCGTTCTCGCCCGACCTACTCGGTCGTATTCAGCAGTGCCGGGCTGAACTACTCACGGCCCTGACAGTAGCCGATGGGCCCACGCCCCCGGCCGCGGAGTCAGCCCCAGCACCAGCGCCCCCGTACGGCTTCGGGCGGTGCTTCGAGTGTGGAGCCTCGCTGCCGAGTGGCGTCGAGATTGCCCTGTGCTTCCCCTGTCACCAGCGGCATGACCCACAGGCGCGTGATCTCGTTTCCGAGCTGTGGCACCTCGACGGGCGGGCGCACGAGGCGGCGATCCTCGGCGAGCGCGTGGTGGCTGCTTCGTGACCAGCGAGCCGCGCACGCAGCGCATGGCTGAGCGCGCGGCAGGGGAACCGCAGAAGCATCTACTCTTCGAGG
>Ga0163150_10010424_pt1 | contig 10060 bp, 13 predicted proteins | sample OliLakLV19P2IB_FD_148628 | JGI IMG/M metagenome (GOLD analysis project Ga0163150, IMG submission 148628) | Freshwater microbial mat bacterial communities from Lake Vanda, McMurdo Dry Valleys, Antarctica - Oligotrophic Lake LV.19.P2.IB | ecosystem: Environmental > Aquatic > Freshwater > Lake >...
GGGCGATTCAGTCTGGTTAAAGATTGGGTTTGACCGTTTGAAGGGCACCTACCATGGCTTGGGCTCCTCGTCTGATGAGAAGCCAAGCTGAACTAGGCCATCTTGGAGTGTCTGACGCATCCACGCACCCCTGTGCGCCATCAAACTGTTCTCCGTGTGAGCGAACCGAGCAATCGCCGAGACGTTCGCGATCTGGAGCTCTTGCGCGCGCTTGGGATTCGTTTGCCATATGCCTCTGGCTACGACCGCAACGAGCATGACGTCGCGGTATCCTGACCGGAAGCCGACTGGCGCTCCGGCCCAGACCCGATCATAAAGCTCCATCGCGACGGCGTGTGCCTCTGCCTCGAAATCGGGGAAGGGAACGTCCCGAAGGCAGTCCGTGGCATCGATCACCACCGCGCCCGGTTGGCCGTAGCTGCCGAGCTGCTTAACCGCATCGTCGAACCGAGGGGCAATATTGTGTCGCTTCTCGGGTCTCTTGACCTCGACGGCGTAGAGGCTAGCCCCGTTCGGCAAGAGCAGGTCCGGAGAGCTCACCCCTTTCTGCGGCGAATGCGTTGGATACTCCACATCGGCTCCACCCCGGTGAAACGCGGCGGCCACAAGGTGCTGGGTTTGAAGCTGAAGCGGACCGCGGTTCGCGGCATTCGGGTCCAATGTCCCACCAAGGGACCCCTCGACGCCCTTCCTAACTGAGGCGACCCTGTGTGGGGGCAAGGAGGCCGCTATGTCTCGGTAGTCCAGGGCCGTCTGCAAGGCAGACACCGCCAACCCCTGGCCCGTGGGGTCCGCCGCCAGTGTACCGATCCGCTGGATCTGTTCCAGGACGGTAATCGCCTGGTCAAGTCGCGAGTCGGCGGGTATACGGACCCCCCAGTCAACGATGACCTGCCTGGCATGACGGGCGTCCGCCAGGGCCTCAGCGGCGAGTGCAGCCGCGGGGCGCCTCGGAACGATGCGGGTTTCTCTTGGGCCTTCCATGCTGGCAGGCTAGTCGAATGGGGTACTCAAACGCCAGTCGAAGGCTGGTTGAGCGGTCTCGCGACATGCAAATCAGCGGTGAGGGCGGAACCTAGCCAAACCAGCTGCGCACAATGATATACAGCCCGAACAGGGCCATGAACAACGCCGCAAGGGACCCGGCGAGGACGGCCATGACCTGCGGGTCTCCAGCTGATTCGCGGATGACAAGCGTGGCGATCCCCACACATGGGAGCCCCACTGTCAGTGCCGCCCGAGCCATGGACATTCGTAGTTTGCTTGCGATCGCTGCGAGTACCACTAATCCTAGCAGTGCGATACTTGTGGTCTGCCCGGAGACATAGCCCTTTGTAAAGAGCCCGAGCAGTGTCGCGGTCCAACCCACGATGGCAAAGAAGGGGAGTACTGACGATTCACGGCGGCTACCCATGGTCGGGGTGGTCTCGACTCAGCCCGCGTCCTTGGCAGCCTCAACAGCGTCCGCGAGACTGGCGTAACTCCCTTTGAAGGGCTTTCCGTCCCGGAGTACAGAGTACTTAGAGTCGCTGAATACACCTCCAGCCTTCTTCACGATCTCGTACTTATGGTGCTTTCCATAAACGGTCTCTACTACATTGTGGTCGCCCATGTGTGAAGCTCCAGGATTCGGGATAAGTTCGGAGTTCAAGACAATCGACAAGCTCTGCGGGAGCGGCGAATACGAGACCCAATCCAGACAGCCCATAGTCCTAAGGCCACGAGGGAGAAAGTGCTCGCCGTGCTTGCCGCGTTAGCGGCACCGAGGAGAGCATGTCCTGTCCGGCCCGCTACGAAACCAAGGGCAAAAAAGGCACCAACGAATAGGACGGTACCAGGTCCGGTGATTGCCCACCATCGTGACCAGGGAACGTGCAGGGTCCCTAATAGCATCGGGGCGAACATACGAGACAAGGGTGGAAACTGATACAGGATAAGTACGCTCCATGGTTGCTGGGCGAGTGCCAGTCTCAGATCACCGTTGCGCGCAACAAGCCGCTGCAGGGCCGCCCAGCGCCTCAGGCCGAGTCGGCCTACGACGAACGCGAGGGTGTCGGCGGTGAGCACTCCACTTACGGCGGCCACGAAAGTGAGCACTACATCGGCCACTGACGCTTCGGATGCGACGAATCCAACGACCACAAGCAACGTAAGGCCGGGAAGAATGAGGCCTGCAACCGGCAGACACTCTACAAACAGAGCCACGAATATCAACCACGGCCCCCTATCCACTACCCATGCCTGCAATGAGCCGAGATAGGCCGCCGCCGCTGTCAAATCAATCTGCACCACGGGGACCCGTCAGCGCTCGGCAAACCCTAGGAGCACCAACAACACCAGGGTACCGCCTGATACTAGGAGCGCCCATCCTTCTGGAACGAGCCGCACACCACCGAGCGTGGCGTAATCGTCGGCATAACCCGCACTGGGCGCACCACGCAGCTGCCGGTGCCTTGCTAACCCGATAAGTGCGCCTACTGCTATCGCGATCATCACCACAATGAGCGGATGACCGAACAGCGCCGATAGCTCCAGAAAGATGGAGGCCAATAGTTTCAAGAAGGACGTCACGAGCCACTCGATTGCCTTCACGATCATGCCCAACAGCCACACCACGAACGCGATTCCGGCGATGAGCGCAATGATCCCCCCGAGAGCCTCATCCATCGCGTACCTCGGTAGTCAATTGATGTACCCGCACTAGCACGCCACACGCAACCATGGCGATGATGCTAAGAGCCACCCTCGCGGCGACTCCCAGATCATTGAGCGCCCAACCTGAACTGAAACACATGGCTGCACCAGTTGAACACCATTCCGACACCGCAAGCCACCACACGGCACTGATGGAGCCGGCAATGAACGCGTCCCTTCCCATTGCCATCCACAGCGCTACGTTGCGGGCGGCGCGGTCACGTCGCTCGGTGCGGACTTCAGCCTCTGCTACTTGCGCCAACTCGGCGAGCAGGAGCGCCACCGCCACATTGGCCTTAGCCGGCAACCCAAGGTCGTGATACCACGTGCGCTTTCGCGCAATAGATGTGGCCGCGACAGTCGCGCGCTGGCGCAGCGTGGCCAATGCCTTTGAGTCGGGTACCGCACCGGCAAGGAGGAGAGGACCAGGCATCGCGGTACCCCCTGCGTGCCTCTCACGGATCTCCCTGTACTGTGCTATGTGACGATTCCAGGTTGGCCCAAGTTCCACGACCTTGCGCTCCACCGTGGGGAGGCCGCCCGCCAGCACTAGGACACCACTATGATAGATGGACTCCAACCAGCCTGCATCATCAGCATTGCCGGTAGTGGCACCGTCCGCCGCGTTCCCAAGTTCCTTGATTGACAGAGAACGCCCGCGGAACGATGGCGGGCGCCCAGGGTCCAGCGAGTGAACGAGCAGGAATAGCTCTGCGTGCTTGTCCACCTTCGCTGTGGCAGCGGTCTCACGAACGGCCTCAACCTGCTCGGCCAAGGGGCGGTCGCCAAGGTCGTCCCGGAGCCACCGCAGCAGGGGCCGCTGTTCATCCTTCCACAGGCGGAGCCCCTCGCTCCATTCATTCGCGATTGCCGAAGCGAGATCTTGTGGAGAACGGTGTGCCTTTCCGAGAAAGCGAAAGGGTGGCGTCAGATCGCCCGTGCCGCCACCCTCCTCCGCAACTGTCAGCTCGGGACTATCCGGATTCGCGAGCCAGAGCTGAACCGCGTCACCACCCCAGCGAATCGCCGGGCTTCGGCGGAGGAGGCCGCGACAGAGCTTGCGCCACTGTGGATCGGCAACCTGTTCGACCAGCTCGTCAGTGGAACGGGAGATCAATCGCAAGGTGGCCACCTGCTCACCTTGGTCCGCGAAGGGATGTGTCCCAGTCAGCATCTCGACCACAATGATTCCGAGAGACCAATAGTCCCATCGCGTGCGATGGATTGCGCCGGTCATGGCCTCCGGCGGCGCGTACCAGACCGTCCGGTTGGTGGAGGTGAACCGGTGGGTGCCATCCATCGCCGACGCGATCCCGAAATCAGTGAGGACGAGATCGAGGGGCTCCCGCGCGCGCACAAGAACATTGGCCGGCTTCAGGTCCTTATGCTCGATGCCGAGCTGGTGGACATGGCGCAACGCGTTGTTCAGCTCGCGAAGCACCTCGCGGACGGTTATCTCGGTCATGCACGGCCCCTCCTCGCGCACCAGGTCGGCCAGCGTCCCCCGTTCCGCATACTCCAACAGCTCGTAATGGCAATCGTCCTCCTCGGAGTACCCCGCCTCGATGAACTTGATCACATGTGCCGCGGCCGCGGAGCTAAGCCGCTCCAAGACCTTGCTGTCCGGACGGATGCCACGACGATACACCTTCGCAAAGAACCGCTGTCCCGTGGCGGTGCAGACTAAGAAGGCATCCGCTTCTGTCCCGCTGGCCGCAAAGGCATGTTCGACCTCGAAGCGCGCGGTGATGATCGATGGCAGCCGCCAGCGGGCCACGCCGCCCTCTTCCCGTCGCGTGGGAGCCGGCGGCGTGTCTCCTTCCCGGCGTGTCGGCGCTGGCGCGTTCTCCCTTTGCGTCTCAGGGACGTGCGGACCGGGGACCCCTGGTCCCTGTGGGTCAGTCACTGGATCTTCACAGTCGCGATGAGAGCCCTCGAGAATGCCACCTCGCAACCTGACGTCAACTCCGCAATCTCACCCACGGCCAACAACGCTCGCGCCCCTATGTACGTGGGGTTCTCCTTACTGAGGTGTCGCACCCAGACGCTGCCTCCCTGCAAGTAGACCTCCGCGTGGCGCCTCGAGACGGTGCCCAACGGCGCGAGCCGGTCGGCTAGTGCTGAGAATGCGGGATCTCGGCCGATGGCGAGGCGATCCGACACCTCGACCTCTCCCCAGGCGAACAGCAGATGGACGCTGGAGCGCTGCGCCTCACGGGTCGTCGGGGCAGCCGCTGTGGGTTGTTGATGAGCGTCGCCTTCCTCCGTCTCGGGCACAAACGCCAGCGATGTGCCGCATTGGCAAAACGGCTCAGCGGCCAGGTTTGCTTGACCGCAGACGTCGCATCGCCTTATGCGTGCCATGAGACCCTCCCAAGGGTGATCCCTCGTCGTGCGGCCGCACGCTCAACCTTGGTGAGGTCCCCCGGGCGGGGGATGCCGATGATCCACACGTGCCGCTCATCCACAGTGAGCTGCAGAGTTTCCGGCTCCGAGCCATCAGTCTTGGATCCGCCCGGGAACCGGGAGCGCCCGAGCGCAGTTTGAACCGAGATCCTCTGGTTGGCGGATCCGCGCCATCGGCCTCCAGGCGCCAGTCTCGCCACGAAAGGATCGGCAATAACGGCGTCCACCAATGCCAGAATAACCTTGTGGCGAGACTCCAGTGTCTCAAGCGACAACCCGCTGTAAACAAGAACGTCGAGTTCTCCACGTTGCCGGGCGGGCCACTGACTAAGGCCCTTCAACAGCCTCAATAGCGCCTCTGGTTGTTCGAACGGCTCTCCACCGCTGATGGTCACCCCATCCGGCGCCCCCCCCGTAAGGTCCCGTGCGTGCACCAGCAGGGCCTTGACACTGGTCTCGTGCTCGGGTCCACTCTGCCAGGTGTCCCGGGACACACAGCCGGGACAATGGAGTGAGCAGCCTTGGAACCAGATGCCAAGCCGACGCCCGGGCCCGAGCGTCGTAACGGGAAAATGGACCTTATTGATTTGGATCCTCACGACAGTACCAACTCCCAGCTACCGCCGTTTTCGATCAGACCGCTCACCGTGACGGACGTGCCCGCCAGCGTCTCCCGCTGAAAGAGCGCACGCGCCAAGGGGTTGATGAAGAAAGTCTCGAGTCGGTTTCCGATGCCCCGTCCCCCGTTGTCGAGCCGTTCCAGGCAGAGCGCTTCCAGTCGTTCGCAAGCGTGATCGGTGAGGGCCAAAGTGAGATCGTGCTCCTCGGCGACGCGTGTGACCACGTTGCGCAGCATCTTCATCAAGATCTTCTTCGCCACCGCAGGCTGGATGAAGTCAAATACGACCACGTTGTCACCGATGCGGTTCAGGAGCTCGGGACGCTGAATTACGAAACGGAAGTGGTTTCTGATTGCTTCCGTCACGCGTTCCGATACGACCTCGTAGTCATCGCCCTCCTTTACATTGGGGCGAGGAGGCTGGCCGGGCTCCTGCACGAAGATCCCTAGGTTCGACGTGAAGACAATGACAGCCTCCGAGAAGTAAACCGTCTCCCCCCGACCGTCGGTGAGTCTTCCATCCTCGAGGATCTGCAAGAACTTGTCGAGGATTCGCGGATGCGCCTTCTCAATCTCATCGAAAAGAAGCACGCTGAAGGGACGCTGTCGGATGGCGTTCACGAGTTCGCCACCCGCGTCGTGCCCCACGTATCCCGGCGGGGCTCCGATGAGCCGCGCCTCCGAGTGTTCCGCCGAGAACTCGCTCATGTCGAAGCGATGATAGGCGGACTCGTCGCCGAACAGGAGCTGCGTCATGGCTTTCGCTAGTTCAGTCTTCCCGACACCCGTCGGCCCGGCGAAGAAGAGGATGCCGCGAGGACGTCCACCAGAGCGGCCAGCTTGGGCACCAGTAAGCCCCATGACCGAGCGCATCAGGATGTCAAGAGTTTTCTCAACGGCCCGTTCCTGTCCCATGACGCGGGCCTCGAGCTCCGCACGTCCTCCCCGTATTTGGTCGCGGACGAGCGGTTGCTTCCAAGGATCATCCGGAACGCCAACCTTGAAAGCGCGGATTGCGTCGGCGATGCGCTCCAGGCCAAAGCGCGGATCCCGGGCAATCTCGGTGATCGCAAGCAAGTTGCGCACGGACATCCCCTCGGTGAGAAGGGTAAACTGGTCCACAAGCTCCTGTCGGCGCGACTCAGAAAGCCCAGAACTATCAGGGTAGTGGCCCTCAGTGCTGGCGATGATCGAGCGGCGGGTTCCTCGGTCGGGAAGGCCGGCGACGAGGTGCCTGACGGACTCATTTCCAAGGGTGAACCAACCGGGTAGGTCGTTCGGCCGGTTCACGAGCCAGATGATCGGGTTGTACGGGCTCGCCCCGCCGCCCCGGGGCCAGAGCGGGCGCGCCAAGTGCGAGATCTTTTCGCACCGCAAGAAGAACTCGTGCTCATCGGGGTCGAGATGCGCGGGGTGTTTGGCGAGCCGCGACGCATAGTCGATTACCAAGGCGCCGCGTACTGCCTGGGACGCAGTGAGAGCTCGCATCAGTTGCGGGACGCGTGGCCTGGTGACCACAATGGGTTCGCTGCTGTCCAAGTCGATGCCATCCACACTGCTGCCGGTCGTGAGCTGTCGGCGTGCGTGAACCCGCAGACTATCGGCGGGATCGTACACGAGCAGGAACTCGCATCCCCGGTTCGACAAGACGTCCCACAGCAGATCGAGGGTCGGCTTCGGTCGCCGTCCGTCGGGCAGGGTCACTGGATGGAGATCTCGGATATTCCCCGATAGGACGAACTGCGGATGCACAGGGAGGGCCCGATCGAGATCGAATCCCCAGGGCGGAAGATCTCCTGCCTTCCATTCGATGCTCATTAGTCACCCTTGCCCTGACGAGGCTCCTGCTGCGCTGGTCCACGCAATACATCCGCTCGCTGCTTCCGCAAGCGCGCGTCTTCACGCTTATCGATCCCTGGCGCCAACGGAACCGGCATGGCGCCAGCCGGAAGTCGCTTGGTCAGACGCGCCTGAACCTGACGTTTTGCCGCCGACGCCAGCACTCGCGAGTAGTCTCCGCAAAAGGATTCCTCCGCCTCCTTGTCGCGCAAGGCACGCTCGCTCGCCCCTATGTCCTCATCGCGCAGGCGAACGAGTCGCGTGTTCAAGGACTGCCGCCCGGCCTCAAAGGCGACTTCGACGCCGTACCCGCCCGCGTCCGGTCGGCTTAGGACCATCGTTCCCCCGTGGAGGAAGGCCGTGCTGAACTGCTCACCGACCTCGTAGCCAAGCGCCGAGAACTCCTCCGATAGAACCTGCGAGGCGTACTCCCGATCGGCCCTTGCCCTCGCCTCCTGGGCCACGGTTCGAGCTCGGGCCTCTAGGCCAGCATCGAGAGTTCGGCTCCCCGCCACGACACTACAGAGCTGGTCAATCACGGCCATTGAGGCGTCGTCCTGGTACCCCCGGAGAGCGCTCCGGAGATCGGCGACCGCCGCGAGGTCCTTCACTCGGCGAGCCGCCGCGTCCTGCATGCCCTGCACCAGCCGTCTGAGTTCGAGTTCGACGCCTTGCGCCACCCCTTCGGAAGGGGCCAGAACGAACTTCTGAGCCACTTGGGTCAGCCGACCGACATGGTCCGGCGGCAATCCGGACGGGAGTCGGCTCATGATGCGATTCACCGTCTTGGACCGAGCCTCAGTGACGGTCTTCAATGCCGCCGTCGCGGCCGCCGCCCCCGCCTCCTTCCTGGCGGCCTGCCCCGAGACCGCCTTCGCGACGAGGTTAGCCATCTGACCGAGGGCGGCAATCCAGGTTCGCTCCTCTTCGAGCCGCGTCCGGACCTCGCCTAACCGACGGATGCTCGACTCGAGATTCAGCCGGGTCTCGGTTCCCGTGGGCCGCTCGGGCAGGCTCGTGTCCTGCTCGACACCCGGGGCACCTACCCTTGCACGCTCGGCACATACAGTTCGTTGGAGCTTCTTGACATCGTCGAAAAGCGCCTGCAGTTCCGCAAGCGCGGCGCAGCGTGCACGCTCTTCTTGGAGCCGGTTTTCCCGAACTTCCCAATCGCTACATTTCGGTCCGCTCATTCCGATGCTCGTGTCCAGGGAGCTTCCTACCCTTGTTTAGAGCGCAACGGTTACGAGGGCGCATCATGTCTGGCCGTGAAGGAGGCCCTTTGCGGCTCAGGTAGGGGCCAAGCCCTCACAGATTCTATGTTACTCCATCCCCCGCTTTCATCCAAGCGTCACGGTTGATCTCTCCGCCACTGTCGAAAGCCTCGAGGGGCTACCTCTGGTTCGCGCAGAACCCCCGGGCGAACTCACTTCCGCAGCGGCTGAGGCACTGAGGACCCCGCCAGCAGCAAGCGCGGGTTAGGCCGCCGCGACGCGGGCTGCGAGATCCAAGGCGGGGTTCAGCCTTCCTCCTCTGCGGCCTCAACTGCCGCGCTAAGGCTGGAGAACGACCCCCTCTATGGGACTTGCCGTCCTTCCGAACATAGAACTTGGGGCTGCCGAGAACCGATGACTCCTTCACAACCTCGTACTTGCTGTACTTACCATAAATGGTCTCAACAACCTCGTACTCGCTCATTGGTTTCCTACGCACTATTTGCCGGCCGCCTCAGTAATAGAGACCGTACCATCTACCGTGTCGAAGAGCGTGGGGGTGATAGTAACGAAACGGTCCTGCTGGTAGAGAATGTCCTCACTCATGGAAGACTCCCTGAATCCTAGAGATCGTCCGATGTGGACAGGGTTTGTTCAATGTCGTCAGCGACCTGACCTACCGCTTGCAGGGCGTCGCGTAGCGTCGCGGGCGTCAGGACCGCCGGGAGCTTTGCCTCGAAGACGAGGAACAGCTCGCCACCATCTTGGAAGGTCGCCCAGGCTCCGAACGGCGCTTCGCGGTTCTGGGCCAGAAGGGCATCAACGGTTCTACGTGGAAGGTCATCGCGAGACCGATAAGCAGCCGAATAAAATCGCCGGAGTTCCAGATCTCCGAAGGTGGATGTCTCGGCTTCGATGAAGACGAGCTGGGTGCGCCCATCTCCGGTAGGCACGAGGACTTCCGCGTCACCAGAGTCTGTAGCGACATGGGCAATCTGCGCAGATTGGAGAACGCGGACGAGCCGATCATCTGCCACGGTTGCCATAACGTATTCCTTGAGGGGTGTGCGAAGCTACGGTTCAGAAGGCTTTACCGCCAGGGCAACGGGCGAGGCGGCATAACTAGTGTATGGACCTGCACAGCACGCAGCATAATCCCGAACGGCTGCACCGGTACGCCGTGAGCGACGCAAAGCCCGACAACGAGTTGACCTGGGCTGCCCCGAATAAGCCGTCGGCAAATACTGCGAGGCGCAGCAGCCGGGCAATCCCGCCGAACCTGGAGTAG
>Ga0163150_10010428_pt1 | contig 10056 bp, 6 predicted proteins | sample OliLakLV19P2IB_FD_148628 | JGI IMG/M metagenome (GOLD analysis project Ga0163150, IMG submission 148628) | Freshwater microbial mat bacterial communities from Lake Vanda, McMurdo Dry Valleys, Antarctica - Oligotrophic Lake LV.19.P2.IB | ecosystem: Environmental > Aquatic > Freshwater > Lake >...
TCCGCGCCGGCAAGCCTTGCACGGAGGTGGATTGTCCCTCGATCCCGCGCGAACTGTTCGAGAGCGAGTTGTTCGGACATGAGAAAGGGTCCTTTACCGGCGCGGCCGGCAGGAAATGCGGACTGCTTGAACTGGCCGAAGGCGGGACTGTCCTCTTTGATGAAATCGGTGACTTGCCGCTGTTACTGCAAGCTAAGCTCCTCCGAGTGCTGGAAGAGCGGACGTTGCGCCGCGTCGGAGGATCGGCCACCATCCCTGTGGATGTCCGGTTCATGGCGGCGACGAATCGCGACCTCAAAGAGGCGGTCGCAAAAGGCGAGTTTCGCGAGGATCTCTACTATCGACTTAATGTGGTGACCCTGACCGTTCCGCCGCTCCGCGAACGAGGCGACGAGATCATTCCCCTGGCCGAGCAATTACTCATTCGTTCTGCGCTTGCGCTCCAGAAACCGGTGCGTACATTGGGAGAGAGCGCGCAGGCCCTCTTGCGCCAGTACCACTTCCCCGGCAACATTCGTGAGTTGAGTAATCTGATGGAACGCGCCGTCCTGTTCTGCCAAGGCTCAACCCTCGAAGCCGCTAACTTCCCCTCCGATGTCCATGGCGCAAGGCAGTCAATCGCTGCCAAGTCCACAGACAATCTGCCTTCATCGGTGGACCCTTTCGATCCGACGGCCGTACAACTCTCTTTCCGAGTCGGAGAACAATCGCTGAACGATCTCGAAGATCGGATCATTGCCGAGGTCCTGCAGCGGTCAGACGGCAACAAGACACTGGCCGCCAAACAGCTCGGCATCACGCGCTGGATGCTCGACCGCCGCCGAAAGTCTTAGCCCTCCAAGCGTCGCAGCCATCTGGAATTTAACTCTGTGTGCAGCCATGCACGTTCACTGGCAGCTTCGTGTATCCACGCACAGTATCACCAACGGCCTAGGCGATGGCCCCTCCGGCTCCTTTTAAGAGGTAAGAGGCCCACTGACAGATTCGTGAACCACTATGCGGAGTTACTCCACCCTTCGCACAGATAACCATATCGCAGAGTGCGGAACTGTCTTTGCAGTAGCTTCGGGAGACAGCCAGAGAGGGAGTGACCTATGAAAACCATGCCCTTGGCCATCGCCTTGCTTCCCTTATGATCTCTTCCCAATACAGGCCGCGTCTCAATCCGCAGATCAGGTGCACGACCCTGAGTTGCGTTGCTGTTGCATGGACTGCGTGGATGGGTTCCGTGCAAACGCAGAATCGCGTGAGACTCGGCGAAGGCCCACTCCATCACCATCGATGCCACGTCGTTGGTGTCGCAGAGCTGGGGGCAGGTGCCGGGCGTGACTCCCTCGATTTGGACCTCCGATCCGGAGGCGTCCGATGCCAATCGGATATCAGAGGTCGCGATCCTCAATTGAACCCTGGTCGATAGAAAAAGGGGAGGGTTGCACCGATGAGCCTCGACGGTGATCTGATCATGGGGATGAGACGCACCCGCTTTTTCCTCGTGCTTACGTGCGTCTTGTTGGGTCTGGTGGGTCTCTGGCTCGCATTTGCCAAGCTCGTTGTGCCTCCGGTGATCGAGAGCGCGTACCGCGGCGAGAGTTTTCCAATCCTCAATAGTCTCATGACGGGGCGTGCGACCCACTCGATGCACGAATACCTGCAGGATTGGGACCAGCTCGCATGGAATGTTGCCCTCATTTTCACAACGTTCGGGCTGCTGGGCCTTGTGATATGTATAGTGGCGACCAGCTCGACATTTTTTAGCCGGTTCGTAGGCGAGGCGACGCCCGGAACACTCGGCGCCATGCGCATGTGGATTTGCGGGATTCTGCTCCTCTTCACCCTCACGGAAGATCTTCCTAGCATCGCTTGGCTTCCTGCAGAGACTCGGCACTCCGCAGGCATAATGGCGTGGATGTATGCCCTTCCGTTTGGGTTCGACAAGCTCGTGGCCAGTGAGGCAGGGCTGTACGTGTTTCAGTTGCTGACAGAAGGGCTGTTGTTCCTCGGAATGATTGGTCTTGGGACGCGGGTGGTCATCCCACTTGGAGCCGCCTTCTTTTTGTTGTTGCTGGGCGTGTTACAGGACTATAGCTTCCATTGGCATCAGGGATGGATACCTCTCTATCTAATCATCATCCTGTCCTTCACGCCGTGCGGGGATGGATGGTCCGTGGACCGCGTACGGAGAGTGATTCGAGGGCAACCAGTCCCTGACAGCGCCTGTGCGTTACCCGTGTACGGCTGGGCTCGCTATACCTGCTGGGTGGCGATTGCGGTGTCGTACTGGGAGACCGGGTTATGTAAGTTGCGGTATGGCGGGCTTTCGTGGTGGGACCCAGAGGGTCTGCGGGCGACCTTTTACTTCGACACCCTCCTCCCCAGGGAATACGATTGGGCCTGGTCCCTCTCGCTGACCCCGGCGCACGATCCACTGATCGGGTCGATGGGCATATTCGTTATTGTATTTGAGTCGCTGTGGATTGTGGTTCTGTTTTCTCGTATAGCTCGCAAGATCTGGCCTGTTCTGACGGTGATGTTCCATACGGCAGTCTTGATCTTACAGAAGATCCTGTTCTTAGACCTTATCCTCATGCAAGCGGTCTTCTATAATTTCACCGGAGTCCGTCAAGCAATCGCCCGGTGGTTGGAAACCCGCTATGGCCGGATCGAGGTCCTGTATGACGGACACTGTCCCCTCTGCATTCGGACCGTGCGTGCGCTGCGCGTGTTTGATCTATTCGCGCGGCTTGACTGTCTCGACTTTCGTCGCCTGGACCTCGCGGAGTATAACCGCCGCCATACATTTGCGCTGACGATCGAGGATCTGGATAGAGAGATGTACGTTATCAGCCGTGGACAGGCCTCTGTTGGCTATTATGGGTACCGGGTGTTGGCTGCAGCGTTGCCGGCATTCTGGCCATTGTGCCCGTGGCTGTTTTTGCCGGGCGTTTCCTGGGTTGGTGAGCGGGTCTATGGCGTGATCGCCCGTAATCGTCTAGCCCTTGTCCACTGTGACTCCCATTGTCCGATCGTGCCGCAGGGAAATGGTGGCTCTGTAGCGATCTCCTACGCCAATCCAGTCTCCCAGCGATACCGCTATGCATTGTTCATTCCTGGCTTCTGCGTGGTGATGGCAATTTCGTTTGTCTACCAGATCGAGTTCTACCCGCTCACCTCATGGCACCTGTACGCAATATTAAATTCCTCGGGGGTGATTACCTATCAGAAAGTAGTTGGCCATCAGCTCTCTGGTGCGATTATTCCTGTGCGTCTGGAAGATGGCATCGGCGCATTGCGTTATGATGGTCGGTACCGCCAAAAACTCATGCAATGCATCGATGGCGCACGCGAAGAGAGAAACCGTGTGGTGAGTGAGAAAGTCGAGATCTGTAAGAAATTCCTCACGGCCAGCGGCGTCGTGTACAATCAAAAGTCGCCCCCGAACCCAAAGCTGACCCATCTCGAGGTCCAGGAATGGGTCTGGGACTTCCGCTCAAACCCATCTGATCCTGAACATGGGCACGTGACGGATCGCATCGTGGTTGAAATCAAGCCAGTTTCCACCACGCTGAAGGAAGCGCTGCGAGAATCATACTAGCGCTACGGCTCCTCAATGCTCCGGAGACTGAAGGGGCACCCTGAAGCCAAGGTTAAGCAGCATTTTTCTAGCAATCTAACACGGTCAAGAATCACCCACACGACTTTACGACGACTTATAAATTTGCCAGCTTCACATTCGACTTTCCCTTTGAGGTCACGCTGGAGGGAACCGTGGAGTATGCCCCGTCGCTCAATCAATGTGCGGAGGGGGGCGGGGCACATCAACCTTGATCGTACGGTGCAAGCGGACCTATCCGCATGGGGGATAACCGGGGTATTCAGTCGCTCCATAATGAAAGAGCAGGGGGCACGATGGAGATGTATCATCGTCTGACGAAGTGGTTGTTCGTGATGCTGGCGATGGTCGGGCCGGCGCTGGCTCACGACGGAGCGGCTGCCGCTGGGGCCAAGCCGGCAACGCCCGCACAAAACGGCCCAGCCCGCATTGTGTCGCAATATGGTGCGGCGCTCGCCGGTAGCCGGGTGACGGAGTGGGCGGCGCTCGATTTGGGTTGCTTAACGCTCAGGCACCAACGAGGCCTATCCGAGCAGACCGACAGGGCCTGCTGGGACGGCACGCTGAAGGTCCATCGGGAATTGGTCCAGGATCAGCCGGAAACCGGAATCTTCGAGGCGGTGGGCCGGGGGGTCGGTTTCGGCTTGCTGTCCGAAACGCATCGCCATGCCGATTACTGGAAGGACTATATGCCGGCGGTCGCCGTCTCTCCTGCTGTGATCGGCAATGATGGGGGACCGGGCCCCGCCCTTGAAGTCCTCAACGTCTCGTCCGTCAGGCAGTTTGCCTTCCAACATCTCACGGGCCAAGAGTCGGTAAGGGTGTTCGGCCATACCGTCGAGGTCAGGGTATCCTATCCTGATCCTCTGACGGCTCCTCTCGCGCTCCGCCCTGGAGAGGTGTGGTGGGCCAACGGCGTCCTGCGCCGCTATGGTCCGGTCAAGGAAGTGACGATCCGCTTCGTGGTGGTCTCAGGATTGCGAAAGCTGGGCTATCCTGTCGATCAAGCCGTCGTCAACGAGGCCCTCCCTGGTGCGCCAACGCAGGTCGGCATCCACTATGGGCGTCTTCCGCAAACCAGCGATCCCGGTGGGCGACAGAACGAAGAGGTCAAGAATCGCTTGGGGGCGGGCGGACTTGTCTTGGGGTCCGCTCGCTGGTGGGATCGGAAGGACGCAAGACAGGTCTTCACCGCCGCGCTGGCCCGTGCCGAACAGATGCCGCATGCGCCCGAGCGGGCGAGGCTGCTGACCCGGCTCGCGCTGATCGATCCAGCCGATCCGGCGCTGCACACCGTCATTGCCGATGATCGACTTCGGGCGTTTCTGCGGGAAGGTCTGACCAAGAGCGGAATCTCGCGACCGAATGAGGCAGTGGCGACGAGGCTGGCCGAGTTGTACTGGAACCTCCAGGCACAGACCTGGCGGCAGGAACTCACAGAGGTCGCGATCGGTCACTCTCCGGCGGCGGAGGCCTTCTACCAAGCCATCGACTCGTTTGAACGCGTGATGGCCGGCGGACAGGCGACGCCCGAAGAGCGACGGCAACTCGGCGCGCTCTATCGATGGAACAACGATGCGGCTTCCGCGCTCGCGGTGCATGAAGCGCTGCTGAACGACACCGCCCCCGGAGGATCTCTTCATGGCCGGCTGCTATCCGAACTCGCCTGGGACCGGATTCAGTGGCTCTCCTGGGAGCGGCGCTATGACCATCCTTGGCTGGAGCAGGCCCGCCAGGAAGCCGAGCAGGCGTTGAACCAGGTGGAGACTCCCGTCGACAAGCTCGTGGCCGCGTATGCGTTGGTTTTGGTGGAGGCGCTGCGGGTGCCTCGTGAGTCGGCGCGTCTTCAGGAACGATTGCAGACCGTGAAGACCTGGCACGATCGCATCTCCGGCGCTGTCGGCGTCTGGCCGTATCTGGTCGGGAACGATGTTGTGAAAGCCTTGCTGCCGAGCAGTGAGCCTGTGACGTTGCCGACGCCGACTCGCGCGTCGGACGTGCTCAATGTCGAAGTCCATGCCAAACCACCGCGGCAAGATATCGTGTGGCAGTGGAACTTCGACCAGGATGCGCTCGGTGCATTGCCTCTGGGATTCGCAGCCTTGAGTACGCCCGGAGCGGAACCATCCGGTTGGCAAGTTCTCTCGGACGGCCAGATACCCACGCCTGGTAAACTGGTTGTCCAGGATCGCCCCTGTGGGACCGATGACTGCGCCCATCTCCTGCTGGCAGACCGCATCCACACCACCTATCCGGATGCCACCGTGCAACTTACCGACGTGTCGCCAGACGGCGGTGGCGGGGCCGGCATTGCGCTGGCCGTGCGGGACAACCGGAATTTCTACGCCGTCACGCTCAATCCCTCGACAGCCAAGCTGACAACGCGGCGAGTGGTCGACGGCCGCACGACGGTGCTGGGGGAAGTCACAGTCAAACTAGCCCAACGCCCCTGGCACAGACTACGGGTTCAACGGATCAATTTCATTCATCTGGATCGAGGACGACTGGGCGTATTTGTCGATGGAGCCCAGGTTGCCGCAGTGGCGGATGAGTGGGTGCCGGAGGATGGGTCGATCGGGCTGATCACAGTCGGTCGAACTGCAGCCAAGTTTGACGGGCTCCACCTGCTCGATCTCGTCTCGAATCGCAGAATGTCCAGTCCCGCAGCGTATTGAATAAGCCCTGTGGCAGGAGGATTCCCGTGAAACATCTTCGCGATCTCGAAGACCAAAGTGTCTATGTTATCCGTGAAGCCTATAAACACTTCGACCATCTCGCCATGCTCTGGTCCATGGGCAAGGACTCGACGGTGTTGCTCTGGCTCGCGCGCAAGGCCTTCTTCGGGCATGTGCCGTTTCCCCTAGTGCATATCGATACGGGCTACGAGATGCCCGAGTTGATCGACTATCGGGACCGGCTCTGCCGCGAGTGGCGGCTGGATCTCGTCGTCGGCCAGAACAAAGAGGCCCTAGCCGCAGGCATGAACCACACAGTCGGACGGGTAACCTGCTGCTCGGCACTGAAGATTGAGGCGCTGAAGCAGACCATTGCTAAGCATGGATGGACTGCCGTCATTCTTGGCATTCGCGCGGACGAGGAAGGCACGCGGGCGAAGGAACGCTACTTCTCGCTTCGGGACAAACATGGGGAGTGGGATTTCCGCGACCAGCCGCCAGAACTCTGGGATCAGTATAAGACAACGTTTCCCGCCGGCTCTCATGTGCGCGTGCATCCGTTGCTCGACTGGACCGAACTCAATATTTGGGAGTACCTGGAACTGGAACGTATTCCCATGCCGGAGCTGTACTTCGACCGAGGAAACGGCACTCGTTATCGAAGTCTCGGTTGCGTGCCATGCACAGGAACTGTGCCCTCCTGCGCCGCGACCATTCCACAAATCATCACGGAATTGCGGATCACGACAAGCGCTGAACGCGCCGGACGGGCGCAAGATGAAGGCCGTGGGATGGAAACCCTTCGCAAGCTAGGACATATGTAACCCGCACGCGTTTCTCGCGGCATGCGCCCTCTTCCCCGGCCTTCCGATCCATAGCCATCCTCTGCACGACAGGCTGTGATGGCTGCCGCGACGTGCAGGCATGCACGTCGCGTGTGCCGACGCACTGGTTCATCGACGCTTAGATCGATTCTCACTGGTCGTTCGAACACGCCGCAGCTCGGTTTCTTCTTATTCACACGGCACTTATGTTCCACCATAGCAGGAGTGCCCTGTCGCGGCCTTCTTCTTGCTGTGACTGTGAATAGAGACAGCCGACGCGGAGAAGCTGTGAACGACATGACGCAGATGAGCGACAAGACGACGCCCTCCACCGGCTTATCAAACATCTTGAAGATGTTGAGCTTAACGACGGTTGAGCGGGACCCCTTAGATCAACGACTTGTCCCTCCAAAAAACAGAACGCATAGCGCCAGAGTTTATTAACCAATTCAATCTGATCGAACCATGTTGGGGGACTACCGATGGCAACGTGTGAAGAGGAACGAACGTTATCGTCACAAGGACTCGAATTGAAAGATACGGGAAGGGAACGGCCTGTAACAACGGGGCCGGTCACCATACCTGGATCAGCCGCGTTTCAGGCCAAATACGCAGGCCGTGATATCGCAGCCGGATTGATCGCCGGATCAATGGCTATTCCTTTGACTGTGGGCATCGCCATGATGTCCGAGTATCCCATCAAGGTGGGGCTGGCAACCGTCGCGTTTGCCTGCTTTATCGGCTGGATCAATGCCTGGTTTAAGCCCGGCAACTATATTGGCTGCCCGGGAATCGCGGCAGGCCTGGCGCCGGTGTTGGCCGTGGGCGTCTCCAGCTTCGGCCTGGAAAATATGGCGTTTGCTGTTTTCCTGACGGCGACCTTTCAAGCTGTCATATGGAAATTCAACTGGCAGAGATATATTTTGGTGGCCGTGCCGGTGTATCTGGTCGAAGGGCTGCTGGCAGGCGTAGGCTTGAAGATCGCCCTTAAGTTTCTTGCCTTCACCTATGAGCTTCCCGCAGGAATGGAATCCGCCGATACGTTCTGGAATGGTGCGCGCATCCAGATGGTGCTGATATCCATGGCTGGGTATGCCGTCTTCGTGTATCTGTTCCTCAAGTTCAAAAACACCCAGCCCGCCGTTCCGTATTTCGTACTCATCACAGCAGGAACGATCCTGGCTCACTTCATGGCTGTGCCCATGCTGTCTATGGAAGATACGGATCTCACGCTCGCATGGCCGGTACCGCACTTTGACAGTGCGTTGACCATAGTATACATGGTTGGCTTTGCGGTGATGCTGGCGCTGATTGACGTGATCGAACAGGTCATGAGCAACGCCGCAATCGAAAAAATAGACCCGCTCAAACGTAAATGTAACAGCAATAACAGCCTGCTCGCGATCTGGATCGCCAATATGGGGTCGAGCTTCTTCGGCGGCATGACCAACCTGGACGGTCTGGCAAAAAGTACCACCAATCGCCTGGCTGGGGCCTATACCAAGTTTTCCGTGTTGATCATTGGTCTGGTGGTGACCTTCGTGACATTCAACACGCACTCTCTGGAATATCTGCCGAAGTTTGCGTTGGCGGTGATCATGATCTTTTCCGGCTGGAAGATGATCGAGGGACTTGTCCATGTGACCCATCACGGTCCCTATGCCATGATCCTGGCTATTTTGTGCGGCCTGCTGGTCTTCAAGGTGGAATTTTCGAGGGCTTGCTGGCCGCCATGGCCGTGCACGGCATTGTTCACTATATGGTCTATGCCAATCTCGATAAAATACCTGGAAAGGATATTGTCAAACGGTACATTGATGACCTTAAAAAGAGCGACAGCGGCGATATCACCTAACCAACCTGGCTCATACTGATCACGCGGCCTCTCATTGAGGACAGGGGGATAGAGTTCCCTGTTCTGCACGACCAAATCCCAGGTTCAAGAGGGAAGGACTATTATGTTCGTGAAAGTTATGGCGGCGATCGACGGCAGTGAGACTTCCATGGAGGCATTGATGGAAGCGAAGCGTATGGCCGTTTCCCATCATGCGATGCTGCGCATTGTCTATGCCGTCGCCAACTCAGACGATACTAATCAGCAGGCCGGCCTTAGACTGTTGGAGCGTGCCAAGGCTGCTGTCGGGGAAGGACTGGACGTCGAAACCCGTATGCTGCAAGCCGAAGCCGAATATGGCCTGCCTGGAATTACAGAAGCTGTTGCCGATGCTGCGAATGAATGGGATGCCGACCTCGTGGTGGTGGGAACCGCGAATCGTCGCGGGTTGGAACGGTTGGTGATCGGCTCGGTCGCGGAACAGTTGGTTACCAAAGTGGATGCCTCTATTCTCTTGGTTCGTCCACGGTAACCCGTCGACTATCTTGACTGATCCGGCATACGGGTGTGAGAAAAAAGAAAACAGATTCTGTTTCTCTTTGCGATGGCTGGCTGACGCCGGTTGGGGGTTTTTAGAAGGCAGCCAGTGAATGAACTACAACCCAAATCTTTGACAGAGCCGTTCCGATCGCAAGCCGACGTGCAGGTCCTGTTGAATAGCCGGATCAACTATGAGGCTGACCGACGGGTCCCGGCTGAGCGGATCTTCACGCTCGACCGGATGGTCCGTTGTGTCGAGGCGCTCGGAAGGCCCGACCGGGCGTTTCGCACGATCCACGTGACGGGGACCAAGGGCAAAGGCAGTGTGAGTAGGATGCTGGCGGCGCTGCTCCGTGCGAGCGGCGCCCGCGTCGGCCTCTACACGAGCCCGCATATCGAGCAGCTCTGCGAACGGATCGATGTGGACGGAGCGCCGGTCAGTGAACGGACCTTCGTGGCGGCCTTCAACGAGTTGCGGCCGCTCTTTGAAGGAGCGGGGAAAGAACTGACCCACTTCGAGCTGCTCACCGCTGCCGCATTCTGCGCGTTTCGGGCCGAGCAGGTTGATTGGGC